>Ga0207691_10000604_pt1 | contig 35804 bp, 27 predicted proteins | sample KBSM13metaG_FD_184327 | JGI IMG/M metagenome (GOLD analysis project Ga0207691, IMG submission 184327) | Miscanthus rhizosphere microbial communities from Kellogg Biological Station, Michigan, USA - KBS M1-3 metaG (SPAdes) (version 2) | ecosystem: Host-associated > Plants > Roots > Rhizosphere >...
GACGCAGCTGAAATTGGCCGCGTCGTCGATGCTCCCCTGTCCCTTGTAGCGGGCGACCTGCGGATAGGGACACAGCGGCCGCGTGCGTACGACCTTTCCATCGGTCACTTTGCTGGCAATCAGCTGGTCAGGCGCTTTGCCCTTCTCCACCCAGTCGATAACGGCAGTGACCGCATCGTTGCGATCGGGACCCACGCCGCCCGCGCAGTGCGCCATGCCCGGCACCATGAACAGCCGCGCGAAATCAGCAGTATCCTTGCCGTTCTTCGCAACCACGTCTTCGTAGTACTTCACGCCCATCAGCGGTTGAAGGATCTGATCGGCCCAGCCGTAGGTCATGATCAGCTTCCCGCTGCTCTTCCTGAATTTCGACAAGTCTGGATCCTTCGCGTCGGCCAGCTTGCTCCAGCGTTCGACCGTCTTCGCGGCGTGGTCGTAATCGAATTTCGTCGAATCGTATTCCGGCTGTGGCGGGTCGAGAATCAGATAGCGCATCACGCCTTCCGCCAGGTTGTAGTCCGCGGGCTTCGCGCCTGGTTGCGCGGCGACAATGGCATTCGCCCATCCCGTTGCCGCACCGTTCGGTCCGGTGTTGATCGCTTCGCTGCCGACCATGTAGCCTGGGAAGAACGGCTTCCCTTTGCTGAGGGGACCGCTATAGACCTTCTTCACGGCGGCCGCCTGCGCGGACGTGAGGCAATCGGCAGCGTCGGCCCCGGCCTGGCACGCGGCCACGTCGCGCGTCGGATCGAAGCTGCATCTGCGGGGATCGTCGATCAGTCCATCCTTCAGGCCGTCCACCTCGTCGCACTTCGCCATCGCCTTCTCGGCGACCAGCTTCATCTTTTCCAGCGACACCGGCGCTTCGGTGAGCGCCTTCTGATTCCAGATCGCGCCGAGCGTGAACCCGGTCTGGTCGACCCACGGGGCATTGGCGACGATGCCATCGAAGTCGTCCGGGAATCTCTGCGCTTCGAGCAATCCCTGACGGCCGCCGTTCGAGCACGAGTTCCAGTACGAGAACGTGATCGGTTGCGCGTAGTAGTCGGTCGCGATCGCTTTCGCGGTCTCGGCGGTGACGTGGACCGCTCGGTACGCGTAGTCGATCGCCTTCTGCGGGTTGCTGAGGATGAACGAGCCGCTCGGTTCCTTTCGCGCGTCGTGACCGGTATTGGTTCGCGCCATGACGAAGCCATTGGTCAAAGCCGACGTGCGATCCCCGTTCATCGGCGCGTCGAGGGCGTCACCGGCAAGGCCACCGTTACCGGTCATGTAGAAGCGGCGATTCCAACGCTCCGGCAGATTGACCTCGAACGCCACCTCGGGTGAGATGGTGCCGACAACGCGGCAATGCTGCGGTGTGTCCGCAGTCGCGGCGACCACACGTGCCTGTATTGCGACGATGTCCTTGCCTTTAAAGGCGGACAGACTCTCGCACGTCTTCTTGGGCAGTGACTCTGCGACGGCGTAGTTGGCGAGCGAGCTTTTCGCGTTGGCAAACGCCTGCGCCCATGCCGGTGAGGCGGTGGCACAGAGAACGGCGGCAGCAATCAGGAGGCGCATAGTCTTCCCCTTAAAGACACCGGGTGTGATTTCGGCGCAGAGGCGGGGAAATCACACCCGGTGTCATTCGTCGCCTGGCATTCAACCCGACCGCTGCCGTGCTGTCAAGGATTCGTCTGAGTCACAGTCGATACCTCAGAGTGGGTAGTGCGACCATGCGTGGCGAAGACTAGAATTCGGCACCCGCCTGCTCTGCGGATGCGGACTTCGTCCGTCACGGAGGATCTCAATGAAGCGAGTGATGATGTTGTTGGCAGTGCTCTCAATAGGGTACGCAGCCGGCGCGAGTCTGCCCAGTGTCACGCAGGCGCAGGGCGGCCAGGCACGAGAGGGTGGCGCGAACCCGAACGCCGGCCGCGGCCAGGCCCCCGGCGGACGCTTCACGGACAACCCGCGTGCAGCGAGGAACATGTTCCTGGTGACCGCGGGAGCTGAAACACGCGCGCAGCCGGGAAAGGCCAGGTTGTACACGACCGAGTTCCAGAACACGCAGAAGACGCACTTCGAGTGGGCGCCCGAGTATCGACTTACGGGAACCACCCGCCCCGGCGCGGCGGCGGGCCAGGAGCCCACGACCGGTGAGCTCCACACCGACAACACGCAGATCTACCTCATCACTGCCGGGACCGGCACCGTCATCGTTGAGTCCGACGTGGCTCCGGAGAATGTGTACCTGGTGGCGCCCGGCGAACAGCGCGGTGGCCCATTCATCGGCGGACGCAAAGTCAAGGTGAAGGTCGGCGACTTGGTATCGATTCCACCGAACACCTGGCATCTGGCGTACGGTGACCCGGGAGTTCCACTGCAGTACACGATCATTCACATCCATACGCGCACGACGCTGCCGTAAGTTCCGGACCGAACCGGGGCAGGAATAGCACGGTGGACCTGAGCCCGATGATTATCTAAACTTTCGTGTGCGGGAGGGAGCGATGACGATAATGCGTGGCGTCTACGTTTGCTCGTTGATCGGAGTCGCGTGCATCACCCTGGCGGCCGCAGGTTCGCAGGCCGACAAACAGGCGGCCTACAAAGCGCCGAAGAACTCGTTCGGCCAGCCGGACCTCGAAGCCGTCTGGACCAACAACAGTGCAACACCGTTGCAGCGTCCCGCCGCCTGGGCGGACAAGCAGTTGCTCACCGACGCCGAGGTCCGGCAGGTCGAGAAAGCTGCGAGGCAGCTCGAGCAGGATGGCGATGCCCTGTTCGGTGACGAACTGATCGGCGACACGATTCAGGGACAGACTGAATCGAAGTCGCACGACACCGAGACGGGAAACTACAACGGCTTCTGGCTCCCGGCGCGTGACTTCGAGCGACGCACGTCGCTCATCATCGATCCGCCGAACGGCCGCATCCCGCCCGAGACACCGGACGCCACGAAGCGGCGCGCGGCGGCCGCAGAACGACGACGGCTGCATCCGGCTGACGGTCCTGACAGCCGCGGGCTGAGCGAGCGCTGCATCACCTTCGGCGTGCCCCGATTCCAGGCCGCCTACAGCAGCGTCTATCAGATCGTGCAATCGCCGACGCACGTCGTGTTCAACATGGAAACGATTCACGACGCGCGCGTGATCCCGCTCGATGGCCGTCCGCATCTGTCCGACCAGATGCCGCAGTGGCTGGGCAACTCGCGTGGTCGCTGGGAAGGCGACACGCTGGTGGTCGAGACGAAGGGCTTTTCGTCGAAGAGCAACTTCCAGAACTCTACGACGGGCCTGCAGCTGGTCGAACGATTCACGCGCGTCGCGAAGGATACGCTGCAGTACGACGCCACGCTGAGCGATCCGGCCACGTGGACCAAGCCGTGGACGGCGCGGATCTATTTCAAGCGCACCGACGAGCCGCTGCTGGAGTACGCGTGCCACGAGGGGAATGTCGGGTTATACGGGATTCTCTCGGGGGCCAGGAAGCTCGAGGCGCAGCAGTCGAGCCCACGCTAAAGCAAGTCAATTCCCAACTCCCAACCTCCAACTCCCAATACCGTGCTTTGGGAGTTGGGAGTTGGAATTTGGGAATTCAGGCATTTCTTGGAACAAAAGTCAGGAAGCGTCGCGGATTGTCGACCGTGATCCGCCGAATCGCGTCCACCGGTATTCCCGCTTTCATCATCTGAGGAACCGCGAGGATGAACGGCCTGGCGTACCCGGGGCCGCCGTCTCGCGCGTGCAGTGAGCCAGGATAGCCGGGGATTTCTCCCACCGCGGTGTTGATGCGTCCGATGTAGTCAGACGAGATCAAAAGTCTGTCGACCAGTCCGGCGTCGAGCAGCGCTTTCATCATCTCAATGCGTTTGGCATCGGATACCCATTGCTGCTGCCGCGTCATGCGATCGAATGCGACAAAAGCGCCCCGCTGGGCGACGCGCTTCGCGACATCGACCATCGGATCGTAGTGGCAGCACACGTGGCCAATGGCGATGCCCGACGGCTTTCCACCGGCCGACTCGAGCGCGTCCAGCTGCCGCAGCGCCATATCCATCGAGACGTTGGGACCCGTCGAGTAATTCGTGTGCGTGAAGATCGGCAGGTTGGTCCGCGCCTGCGCCTTGGCGAACGCGCGAAAGACCTTCTTCTCGATCGGCTGCAGATCGGCCTCATCGTTCGAGCAACCAAGCTCGCCATAGGCGCCGAGGCGGAGTTCGCGTGCACCCTTGACCAGCAGCTCCACGATCTCGTCTTCTCCGAGCGTGTCGGTGCCCTTGGGATACGACTGCGGGTTGTAGTACGCAGCGGCGGCGACGATCTTCACGCCGCTCGCCTGCGACAGCTTCTCCATGTATGACAGGTTGTCGGCACTCGGCATGTTGAGGCCGGCAGCGACGATGCAACCCAGGTTTCCGTTTTTCCGCGCCAGCGTCAGCTCCTCCGCCATCCACGCGGGATCCTGCGTCGGGTTGTCGATTGGCGGTGGCGCGCCTCCTCCCCTCGCCGGCGCAGGTCGTCCGTTGCCGAGATGCTCGTGCATCAAGGTGCCGCCGGTGAAGCCGTTGGGATCGATATCGCCGCTGACGGTACGGATCACACCGCCCGCGGGCACTGCGATCCTCGCGCCACCACTCGGCGCCTGCGCGAAGAGCGCGGCGTGTGGCCTCCAACCCAGTCGCGCGGCCACGCCAACCGCGGCGCCACCTCCGAGCAGCCGCAGCGCCTGTCGCCTCCGCATGTCACACGTGCCTGCGTCGCGTCTCGGTTGCGTCATAGCCTCACCTGCGCTGACCCTGGCTGCCGAACGTGCCGGGTCTATAGAACAAGACCCGGGCTACGCGATCGTGTGCCTCAGAAGTCATACTGCGCGCTGAATTTCCAGAAGCGCCCGTCCTGCACCTGTGTCGGCTGCAACCACGGCGTTGTCGTCACCGCTCCGGGCGCCGTGTACGTGTTACGAATGAAGGTGGCCGTGCTCCCGTTCAGGGCGTTGTACAGGTCGACGTTCAGCTGGAAACGCTGGCCGCCAAGGCGGAACAATTTGCTCGCACGAAGATCGAGCTGACGCAGCCGATCGCCATACATCGAAAACGGTTCGAGGATGTCGATAGTTCGCGTGGCCATGCGCAACGGACGCCCGAGACCGCCCGTCGGCTGAGAGTTGATTTCAGCACTCGTGTAGACACGATTGGCCACGATTAGCGGACCGGGCAGGTCCTGGTACACGCCGGACACGATCACGGCCTGCCATGGAAGCTCGAACGAACCGCTCATGCGAAACCGATGTTGGTAGGGTGTGTCGAACTTGCATGGCGACACTTCGCTCGTCAACTGCTCCGGGTTGTCGACGACGAAGCAGTTCGAGCTCGAGTTGTTGATGAGACCGCCATTGGCCGAGATCGCCGTGTTCTGAATCGTGTTGCCGACACTCCATCCGGCGTTGAAGGTTCCGGATCGCGGAAGCCGTGCGGCCATCGACAGATCGAACCCGTTGAAATGCTCCGTCTGCGGACTCTGCTTCAATCCCCCGAACGCATACTTGTCGACGTAGTCATCAGCGAATCCAACGAGATTGCTCGTCGCAACGTTGATGCGCTGATCGTAAAGTCCGCACAGCTGCTGTCCGCTGCGCGGCAGCCTGGAATCGACCGGTAAAGTGATGCAGTACGGGTCGAAATCAGACGGAGTCAGATTGAGATTGTCCGTCACGGAGAAGTTGCCGTAGATGGTGCGCGCGTACGAGGCGCTCACCGCGAGCCGGTTCATCAGTTGCTGCTCGACACCCGCGCTCGCCCGCCAGTTGTATCCGCGCTTGAACCATCCGTTTGTGAAATCTGAATTGGCGACCGTCGTGTTTTCGCTGAAGGTCGCCACGCTGGGATTGTTGTAAGCGCCACACACGTCTCCGCCCCGCGAACGCAGGTCTTGCGCTGCCGGGTTCGAGAGGTCGCAGTCGGGATAGAAGTTCGTATTGGAGTCGGTCCAGTTGCGCGTGGTGTTGAAATTGGCCGTCGGGCCGAACTGCGTAGCCACACCGGTCGACCCTCCCGCCACATACCGGTTGACGCCACCCTTGATCGCAGTCTTGCCGTTCCCGAACAGATCGTAGGCCGCCCCCAGCCGCGGGCTGAGGTCCTTCCAGGTCGGCACCCCCTCGCGCGCCGGCGAACTATAAGCCGGAAAGATCGCGTTTGCGGGATTGTCGACGGCGCCCAGGGACTGGCTCATCCAGTCGAAGCGGAGACCGAGGTTCAACGTGAGGCGGTGCAACGCCCACTGATCCTGAACGAAGAGCGCAAGATCTTGGTCGAGGTGCGCGTCGCTGTTGCGGCTCGCGAAGAGCGTCATCGAGGTCGGCACGCCGTTCGTGAACGTGTAGGAGATTGGCAAGCCGTTGACATCGTCTGCGCGGTTGAGCGTGTTCCCGGTGACGTTGCCGCGAATGAGTGTGAACCCCGTCTTCAGATTGTGCGCGCCGGTGACATATGACGCCGCGAATCGTGAATTGAACTGATTGGACACGCCGATGCTGATGGCGCCCACACCATGGTAGGTGGGGCCGCGAGCCGCATCGGCGATATTTACCCGGAACGGCTGACTCTGGCCGCATTCCTCGTAGTCGGACCCATCGAGTGCAGTGCCGAAGTTCGCCGTGCCGAACGTGTTCAATCCAACCGTTACGCCGCCCTCGAACAGAAGCACGTTGGACTGCGGCCGGCTCCACGTGGCCTGGGTCAGGGAGTCGTTGTGGCACATGGCAGCATTGGCTTCGATTCTTGCGATCCCTTGATCGAGCTGCCCGAATGCCTGGTCTCTGAAGTGCCGCTGGATGTCGGTGGATGCGCCGAACTTGTCCTTGGTCCCAAGCTGAAAGGTCGTCCGGAACTGATAGTTGTGGTTTCGCTCTTCGGGATCCACGGGACGGCTGGTGTCCGCCGAATAGACCCAGTCATCGAGGTTGGCGTCGTGGAAGAGGCTGGCGGCTCGGAGCGTGCTCCCGCTCACCCGGCCCGACGCCACGAACCACCACTTGTCGGCGACCACAGGTCCCCCAACCAGGCCGCTCAAATCAGCGATCGACCGCAAGCCGTTCACAGTGGTCAATCCTTGTGATTTGAGGTCGTCGCTCAGGTTGCTCGACTGTAACGAGTGATTCGTCCAGGCGCCGAACGTCGTCCCGGACCATTGGTTGCCACCTTCCCTGGGAATTGTGTTGACCACGGCGCCGGCGAGTTGATATTGCGCTGACCCGGCGGCACCGAGATCGATGACGTTCTCCTGAACAGTGACGGGATTGACGAAATACAGCCGGCCGGCGCCATCACCGTTCAAGTTGCTGTAAAGCATCCCGTTCGTCATCTGGCGCATGTCGCCTGGCCTCGCGCCAAAAACAGAGATCCGAACGGACTGTTCGCCTTTGGTCCCGCCCGTGTCGACACCGTTGGCAGGTGACACGGCGCCTGGCACGAGCGCGAGCAAACCACCCACGCTCTTGCTCGTCGGCAGTACCGCGAGCGTTTCCTGGCTGACCACCGTTCCCTTTGAGACGCTGCGGACATCGACGAGCGGTGTCTCTCCGGAGACGACGACGGTCTCCTCCAACGTTCCAACGCGGAGTTCCGCGTTGACAGTGGCGACGAAATTCGACGACAGCTCGAGGCCGTCGCGCTTGAAGGTACTGAACCCTGGAAGGGTGAAGGTGACGGAATAGGTACCGGGGCGCAGCTCCGCGATCTGGTACCGACCTTCGCCATCGGTCGTCGCGGTCCGCACTTTCTCGATCAGCACCGGGCTGGCGGCCTCTACCGTGACACCCGGCAGCACCGCCCCGGACACGTCGCGGACGACGCCGACGATGCTGGCCGCGCCGATTCCCTGCGCCCAGCTGTCATGCGCCCCGACAAACGTCGCAAGAGCTCCGACCACCACGAAACACAGTCGCCTCATGACACTTAGTCCTCTCCTGATTTGGCTGGAGTCAAAGCGTCACGAGTCTAGCGACCGGATCCGGACACCGCACTACCTAACAAGAGTTACGACGTGTCAACTCCCAACACCCAACTCCCAACTCCCAAGACCGAAGCTGGAATCCAGGAATGGGAGTTGGAAATTTGGGAGTTGGGAGTTAACGGGTGCTTTTTACCGAATATGAATGATGCCGCGGCGCACTGCGACGGCCACGACGGCAGAGCGATCGCTCACGTTCAACTTCGCGAGAATGTTTTTGACGTGAACCTTGGCAGTCTGTTCGCTGATGCCGAGCGCGACGGCGATTTCCTTGTTGCGCATCCCCTGAGCGATCAGGTGGACGACCTCGATTTCCCTGGGTGTCAGAGATGGCTGGACTTTGCGGACGGCCAGCGCGGCCGCGACATCGGGCGGGATGGGACGGTTGCCGGTGTGTACCTGCCGGATGACATTGACCAGATCTTCCGCCAGGGTGTCCTTCAACAAATACGCGGCGGCGCCCGCCTCCAACGCGCGATAGATGTCCTCATCTCCCTGGTACATCGTCAGGACGACGATCCGTGCGTCGGGATGGGTCCTGCGGATCTCGCCGATCGCTTCCAGACCGCTCATCGTCGGCAGCTGGAGATCCATTAACGTGATGTCCGGCAGATGACATGAATAGAGCTCGACCGCCTGTTCGCCACTCGTTGCTGACGCAACGACCTCCATGTCCGGCTGACGGCCAATGAGCAGCGCGAGACCATCGAGCATGACGCGATGATCATCGACGCAGAGCACGCGAATCATGCGGGGACGACGGTTTCGATCTCGGTGCCGCGACCAGGTGCCGATGCAATCGTGATTCGCCCGCGCACCTGCTCGGCCCGCTCGCGCATACTCACCAGGCCGTAGTGACCGGACGCCTTCAGCGCCGCCTCCGGGTCGAAGCCGCACCCGTCGTCAGCTACGCGAAGAGACATCTGTTCGTTACCGTAGTCGAGTTCGACGGCAACGCGACGGGCCTGGCCGTGAAGGACGGCGTTACTGACGGCCTCCTGCCCGATCAGGAGCAATTGCTCTTCGGTTGACGCGGCATACGGGTGAGGATTGCCTTTGACCGTCACGTCGAGTGCGACCTGCCGTCCGCCGATCACGCGTTCTGCCGCCTCACGAATTGCTTGAGGCAGATCGCCCGACGCAAGCGTCGGTGTGCGCAAGTCTAGAATCGACCGGCGCGCCTGCCGGATGTAGTCCTCCACTTGTCGTCGTATCCGCAGGATCCGGTTACGGCCGGGTGGAGACGACAAGTCCGTGTTGTGAGACAGATCATCCACTTGCAACGCGAGAGCGGCCAATCCCTGCAACAGCGTGTCATGAATCGCGCGGCTCATGCGAATCCGCTCTGCGAGCACGAGCGCGAACTGACGACGCACCTGCCGAACATGCAGTCGCCAGGACATGTACACAATCAAGAACACGCTCAGGCCGCACACGAGATAGAACCAGCCAGTCTGATAGAACATCGGCTGGATCCCGAAAGCCAGCGCCGCGCTCAGCTCACTCCAGTTCCCATCGCCACCGCTCGCGATGACCTGAAACTGATATTGGCGAGGCGGGAGGTTCGTGTAGGTCGCCTGACGGGCAGTACCTGCGTCCACCCAATCCCGGTCGTAGCCAGCGAGACGATAGCGATACCGCACGCGCATCGGATCCGAGAGCCTGAGTGCCGCGAAACCGATCTGCAGATGCGATGTCCTTGCCGGCAGTTGCAGCGGTGGCACGGGGTCGAATGATCGCGTGTCAGCGGCAATTGATTCAATCCGGACGGTCGGCGGGATTGGCGCGTCGCCGATGTTGCGTGGATCGATAATGGTCACGCCGCTGCTGGTGATGAACCACAGTCGTCCATCGCGCGATCGAAGGCCGCTTCGACTTCCCTCGCCGAACGACACCCCCGCCACGCCATCTGCGGTATTGAACAGCCTGAAGCGAACCTGGTGGTTGGCGTTCTCTGCGACGTTGTCGACTTCGCTCGGGTCCAGGCGGACGATGCCGCTGTCGTTGCTGACCCACATGAAGCCGAGCCCATCCTCGACGATGGATTTGATGCCGCCGCTGAAGCCATTCTGGCGCGTAACGTTCGTGAACCGCCCGTTTGCGAAACGACTCAAACCGTCGTCTCCGCCGATCCAGACAGTCCCGCGCGTGTCCTCGATGACGCTGCCAATGTTGCCGATGCCAGGTTCGTAGGTGCGAACTTCGCCGATCGGCGAGCGAACGACCAGCATCCCGTTGGACGATCCGATCCAGAGACTTCCGCTCTTCCCCGCATGAATAGACGACGCGCCCTTTCGGTGCACCTCGGGGATATCGTCCGCGGGTGACAACTGTCCATTACGCAACCGAAACAGCTGCAAAGAGAAGTCGCGCAGCCAAAGCGTGTCGCCCGCACCAGTCATGCTGATGACGCGCTGCGTTTGGCTTTTCGGTGCCACGAGCAACGGCGAAAAACGTTCCTCGGAGAAGCGTGCAAGACCGCGCTCCGCAGACACCCAGAGATCTCCGCGCTGGTCTGCAAATAAACCCAGCACTACCGAGCCAGGTAAGCCGTCCGCTTCGGTGTAAAGCTTTCGTCCTGTCGATGTGAAGCGCACGAGGCCGGCCGCAGTCCCGGCCCAGACACTTCCATCAGGCGTCACTTCGAGCACGCGCGGGATCGGAAGATCCTTGATTGGTGTAACCCGATGTGGCGTCAATCGCTGCAAACCGGCGAGCGTACCGACCCAGACGTTGCCCTCACGGTCCTCGAGAAGCGAGTACACCGCGTTGCTGGCCATTCCATCGTCGACCGTGATCATGTCGAGGCTCTCGTGTGCGTTGCCCACGCGATCGCGAACGCGCCACAGCCCCTGTCCCTGGGTCCCGACCCAGAAGTTTCCGCGATTATCGTGCAGGAGCTCGATTCCCCACCCGTGATGTGCCCTGCCCGTTGCGTGGGTAGCGGCGCCGGGGATTCTGAACCCCTGGTTGAAATCGCTGATCCAAACGGTGCCGGCGGCATCCTCGCTGAAACCCTGCCAGACGTTGCTCGACACTTTGATGACGTCGACCTGCTCGAACCGGTCACGTCCGGGGTCCTTGCGGTAGACGCCAGTCAGCGTCGCCACCCAGACACGTCTCTGACGGTCCTCATATATCGCAGTCACCGAACCTTCACCCATGCCGTCCTGCTGACCGAACTTGTGCCAGCCGTCGCCGAGACGGCGAAAGAGACCCTGGACGGTCCCCGCCCAGATCGTGCCGTCACGATCCTCGAGCAGCGAGAGGGTGTACCCGCCGGTGAAACCGTCTCGTTCGCCGTAGAGAGTCAACTTGCCGTCTTTGACCTGCCCGAGTGGCATTCGGCCGTTCACGCCGATCCACAACGACCGATCGCGAGCGGTGAGCAGCGCCGTCACCGCTCCAACGGGAAGACGGGGTTCGCCAAGGGCGCTCCAGGCATCGAACCGAACGCCGTCGAAGCGAACGAGCCCGGCATCGGTTCCGAGCCAGAGATAGCCGTCAGGATCTTGCGCGATCGTACGGACTCGACCCGCAGGAAGGCCATCGTTCTCGCTCCAGGTCGTGACGGTGTAGTCGGCGAGCGGGCCATCCACTGATCCCGCCACACTGGTGCACGGTAGACAGGTCAAGCCTGCCAGAATCAAACCGAAGACGGCGGCTCGTGAGGCGGTCACAATTGTCCTTAATTGTTTTTCGCGGCGCTGGCGCGGCGCGATTTTGAGCGCGGCCGAGCGCGCAAGTCAAATCGCACAGTGTGCCATGCCGTCTCCAACGAGAGAGGCGACGTTCTACTGTGCGGAAGGCCGTTGGTTGCGCTGTTTTTCCAGGCGCTGCTTGCGGAAGTACTGCACCTGGTATTCGTTCACGTTCGCGTTGTGCTGAGCCAGGGTCTCGGCAAACGCATGCGACCCATCGTTCCGGCTCACGAAGTAGAGATAGTCCACAGTGGCGGGCGCGAGCGCGGCTTCCAGTGACGCACGACCCGGTGAGGCGATCGGTCCTGGCGGAAGACCAGAGTACTTATAGGTGTTGTACGGCGAGTCGAACAAGAGGTCCTGCTTCCGGATGTTGCCGTCGTAGGTGCCTGCCTGAACCAGCGCGTAGACAACCGTTGGATCGGCCTGCATCGCCATCTTGCGATCGAGACGATTGCGATAGACTGCGGCCACGAGCGGCCGCTCCTCTGCCTTGCCGGTTTCTTTCTCGACGAGCGACGCCAGCGTGACGAGCTGCCGCAGCGAGAGATCCAGGTCACCGCTCTTCTTTTGTTCGATCTCTGTGTAGGTGGTCCGAAATCTCGCGACCATCAGCGAAATGAGCTTCGACGCCGCCGCACCTCGAGGCAACGTATACGTCTCTGGAAAGAGGTAACCCTCGAGATCCTTTGCTGCAGGATCGAGATCGTTCACGAGAGCGGCGTCGCGCGCCGCCGTGATGAAGTCGTCGGCTTTGCCGAACCCCTGCGACTGATAAATCGCCGCCATCTCACGGATCGTGAGTCCTTCGGGGAACGTAATCGAGTGCGTATAGACATCGCCTCGGGCAATCTTGTCGATCACCTCTATGACGCTCATCGGCCGATCGAACCGATATTCACCCGCTTGCAGTACGCGCGATCGTCCCGTCCACAGGAGCGCGGCCCGAAACGCCCATTGGTCGGAGACGACCCCGGCATCGACCAGGCGACGACGAATCCCGGCTGTGCCGGTCCCGGGAGGGATATCGACGAACTTCTCAGACTCCGAAAAGCCCTTATACGGTTGCTGTATGCGGTTCCACGAGTAAAGGCCAAAGGCCGCCGCAGCGACAGCAACTACCAGGATCAGGATCGAGAGCGCGATGAAGAGCTTCTTCAAATGGCGGAGCCCCTTGGCTGACTATCCAGATAGTCCTGCAGGATGATTGCCGCAGCCGCGGCATCGATCCGCTGTTTTCGCACGCGCCAGTCTTTTTCGCGAACTGCGAGGCGGCTTTCGGCCTCGAGACTCGTCAGCCTCTCGTCCTGGAGCACGATTGGCAAAGACGTACGACGCCCGAGCGTACGGGCAAATGCCTCGACGCGTGATGTCATATCGTTCGCCGATCCGTCGAGCCGGCGCGGCAGACCTACCACCAGCGCCACCAGCCCGTCGTCTTCTTCTGCGAGGCGCCTAATCTCTGCCGCCGTACGATCGAGCGCGTCCCCATCGAGACCCGAGGTTCGAACGACGCTGACCGGACGCGCAAGCGTTCCCGTCGCGTCGCTGACGGCAAGCCCGATTCGACGCTCCCCGACGTCCAGCCCAGCTACTCGACCCACTCTGTATAATTCTGGCACTTCGTAGCATTTCGAATGCCACGCACCTTCGGCCCCCGCACCTTCAGACCGCCGCACCTTCGGACCCGGACCCTCGCACCCTCGGGCCTTCGAACCTTCGCACCGTTTCTGATCTGTTTCTGCTGCCTCATCCTCCCCCTCGCGCTGTTCGGCCAGGAAGCAGGGGACGCACAACGCATTACAGATCGGATTCGCTCATTACAACGAGAGGCGGAACGGCTCGCAAAAGAATCCCGAAGCCTGGTGGGGGACCTGCGGCAACGCGAAATCGATCGGGACATCAAAGTCGAGCAACTCAAGCAAGCCGAAGCGGTGATGAACGAGGCGGAGAAGGCCCTGCAGAGCACGACGACGCGCCTGTCCGATCTCGAAGTCCAGCGCATCAACCAGCTGCCCGATCTCAGGACGCAACTCGTCGACGTCTACAAGCGAGGGCGCAGCGGGTACGCGCGAATGCTGTTCAGCGCCGGCGACTTCCGACAGTTCGCGCGCGCCACGCGCGCCATTGGCGCGCTCTCGGCACTCAGCCAACGCCGGATTCAAGAACACCAGAAGACGCTCGCGGCGATGCGTGAAGAGCGGACGGCGTTCGAACAGACGGCCAAGGAGCTTCAGGCAAAAACGGTCGAGGCGCGAAAATCCAAATCGGCGGCTGATGCCGCTCTCGCCTCTGTGACCGAGCTCATCCGGCAGATCGACTCACGGCGGGATCTCACGGCGCAGTATGTGGGCGAATTGCAGGTCGCATATGCCCGGCTGCAGCAGCAGGTGACGACGCTGGCGACGGAGAAACCGGCCGGCGAGCCGGTGGCGGTGCCGTTACGGCCATTTCAGGGTGCTCTCGAATGGCCGGTTCAAGGGCGTCTCGTCGGCCCGTTCGGCCAACCCTCGAATCGACTTGGCGGCACTGCGGTCAGGAACGGCATTGAAATCGCCGCGGAAGAAGACTCCCCTGTTCGGGCCATCCACGGTGGATCGGTCGGCTATGCCGGTCCTTTCACAGGATTTGGCACCCTTGTCATCCTGGACCATGGGGGTAATGGCTATTCTCTTTATGGATACCTCGCCTCCACAGCCCTGAAGCAGGGTGAGGCGGTGGAGACCGGTGCCGAGGTGGGCAGGGTCGGCCTGGCCCCCGCCGGCCCCCCGACGCTGTATTTTGAAATGCGGATCGACGGCCGTTCCGTCAATCCCGTACAATGGCTGAAGCCGCGTTAGGCTATTTCAAGATGGTCCGGCTAAAGCCGGACACTACGGAAAGCAAGGCGGTTCGGCTAAAACCGGACACTACGAAAGAAGGCGGTCTATCCGTCATGACCTCACGCACTCGCCTCTGGATACTGGCCGTTTCCATACCCGTCATTGCGTTCGCCATCATCGGCGGTTATCTCGGCCAGGCACGTGGCAAGGATGACACCTACCAGCATCTGCGGGTGTTCGACGATGTGGTGTCGCACGTCGTGAACAACTACGTGGAAGAAGTGAACATCCAGCAGGCAATGCGGGGCGCCATGCGCGGACTGTCGGACGCGCTGGATCCCGACAGCGCGTATCTCACCCCGGATCTGGTCAAGGCGGTGGAACAGAACTCGAGCCCGGGTGCTGCGGATATCGGCGTCGAGCTGACGCGTCAGTACTACCTGCGCGTAGTGTCAGCGCGTGACGGATCGCCGGCGGCGCGGGCGGGCCTGCGAACGGGTGACTACATTCGCGCGATCGACGGGCGGGCCACTCGTGACATGTCGGCCTACGAAGGGATGCGGTTGCTTCGCGGCGCGCCAGGCTCGAAGGTCGCGCTGCTCGTCATCCGCAACAACGCTGCCGATCCGCACGAGTTGTCGCTCGTCCGCGAGCGGACGATGGCCGCCGAGATCACGACAAAGATGGCGAACGCGTCGACCGGATATGTTCGCGTTGCGGAATTCACCAAGGATGTACCAGCAAAGGTGACGCAAGCGGTGGGCGCTCTCACAAAGACCGGCGCCAACCGGTTCGTCCTGGATCTTCGCGGCACTGCCACCGGTGACATCGATAACGGGATTGCGGCTGCGCGCCTGTTCGTGCCAAGCGGAACGCTGTCCATCCGTCAGACCAAAGCGCAGCGCGAGACGATTACGGCGTCGGCCAACGACGGCTCGATTTCCGCCCCTGTCATCCTGCTCGTGGATCAGGGTACTGCCGGGGCTGCTGAAATCTTTGCCGCGGCGCTCAGCGGCAACAGCCGCGCCGAACTGGTCGGCGAGCGGACGCTTGGACGCGCGGCGCGTCAGCAGCTTGTCAAGCTCCCCGATGGCAGTGGACTGCTTCTCTCGTCAATGCGTTACCTGACTCCCGCGAATGCCGGCATCCACGAGCGCGGACTGACACCGGACGTTCAGGTGCGACAGCCCGATGTGGAATTCGGCGCCGCCCCGCCTGCAAAGGACGACACGCTCGATACGGCCATCACGCGTCTGGTCGAAAAGAAGGCGGCATAGGCAGCGCGTCCTGCGTTATACTGAAGGTTCGGGTTTTCGCCTGTTTTTGCAACGGACAGGCGCGTAGCTCAGTTGGCTAGAGCGCCTCCCTGACACGGAGGAGGTCAGTGGTTCGAGTCCACCCGCGCCTACCACTTACCCGAAACGTGTAAGTAGTAAGTTCAAAGGTCAAAGTTGGGCTTTTGAACTTTGACCTTTTGAACTTTTCACTTTTGCATGTCGCAGGTCAACGTCACGCTGCCAGACGGATCGAGCCGTAGTGTGCCTGCCGGCACCACGGTCGGCGATCTGGCTGCGTTGATCTCACCCGGCCTGGCGAACGCGGCTCTGGCAGGGAGGGTCGGCGATCGGCTCGTCGATCTCTCGTTCCCGCTGACGGCCGACGCACCGGTGCAGATCATCACGTCGAAGAACGTGACCGACGCGCTCCCGCTCTTTCGTCACAGCACCGCTCACCTGCTCGCGGCTGCTGTCACGAACATGTTTCCAGGCGTGCAGTGCGGCATCGGCCCCCCGACCGACGAGGGCTTCTTCTACGACTTCGTGGTGCCGCGGCCGTTTGTCCCTGAGGACCTCGAGGCGATCGAGAAGAAGATGCGCGAGCTCGCGGATCAGAACCTGGTCTTCGAGCGTCAGATGTGGCCGCGCGAAGAAGCCAAGCGCTTCTTCCGCGATCGCGGCGAGCCGCTCAAGGTGCAATTGATCGAGGAGAAGACCGAGGGACAGCGCGAAGTCTCCTGCTACACGATCAAGGACAAGGAGACGTTCGTCGACTTCTGCGTCGGACCGCACGTGCCGTCAACCGGCAAGCTGAAGGCGTTCAAGCTGCTCAGCACGTCGAACGCGTACTGGAAGGGCGACGCGCGCAATCAACCGATGCAGCGCGTCTACGGTACGGCGTTCCTGTCGGAGAAAGAGCTCAAGGAGCACCTGACGCGAATCGAAGAAGCGAAGAAGCGCGACCATCGCAAGCTGGGTCGCGATCAGAAGCTCTTCCTGTTCCATCAGTGGGCTCCCGGCGCGACGTTCTGGTTGCCCAAAGGCACGGTCCTGTACAACACGCTCGCCAACTACATGCGCGACGTCCTCATCCCCGCCGGATACACGGAGGTGAAGGCGCCGATCGTGTTCAACAAGGCGCTGTGGGAGACGTCCGGCCACTGGTCGCACTACCGGCAGAACATGTTCCTCGTGGAATCCGAAGGCGAGCAGATGGGGCTCAAGGCGATGAACTGCCCTGGCCACATGCTCATCTTCGGAAGCGAAGTGCGCAGCTACCGCGACCTGCCGATTCGCTACCACGAGCAGACGCCGCTGCATCGTAACGAAGCCTCCGGCGTCCTTTCAGGGCTGACGCGCGTACGCCAGTTCGCCCAGGATGATGGCCACTGCTTCGTGATGGAGTCGCAGATCGGCGACGAAGTCGAGCGGGTGCTGCGGCTGGTTCAGCGCGTCTACAGCGACTTCGGAATGAAGCCGGAGATGAAGCTCTCGACACGTCCGCCGGAGTTCCTGGGCACGATCGAGCAGTGGAACCATGCGGAGTCCGAATTGAAGCGGGCGCTCGACGCCGTCGGCGAGCCCTACACGTTGAACCAAGGGGACGGGGCGTTTTACGGGCCTAAGATCGACTTCGATGTCGTGGACGCGATCGGCCGCAAGTGGCAGTGCGCCACGATTCAGCTCGACTACCAGATCCCGCAGCGCTTTGATCTCAAGTACATCGGCCCCGACAACGCCGAACATCGGCCTGTCGTCATTCACCGGGCGATCTACGGTAGTTTCGAGCGCTTTATCGCCCTGCTGATCGAACACTTCGCGGGCGCATGGCCACTGTGGCTCGCTCCAGTTCAGGCCGTCGTTCTCCCGATTTCAGACCGGCACCGGGCCTATGCCGTGGGTGTCCAGAACCGCTTGGCCGCAGTCGGGCTGCGGGTGGAGTTAGACGATCGCCAGGAGAAGATTAATTATAAAATCCGGGAGGCCCAGCTCCAGAAGGTACCCTACATGCTTGTGGCGGGCGACCGGGAAGCTGCTGAAGGGACGGTTGCCGTGCGCAGCCGGTCCGGTGGTGATTTGGGCCCGCGGTCGGTGGACGCGTTCATTTCCGACGCGTTGGAAGAAGTTCGACGCAAGAGCCGGAGCGAAGAACAGGAACCGGCCCGTAGCCTGTAACTCGAAGCCCGTATCTGGCAGGGTGTAGCCCGAGGAGGACGTTATCGCATTCGATCGCTCGCCTAGACGTGATGACCGCGTTCGCACCAACGAGCGCATCCGGGTTCGTGAGGTCCGGGTGATCGACGAAACCGGTCAACAGCTCGGAATCATGCCGCCGCCGCAGGCACTCATCATCGCGCGTCAGAAAGGGCTCGACCTCGTCGAGATCTCTCCGACCGCAATGCCGCCGGTGTGCCGGATCATGGACTTCGGGAAGTATCAGTACCAGGAGCAGAAACGATCTCGCGAGGCCAAGAAGCATCAGAAAGTGATCGAGGTCAAGGAGATCAAGTTCCGACCGAAAGTCGATGAGCACGACTACCAGTTCAAGAAGAAGCACATCGAGCGCTTCTTGAGTGAAGGTGACAAGGTCAAGGCGACGATCTTCTTCCGCGGTCGCGAGATGGCGCACCCTGAGATCGGGCGGCGCATTCTCGAGCGGCTGCTGGGGGAACTGGCCGAAGTCGCATTGGCCGAAACGTCGCCGCGACAGGAAGGCAACCAGATGCACGTCATCCTGAGCCAGCGCGCCAGTCGCAAGAGCGCGCCGCGCGCCAAGGCTGATGGTGATGGCGCCGCGGCGGGAGAAGAGTAGGAATGTAGAGGCGAGTCTTCAGACTCGCCTGAGAGACGAGAGAGATGCCAAAGCTGAAGACACATCGCGGTGCCGCCAAGCGTTTCAAGAAGACGGGCACCGGCAAGATTGTCAGGGCCAGCGCGTTCAAGCGCCACATCCTGACCAGCAAGACCACCAAGTCCAAGCGTCACATGCGCGGGACGCAGGAGGTCTCGCCCAACGACGCGCCGAAGTTGAACAGGATGTTGCCGTATAAATGACGTCTGCCCGAAGACGGCAGACCGCGTGAATTGCAGCAGGACAAGAGAAAATGCCACGAGTCAAAAGAGGAACGGTCCGGCGGGCGAAACGGAAGAAGCTGCTCGACAGAGCCAAAGGGTTCTATCAGACCAAGAGCAAGCTCTATCGCCAGGCCAAAGAGTCGGTCGACACCGCGCTGAAGTATGCGTACGTCGGCCGCAAGAACAAGAAGCGCGAATATAGGCGACTGTGGGTCGTTCGTATCAACGCGGCCGCGCGTGAGCATGGCCTGACCTACTCCCAGCTGATTCGCGGCCTCAAGGTCGCTGGCAGCTCGCTCGATCGCAAGATGCTGGCTGACATGGCCGTCGCGCAACCCGCTGCGTTTGCCAAGGTCGCCTCGCAGGCAAAAGCCGCACTTCCTGCCGCGTAGTCAATGCACAATGCTCACGTCTCGATGCTCAAGCGCTCGTGATTGAGCCTGGGCATTGCGCATTGGGCATTGCGCGTTGACCCATGTCAGAACTGGCTCCTGATCGATCCGCCATCGACGCATTGCGCGCGGACTTCCACGTCCGCCTGGCAGCCGCCGGCACTGATGCGGCCGTCAAGGCGCTCGCTGACGAGTTTCTGAGCCGCAAGTCCGGCAGCGTGACCGGGCTGATGAAAACGCTCGGCACGCTCGTACCCGAGGCGCGCCGCGAGTTCGGCGCGCTCGTCAACACACTCAAGCAGGAAATCGAGACGGCGGTCGAAGAGCGCCGCCAGACGCTCGCCGCAGCACGACCGCCCGCGGGCGCGGTGGACGTCACGCTCCCCTCTCGCGTGCGCCCGGTCGGCCACGTCCACCCGCTGATGCTGGTACGGCAGCAGATCGAAGACATCTTCTCGCACCAGGGCTACGAGATCCTCGAGGGGCCCGAAGTCGAAGACGACTTCCACAACTTCGAGGCGCTGAACATGCCGCCGGATCATCCCGCGCGCGACATGCAGGACACCCTCTATCTCGAGAGCCCGATCATCGGCGGCACGTGGGGCGCACATCGAGGACGCGTCCCGGAGGCGCAAGTGCGCGCGGCGACGTTGCTGCGGACGCACACCTCGGCGATGCAGATCCGCTACATGAAGACGTTCAAACCGCCGATTCGCCTGTTCGTGCCCGGGCGAGTCTATCGCCGCGACAACCTCGATCTGACGCACACGCCGATGTTCCAGCAGTTCGAGGCGCTGGTCGTCGGCGAGCACGTCACGATGGCGGATCTCAAGGGAACGCTCCAATCGATGGTCACCGCGCTCTTCGGCGACGTGAAGATCCGGCTGCGACCCAGCTTCTTTCCATATACCGAGCCCAGCGCCGAGGTCGACATCAGTTGCCACAAGTGTGGCGGCACCGGCTGCGCGATCTGCAAGCAGACCGGCTGGATCGAGATTCTCGGGAGTGGCATGGTGCATCCAGCGGTCTTCGAGGCGGTGGGCTATGACCCCGAGCGCGTGACCGGCTTCGCATTCGGCATGGGGATCGAGCGCGTCACCATGTTGAAGTACGGCGTCGAGGACATCCGCCTGTTCTACGAGAACGACGTGCGCTTCCTCGAGCAGTTCCCGGCGCTGTGACCGGCAGGGTTCGCGATCCATGAAAGTCCTCCTCTCCTGGCTTCGTGACTTCGTCGATGTCCCCGCCGCGGCGGAAGAGATCGCCGCGACGATGTCGGTTCGCGGCTTTGCTGTCGAAGGGCTCGAGCGACTCGGCGATGGCGACACCGTCATCGATTTCGAAGTCACCGGCAATCGTCCCGACTGCATGTCGGTGAGCGGGATGGCGCGCGAAGTCGCCACCGCATTCGGTCTGCAGGTGAGGCGTCCTGCCGTCACGACCTCGCTGCGACGAGCGGCCGAGAGCGGACCTGCGCTGCACCTCGCGTCACTCAAGACGGTCGATCGCGCCGATATCGACGTCGTCATCGAGAGCCCCGCGTTGTGTCCGCGCTATGCCGGGGCTGTTGCGGATGTGACGATAGGTCCGTCTCCGGAATGGATGCAGACCCGGCTGCGTGCCGCCGGTGTCAGGCCGACCAGCAACATCGTCGACGTCACGAATTACGTCCTGGTCGAACTCGGCCAGCCCATGCACGCGTTCGACTACGCGCGCCTTGGCGGCGCTCAGATTCGAGTGCGCACGGCGCGGCCGGGCGAGGTCCTGCAGACACTCGACGGAAGAAGTCGTGAGCTGTCGTCCGACATGCTGGTCATTGCCGATGCCGAGCGGGCGATTGCCGTCGCCGGGGTGATGGGTGGCGCGGACTCCGAAGTCACAGGTGTCACGAAGACGATAGTGTTCGAGAGCGCGTATTTCCAGGCGCTGTCGGTGCGCCGGACGAGCAAGGCACTGGGACTCAAGACCGAAGCCAGCATGCGCTTCGAGCGTGGCACGGACCCGCGACTCCCGTTGACCGCAATGGAGCGCGCGTGCGCGTTGATCGAGATGATCGGGGCCGGAGCATCACGCGGCACCGTGGTGGATTGCTACCCTGTCCGGATCGAGCCGACCGTGTTGAAACTCCGCCGCGAGCGCATCGCCGGCCTGCTCGGCGTGTCGCTCGCGGATGCGGAGGTGCGCCGGGTACTGGAGGCACTGGGCTTTGCGCTTCGCGAGGCCGAGGCCGGATGGGACGTCACCGTTCCGACGCGGCGCGTCGACGTCAGTCGCGAAGTGGATCTGATCGAAGAAGTCGCGCGTCATTGTGGGTTCGATCGAATTCCCGCGACGTTTCCGGCACTGACAGTCCCTCCACCGTCCGTCGATCCACGAATCCTTCGCACGCGACAACTGCGGACTCTGGCCAGAGGTCAGGGTTTTTCCGAGGCAGTCACTTTCGGCTTCACGTCCGCCCCCGCGGCGGAGGCGTTCGTCACCGGCGAGACGGTCGTACCAATCAAGAACCCGTTGTCGGAGGCGTTCGCGGTGCTTCGACCGTCGCTCCTCCCGGGTCTTGTGGAGTCCGCGGGACGGAACATCCGCCGTGGTCAGCGCGATGTGCAGCTCTTCGAGATCGGCAACCGTTTCACGCAGCAAAGCGGCGAAACACAGGCGATCGCGTTCATCTGGACCGGCGCGGGACGCGCGCTGCATTGGAGCGAACGGTCGCGAGACACCGACTTCTTCGATGCGGCCAGTCTGGTCTCGGTGGTCGCCGATGCGCTCGATGCATCAGTGCTCCTTCAGCCTCTGAGTGCTCTGCCCTCGTTCCTGGTTGCAGGACAGGCGGCCGAAGTTGTTGCGAGCGCAAAAGAGTCGCCCGAGTCGGACACGCGCCGGGTCGGCTTGGTTGGCAGGTTGACGCCCGCTGTCGGTGAATCGCTTGGACTGCCCGCCGAGGTTCCGGCATACGTTGGCGAGCTGGCTATCGAACCGCTCGCCCGTTTCCTGCGCACATCGCTGAAGGCGATGGCGCCGCCACGCTTCCCTTCCGTCGATCGTGACATCTCGATCCTCGTCGACGACACCACGGCCGCTCAGGCGGTTCGAGACACCGTGCGGGCAATCGCCCTCGCGCACCTCGTGGATCTTCGTGAGTTCGATCGCTACGCCGGCAAGGGCATACCGGACGGAAAAGTGAGCCTGTCGCTGCGCCTCACGTTCAGGGCACCCGACAAAACGCTCACTGATGCCGAGGTTCAGAGCGCGATGGAGTCCGTCCTGTCGGCGCTCAAGGACACACACGGCGCGATTCAACGCTGACGACGCTTGCCAGCACACTTCATTCGTGGCACCATCTCCTCGCACACCCCGCAATTATCTTCAGAGGACCGTACCCGGATGGCAAAGCAGGCGGTAGCAACACGAACTGATCTCGATCCCATCGATCGTCTCGAGGAAAAAGTACGAATGCTCGTCGGCATCGTGACGCAGCTTCGAGCGGACCACGCGCGAGCGACGGAAGAGAACGTTCGGCTGGCGCGTGAGCTCGACAGCGTGCGGACACGCCTGACGGAGAGCGAGGCCACTACTGGCACGGAGCTCACCGCGCTGCGCGAGGAACGCGATCTGATCCGATCGCGCGTCACCGAGATGCTCGAACAGTTGGAAGCGATCTAAGTGACACGTCCTTCTTGCGAAAGCGACTGACTCGACCATGGGCAGCGTGGTGACTGTCGAGATCGCGGGCCAGCGTTATCCGATTCGCAGCGGCCTTGATGAACGGTATATCACGGAGCTCGCTGCGTACGTCGATCAGAAGATGCGCGCCGCTTCCGACGCCGCGCCTTCGAGCGACCTGCTCGGTCTGGCAGTGCTCGTGGCGCTCAACATCACCGACGAATATTTCCGCCAGCGCGATCAGCACTCGGTCACTCACGACGATCTGCACGATCGTGCCCTTCGTCTCGAGCGCATCGTCGACGAGGCGCTCGCACAAGTGGCCACGAAACGAGCAGTTTAGTGCAACGTATTGACCCACCCCGGGCGGCACAGTAAGATCGTCTCGCTCCTGCTTTGCTCGTGATGGTTTCGGAGGCTCGTCTGAGCCAACGTAACAACCTAAGAGAGCCGCGAGGTCGTGCGGTGTGCACGCCTCTGTTTCGAGGAAGCCTTAAGCGCGGCCGACAACAGCGGCTCCACCTGCTTTCGCAGGTTCATTCGACCTCCCCACACGGCAAAGCGGGGCTCATCGCCTCCTCATTTTGAGTTCTCCCACAGTCGCCGACTGCGGTGAGCGCGCGCTCATCGCTCGCATCTCACAACGGCTTGCCACAGCTGCCTGGGTCGTCATCGGCCCGGGAGACGATGCCGCGGCCATCGAACCGGTGCGCGGCGCCCTCGAGGTGCTCACCACTGATGCGCAGGTCGAAGGAGTCCACTTCGATCGCCGTTTCGTGCCTCCTGATGCGATCGGACATCGTGCGCTGGCCGTCAACCTGAGCGATCTCGCCGCGATGGGGGCCAGGCCGCGAGCGGCGCTGTTATCGATGGCGCTCCCGGCATCGCTCGAGATCACCGCCTTCGATCAAATCATCGACGGCTTGCTGGCGGTGGCCACGCGCTACGGGGTCACGATCATCGGCGGCAATATCACGCAGACACCGGGACCGATGATTCTCGATGTCACCGCGATCGGCACCGTGCACCGGCGCAAGGTCCTGACTCGCGCAGGCGCGCGCCCGGGCGATGAGGTCTACGTCACGGGGTCGCTGGGAGACGCCGCGACAGGGCTCATGCGGCTACGCGAGGACGCTCACGAGACCAGTGCCGCAGCCAGCAGGTATCTCAGACCCGACCCTCGTCTTCGAGCCGGCCTCCTGCTCGGACGAAACCGCGCGGCAACGAGCTGCATGGATCTCAGCGATGGGCTGGCAGATGGCGTGCGTCAAATTGCGCAGGCCTCATCAGTTGGAATCACGATAGAAGGAAGGGCAATTCCCATTACGGCAGAGTCAAAGGAGTGGCTGAGCCGGCGCAATCAAGATCCCATTGACCTCTCACTGCGAGGAGGCGACGATTTTGAGCTGATCTTCACGGTGAGGCCCAGGCAAGCTGGACGATTGCGCGCCGTACGACGACAACTGGGCGATCTGCCGATAACCAGGATCGGCCTTGTGACCCGAGCGCCCCGCCTGCTCGTCAAAGACGGGCTTACGGAGCGAGAACTGCCGGAGGGGTACGAGCATTTCCGGTAGTGGCCAGCTTGGGACGGCTGACTGCTCACTATGCGAGTCACCATCTCCCGGTCGACGTGGCGAAAAGTTGTCGTGCTGGTGATCGCCGTGGTCGGCTTCCTGTTCATGTACGAAGCCGAGATGTTCGACTCCCGCAGCGCGTTCTGGCAGTCGCTGGGGCAAATCGGTCCGCCGCGTCCCGGCAGCCAGATGCCGTTCGCCGCAACCGCCTACTGCAAGGGCAGCACCACGGCGTCAGGAGTCGTGGCGCGCACCGGCGTGGCCGCCGCCGATCCCACGCTGCTTCCCGTGGGCAGCGTCATCAACATCGGGGCCGGCGATGCGCGCTACAGCGGCGTCTACACCGTGATGGACACCGGTCCGAGTGTCCAGGGCCGCGTGCTCGATTTGTACATGTGGAGCTGCCACGAAGCGCTGAAGTTCGGACGTAAGGAAGTGCAGGTCACAGTACTACGCCTGGGATGGGATCCGACCGCGAGCTCACCGAGCCTGATCGATCGCGTCTTCAGACGGCGTGAAGCTGCGCGTCGCATTCCTCCGGCTGATCCTCCGCCGCCCGCAGGAATCGCGCCCGAGGACGAGCTGCCATCAGACGCGCGGCCGCCAGAGACTCGCGAAGCACCGCCCGAAGTGCCTGCTGAATCGGTTGCGCCCGCTGCGGCTGTCGGTCAGTAATAACATCAGTAACCGTAGGCCGGGTCCTGTTTTGTGGACCCGGCGGACATCGCAGGTCTACAACGCAAGACCCGCCCTACGTTTGCAGGACCCGCCCTACGCAGTGGTGGATTCGAATTGAAGCTCGTACAGCCGGTGATAGATCCCGCGCAGGGCGAGCAATTCCTGATGCGTGCCCGACTCACGCAGTTCACCGCGATGCATGACGAGAATGCGATCCATGTCCTGAATCGTCGACAGGCGATGCGCGATGGCGATCGTCGTTCGTCCTCGCATCACCACCTTGAGCGCATCCCGAATGAGGAGCTCAGTGTCCGTGTCGACGCTCGACGTGGCTTCGTCGAGCACCAGCACGCGTGGGTTGAACGCCAGGGCACGTGCGAACGAGAGCAACTGTTTCTGCCCCACCGAGAGCGTCGAGCCGCGTTCGGCGACGACGCTGTCGAGACCGTTCGGCAATCGATCGACGAAGCTGGACGCGTGCACCGCCTCGAGCGCATCTCGCACATCCTCATCGGAGATCGACTGATTGCCGAGTCGCACGTTCCCTCCAATCGTTCCCGCAAAAAGCTGAACGTCCTGGAGAACGAGGCCGAAGAGCGATCGCAAATCCGATAGATCCATTTCCCGGATGTCGACGCCGTCGACCGTGATCCGCCCCGACTGCACGTCGTAAAACCGCAGCAAGAGGCTGACGATCGTCGTCTTGCCCGAACCTGTAGCGCCGACGATCCCGATGCGCTCGCCCGGCCGCACCTCGAAGGAGACGTTCTTCAGCACCGGCTCTCCTTCGACGTAAGCGAAGCTCACGTTCTCGAACCGAATGACACCAGGACCATTCCACGTGGTTCGCTTCTCGGGAGACTTCGACGTGATCTCGAGCGGTGTATCGAGCAGCCCGAAGATACGTTCCGACGACGCCATCGCGCCCTGCAGGATGTTGAACTTCTCGGACAGATCGCTGATGGGCCGGAAAAAGCGCTGCGAGTACTGAAGAAACGCGACGAGCGACCCGAGCGTGAGCATATCGTCGCCGTTCGCGATGATCCGCGCCCCGCCGACCCACAGGATCAACGAGGCCGCAAGTGCACCGACGAGCTCCACCGCCGGATAGAAGACCGCGTAATAGAAGATGGACTGGACGTTGGCATCCCGATGCCGGCGATCGATCTCGTCGAATGTCTCGAAGTCCCGTGCTTCGCGACGATACAACTGCACTGTCGCCATTCCGGTGATCCGCTCCTGCAGATAGGCGTTGATGCGGGCGATCCAGGTCCGCACCGTCCGGTACGACTCACGGGCGTTGACGCGGAACCAGTGAGTGATCGCCGCGATGAGCGGCAGCACCGAGAACGCGGCGATCGCCAGCCGCCAATCCATCCAGATCAAAACGCCCATGATGCCAATGAGCGTGAAGACATCACCAAACACCGAGACGACGCCCGACGTGAACAACTCGTTGAGGACATCGACGTCAGTGGTGAGCCTCGTCATCAGGCGGCCGACAGGATTACGGTCGTAGAAACGGAGATCCAATCGATGCAGATGCGTGACGAGTTCCATGCGCAGATCGAACATGATCCGCTGTCCGATCACCTGCATCGTCCAGGTCTGGAGGTACTCGAGCACGAACGAGGCGATCAGCGCCACGAGGTAGAGCGCGGCTAGCGTGCCCAGCCCCCGGAGGTCGCCGATCGGGATGTAGCGGTCGATCACGATCTTCGTGAGGTAGGGCGGCGCCAGGTCGAGCGCGGAATGGCCGATGATGGCGACCACGGCAAGAGTCACCTGACCGCGGTAGGGGCGCAGATAGGTCAACAGCCGCCGCATCAAGCGGCTGTCGTAGGCTTTTCCGAGGACGTCATCGTCGATCATGACGCCTTCAGTTCTTCCTCGAGCAATTGCTTGCGATAGAGATCGGCGTAGAAGCCATCGTGGCGGATCAGTTCGTCGTGCGTGCCGCGTTCGGCGACCCGCCCCTCGTGCAGAACCACGATTTGGCTGGCGCCACGAATGGTGGAAACACGGTGGGAGACGATGATCGATGTCCGTTGCGCCATCACGTCCGAGAGCCGTTCGAGGATTTCTTCTTCGGTGTGTGTGTCCACCGCCGACAGCGCGTCGTCCAGGACCAGGAGCTTCGGGTCGATCACCAGAGCGCGCGCGATGGCAACGCGTTGCTTCTGTCCACCAGAGAGCGTGATACCCCGCTCACCTACCGTTGTCTCGTAGCCTTGAGGAAACTGCACGAGATCCTTGTCGAGCCGCGCGATCGAGGCAGCGGCCGCCACTCGATCCCGATCGCCCTGATGCGCGCGCGCGCCGAACGCGATGTTCTCCGCCAGCGTCGTGCTGAACAGGAACGGTTCCTGGTTCACGAATCCGATCGCACCCCTCAGCACATGCAGCGGGATCCGGCGAACGTCGACGCCATCGATGAACACCGTGCCAGGAGGTGCATCGTGCAGCCGCGGCAGGAGGCTGAGCAGTGTCGACTTGCCGGAGCCTGTCGCGCCGACGATTGCGGTGGTCGTACCTTTGGGGACGCTGAACGAAACGCCCCGAAGTACGACCGCATCACCGAACGCAAACGTCAAATTGCGGAACTCGACTTCCCCATCGATGGACTGGATCGCGTGATTCGCCTCGGCATCGGAAACGAGCGGCTGGACGTCGATCACCTCGAGCAGGCGCTTCCACGAGGCTGTTCCTCGCTGGAGCAGATTGCTGACCCACCCGAACGCGATCATGGGCCAGCCCAGCATCGTCAGGTAGGCGTTGAACGCGACCAGTTCGCCAATCGTCATCTGGCCGGCGACCACCCGCCGGCTCCCCAGCCAGAGCACGAGGAGCGCACCGATACCCATGAGCAACCCCATGCTCGGAAAGTAGAACCCCTGCAGACGAATCAGCGCCCGGTTGCGATGGACGTATTCCTCGTTGGCGGCTCGGAACCTCGCAATCTCGAAGGCCTCTTGCCCGTACGCGCGAACGACGCGAACGCCGGCCAGCGATTCCTGGGCGAGCGCGCTGATGTCCGACAGCTGTTCCTGGATCTTCTCGAAGCGATTGTGAATGGCCGTGCCGAAGTACTTGACGACCACCGTGACAAACGGCAGCGGCACGAGCGCGACCAGCGTGAGCCACGGATCGATGGAGATCATCACCACGATTCCCACGACGAAGGTCAGCACCGTGCTCGCCGTGTACATCACCGCCGGTCCCATCATCATTCGCACCGCGCTGAGATCGTTGGTGGCGCGCGACATCAGATCGCCGGTGCGATGGTGCTGGAAGTACGAGAGGTGCAGACGCTGGAGCGCCGCAAAGAAGTCGTTCCGCAGGTCGTACTCGAAGTCGCGTGAGACGCCGACGATGATGCGCCGCATGAGGAACCTGAAAACGCCGCCGACTGCAGCGAGCAGCAGCAGCAACGCTCCGTACCACCGTACCTTGTCGAAGGTCAGCCCCTGGCTCAGGTCGTCGACGGCGTACTTCAGGACCCACGGCCCGCCCGTCGAGATTGCAGTCGCGAGGACGACACAGGCAAACCCCGAGATGAAAGCTCGGCGGTAACGCGCCAAGTACTTGATTAGGCGGCGCTGTGGAGTCATTTTCGCAGTATACCTGCCGGCCTCCGGACCTTCTGGGCAGTATGCTAAAGGGACCTCCTCCGGCCGCCGATACACAGACGAATGCGAATTCGACTGCTTGCAACCGTTTTGTTTTGTGCCGCCATCGTTGCGCGGGCTGAAGCGCAGTTCAGCGTGCCGGATCCGGCGCCGGCGGAAAACTTCCACGTCGAGCTCGGCCTGATGTTCTGGCAGCCGACTCCGGGAATCGAGATTCAGACGGGCGGACTTGCGGCAGCGGGTATTCCTGGCGTCGACTTCGTACGCGAATTCGGACTCCTGGACGATCGCTTCGCTGAGTTTCGTTCGGTATTCAAGACGGGCCGCAAGCACAAGTTCCGCATCGCTCACGTGAACTTCGACTACTTCGAGCAGGCGACGGCTCAGCGGACGATTTCATTCGGCGGCGCGACGTTCCCAGTCACGATACCGGTCACCGCCGACCTCAATTGGGATCTGTGGCGCTTCGGCTACGAGTACGATTTCGTAGCAGGCGATCGTGGGCTCTTCGGATTCATCACCGAGTTGAAGCACAACCACCTCACCGCGGATTTGAGTGCATCGGGAATTGCCGGCCAGTCAACGGACGTCACAGCCCCCATCATTACGCTTGGCGTTATTGGCCGGGTGTATCCGCATCGGACCTTCTCCGTTACGGCCGAGTACACTGGCTTCAAGGTCTTCAGCTGGGTGAAACCGCTGACCGATCGACTCGTCGCAGAGGATCTCGAAGCATCAATGAGCGACTTTGATATCTACGGAACGATCAATTTCGGAAGCCACGTGGGTGGGCAGTTTGGATATCGCTCAGTCACCGGGACGTACACGCTCGACGACGACGAAGGCGACCTGAAGATGAAGGGTCCGTATTTCGGCGGCATCGTTCGGTTCTAACTCCACGGCGGGTCTTCAGACCCGCCTTTTTCATTCTGGCTTCCGTCCAACCACCAGCAACGAGCTTCCAACGGGCATCGAGACATGGCGGGCCATGCGCGCCTCCGCCATGACGACAGCAGTCAGCAGTCCGTTGACCGGCGCTGACGGAATCGCGATGTCGGTATCGGGGCGATACGTGCGAAACGGCCTCAGAAGGCGCTGCACCATCCTCACCGTCAGCATCAACGGAAACAGCGAGCCAAAGAGAAAGGACACGCGTTCGACCCGCAAGCCTGCCTGCGTGAAGAGCTCTCTGGCCGTGGCCGGTGTATAGCGCCTAACTTCTTGCCACGACACCGAGTGATCACCCCGAAGCAGCTCGAGCGCCGCCATGGTCACCACCACAGCCCCGCCCGGACGAACCAGTCGAGCCATCTCGCGAACGGCGGCCGCATCCGGCTCGAGGCACTGCATGACGTCAAAGGATGTGGCAATGTCGAACAGGCCCGAGGCAAACGGCGCCTGCGCGAGATCGCCGCGGACCACCGCGCTACCCGATGCGCGGGTCATCGCGACGCCTCCCTCATTGAGATCGAATCCCACCACGCGACCATACGAACGCAGGAGGCGGAGGTTGTAGCCGGTACCGCAGCCGCAATCGATGATGCGCAGATCGTGTCGCCCGCGACTGAGATCGCGGAGCACCGGCGTGAGAAATTCGCGGAACCCTCGAAACCAAAAATGAGTCGCCTCCGCGCGACTCGTCAACTCGAGGGGATCGGTCGTCAATTGGCCGTCGGCCGTCGATTGGTCGCCAGCGGGCCGGTTCCGTAGAGGCGTCGATAGTCTTCTGTCGTGCCGAGGATGCGCTTCACGTAGTTTTGCGTCTCTGGGAACGGGATGTTGTCGATGAACTCATCCTGGGCAAGATCTGGCGCTTTCTTAATCCATTCTGCCACGCGCGAATCCCCGGCGTTGTAGCTCGCAAGGGCATAGTGGATCCCTCCGAACTTGTCGACGAGGTCCTTGAAATACTGCACGCCGATCCGCACGTTCGTCTCCGGCTGCGAGAGCGACGCCGTCGTGAACGGACGGATGCCCAATTTCTGCGCATAGAGTCGTCCGGTGCTCGGCATCACCTGCATCAGTCCGCGCGCGTTTGCCGATGACCGAATTTCAGCGGTGAACGTCGACTCCTGGGCCATCAATGCCGACACCAGATACGGATCCAGGTTCTTCGCGGCGGAGTACTTCTCGATCAGATCCCAGTAGTCGAGCGGGAAAATGATCCGCAACACCTCGGCTGGCAGCGTCTCACCTTCCGCGGCGAGAAACTGTGGATACGCGCGACGCATCGTCGTGATCGATCCACGCAGCGCGGCGAAGCGTTCGTCGGCGCGCAGCTCTTTTGCCTGCTGCGCGCGAATCCAGGCGGCGGTGGCCTGGAGCGCCGGGGAATCGCCCCACGTCCGCTGCGCGAATTGCACTTCCTTCAGCGCATCTCCGAATAGACCAGCCGTCATGAGGGCCCTCATCAGCGGCTCTGTCGGGGGCACGCTGGCGGTCACCGGAGCGGTGGCGGTTCGCACCGACGCAGGTACATTCGCTGCCGCACCGGGGCGAGACGCGAGCAGACGCGATGCGAGGCGGCCATAGTACGAGTTGCCGTAGTCGATCACGGCCAGTCGATACCGGTCTACTGCGCCCGGACCATCACCGAGACGATCGCGCGCGCGACCCGACCAATAGATCCACGCGGGCCGGTAGTCGGCGCGAGGAAACGTGACCGCGGCTGATTCGAAGACGCGCGCCGTCTCGGCGAACTTCTGGTTTCGATATGCAAGCCACCCGACTTTCCACGCGGCCCGCTCGGAGTATCGGTTGCGGGGGAAGCGCTCGAGCAGCTCGCGGAAGACCTCGTCCGCCTTGTCGTCCTGATCGTCGACGACGTAGAACGACGCAAGATCTTCGAGCGCCTCGGCCGCCCACGGTGAGTCGGGATGATCCTTGACGAGTTCACGGGCGAGGCTCACGAACGCCGGACGATCGCCGAGCCCACGCACCGCGCTGAGATAGTAGTAACGTGCCTCGGGCTCCTTCGATGAGTTCTCGAGAAGCTGCTTCAACCGATCGCGAGCGGGACGATGACGGCCGAGATGAACGTCGGATTCAGCAAGATGCAGTGAAACGAGTTCGCGGTCCTCATCCGGGACGACGTTCACGAGCGGCTCGAGGGCGACTCTGGCTTCGGCCCACCGGCGGCCTGCAAACAGTTTCTCCGCTCGCGCCAACTCCTCTGCTACTGGCGCGCCGCCTGCGACACCGACCGGGCTCTTGAGCCGATCGAGCCCCGTCTTCGCATCGGCAACACGGCCGCCCAGCGGAAAGCTGTAATACACCTTGCGGTACGCCTCGACGGCCTGCTCGCGATGATTCAGCGCCTCTTCGGCTGCGCCCAGCAACATCCAGACATCGTCGGAGGCACCCTTCGGCGCGGCGGTCATCCCGCGAAGCAATTGCTCCGCGCGCGCGGCATCTGGCCGCGCCATCAACACTTCCGCGAGCTTCAGCCGTGCGGCTTCACCGAGAGCGCCTTCCGGTGAGGCCGCGACAAGAGAGGTGAGAACGGCGTCAGCTTCGGGAAGACGGGACAACCCCTGGAGCGCGAGCGCCTGGTAATACCTGGCGTAGTTGCCGAGACTCGTCGCGCTCAGCTCCGAACGAGTGACCAGGGTTAGGCCGTTTGCATACTCGCCGTCGGCGATCGCTTTCACCCCGCGCGTCAAGCTCGTGAATGAGGTGTCCGCTTTCGCGCCCGCAGTTGCCCGATTCGCGCTCGGGACGAACCAATACTGTGAGACATCTTTCGGAAGCGGGAAGTGATCAGTCGCAACGAGTGCGACGGGAGCGGGAGGAACCTGGATCGGTGTCTCGAGCGGCTGCTGCGCGATGACATATGAAATCGAGCAGATTAAAAGGGCCAGCAGCAGGAGGGCGCGAGAGCGCGCGGCAAATTTCTTCATTCCATTCCTACCGATGATCTCTCGCCACCTGCCTATGGCGCGCGCCTCACTGTGTGGCGCGGCGTCCAGAGCGCTGCCGCTTGACGGACCGTCATCGCTTCGAGAACTCGTCCCGCGTGCTTCGTCAATGCGTCGATCGTATCCAGCCATTCAGGTTCTTCCGCCTTATCGGTCCTCGCCGCATCCGCATACAGCACGGCAATAACCGAGCCACCGACCTGAACCGGCAGCGCAACGGCGTCCCGAGGGCCGGCGGCCGACGCGAATGATGGTAAGCGGGCCTCATCTCCATTCCGGTGCTGCCGACTGACCCCCAACTGCACCGCCTGTCCGACCACCCCTGTGTCGGCCGGCTCGAAGTCGGAGCCGACAATCGCGCCCCCGTCGAACCCCAACGCACGCCAGCCACGCAGCTTCGTACCATTGACAAGAAATACGGCCGTGCGGCCGGATTCCTGACAGGCCGAGTGCACCAGGTGGTCGAGAATGTCTCCGAGTGACGTCGCTTCGTCGAGCGTTCGCAGTGCCGATGTGAGTCGTACCGTCTGCGCAAGCTTCGCGCGCATCATTTGCAGTTCTCGAACGGATGCGTCGGCGTCTGAGCGGGTCTGCTCCGCTTCACGACTGGTGCGCTCGATGGCGTCCTGAAGTTGTCGAGTGCGACTGTCGTATTCTTCCCTGCTCTGTTCGAGCTCGCGCAGAAGTGACTCACGAGCGCTCTGCACCTCGTCAAGGTTGCGGCGCACGGCATCGAGTTCATCGCGGACCTCGCCGAGTCCCCGCTCGAGTCCGGCTATCTCTGATGCCGCACCGTGTTGGAGGTCCTCCTTCTCCCGTTGAAGGTCTTCCTTTTCTCGCTGAAGGAGCCCGTTCTGGTGCTGGAGGCTTTCCTTGTCGCGCTCGAGGTTCTCACGTTGACGCTCGAACTCGTCGCGCACCGTTGAAAGCTGCTGCTCTGCTTCGACGCGCGTCGCGGCGGCTGTTCGCTCCGTCGCCTCGAGGAGCGCTTGCCTGTGCTCGTGAGCCGCCGCTCGCACGATGTCGCCAGTCGAAGCGGTCAGCTCCGCTTCGAGTTGACCGCCCAACGTGACCCGCAAACGGTCCAGCGCCGCACGGATCTGGTCGTCGAGAGAAGAAGACACGATTCAATTCGATTATACGGCCGGGGCGAATGGCAGAATCGGGCGACGGTCCTTATCGGGACCGGCGCGTTCTTGAACTCAGCTAAATGCCGTAAGGGCTACTTGAACACCTGGTTCAGTCTGGCCTCGCTCACAAAACGCGCCTGCCGGACCTTCCATTGTTGCCCTGCTCCCAGCACCCAGACCTGAGAAATAGGCGACACATGCGGCGAGGGGACAGAGCCCGACTGTTCCATCATGACAGCCGTGAGCACCGCTGTGTCGGCGGCGATCTGAACGCTTACCTTGTCGAGGGTACGAGTGACATCGGAAAGACCGGGTGGGAAACGTTCATCGGGGCGTCGCTCGTCGGCGAGAAGCAGATTCTCAGTCGAGAGCGCCGCCATGGCCCCGCGGTCCTGGCGATGGTACGCATCAAGCCATTGACGGGCGATGGCAACGACCGTGCTCGCCGGCGACCCACCCGGGGAGGCACTCGGAGATGGCGCCGGAGGCGCGCTCAGCGGATTCGCGGGAGCGGGAACAGTCGGCTGCGGCGGTGGAGTCGCCGCGAGTTGGTTCACCGTCGGGGCCGGCGCCGGCGTCGGAGTCGGAGTGGTCGGCACGAAGCCGATCCCGGAGGCGGTATTGGGCGCCTGGGTTGGTGGAGGCGACGTCCTCACAGGCTGCGCGATCGCGGGAGCCGCCGACGCGATTGGCGGAGCCGGGTTCGGTGCTGGCCGCTCGGGCGCCGACGCGATTGGCGGAGCCGGGCGAGTCGCCGCTGGCCGCTCGGACGGCGTAGGGGTCGCGGGCACGGGGGTTGGTGTAGCCCGAGGACTTTCGGACTTCTCAGCAGCAAATTGCCTGGTCACGACCTGACCGTCGCGACCCAGCGCGCGCTTTTCGCCTTTGTTCACGGATACCAGCATGGCGCCCGCATCGCCGACCTGCAGAGAGATGGTCTGATCCGCAGCGACATCGATCACCTGACCAGCGACCAGCGTACGCCCGTTATCGGATCGCCCGTCGATCGTCGTCTTCACCCACACTTGACGGACCGCTTCACCGACGACCGATAGGTTCGATGCATTCGCTGCAGGAGTGGCCGCTTTGGGTATGGCTTTCAACTGAGACGATAATGGCTCACTCGATCGAGAGGCCGACGGCCGGCTGGAAGTCTCTGCTTGCACGGCACTGGCCGATTCGCTCGTTCCAGTGGATTGATGCATCAGCCACCAGACCGTAACACCTACAACCAGGACGCCGATTCCGACGAACACCCCGAGAAAAGCACCAAGCCTCTTTGTTACGGGTACGGGAACCGCGTCGCTCGGAAATTGTGACGACAACACGACCGGAGGCAGCAGGTCATCAAGGTCGTGCACGTCGTCGAGAGGGGGGATGACCGGCTCCGGCATTGCCACGATCGCCGGAGCGATCTCAGGAGGCGGAGCCGATGGTCGCGGAGACGATAGCGTAACCGGCGGCGCAACGCTGGTTGGAGCAGCTCGCAACGTCGATCCCGATGCGACCGGCGGCGGCGTTGCTGACGACGGCCCGATCTGGCGAACCGGCGGGACGGCCTTGAGCGGAAGCGTCTTCGCATCCTCCGCGAGCGCCGTCATGTCGTCGTGGACCTCGTTTAGGATCTCGTTGACCGCATCCTCCGGAGCAAATACATCGGTCGCTCCGGTGAGCGCCCGGACGGCCGATTCAGACGTGATACCAGCTTTGTTGAGGAGGAGCGTCGGGTCCGTCTTTGCGTTGGACTCTCCAAGGGCGGCTTGCACCTGAGCAGAAAGCACGAGGAGCTCCCTCCGCGCTTCCATGATCACCTTCCGCACATCACGGCGCGCCGCTGTGACGATTTCCATCGCCTCGCGCTCGGCGGAACTCCGCACTTCATCACGAAGACGCGCGAGCTCGTCGGCCTGGGCAATCCAGGCATCCCTCCGCAGCCGGTAGCGCTC
>Ga0207691_10000608_pt1 | contig 35619 bp, 25 predicted proteins | sample KBSM13metaG_FD_184327 | JGI IMG/M metagenome (GOLD analysis project Ga0207691, IMG submission 184327) | Miscanthus rhizosphere microbial communities from Kellogg Biological Station, Michigan, USA - KBS M1-3 metaG (SPAdes) (version 2) | ecosystem: Host-associated > Plants > Roots > Rhizosphere >...
AGCGCCAGGCATTTGGCCTCGTGCTCGTCATCGGCCCGGGGAATTATCCGCTCTTTCTACCGGGTGTTCATGCAATCCACGCGCTCGTCGCGGGCAACGCGGTCCTGCTCAAGCCCGCGCCCGGTACTCGAAACGTGGCGCTGCTTTTCGTTAGGCTGACGAGCTTGGCGGGGCTCGATCCTGCGCTTCTCACCGTTCTGCCGGATAGCGCTGACGCGGCGCGCGATGCCATCGCCGCTGGCGTGGACAAGGTCATCTTTACCGGTTCATCCGATAACGGCCGCCACGTTTTCGCCGATCTCGCGAAGTCGAACACGCCCGCGATCATGGAGCTCTCGGGTGAAGATGCAGTGCTGGTTTTGGCGGACGCTGATCTCGATCTGGTGGTGCGCGCCCTGGATTTCGGTGCGCGTCTGAACAACGGCCAGACCTGCATCGCCCCGCGGCGATTGATTGTCGCGCAGTCGGTTGCTGATGATCTCCTCGAACGCATGGAGCGCGCGAGCGTCCCGCGCCTACCGATCGAACAAGTCGGATACGAGTCGGCCGCCGTGTTGCGCGCGAATGCGGCCGACTTTGCGCTCGGCGCATCGATTTTTTCCCGGGACATCGCGCGGGCGCGTTCGCTCGCGGCCCGGATCAAAACCGGGTTCGTCCTCATCAACGATTTGATCGCGCCCACGGCCGATCCGCGCCTGCCTTTCGGTGGGGTGAAAGCGAGTGGCTTCGGCACCACTCGCGGCGAGGAGGGTTTGCTCGAAATGACTTTTCCCCATGTCGTCGGGTTGCGGCGCGGAAATTTCCGTCCGCATTTCGACCGGAGCGAGGCGGGCGACGCCGAACTTTTTTCCTCTTACATCCGCGCGGCCCACGGGCGCGGTTCGACGCGGTGGCGTGCGATCCGCGACTTGAGCGGGGCGCTGCTCGGCAAAATCAAAAACCGGGAAAACAATTCATGAAACAAATTGGAATCATCGGGAGCGGCCTCGGCGGGCTGTCCGCTGCGTGCGTGCTGGCTGCACGCGGCCATGAAGTGACGCTCTTCGAGCGCAACGAATGGCTTGGCGGCAAAGCCGCGCAACTTACCGGCGAGGGCTTCCGTTTCGACATGGGTCCGACGATCGTCACGCTGCCATCCGTCCTGCGGCGCATCTTTACCGAGGCTGGCGCGCGGATGGAGGATTACCTCGGTCTCGTCAGGCTCGATCCGCAGTGGCGTTGCTTTTTCGACGACGGTTCAACGCTTGACCTCGCGCAAGATCCCGCCGTCATGGCGGAGACGCTCGACGCTTTCGCGCCGGGGACGAATTCCGGTCAGCGCTACCGCGAGTTCATCGATTACAGCGAACGATTGAACGGCATTTCGCAACGCCACTTTTTTTACAAGCCGATCGGCGGGTTGCTCGACATGTTCGAGTGGAAAGCGTCGTTCGATCCGAAGATGCTCGGCGACGTGCTCGCGATGCGGATGGGTCGCTCGGTCGCGAGCACGGTGCGCGCCTTTACGCCCGATCCGCGCGTCGCGCAGATGATTGATCACTTCACGCAGTACGTCGGCTCCTCGCCTTACGGCTCGCCCGCGATCCTCTGCGGGATTGCGCACATGCAGACTGATGAAGGCATCTGGTATCCGTTAGGCGGGACGCGCGCCGTGCCCGAGGCGCTCGTGAAACTCGCGACCGAGCTCGGCGTCCAGTTTCACACCGGGGTGAAGATCGAGAAAATTCTGTCACGCGGCGGCGTGGTGACTGGCGTGCTGACCGACTGGGGCGAGGAGATTGCGCTCGACGCGGTCGTGTCAAATTGCGATTCGGTCCGGACCCATCGGGAACTGACCAATGTTTCGGTGCGCGCGGCTTTCGAGCGCCGGCGCAAGTACGAGCCGGCCTGTTCCGGCGTCGTGCTCTATCTGGGGCTGAACAAGCGCTACGAGCATCTTGCGCATCACGACTTTATTTTCAGCCGCGATCCGCACGAGGAGTTCGATTGGATTTACAAAAAAGGCGAGCCCGCGCCCGATCCGACCTGCTACCTCGCGGCGACGAGCTGCACCGAACCGGGCACGGCGCCGGTCGGTGGCGAAGCGCTCTACGTTTTGGTTCACGCGCCCTACCTGCGCCCCCACCACGATTGGAAAAAAATGCTGCCTCAGTACCGCCGGGTGATTTTGGACAAACTAAAACGCACCGGGCAGATGCCCGACATCGAATCGCGCATCGTTTTTGAGGCCGCGCTCACCCCACAGGATATTCACGACCGTTATCACGTGCTCAACGGTGCGATCTACGGTCTGGCCAGCCATGGAAAATTCCTCGGCGCGTTCAAGCCCGGCAATCGCAGCCCGGACTTGCGCGGCCTTTACCTCGCGGGCGGCGCGGCGCATCCCGGTCCCGGCATGCCGATGGTATTGATGTCCGGCTGGATTGCCGCCGACACGCTCGACCGCGACGCGGTTGGTTCCATGCAGCCGCGCGAATTCGCGATGGCCGGATGAAAACGGCGTTGAGAAAAGAACCACGCGCGATCGAGCCGCGCGTTTGGGCCGGCATAATGAAGCTCTTTGCGGCCTACAGCCGCCGCTATGTGCGTCGAAATTTTCGCGCGCTCCGCATTTGGAAAAGCGGATTGCCACCGGGCGATCCCAGCCGCCCGCTCGTCATCTTTCTCAACCACGCGTCGTGGTGGGATCCGCTCGTCTGCCTGCTTCTGTCGCGTGAATTTTTCCCGGACCACCATTCGTTTGCGCCGATCGATTCCGCGGCGCTGGAACGCTACCGTTTTTTCAGGCATCTCGGATTTTTCGGGATCGAACCGCAAACGCAGCGCGGCGCTCGAGCTTTCCTCCGCACCAGCCACGCGCTCCTCGCCTCCTCGCGCAACGCCCTTTGGCTTACGCCGCAGGGGCGCTTCATGGATGTGCGCGAACGGCCGGTTCAGCTGCGGGCGGGGGTCGGCGCACTCGCTGCGCGCGAGCCGGGCACGATTTTTCTACCACTCGCGATCGAGTACACGTTCTGGACCGAACCACGTCCGGAAATTCTTGTCGCTTTCGGCGACCCCGTTTTGCCGGGGGACGAGCCGGGGTATGGCGCCGCCGAGTGGACCGACATTTTTGCCGACGCGCTTGAATCCGTGCAGAACGAACTCGCGGTGCGTTCCTGTCGCCGGGAGGTCAATGAGTGGATCATGCTCAACCGCGGGAAATCCGGGGTGAGCGGAATCTACGATAGCTGGCGCTGGCTGCAGGCGCGCATTCACGGCGAAGAATTTGAACGTCAACACTGCCCCGAGGTTTCCTGATGATGATTTGGCTCGCCCTTTTGAGCTGCATTCTTGCCCTCGTCCCTATGTTGCTTTTCCTGCGCAATCTCCGGCTTTACCGGCTTCTCCCGCGAGCTCATTCGTTAGGCAGGAAATGGTCCGTGCTGATCCCGGCGCGCAACGAAGAAGCGAATATCGGCGCCGCGCTGCGTTCGGTTCTCGATAGCGATGGGGTCGAGATCGAAGTGATTGTGCTCGACGACCATTCGACCGATCGCACCGCGGAGATCGTGCGCGCGATCGCGCAGACCGACCGGCGCGTCCGCCTTGAAACCGCGCCGCCGCTCCCCGCCGGCTGGTTCGGAAAAAATTTCGCCTGCCATCGCCTCGCGGGCCTTGCGCGTCATCCGATCTTACTTTTCCTCGATGCCGATGTGCGCGTCTCGCGGCCCGATTCGCTCGCGCGCCTCGCGGCCTTCGTCGAGCAAAGTGGCACCGCGCTCGTCAGCGGAGTCCCGCGCGAAGAGACGTATGGTTTGATGGAGCAGCTCATCATCCCTCTCATACATTTTGTTTTGCTCGGTTTCCTTTCGCTCGACCGCATGCGGGCGGGAACCGATCCGCGTTTTGCGGCCGCCTGCGGCCAAATCCTCGCCGTCGACCGCGATGCCTATAAACGGGCTGGCGGTCACGCGGCGATTGCGGATCGGATGCACGATGCGGTTGCGCTCGCGCGGGTCTTTCGCGCGCGTGGCCTAACTACAGATCTCTTCGACGCCACCGACACGTTTCGTTGCCGCATGTACCGAAGCGCGACCGAAGTCTGGCACGGGTTCGCCAAGAACGCGCATGAAGGTCTGGGTTCACCGCAACTCATCCTTCCGGCAACGTTGCTCCTGCTCGGCGGTCAAATACTCCCCCTCTTTGTGCTCGCGGTGGCCAAATCGCCGCTTGTGCTGACGCTCGCTGTCGTCGCCGCTCTTGCCGCATACCTCCCGCGTATTGTCGGCGCGGCGCGCTTTCGTCAATCGCTTCTCGGCGCGGTGCTGCATCCTGTCGGTGTCTGCGCGCTGGTTGCGATCCAGTGGTTCGCTTTCTTTCGCTCCCTCCGCCATCAACCCGCCGTCTGGAGAGGCCGTTCCTATTCTTCGCCGCTCGCGGCCTGACGTCCGCAAGGAAGGAGGGCGCTGGAATCGAGCTGAGCGCCCTAACGACTACGGCTTGGCCGGCTTGATCGCTTCGGCGCGCCAGATCGGTCCTTTCGGCGCAAACGGCGGCAATTTTTCCCCCGAGCGCAGCGCCGGCATTTTGCCTTCCGCTAATCGGAAAATCGGGAGGATTGGACTGCCGTGACTTTCTTTCTCGTAAGTCACGCCATCTTTTTCGATCAGCAAATCCGCGAAAAATTCTCCGCCCGGTTGTTCGCCGATGAGGACCTCCATGTCGTAATAATTTCCCGCTGTCACTGAAACTGCCGGGCCCTTCACGAATTTGTTTGGAATGGAGAGGCCTTTCGCGTTCGTGAAGCCGTAGTCGTACTTCGCCGCAATGCTGGAAACGCCGTGTGGATTCCACGAGCCATCGAGGACGATCTGCCCGTTGAACCTGACGACCAGGACATCGTCACCTGCGCCGACGAAATGATAGGTGCCGGTCTCCGGCGGCGAGACCTTGCCTCTGTAAAGCGCGAGCCAGAGGCGCGGTTTAACTTCACCCGAAACGTGAAAGGCGCGCGGCCCTTCGTCCGCTTGCATGTACGGGGTAAAGATCTGGGTGTTGTAGAGAGTCTGCGGCGCCTTATAAAACTTTTGGAACGCGCTGTCGTTCCAACCGCCTTTGACAAAATCGGTCACGATGTCGCCGTATTTCTGCTCGTTCATGTCGGTCGAGCGGTGCGTTTGCGATTGCTTCAGATCCCAGAACGTCCCGGCAAAGGAGCCACTGCCAGTTTCGCGCAGACCGAAGAACGAAATCGGCCCGCCTCCGCCCTGGCTTCCCTCCGTTCCGCTCAATGAGGCCGGCGCCCCGATGCCGGCGCCGCCGACGCCCGCCATTTTGGTCGGCGCCGCGTTCATTTGTGGCATCGCGGGGAGCGCAGGCAGAGTGACTTTCGCGATGCCGGTGGTGATGATGCGTTTGCTGATCGCCGGCGCGCTCATGGTGCTCTGCTTTTTCGCCATCTGCACTTTGTGTTCGAGGGTGCGCTCGGAACGATTCGGCGAAGGGGGCCCGCCTTTGAAGGTCAGTTTCCGCTGCGGGCTGTAGACTTGGACGACGTAAATCGCCGCGCCGAGTCCAAAGAGAAGGTGCACGATGATGCTGATGAAAAGGAAACGGCTGTTGCGCAGACGCGACCAAAGGGAGTTCGGCGCGGCCGACGTTTCGGTCGCCGCGATTGCATCCGTGTCAATTTCCTCCGCGGGCGGAATGGCCATCGATGCACAAGGTCATAACAAGAGAGACGTGCGAGGTAAAGCCGTCGTGGCCGGGATCCAGAATTGTAGCGTCCGCTGTCTCAGCGGACAGAGATGCGATAGTTACCAATGAAGTGCGCTGAGACAGCGCACTCTACAACGGGCTGATTAGCTCAGTTCGTGTTCGGCCGAACGGCCGCCAGCAATTGGAGGGATGGGCGCTGTCCCGTCCGCGTTTCTTTCCGGAATTCCGCTGAGGACAGCGGACCCTACAACTCCCGGCTAAATGCGACCGGGATCACCGATCCAGCCACAACTTGCACTCGGCGGCTTAAGCCTGTTGCTCGTGCGATCTGCCGCCAGCGGAATGCGACGGCAGATTGGAATCAAGGAAGCCGAGCGCGTGCGGCGGCCCGATGACGCGGACCCCGGCAGCGCGCTGCTCGTTGATGATTTCGTCGCGGAACGCTTCCATCCGCGTCCAATGGACCTTCGGGCGAAAATGATGCTCGGCGTGATAACCGTTATAGAACCAGGTCCAGTTGTAGAGTTTCTCGTAGCTGCTGACGCCCCACGCGATCGGTTCGTCCGGGTTGCCGCCGTAGTGGCGGTAATAGCCGTTCAGGTAGGAGAGGCTATGGCCGAGATACCAGAATGGGATAAGGAAACAAATGTAGTGCCAGTTGAGGATGCCGAGGGTGACGAAGGTTCCGACGAACAGGCAGACCTCCAGCAATCCCCAAAAAGCTTCGCGCGGATTTTTTCGTTTCAGTTCCTTGAAAACGGTCACGGGATCTTCGCGAAAGAAGCTCAGGAAAGTGTACTTCAACGGATGCTCGGCCTCGCCTTCATCGCCGTGTTTATAAATTGAAATCCAATCAACGGTCTCTCCATCCTCGTTAGGCCGATCCGCGTTACCCTTATGATGCTGCATGTGAATGCATTCATAAAAAATCTGGCTGAACCCGACCGTGATCGATTCCAGAATGCTGAACAGGCGGTTGAGCAACGGGGAACGGAAGTAGGGGTTGTGGATAAAGTTGTGTGAAATGCCGTTGATGTTCCACGAAATGCTCACCGAATAGATGAAGCCGAGAATGAGCATGACCCAGAGCGGTGTATGCGGAAAAAGGAAGAACATTCCAAAGAAGTAGGCGCAATGGAGCAGGGCGGCCGCGACTGGGATCACGTCCCAGCGGGTGTAGGCAAAGAGTTTGGAATTCGTCGTAAGCCGTTCGATGGCAATTCCGCTGGGCTTGGTTCTTTCCGATCCGCCGACTTTGGCAGCGGACGGACGGCTCGCTTCGATCGGCGGCGACTCCTGTCCTACTTGAAGATTGAGGGCATTTTCCATGTCCAAAAAAGCGTTTCGGGGTCTTTGACTGTGTCCTCGAGTACGAGGGCTCGGATCTTAGCTATTCTCTACCTTAATGGGCCCTGAGACAAATGGTCCTCGACGCGGAAACCGCGGCTCTCCAGTTCCCGGCGGAGATGGGGCGATGCTACCCCGGAAAGCCCAACAAAACAAGTCGCGGGCGGCTTGGTCTGCGCTTGCAGAAGCTTTGAGAAATCATCGGCGCGCGCGGTGAAGGCTGCGTAGTCCCACTGCAAGGCCGCGACTACTGTGCCGTCTTTGGCGACACAGGTTGGGAAATTGTTGATGGGCGCGATGCGCGCGAGCGGCATTTCTCCATTGTGAAGTTTCGCCAGGAGCGCAGCGGTTTGGACGCAAAAAATTGCGTCGGCTTCGCTCGAACTGTTTTGTCCGGCAATCTTCACGAAGGCACCGCGATTCGCGACTCCGCCAAGCGCCTTGAGGCTCAGGGTAAACGCAGTTTGGGCAGTGGGTGAAAAGGCTTCGTTGTTTAGAAACGATTCCACCGCCGTGCTGTTGGCACCCATTGCTAGCAGCGTCTTACGATTCATGATCTTCAGATCGGAGGGATCCTTTGTCGCGAGCAGATCCTCAAGACTCCCCGCAACGTTGGTCACCGTTAGCGCAGCGCCAACCCCACCGCCGATCGGCATGGTTGCGAGCTGAAAGGTCGCTCCTCCGGCAAACGCCGCCCAGGCGATTCCATCCAACTCTTTTTGCAAGACCGCGTTGCTGCTGTAGGGATCGACTCCAAGACTGACCGCGACTTTTCGCTTCGTTCCAGTAAATCCGATTACGTCTCGCGCTGTGCTTCCATTGACCGAGTCTGACGACGCTTTCTTGCCCATTCCCTTGATGGACTCGCCCGCGCGTCCCATGAATTTCATTATTCCTTTGGGCACGCTCTTCACCGTATTGACCGGGTCGGTCACGATGCTCTTGGCCGCGGCGACGGGTGCCTTGGCCGCAGTGACCAGCGCGTTTTTGTACTGATCGGTTCGTGAGACCTCTTTCAGTTTCGCGATGGCATTAATCTCATTCACCCGCCGAACCAGCATTTCATTCCCCTCGGCTTCGAAAACACCGAACTCCGAGTCGATCACGTAATGATTTGCCCCAAAGTAAGTGGAAACTTCTTCGCGAACCTTGTGATGCGGGCCGTTGAGAATCTCTGGTCGCAAGATTTCGCTCGCCTTTAGTTCCGGCAGTTCTTCGTAGGGAAGCACCATTTCCGCCGGAGAGTTGGCCGGCGAAGGTGTCGGCTCGACTTGCGCGAACGAAAAGTTCGGCGCGACCGCGATAGATAATGTGAAAGCGAGAAGTTTTTTATTCATGGCTTGGTGAGTGGAAATTCAAATTCGTCTCGTATTGAAAAGGCTGCGCAGCAGGCGTTGTAAAGTGCGCTGTCCTCAGCGCATCTTCCCTCGGTCCGCTGAGACAGCGGACGCTACATTTGGACATGAGCTTCACGCGCAGCGTTTTGGACGTCCAGCGTTGAGACTACAAGCGAAAAATCGACGCGCCGCAGTTGAAGGTGATAGAATGTGGCAATCTCCTATTCGCTCATGAAAACAATTTTTCAGTCCACAAAAAGCGTTACGAAATTTTACCGGGCCTTGTTTGCTCTGGCAGGGTGGATAGCGCTGCCAAATCTTTCTCCTGCCGCAACCGACAGTGTGCGTTTTCAGGTTGTGCAGCTCCCGTCTACCGGTGATGCCAATAGTTCCACACTGGCTGTCCAGGTGGCCGACTTCAACGGAGATGGGAACGCTGATGTCGCTCTCCCGCTTGATGCTCCTGATCTCGTGCTGGTGTATTACGGCGATGGCCACGGTGGGTTTAGCGCGGGACAGGGATTCGGCGCAGGCTCTTATCCTCACGCTATGGTGGTTGGAGATTTCAACGAGGACGGCAAAGTCGACGTCGCAGTAGCCGCTACCTCAGGAGAGGACGGCGTGGAAGTTTTGCTCAACAACGGTGCAGGTGGTTTTCTGTCGCCCGTCTTCTTTAGGGCTAACGAATTTCTGACGGGTCTCGCGGTAGGCGACTTTGACCGGATGGACATCAGGACATAGCTGCACCTGGCGGAAGAAGTCAGCACTTGACGGTTTTGCGAGGAGATGGCCATGGAGACTTTAAGAAATCTGGAGTCTTCGATGTAGGGATCGCCACCAGTTTGGCGATTGGAGATTATAATATGGATGGAATCCCTGACCTGGCTGCTGTCGGGAGTTTACAGCTATTGATACTCCAAGGGGACGGCACCGGATCCTTTGCAGTCGTGCACACTTATCCGCTGCCCGGCGATGGCGCAGGTATTGTGACGGCGGATTTTAATCACGATAACCGCCTCGATGTTGCCGTGAGTGAAATCAACGGTGACCCGACGGTTGTTTTTCTCGGGAATGGTGATGGTAGTTTCACGGCGGGCGCTCAAGTACAGGCACCCGACGCACAGGGCCTGGCCGCGCCTGATCTTAATGGCGACGGTAATTTGGACCTGGCCGTGCCAACCTACTCCTCGGGATCCGTGATGATTGCCTTAGGGCGTGGCAACGGTAATTTCCGACGCGGACATGTTATCGAGTTCGCCAGACACACGGCGCCAATTGCTGCCGCCGTAGGTGATTTCAATGCAGACGGCCGGCAGGACATGGTCATGGCCAACTATACGGGCGGCGGTGCTTCGGTGCTGCTGAACCTTCCCCGCTAACGGCGAAAATGTTGATAACGCGAGCTTCTAGCTTGCGCTGCCGCAATTAATTCGGAGCGGCTCCGTTAATTAATTCGGAGGACCTTCGCGACTGGCGTAATACGCTTGCACCTCGGCCCGATTTAGTTTGTCGTCCCCGTTTTTGTCAGCTTCGTGAATGATCTGCTTGGCCACGCCGTATTTGCGCGCATAAGCGATCGCTTCTTCTCTCGTCACGATTCCGTCGTGATTGGTGTCGCGTTTTTTGAAGGCAGCCAGGCGTGTGGAATCACCGCCCGTCCACTCTTCCTGGGTCAACTGGCCGTCGTGGTTCGAATCGCGCGAGTCAAAGATTTGATTGACGAGATAATCGCTCGCTTCATCGAGTGACAATTGGCCGTCGTGGTTCGCGTCCGCCTTGTCGAAGGCATCCGCTCCGCTGGACGATGATTGGCTGTCGTTTGTCGCGCAGCTGTTCAGCAGGGCGAGAGCTGCAAGCGCGAGGGCAATATTCGCGCCTCGGATTGGCAGCGTGAATTTGAGAAGTGTAAATCGCAGTTGCTCGTTTTGTTTCATGGTGCAGTTGGGGTGGTTAACCATTCCCGCGATCATTGGCAAGTCCGATTCAAGGTGAATAATGAAATCGTCGGCAGCGTCCTTAGAATAGGCTCGTTCCACCGGCGCTCGCGCGGCCCGGGCCTGAGTAGGCCTAAGGTCTAATATGCGACCAACCGTTGCGCCGACAAAAGTAACGAAACAGCGACGAAAAAAAGCAACGAAGCCAGGAGAAAAATATGAAGTCACGCCGTCCTTTGTCCGTTCGCCCTAACAAATGGTTTGTGGGCACAGCCAGTATCGCATGTCTCGCGCTCTCGCTGGCCGACCCGTCTGTCGTTCTCGCCCAGCAAGCGGACCCGGCGGTCATGACGACGACGACGACGACGGACGAGAGTCCGAAGATGGCGCCCGAAGAATTGGAATCCCTGGTCGCGCCGATCGCGCTTTATCCAGATCCGCTTCTGGCTCAGACGCTCGCCGCTTCCACTTATCCTATAGAAGTCATCCAACTTCAGCAATGGATGGATAAGAACAAGAATTTGACAGGCAAAGCCCTGGCGGAGGCGGTGGCGAAACAGCCATGGGACCCAAGCGTCCAGGGTCTGGTGCAGACTCCAGACGTGGTCCAGCGCATGGCGGGCAATATTCAGTGGACATCCGACTTGGGAAACGCATTCCTCGCGCAGCAATCAGACGTGATGGCCGCAGTCCAGCGACTGCGTGCGAAGGCTCAGGGGACAGGAAATCTAAAGACCAGCGAGCAATCCGTAGTGCAAACGGAGACAGTTCCCAGCGGCCAACAGGTGATCAAAATTGAGCAGGCGAACCCTGAGGTGGTTTACGTGCCATCTTACGACTCGACTGTGGTCTACGGGGCTGCTCCCGCCGCCTACCCTTATTATCCATACACCTATCCGGGGTATGTGCCGGGGACGGCTTTGATGTGGGGCGCTGGAATTGCGCTGGGTGCCGCCGCCTGGGGCGCCTGGGGTGGCCACTGGGGCAATTGCGATTGGAACGGTGGCAACGTTAATATCAACAACAATTACAATTACAATAAGAACGTTAACAGGAACAACGTCAACCGCGGTCAGGGTGGACAGGGTAACTGGCAACATAACCCGTCTCATCGAGGAAACGCACCATATGGTGATCGAGGAACCGCTAACAAGTTCGGTGGTCGCGGCCCGGGCGGCGCAGGCGGAGCGGGACGTCCTGGCGGTGTAGGTGGCGCGGGTGGAGTTGGTGGTATTGGCGGTGCAGGAAGGCCTGGCGGTCCCGGTGGCGCGGGCGGCATAGGTGGAGCTGGGAGGCCCGGTGGTGCGGGTGGCATAGGCGGAGCCGGAAAGCCAGGCGGTCCTGGTGGCGCAGGCGGTATAGGCGGAGCCGGAAAGCCCGGCGGTCCCGGCGGCGCAGGTGGGATAGGCGGAGCTGGAAAACCCGGTGGTGCTGGCGGAGCCGGAAGACCCGGCGGTGCAGGTGGAGCCGGAAAACCCGGCGGTGCAGGTGGAGTTGGATCTCGTCCCGGTGGTGGCTCGAACGCTCGACCGGGGGGTGGAGGTGGCAGTCGGCCCAGCAGCATGCCAGCAAATCGAGGTGGCGGCGGAAGTAACTCCATCGGCGGACGTAGCCCATCGCGAGGCGGCGGCGGCAGTGGTTTCAGTGGTGGCGGCATGGGCGGACACTCGGCACGCCAGGCAAGCAGCAGAGGCGGCCGCAGCATGGGCGGCGGTGGGCGCGGCGGCGGCGGTGGACGCGGCGGCGGCGGCGGACGCAGGAGATAACCAACATTGAAGGAGGAACAACAATGAAATCCAAATCAAACATCATGACTGCGATGAAGACTCTTGCTTCAGTGACTTTCCTTTTCGTTTCGGTAGCTATCGCGCTGGCGGCTGCGCCCGCTGCCAAGGAAGAAAATGCTCCTGACGCAAAGGTGAAACAGGAACAGTTCGATTCCCCGCAACAGGCGTTGGATAGCCTTGTCCAAGCGGCAGCGACCTTTGATACCGCGACCTTGATGCAAGTTCTAGGTCCGGATGCCACGGATCTTGTCAGCTCCGATGACCCAGTGATGGATAAGCAACACGCCGCCGAGTTTGCCGCCAAGGCAAAGGAGAAGAATGCAGTTGAGGTGGACAAAAAAAATGCGAATCGTGCCACCCTGACAGTCGGCAACGATGACTTTCCTGTTCCGATTCCGTTGGTGAAGCAGCATGGCAAATGGGCTTTCGATACAAAAGCCGGTCGTCAGGAAATCCTAAATCGACGCATTGGCGCCAACGAACTGGATGCGATCCAGATTTGCCGCGGCTATGTCGATGCTCAGCACGAATATGCTTTGGAGAAGCATGATGATTCCAAGGTGAATCAGTATGCGCAGCGAATTATCAGCACGCCCGGGAAGCATGACGGTCTGGCCTGGAAAAACGACGATGGCACTTGGGGAGGACCTGTAGGCGAGGGCATAGCCAGGGCTATTGAGCAAGGATACTCAAAGCAGGGCCAGCCTTATCACGGTTATTTCTTCAAGGTTCTCAAGGGACAGGGCCCGGCCGCCGACCATGGCGAGATGGATTTTGTGGTGGAGGGAGCCATGATTGGAGGGTTTGCTCTCGCAGCCGCTCCGGCCCAGTATCGAGTCACAGGAGTAACTACTTTCATAGTCGGACCTGATGGCAGAGTTTACCAGAAGGATATGGGTCCGGATACGCTTAAGACTTTCCAAAGTATGGAAAAATTTAATCCGGATAAGAGCTGGCACGAGACAGGCGATGAGTGGGAAGGGTTGGATGAGGATAATCCAGATAACGTCGATAACGGAGATACCAATACCAATCCTTAAGTCCTATTCCTGGGCTGGGGTATCAGGCGGCGTCCATTTGTCTCCCAGTTAAATGTAACGAATAGTTTAACGGCATGGTGGTTATAGTTTTACGGTTGGATCGCGCGCTTCGCATATGCGAAGCGCGCTGGGTCGCAGTGTAGACGCCGATGTTTCTGGCATTTCTTGATGGCGTTTCACAGAACGCCCTGCAATTTCGCAACAATCAACTGCGAAATCTTTCCGCCAGGATAACCTGACATTGTCATTGGACCTTGGTCTTATGGACGGTTCGTCCGTAGGAGGCGCAAATTCGCGTTCCAAGCAGTATCACTCTATGAAAATTATCGCCTTGCTCATGTCTGCCTCTGTCGTCCTTGCCGGACTATCGTTTGCGCAAGAATCGGCGGACAATTCTCCGGAAAAAGCTGCGATCATCGCCAACGATCGGGCTTACGAAGCCGCCTATGCGAAGGGGGATGTGAAGGCGTTGGCTGATTTCTTTGCTGACGACGCCCAATACACTGCGGATGACGGGCAGACCTTCGATGGACGAGCGGCTATCGAAGGGAGCATCAAGGCCGCATTCCAGGCGCGAAAGGGATCGAAATTGGCCATCAACCTGGATTCAGTTCGCGTCCTCTCGCCTGAGGTGGTCTTGGAAAAAGGGTCCACCACGGTCACGGGAAAGAGCGGCGAAACCAGTGGCGCGCAATACGCCGCGATCTATGTCAAGAAAGATGGCAAATGGAAAATAAGTCAGTTGATCGAAACACCTCTGGCCGATCCCTCGGCGCATGACCAACTCTCAGAGCTTGGCTGGCTGGTAGGCGATTGGGAAGACTCGGACAAGAGTGACAATCTAAGTGTGCAGAGTCAGTTTGTCTGGGCGCGCGGCGGCAACTTCATTACTCGCAACGTAACTGTAAAACGAGGCGACGAAACGACCTTGGAAGGCTGGCAGATTATAGGCTGGGATCCGATCGACAAGACCATTCGCTCGTGGACCTTCGACGATGGAGGCGGTTTTGCGGAAGGACGCTGGACCCGGGACGGGCAGCGCTGGTTATTGCGTGAAAAAGGCATAGCTCCGGATGGCAGTCGCACCACGGCTGATAACACCTTCACCAGGATGAGTGACGATAAGTTTACCTGGGAATCCAATAACCGCACGCTTGATGGCGATCCTCAACCCAGCATCGCGCGGATCGAAATCAATCGCGTAAAAGGACACTAACGTGCTGCGTTCACGAGTTATACTTATCCTGGCGATGCTGGCCGGGGCCCTGCTTATTCTTGATGTCACAACCATGCTCGCGCGTGGCGGCGGCGGACGCGGCGGCGGTGGTGGTATGCGAGGTGGGGGGGGTGGATTTTCGCGTGGTGGGGGCAGTTTCTCGCGAGGAGGAGGCAGCAGCTTTTCCCGGGGCAGTTATGGCGGCGGTAGCAGCTTTTCGCGCGGCAGTTACGGTGGCGGAAGTTACTCACGTGGGGGGATGAGTTCCTCGGACTTTGGGAGAAGCCTCGGAGGGAGCGATTTTTCCAGCTCATCTCGCGGCGGGGGAGGCGAGTTTTCCTCATCCTACTTTGCGGGTGGCAGCGTTTCAGGATCGGGTAGCGGCTCTCGGCCCAGCGGTGGTCGAGTGCCAGCAAGCGGATCGCAACGTCCTTCAACTGGAACACGGCCTTCAACCGGCGGCGGAGCTACACAGCTGCCGTCGGGTAATCGCCCAGGCAAAGGAAGCGGAACACGACCCTCGCAAAAACCCTCCGGCGGCACGAAGCCTTCCACTGGCACAAAGCCTTCTCGCGGCGACGCAGGAACCCGCCCTGGTAACAAGCCTTCTCAGCTTCCCGCAAAAGGATCTGGTAACTTTTTAGGTGCAGCTGCCGGCGCGGGTGCGGGTGCCGCTCTCGGCGGAGCGCTGGGCAATGCGGCCGGCAATCGTCCGAGTCAGCTTCCGGCCGATCGACGCGGTATGGGCGAAGGCCAAGGGCGCACACGCCCCGAGCAGCGTCCTAACTGGAGCGATCGATCGCAGAATCGTAACGACCAATGGAAGGATCGAGTTAATAATCGCAGCGAAGCCTGGGACAAGCGCAGTGAACAGCGTCAACAGCGCCGCGACGAATTCAAGAGCAACCGCGACCAACGCTGGGATAAACTGGAGAGTGCGCGGGAAGACCGCCAGGAATGGCGGGACCAGCGGCGCGAAGACTGGCAGCAGCATCGCGAAGACCTTTGGGATTATCGGGCCGATCGCGCCGATGAAATCTGGGACAACGCGCAGGACTTCTATGACGACGTCTTCGATGATGCCTGGTGGGGTTATTGGGGCTGGGGCGGTTACTGGCCGGGCTACTATTATCCAATGGATCCGTGGTGGTGGTGGGGCACACCTACCTGGAGTTCGGTAGCCACTTACACCTCAGTGCCATCGGAACCGGTTTACACCGATTACGGGATGAATGTCATCTACGAGGGGGACAGCGTTTACGTTGACGGAAAACCGGTGCCCGCGAAGCAGTACGATGGGCCGATACTCGAAGCGGCTCAGACGGTCGAGCAACCGCCACCTCCTACGCCGCCAGCCGATCCGAAGCAGCAAGCCGATTGGATGCCGCTCGGAGTTTTCGCTCTCGCGCAGGAGGAACGGGGTGATCCCGTGATGTTCTTCCAACTCTCGGTCAATCGCGAAGGAGTAATCAGCGGCGCGTTCCAGAGCACGCTCTCAAATGACAGCAAACAGGTGGCGGGCAAAGTAGACAAGGCGACTCAACGCGCCGCCTGGCGCATCGGAGATAATGGCAAGACTCTCTATGAAACCAGCCTGGCGAATTTGACCCAGGATGTTTCGCCAGTCGTCATTCATTTCGACTCCAACCGCACCCAGACCTGGCTGTTGGTTCGCATGCCTCAACCGGCTCCGCCCGGTCAGGCGCAGAAATTGCCGGAGGCTCCCAAATCCGCACCGCCGCTCAAGGCCGCGAAGACTGGTTAGCACCGGGTTACCTTTATTCGTTAGCGAAGTTGTCGTGCGTTCCGTTGACGTAAGTCAATGCTCTGATGCGACGCCATTGGTTCTTTGTCTATGATTCGGGAGGAGCTAGATATCCTACGAGCGAAAGCGAACCTTTTTCGGCTTTCGGTCTCTCTTCCCGCGGCCTTATCGTTTCTGAAATTCAATCCAAGCTTCGGCCCATCTTTGCTCTACGAGCGCACGGTTCGGTTTGAGAGGCATGCGAATTTTGTTTCCACGCAACACATGGTCGGATAAATCCGCTTATGACACCGCTGCAAAACTGACTGCTTCGTAATGAGAATTTCGAGCGAAACGCCTCGAATCCGGCCCTAATCTGAAACGTCCCGTTCAGCATTGGTGACTTCCATCATGACTCGAACTAGTTCATCAGACCTGACACGCACCACGCTGGCTGTGTTGTTTATCTGTGTGCTAATTGCCGCCTGTTTCTGGGTGATGCGGCCATTTTTATCGCCACTGCTTTGGGCGGCGATGATTGTCATCGCCACCTGGCCGTATTTTCTAAAGTTGCAATCCCGACTCTGGAACAAACGGTGGCTGGCCGTGCTAGTGGCAACCGTCGTGTTGCTGTTGTTCTTGATTGTTCCGGTCTGCCTCGCCGTTATCACCATTCTTAATCGGTCCGACGAAATCGTTGGATGGTTCAAGTCGCTATCCACACTCAAAATCCCGCCGTCGCCCGGCTGGATTGAAAAGATGCCGCTGGTCGGAAAGTCCGCTGCCGAACGATGGCAGCACCTCGCAGCCGTCAGTCCGGAGGAACTTTCTAAACTGGTGTCACCGTATGCCAGCACGCTAGTCGCTTGGTTCGTGGGTCAGGCGGGTAACCTTACCGTGGTGGTCTTGAACTTCCTTCTGAGTGTCATCATTGCTGCCGTACTTTATGCCAAAGGGGAGACTGCGGCTGACGGTATCCGGAGGTTTGCATGTCGACTGGCCAGCCAAACGGGCGATGAAGTCGCAATGTTGTCGGTAAAAGCGATTCGCGGCGTCGCTTTGGGCATTGTGGTCACGGCAGTTGTGCAGTCGTCGCTTGCCAGCCTCGGCCTGTTCACAGGAGGCGTCCCGGCGGCAGGGCTGCTCACGGCGGTGGCACTGATGCTCTGCATCGCCCAGATCGGACCTGTGTTAGTGATGATTCCAGCCGCCATCTGGCTGTTTTATAGCGGGCAAACTCTGACAGGTTCCCTTTTCTCACTCTGGGCCGTTTTCGTCTGCTCCATCGACAACGTCCTCCGCCCGGTGTTGATCCGAAAGGGCGCGGACCTTCCCATGTTGCTCATCATCACGGGTGTCATCGGAGGGTTGGTCAGTCTGGGTGTCATTGGCCTTTTTATCGGTCCGGTTATTCTCGCCGTGACCTTCACGCTTTTGCGAGCGTGGGTTTTGCGGGAGGACAGTATAGCCCCGACGGAAATGAAAGCCGAGATTGGAACGCCATCATGAATGCAGAAGCCTTGCCCGATCAAAGCCTCTCGCCTTTCGCATGATTTCCTGTGGTCGGGCGCGAGGATTGGGCCTTTAGTCCGAGTGGCGGCCACCCTGCGTCGCGTTCATGTTTGCTGAAGTAAATAATAATGAAGACATCAACCGCATTTGATCTTACGGGCCACGGTCTCACGGTGGCTGAAGTTCATCGCAACCTTCCGCCGAGCTCGCTTTACGAGCACGCCATTCGATTCGAGAAAGACGCGAGTATCGCCGACAACGGCGCGCTCGTCGCCTATTCCGGGGTCAAGACGGGACGCTCCCCAAAAGACAAACGCGTCGTGGAACGACCCGAATCAAAGAACGACATTTGGTGGGGGTCGGTCAACATCCCTTTCGATGAGCGCACCTTTCAGATCAATCGCCAGCGCGCGCTCGATTATCTGAACACGCGGCCGCGCCTCTATTGCTTCGACGGTTTCGCCGGATGGGACCCGAAATATCGAATCAAAGTGCGCGTCATTTGTTCGCGGCCGTATCACGCCCTTTTCATGCACACGATGCTCATCCGTCCGACGAAGGATGAGTTGTCGAAATTTGGCACCCCTGATTTCGTCATCATCAACGCCGGCGCCTTTCCCGCTAATCGCCTAACGAGCGGGATGGGATCGACTACCAGCATCGATCTTAGTTTGGAGGACAAGCAATTGATCATTCTCGGCACCGAATACGCCGGCGAGATGAAGAAAGGGGTCTTCACGGTCGCAAATTATTTCGCTCCGAAGCGCGGTCTGCTCTCGATGCACTGCTCAGCCACGGCCGACAAGAAGACCGGCGCGTCGTCGCTCCTTTTCGGACTCAGTGGGACCGGTAAGACAACGCTTTCGGCCGATCCGAAACGACATCTTATCGGCGATGACGAACACATTTGGACCGACGACGGAATCTTCAACATCGAAGGCGGCTGCTACGCCAAGGCGATCAATCTCACCTCGGAAAGCGAGCCGGACATTTTCCAGGCACTGCGTTTTGGGGCAGTGCTGGAGAACGTCGTCCTCGATGTCGATCGGATGGTCGATTACACCAACGTCAGCATTACCCAGAACACGCGCGGCGCTTACCCGATCGAGTTCATCCAGAACGCAAAAATTCCGTGTATCGCTGGCCACCCCACTGACGTGATCTTTCTTACCTGCGATGCATTCGGTGTGTTGCCGCCGGTCGCGGCGCTTTCACCCGCGCACGCCATGTATCATTTCATGAGCGGTTACACCGCCAAAGTCGCGGGCACCGAAATGGGCGTGACCGAACCGCAAGCGACGTTTTCGCCCTGTTTTGGCGGACCATTTCTTGTCTGGCATCCCAGCAAATACGCCGCGCTCCTGGCGGAAAAGATGCGGAAACACAAAGCACGCGTCTGGCTCGTTAACACTGGTTGGGGTGGTGGCGGCTACGGCGTCGGCAAACGCATCAGTCTCAAAAACACCCGCGCCATTATCGACGCGATTCACAGCGGCGCGCTGAAAACTCCGAAGACCGAGCGCGACCCGATCTTCGGCTTCGATGTCGTTACCGAAGTTCCAGGTGTGCCGTCGGAGATTTTACGACCGCGCGACAGCTGGACCGATAAGTCTGCCTATGACGCGACTGCGAAAAAGCTCGCCGCGCTTTTTAACAAGAACTTCGAGACCTACGCCGCCGGCGCGAGCGACGAAGTAAAGGCCGCTGCGCCGAAAGCGTGACGCAGAAGAACGCAATAATGCAGATTACGGCCAACCCCAGCAGCGAAACCTGACGCGCAGCTTGCGCCATTCCAGAATCGGAACACCAAGTCTCGCGTGAATTATCGCTCGAGACGCGCGGAGTTGCCGTCGAAGGAGGAGCGGGCTCGGCTGAAAAAAAAGCGCGTCCCAAACCTTCAGTGCGATCAAAACGGCTGCCAGGAATGGAAGCGTTATGACCCAGAAAGCTGTAACGCCCACCACGAGGATAGATTCGACTGCGAAGCTTTTCAGGTGCCATCGTTCCAAGCTCAAGGCCGGCAAGGAATCGAGATGTAGAGCCGGTGATTTCATCTGGTCCTCCCTTCAATTTGGGGCCTGAATTATTAGACATCCCGCCGGCTCGAAAGGTTCAGAGACAAAACGGTCCGTCGCGTAACAGGACGGTTACGTGCCGCCGGTTGGCCAGAGGCCGATAAGCGAGGTGTGATCTCCCTGACGGATACGGACGCTTAAAGCTTCGCAGCGGTTATATCAGATGAAAGCGCCGCTTCTGTGAACGTGCGTCTTCCTACTGCAACCTGTGCCCCTTTGATTCACGCACCGCCTTCACATCCGGGGAGTTGATCGTCCCGCTGATCCGGACATCTTCGCGGAAGTTGGCGCTCGTCACGGGCACTCCAACCTGGTCTCTCGTTAGACTTAGGTCAGTGTTATTGACGACTTTGTCTGCGTTAACATCGCCGATGAGCATATTTGCACTGATCGCCGTGTCCGGCAGCACTTGGGACGAGGCATCCGTTACCTGAGTCAAAGTCACGGTGAGTGTCTGCACATCAGTCACGCCCGTGAGCGGAACAGTCATGGTGGTACCGGAGAAGATCGGGACACCAGCGGTCCCCGTTCCGGAAGTGACGTTGGCATTACCGCTAACCACATTGGTGGTGAAGGTAAAGACAAGGCTGTAGTTGCCACCACCGTCCCGACATTCAACGCCTGGCGTGCCGCTGAGTGGAAGACTTATGTCGAATGGACCAGCAGCTCTATGATTCTGCCGCGACACGGCTGAAAGTAACTGCAGGGTAGAGGAAGTGCCGCCCATGTGCAGGACCGTTCCATCGTAGCCCGATGTCCAAATATGGCCTGACTGAGTAGCGAAAACGTTATTCAGATATTCCACCGGCGTGAAGCTGCGTATCCAGGTCGCACCGCCATTCACCGTGTGATAGAGACTGGCGTTTTCGAAGGGAGGGGTGTTATTAACGCCGATTGCGTAAGCTTCAGTCTCGCTCAGCACACTTAGGCCGAGAAGAATTTCTTCCGGCGTGGAAATATTCTGGAGTTTCCAGGTCGCGCCTCCATCCGTCGTTTTCGCAGCGTAGCCATACCAGCCCACAGCCCAGCCCACATTCTGACTAATAAAATCCATATGAGAAAGGATCACGCTCGAACCGTTGTTTGGAAATGTCATTGGTTTCCAAGTCCCACCACCGTCGGTCGTTCTCCAACCCGTCCCACCAATGGTCGCCAACCAACCATGGCTCGGATCGACGAAATCGACGTAGTGCGATGGAAGATTATTAAGAGCCGTCCATGACTGGCCTCCATCAGTGGTCCTATAAGCGAGAATCGAGTCGAACGGTATAGTGCCAGCCACATAACCAGTGTTATGGTCGATAAACTTGACGTCTTCGATGTATAGATCGGTCGGTAGCTGTGGATAACCAATCGATTCCCACGTAACTCCTCGGTCCGATGTTTTATAGACGACACCGTTGTATCCTGCTGCCACCGCAAAGTCCTGATCGACAATGCTAAGCGCCCGCAAGGTTTCATCGCGATCAAGAGTGACTCCAGTAACCTGTAATCGACCGACCGACCAATGGTTACCCCCGTTCGTAGTCCGCAGGTAATAGCCGTTTTGACCCACGGCCAGACCGGTGGAGTCATCAAACATCTCCAAGTCATGCCATTCCACTCCTCCGACACCGCTATTTGTCGGCGTCCAGGTGAGCCCGCCGTCGGTCGTCTTGAAGAAATAGCCGCCCTGTCCGACAATGGCGCCGTTTTGACTGTCAAAGAAGGAAACATTCCAGTTGACCGGGAGGTCACCAATTCCTTCGAGCGTGCGGGTCCAGCTGACGCCGCCATCAGGAGACCGCCAGCCATCTCCCGCCAGTGAGACACCGACGATCGTCCCGTCTGGAAGCAGAACCATTTCATCAAGGCCAGTCCAAACGTCGAACGAAATTGGCGACCAGGTGTTGCCTTCGTTAGTCGAGCGATAGATGGTCGCACCGACGATGGCGAGGGCCGTGGTGTCATCGAGCCAAAGAACGTCATTCGCGGAGTCGTTGAATTTTCGCACCCAGGTCACGCCCGCATCGGTTGTTTTGAAAATACCGGGACCGCCATCCTGCGTTGAGACTCTGTCGCCACCGCACAGGCCTACGAGCGAGTCACGGAAGTCCATCCCATACATCACCGGGCAGCTTGGATAGCCCGATTGGACCTGCCAGGTTGCACCAGCGTCCTGGCTGCGAGCCGTGGCTCCATTCGAGCCCATGAAACCTATCGTGGGCGAAACGAAGTCGATATGATACCAGGAACCGCCGAGTGGAAATCCACGGACGCGCGTCCAGCTCGCACCAGCGTTCTTCGTCCGATAGATATCAGCTCCAGTTGTGGCGGAATTACCGATTGCCACACAGATATTGGCGTCGGCACAGGCGACATTGTAGAGCGGGTCGGTGTATTGGCTGGGCAGATTCACATCGGTCCACGTCAACCCGCCATCGAACGTTTCGATCATGGTTAGCCCGGTGCCCACGGCGAAGGCATGCGTCGCTGTGAGCCAGGCCAGGCCCGATAAGTTGGCTGAAGTGGGTTGAGGAGCCTGTTTCACCCATTCATCCAGGAGCGGCGCCATCATACCAGTCTTGCCTTTCGCCACGGCGTTCGTGGTCGGCCGCAAAGGAGAAACTTCTGCGTGAACGGCGGTGGCAGCAACGGCGGTTATAACAGTCAGGAGAAGGAGAGGATGTCGGGTCATAGGATGAGTAGTTTTCGCAAGAGAGTGTCTTTGCAGCCGTAACGATCAAACCTTGAAAAGTTACACCGTCGTAACCTTTCATAAGTAGTTGTTCCACCGTTGTTTCTAGGTGATTTGGTCGCGGCGGGAGTCGCAGGCGCAACGCGGGCCCGAGAGAAATTCGCATCGGAAACGCGAGAATTGATCGGGTGAAACTCCCGTTGAACCGAAGATTGGGGCGGGCGAAGTTTGACTTCGCCGACGGAACCTACTTTCGGGGCGAGAGTTGCAACTGACAGGGTCGCATTGCGTCGTTTTAAGCTTGATATTTTCACGCAGATCCCTGTAGAAAAAGGGTCCCCGCTAGGTGACGGGCGTCATTTCAGGAGGCGGCGGCAATGACGGGCCCAACCACGCGAACAAGCTATCAATATGATCCCCCGGTAAACCTCAGGCCGTCCAACACGAACAGTACCATGAAAAACGCGCTTCCCTTTTTCTCGGCCTTCTTCCTTTTGTTTTCTAACCTTGTTTACGCGGGCAGTGCGACCTGGAATCTTAATACCGCCAGCGGCGACTGGAACACGGCGACGAACTGGACGCCCGCAACCGTGCCCAATGGCCCGGCTGATATCGCGACCTTGGGCGTCTCCAACTCCACCGACGTTTCCGTCTCGACGGCGACGGAGGTTGACGGCATCATCTTTAATCCTAGCGCGAGTGTGTTCACCATCACGCCCCAACCGGCACTCGGTGTTAATGCCCTGACGATCAGCGGCGCAGGCATCACGAATTACTCCGGAGTGACTCAAAACCTGTCGACCAGCGCTGACGGCGCTAAATATGGTGAAATCCATTTTACCAATAGCGCGACGGCTGGGAGCGGAATGCAGATCACGAATGTTGGCAACGTGCAGCGCCAAGGTAACAATGCCTATACAGTCTTCTTCGATAGTGCTAGTGCGGGCTCAGCGACGATAGTAAACGAGGGTTCGCCGGTCGGTGGAGGCGCGGGCGGCACGCTTTTCTATGATAGCTCGACTGCGGGCAACGCCACTTTCACTAACACCGGCGGTTCCGCCATAGCAGGAGTCATTTTCTTTTATGATAACTCGACAGCGGATAGCGCCACCTTTTTTAATGAAAACGGACTGATCAGTTTCGAAGACTCGTCAAGCCCAGCTAACGGCGTCTTTAGCAACGGCGATCCCGCCGCTGAAACAGGGGCCCAGATTCAGCTTTATTCAGCTACGGCCGGAAATGCCATCTTCCACTGTTACGGGAGCAGTGTCCTATGGATCGGTACCGGAGGTGCGGACCACGCCACTTTCATCGTGGAAGGTGGCACTCTCGCAGGCGCCTTCGTTAGTGTCGGTTGGACCGCAGAGGAGGGGAATTTTACGGTCAATGGAGGAACTACTAACAACGGGTTTGGCGGCTTGGTTTTGTTTTCGGGCGTGGCAAGAGGTGGGAGCGCGAAGTTTACGATCAATGGCGGAACAGTTAGCGGTGCTAGCGGTGGCAGGGTCATTTTCGAAGATAACTCCGGCGAGCCACGTGGGCCGCGCGCGGAAAATGCAATCTTGATCGCTAATGGTGGTCGCAACGGCGGACATGGCGGTGACATTGAGTTCCATGGCAATTCCCGCGGGGACACCGCGACGATAAAGCTCTCGGGCAACGGTCAGCTCGATGTGAGCGGTCGCGGCCAGTCTCCCGATATCTCAATTGGTTCGCTCGAAGGAAACGGGCGTGTGTTTCTGGGGAAGAGCATCCTGGCCATTGGCAGTAACAACGTCAACACGACGTTTTCGGGAGTGATGCAGGACGGCGGCCAGGGTGGTGGAGTGGGCGGGTCAGTGACCAAAGCCGGCAGCGGCAGATTAATTCTAACTGGGGCGAGCACTTACACTGGAGTTACCACGATCGAATCTGGCATTCTGCTGGTTAACAACCGAAAAGGCTCGGGCACCGGAACGGGTATGGTTCAAGCAGACGGGGGAACCTTTGGCGGTGCTGGCATCGTTGCCGGTGCGGTGAGTGTCGGAACCGGGAATGGTGCGGGAGCAATCCTGGCCCCGGGAAAAAGCGGCGTGAAACCTGGCACGCTCACCATCCAGAGCACTTTGACCCTCGAAGCGGATGCGACCTACAAAGTCACCCTGGATAGTCGGACTCCGGCGTCCGATAAAGTCAGTGTCGCGGGCGTGACGCTTCACAATGCATTGATTCTTTTCAACGAGGTTGGTAATGCGACGCTCCCGGTAGGTACAAGTTTTACAGTAATCAATAACACCTCCGCGACACCGATTTCCGGGGTGTTTAGTAATCTGGCCGATGGTTCTAGCCTCACAGTCGGTAACAACACCTTCCAAGCGAACTACGAAGGCGGCGATGGGAACGACCTTACCCTCACTGTAATTCCTTAGCTCTACTTAAAAGTTAAGACTTAAAACCTAAAACTTAACCTGAGATATCTCGTGAAACAAAAACTAAACATATTCGTCGCCACCGTATCCATGGTTGCGAGCCAACTAGTTTTCGCCGGCAGCGCCACATGGAATGCTGACCCGACGAGCAAGGACTGGAATACGGCCGCAAACTGGACGCCGCAGAGCGTGCCGATGGAGCGAACCGACGTGGCTACATTCGATGTTTCGAGTGTCACGAACGTCTTACTCTCCGGAGCGGCCACTATCGACAGCATTGTCTTCACAGCGAGTGCGCGCGCCTTCACGATTAACGTTGGAAAGGACTTAACTTTCGTCGGGGCGGGGGTGGTAAACGACTCGAGCGCGGTGCAGACGCTCGTTGGGACATCAAGAAGTATTATCGCGTTTAAGCGCACCTCAAGCGCGGGCCATACGATGATAGACAGTATCGGACCGATTTTCTCCGATTCCGCCACCGCCGGCAATAGCACGCTAATTACCAGAGGTTTTGCCACTTTCATCGGATCGGCCACCGCAGGCCAGGCTACCATTATGTCAACTCCCAACGGGCTTGGTTCTCTCGGGACCTACTTCATGGAGACCAGTAGCGCAGGTACTAGTAATATACTTTGCGACGGTGCTAACATTGCGGGAAGCAGCGTTGTCGGGTCAGTAACATTCTATCAAGATTCCAGTGCTGACCACTCGATCGTCAATTGTTTTGGTGGGAGCGCTGAAGGTGGATACGGAGCGAGGGCTTTTTTTACGGGAAACTCGACTGCCGCCGAGGCCGTGCTCATCGCAACCGGTGGCACGAACGGCGGACTGGGTGGGACGCTCTTGTTCTGGGACGATTCCACCGGCGCGGAGGCGCGAGTGGAACTTTTCGACACCGGAATCCTGAATGTGCTTAACCACAATCCTCCAGGTATTACGGTTGGCTCAATCGAAGGCGACGGAACAGTTGTGCTCGGCAAGAACAATCTGACCGTAGGCAGTAATGATCTCGCTACCGTCTTTTCCGGAGATATCCGGGACGGGACGACCAGAGCCGGTGGCTCCTTAACCATGACAGGGGCGGGCACTCTCACCCTTACGGGTCCTAGCAGCTACACCGGTGGAACGATCATCGAGGGTCTCGGAACGCTCTTTGTCAATAACAGGCTTGGGTCCGGGACTGGAACTGGCGCAGTCCAGGCAAATAGCGGGAGCCTGGGCGGTGGTGGAATCATTGCCGGAGCGGTCACGATCGGAACCGGGGCCGGCGGCGGCGCGACCCTTGCCCCTGGTCAGAGTAAGCGTAAACAAGGCGTTCTCAATATCCAGAATACACTTACCTTGAATGCCGACGCGACCTATGCCTGGAAGATCGATTCAAATAAGGCCGACGGCGCCAAAGTGATCGTCAGCGGTGCCGTAATCATTTCCGCGGCCAACTTCTCTCCAGTGGAGCTGCGATCTGGGTCGATCGCGCTGGGCAAAGTGTTTACAATCATCGATAATACCAGTGCGAGCCCAATTAATGGCACCTTCGCCAATTTGCCGGATGGTGGAACCGTCACCATCGGTCTCAACGATTTTCAGGCGAACTATGAAGGCGGCGACGGAAATGATCTTACGCTGGCGGTTGTTCCTTAATTCTAACTGAAAAATTAACACTTAACCTCGCTTTGGATTCACGATGAAAATCACACCCAACATATTCGTTTTTCTCCTATCGCTGCTTGCCAGCCAATTAGTTTTTGCCGGCAGTGCTACCTGGAAGCTCAATCCGCCCAGCGACGTCTGGCTTAGTCCCGGCAATTGGACACCCGCCACTGTTCCAAACGGGCCGTCGGATACTGCGACCTTCGGCACCTCAAATCAGACATCGGTTGTGATCACGACCCAAATCAATCAGAAGGTTGAACTCAGCGGCATCCAATTCAACCCCGGAGCGAGCGCTTTTACTATTACATTGAGCGGTGGGTTTACGGTCATGGATATCACAGGTATCGGCATCGTCAATAACTCCGGCGTGATGCAAAATCTCACGACAGATAATTGTGGTTATCCTCAGTTCCATCAAAACGCAACGATTGGCGATCTGGTTACCATTACCAACCCCGAAAGCAATGGCTGCAGTTGGACTTACTTCCTCGATACATCCAGCGCTGGCGCCGCCACGATCATTAACGTGGGTTCACCCACCTGGGACGACATTGCTGGCTCTACCAACTTCTTCGGCAGCTCAACGGCCGGCAACGCCACTATCTTGAACGACGGCACAGCCGCAGTGGGACCCGGTGGATGGACCGGTTTTTATGAAACATCGAGCGCGGGTACCGCCACTATTAACAATATGGGTGTAACCAGTGGAAGCGGCGGCGGGACTTTCTTTGACCAGGGATCGACGGCTGATCACGCCACGTTTATTAATAGTGATGGCGGTGGTGTAGCCTTCGAGCGACATTCCAGGGCTGGTTACGCTACCTTTACCAACAACCCAGTGTCACCAGGTGCGACGGGTTGTACGATAATCTTCAGCACTTCCTGCAGCGCCGACCATTCTACATTGATAAATAACGGAGGCGATGGCGCCGGGGCGGCTGGTGGGTATATCTACTTCTGGGGAGAGTCGCACGCGGACGATGCCACTATTGTCGCCCATGGGGGGGTAAATGGAGGTAACGGCGCTATGGTTGTGTTCGATAACAATTCGACCGGCGACCAGGCCCGCATAGACGTTTTGGGCAACGGCCAGCTGGACATCAGCAAACACGCTGTGCCTGGAATTGAAATTGGTTCGCTGGAAGGCGATGGCAGTGTGTTATTAGGCGCGAATCATCTCACGATCGGTGCTAACAATTTGAGCACAACCTTCAAAGGTGTGATTTCCGGCACCGGCTCAGTTAGTAAGGTCGGCAGAGGCCAGTTAGTCCTGGAGAACGCGAATACCTACACTCGCGGCACCACTCTCGAGCGCGGGAGCCTTGTATTACAGAACAGTACGGGCTCAGCGACCGGCAGCGGAGCGGTAACAGTCAATGGCGGCGCTCTGAGCGGCCTGGGCTCGGTAGCTGGAACGGTGACCATAGGAAGCGGTGTTGGTAAAGGAGCGTCGTTGGCGCCCGGAGGCAAAGGTAATGGTGCTCTCCATATCGGGGGATCACTGACCTTGAACGCAGACGCGACCTGCCAGTGGTTGCTAAATAGCAATCGGCAATCAGCAACCCAGGCATCGGCGAATGGAATAACTCTTAACGCCGCTCAGTTTGCCTCGGCCGACCTCGGCAACGGCGCGCTTGCTCCCGGCACCGTGTTCACTGTGATTAATAACACTGCCGCCACGCCGATTGCCGGTACGTTTGTCAACCTTTCCGACGGCTCAGCAGTCACCGTCGGCAATAATACTTTCCAGGCTAACTACGAAGGCGGCGACGGAAATGATCTCACGCTGACGGTGGTGCCCTAAATTGTTCAATCCCAAACAAACCAAACCTATGAACAAGATCATTATCGCTCTTCTAACCACAATAGCCTTGTTGCCGAGCCTTCAATCCACTCGTGCCGGCAGCGCGACCTGGAATCTGAATCCCACTACTAACGCCTGGAACACGGCAGCCAACTGGACACCCGCGACGGTTCCGAACAGCTCGTCGGATGTCGCGACCTTCGATGTCTCTAACACAACCGATGTGTCGCTTTCCGGCGCTGTGACGGTGAACAGTATCGTCTTTACCGAGAATGCGAGCGCGTTTCTAATCAGCGCCGACCTTTATGACCTGAAAATCACCGGCGCTGGCCTGACAAACGATTCTGGCAATCTCCAGCAGTTCCTGGTCCCAGTTAATTCTGCCGGCGCTCACGGGACCATGGAGTTTTTCAACAATGCAAGCGCGGGTGCCGCGACTGCTTTTACTCTGCAAGGGTCGGTGATCACCGCCGACCCAGGCATTATCAATTTCTGGAATAATGCGACCGCCGGCAATGCCTCGTTTACCCTCGAGGGTGGCGGCACGGGCGCGCGCACAGCTGGCGGTCGCGTCGTGTTCAATGACACCTCCAGCGCGGCGAACGCGACCTTTGATATCCAAGGCGGTGAGGATGGAAACTTCGGCGCGACTCTGGCGTATGTCGGATTCTATGATAGTGCCACCGCTGGAAACGCGGTGTTTACCGTTGAGGGCTCCAGGGACCAGACAGGGAATGGCTTCGGCGGTGCTGTGTCCTTTAGCGATCAATCGACAGCCGATCACGCTACTCTCATCGCTAAGGGTGCAAAGATACTGGATGGTGGGAGCCTCAGTTTTAGTGGATCGGCGCAGGCCAATAATGCGACCGTGAAGCTCATTGGTAGCGGCATTCTTATTAATTTCGTGCCGGACTTGACGATCGGTTCCCTTGAGGGCAACGGGCTTGTCCTACTCGCCGACGATATGGTCATAGGCCAGAACAACGCCAGCACGATCTTCGATGGTCTTATATATGAGACTGGTTCGATTACCAAGATTGGCTCGGGCACGCTCGCCCTGACCCACGATAATACCTTTACCGGCGGAGTCACAGTGAGGCGTGGCGTTCTCTTGGTCAACAACATCAGTGGCTCGGGCACGGGGCCGGGCCCGGTGCAAGTGCAAGGTGGAACGTTAGGCGGCAACGGTTCTATCGAGGGGCCGGTAACAGTCGGAACCGGTGGCTCGCAGCGGGCGTCGATCGCGCCGGGCCGCGATGGAGCGGGACTGTTGACGATGCAGAGCACACTCAGCTTCGGGACCAATGGTACTTACAACTGGAATGTGGATACCGTGTCAGCCAAGAGCGACGGGTTAGTCGCAAATGGCGTAGCGATCAGCGCGGGCGCGACCTTTACCATCTTCCCCGGACACAGGGCAGCGCTCCCAATAGGTACCGTCTTCACGGTGATCGATAATCAAGCCGTGACACCAATCTCGGGCACCTTTAGCAACTTGTCTGATGGAGGGACAATCCTCGTCGGCAACAATAATACCTTGCAGGCTAACTACGAAGGTGGCGATGGAAATGACCTTACGCTAACGGTGGTGCCCTAGTTGGGAGTTGTTACTTGAGAGTTGAGAGAAAGAAAACAAATCATGATGCAAACCACGGTAGGATGGTGCCTAAGGTCAGCCGCGGAGCGAATTGAATCTATCAACATCTATTTGGCATTCGCCAGACTCAAAGCAGCATCTGGGTAACTAACTATCTCGACAACACTGTGACGAAGATTGGCCGTTAACACACGCTCGATCCGCAGGTGAGTTCAAGTTTGCCAGCCGGTCGCGAAATGATAGCGTCGTGCCCGACAATGATCGTTACGGGCATGCTCGCTTTGCGCAGTCACTAAAAATGCTGCTATTCTCGAGGGCCAGAGTTTCCCTTTTTCGCGCGGTCTTCTCAGTTGGAGCGGCGTTTGCGCTAGCCAGCTGTGCGCAGATGGCGGAGGTGAAACCGAAACGCGCCGCACTGCAAGGGCCGCCTGGTGCCGAGCCTCTGGCGTCAGCGGAAAAGGAAATTGCCAAGGCGTTACGGATAGAGCACGCGGAGCCGTTCCACGCGCTGGGGAATTGTGTGGAAGCACTCGACATCGCCTCACGCGAACTCCGCCGGAATCCGGCGAATGCGACCGCACGCCGCGATTACAATTTCGCGCTCAGCCGTATCGCCGAAATTATCAGGCGGGAGAAGATCGATGCCTGGTCAAAGCCGCTCACGCTCCCGAGCGAACATGGCGATTACGTTCTCGCAACGAAGCCCGATCCACGTCCGGAATGGAATCCGGCGCGCTATGATTTCACGCCGGCGGACCAGTTCGATATCGGTGGAAAATACGTCACCGAGCGGACCGTGCGTGACGGCATTGGCGCGCCGATTGTGGCGGCGGAACGCGAGCCAAACAAGAACGCGCGCGTCGACTTCGCACCTTCGCGTCTCTTTTATAGTATTACTGTCCTGGCACGCTTTGAAGGACGGCGCTGCATTCTTTGGGGGGAAGATCCGCTCGCGAAAGAAACCGTCGTGGTCGACGGGCACACCTATGATCTTGCCGCCGATTTCACGGTGCCACTGGCAGTGATGTTGCAGGAAACCGATCCGGGAAAAATCGAGATACCGCGTTTATTAAACCCGGAGAAATATGCGCACACCGCGGCGATTGAACGGCTGCAACCTTACGATCCCAACAAGACGATAGTGCTGGTTATCCATGGTTTGATGGATTCGCAGGCAACCTGGACGCCGATGATCAATACGCTGCGCGGTGATCCGGAAATTCGGAAGCACTACCAGTTTTGGTTTTACAGTTATCCAAGCGGCTATCCGTATCCGTACTCAGCCGCAATCCTTCGCCACGAGCTCGACGCCGTGGAAAAGCGCTATCCCGCGCGCAAGCCGATGGTTGTCATTGGGCATAGCATGGGAGGTTGTATCAGCCGCGTGTTGCTGACCGACAGCGGCGACGAGCTTTGCTTAAACATCTTCGGTAAGCCGCTCGATCAGGTGCCGCTCTCGCCTCATACCCGCGAGTATTTCCAGGACGAGTTGTTCTTTCATCACCGATCGGAAATTGGCCGCGTGATTTTCATTTCTGCGCCGCTGCGGGGAAGCGACCTTGCGGGTGGGTGGATGGGTCGTATCGCCGGAATGATTATTCGGCCCGCGCGAATCGCAAGCGAAGCCAGTGCCGAGATGCTTCACCTGACAGCGATCAAGGAAGGCGAGCTAAAACCGAAGCGTCGCGCCAACAGCGTGGACACGCTTTCGACGAAGAGCCGATTCGTGAATGCGCTCAATACCATTCCGATCACCCCCGGGATTCCCTACCACGTTATCTGCGGCGATCGCGGTAAGGGTGGGAACAAAGACCAAACCAAACCAATTATGTCCGACGGAATCGTCCCCTATTGGAGCTCGCACATGGACGACGCGGAAAGCGAGCACATCGTTTCCTCTAACCACAGCGCGCACCAGAATCCACAAGCCATCGCCGACGTGCTGGAAATTCTCAAAGCGCACGCGAACGATTAAGCCGGTACGACCAAGGTCCGATGGATAGGCAAGGGGTTGGCCAGATATCCATTGATCTTAACTAATGAATTCGCTCCGCACGATTAGAACCGTGAGCGCCTGCGCTGCTGTGGCGTTGGCGTTCACAAGTTGCTCCTCAACTCCAACGAACGTCAATAGCGGGACAATTCACGCCCGGACGTTCAGCTTCCTGAATCGAAAATCAAAGGCTGCGCCTGACTATGCCGACAAAACCGAAGCCGCGCACAAGATGATTCAGGCGGCGATCACGAAGAATCTCGCGGCGCGCGGTGTGACCCGCGTCGCCACCGGCGGCGACGTATTGGTGCCGTATCTCATCATCACTGGAAACAATGTCTCTACCACTGCGATCAGTGACTATTTCGGTTACAACGATGATTTAATCGGGCTGCACGAGCGGGCGCAGGAGGCTTACACCAGCCAGCGCAATCCAAACCACTTTGATGCGGGCACGTTGCTCATCGACATCGTGGACGGAAAATCGTTCAAGCTGCTGAAGCGAGGTTACACCACGCGCGCGCTCGCAGGTCAACCGAGCGCAGGGCAAATCCAGGGCGCGGTCGACCAAATCCTGCGTGACGCGCAGATCGGTCCCTGACTCTTATGACTGCGTCGGCTCGAACAGACGATATCGCGTTTCTCAAAGCCAGGGTCGCATTGCTGGCCGACTTTAATGATGAGCGACTGAGAGAGTTGGCGGCCGGGTCCCGAATCGAGACATACGACGCTGGCGACATCATCGTGTATGCGGGAGATGAGCTGCATTTTCTCGCCATCATTCTCGATGGGAAAATCGCTGCTTCTGTGCCGAATGCGGACGGCACCAATCAGTTGCTCGGCGAATTGGATCCCGGCGAAACCTTCGGCGAAATGGCATTGATGAGCGGTGACCCGGGCGTGGCGGATTTTGCCGCGGCCGAGCGAAGCCGTGTCATGCTCGTGCCGCTCACCCTTTTCCAATCGCACATCATGGCGGAGCCCCGGGCGCTCCAACACATCTCGCGCACCATCGGGGCACGCCTGCAGAAAATCATGAGCGATCCGCTAAAAGCCGCGGCCGTGACACGCAAAGAAGATGTTGCCGGGCTGCTCGAACTGAAAAGCGAGCGGGCCGAACGAATCCTTGTGCTCAACTGCGGTTCATCCTCCCTCAAGTACACCTTCTTCGACACCGAACACCCTGCGAAAACAATCCGCGGAAACATCGAGCGCATCGGTGCGGACGGTTATGCGAGCGCTTTCGCCGCGATGCTGAAGGACTTGAAAGATCCATCAACTATCACCGTTGTCGGGCATCGGGTGGTCCATGGCGGCGAAAAGTTCACTAATGCGGTCCTAATTGACGACGATGTTCTACGCGAGATCGAAGCACTCAGTCCGCTCGCGCCCTTGCACAATCCAGTCAACGTGGCCGGGATCCGCGAAGCGCGCCGTGTCTTCCCGTCGGTCCCGCACATCGCCGTTTTTGATACCGCCTTTCACGCCACCCTGCCCAGTCAGGCCTTCCTCTACGGCTTGCCTAACGAGTTCTATGTGAAAAAGGGCGTGCGCCGCTATGGATTCCACGGATCGTCGCATGGCTATGTCGCACTGGCCGCGGCGCAGTTTTTGAAACGACGGCCGCGCGAATTGAAGATCATCAGCTGTCATCTCGGCAGCGGCGCTTCCGTCTGTGCGATCGATCATGGCCGCTCGGTGGACACCTCGATGGGTTTCACGCCGGGCGAAGGACTCATCATGGGCACCCGCTGTGGCGATCTCGACGCCGGCATTATTACCTTCCTGCAGCGTGACAATGGCATGACCGCCGCGCAATTGGATGAGCTGCTCAACAAAAAGAGTGGGTTACTTGGCTTATCCGGTATCTCGAACGACATGCGCGAAGTAGAAAAAGCGGCGGAAGGCGGCGATGCCAATGCGCTGACGGCCCTGAAGACATTCTGCTATCGCGTGCGCAAATATATCGGGGCCTATGTCGCTGCGATGGGCGGGCTCGATGTAGTTATCTTTACCGCCGGGATCGGGCAGGGAAGCGCCGGCGTGCGCGCGATCGCGTTGCAGGGTCTCGGATGCATGGGAATTCGCCTCGACGAATCGCGCAATCGCGAAGCGCGCGGCGCGAAAGAAATTCACCGCATTTCGACCGATGACTCGCTCGTAACTGTTCTCGTTGTTCCAACGGATGAAGAACGGATGATCGCGCGCGAAACATTACGCGCCTTGAGCCGCGATTATCTGGCGCGGGCGAGCGAAGCCTGCCGCACGGAAGCCGTGCCGATCGAAGTTTCAGCGCATCACATTCATCTTGCGCAAAAGGATGTCGAAGCGCTTTTCGGTGCCGGTCATCAGCTCACAAAAGCTTCGGATCTGTCTCAGCCCGGCCAGTTCGCCTGCAAGGAACAACTCTCGATCGTGGGACCGAAAGGCCGGGTCGAGCGTGTGCGTGTTCTCGGTCCGGCGCGTAAGGCAACGCAGGTTGAGATTGCGATGACGGAACAGTTCAAGCTCGGCATTCAACCGCCGATCCGCGAATCCGGTGACATCAATGGGTCACCCGGCTGCACACTCGAAGGTCCGGCCGGCAGCGTTACGCTCGACAAAGGGGTAATCTGCGCCCTGCGTCACATTCACATGACTCCGGCCGACGCGTTACGCTATGGGCTGAAGGATAAATGCAATGTTCGGGTCCGCGTTCCCGGAGATCGCGAATTACTTTTCGGCGACGTCAGGATCCGGGTTGATCCGAGTTTCGCCCTAGCCATGCACATTGACACGGACGAGGCCAATGCCGCTAACCTCGGCAAAGGCGCACAAGGTTTCATCGACGGAATCCAACGCGAAGGCTAAACCCTAGCGGGGCGACAGACCGGGTAAATGAGTAGGACTAAGGTCTGATAGTCAGTCGTTCGCCAAGCTCTCAGATTTGTGTGTTGAGCCTCATGAGAACATGCCTTTCGCGAATCGTTGGACCGCTCGCCGGACTTCTTTTCTTTGCAAACCTCTCCGCAGCTCAGGATGCGGTAAATGCCCCCACCGCTACTGAGGAGGTGGCTAACTCAGATCTGAAAGAGTCCACCGATCCGACAATCCTCACCCGGCGCGTCTGGTTCGAAACAGAATGGAACAAGTTTCGGGACGGGAGCAGTGTGTTTGAGGAAACGTTAGGCACTTTGTGGGCCTGGCGCGTTTCGGCGGACCAGGATTTCGCGGTCCGGTTGAAAGTCCCCTTTAAGTTTCGGGTCGGGAGCGATGATCCCGCCATTTCTGACATCGGGGGTTTTGGCGATATGAAGATCGCGGCCGGCACCGCTATTCGTTTGGCCAAAGACTTTCGAATCGGTGGCGGACTGGATCTGGAGATGCCGACCGGCCGGCATGAACTCAGCGATAACTTCTGGCGCATTCAAGAATTCGTCGCCCTCGCATGGGACATAACCCCATGGTTGACCTTCAGTCCGTCTGCTGAGTATAACCAATCGTTCGCGGAAGAGGGGAGCACGCAACCAGCGCATTTTCTGGAAAGCTTTATCCCTTTCACCTTCATCCTGCCGCAGAAATGGGCAATAGCCGTCGGTTACGAGAATAAAGCTGATTTTGAAAATGATAACTACGTCACTAATCGGGCAAAAGTCCTGGTGGCGAAGGAACTCGAGAATGTCCCGCTTAGCTTCGTCCTGTCGGCGAAGCGCGATTTCGATTCCGGCGAAAAGGAGTTCCAGGTCAATTTCGCGATCACCTATTTCTTCCGTTAACGTGAAGCCAGTTCATTTTTTCCGAGTAAGTCGGGAGGCG
>Ga0207691_10000609_pt1 | contig 35618 bp, 32 predicted proteins | sample KBSM13metaG_FD_184327 | JGI IMG/M metagenome (GOLD analysis project Ga0207691, IMG submission 184327) | Miscanthus rhizosphere microbial communities from Kellogg Biological Station, Michigan, USA - KBS M1-3 metaG (SPAdes) (version 2) | ecosystem: Host-associated > Plants > Roots > Rhizosphere >...
CGAAGGAACTCTGGACCATCACGAGCGCCCTCGGTGGTGGCCTACTGGGGCTTCTCGCACCTTCGCCCACTCCGTCGTCCGCTTCCATTACGGATCAAGGCAAGAACGTCCCGGAAAAACTGACGCGGCCCTTGAAAATCGTGGCAAAGGATGCTTGGGATAATCGCTCAGTCGTGATCCTCCTCCTTGTCTTTGGGGTTGCGGTCTGGCTGGGAGCAACCAACGATTCCGCGCAGTTTCAGGCGCTCGCCGGCGCAAGCGGAGGAGCGCTCATCGGCCTGTTAGCACCCGCGCCCGGCAAAGGCGTGACGGAAAAATAGTTTGAAGCCCCGCGCCTTCCACGGGCTGATCCAGCATTCCTTCGCGTTGCAGCTCGCGAAAGAGCACCGGCCGTTCGGCGGCTCAGACACCGAAGGCCGGATCAAGGAGCACTTCGCTCTCCAGGCCAGTGGGGGCGCCGCCTTCGACGTGAGGTCTGTGTGCAACCCGGCGATCCAGGACTGTCCGGAAGGCATGCGCCGCGCCACGGACATCGCGGAGCACAGCCCGCTGGTCCGGTTCGGGGGGACCACGGTGAAACCCCTGCGGATCAGCTTCTCCGGGGCGGCCGGCGACCCCTCGGACCCCGCTCTGCCGTCCGCGTTCAAGTGGGCAGGCAGGGGAAAGCACCCATCCGACGGGAGGCAAGACGGACCAACGTTCATTTTCGGAGGGGTCAACCCCGAGACTGGGAAGGTCGAATGCACCGACTACCTGGTGGAACAGTCGGGATGCGGGACCGAGGCACAGTCGATCTCGTCGTCCTTACTCGAGATCCTCGCCCACAAGCGATCTCGACTGTTCGGGCTCGCGCTCGCCAGCCGAATCGTCAGCGTGATGCTTCCTCACGCGGTCCTGATACCCGTGGAGGGCGCCAAGTCTGAGGAGTCCTGGTTCGTGCAACCGCTCGTCTCCTTCGTCCGCGACGGTCAGAAAAGGACCGAGCTCCGAAGCAGCTATTCGTTGACGCTGCTGCTGATCCCGATCACGCCCACCGGCTTTGCGGAGCGCACGATGACCGACCGAGAGATCGACCTGAACGTCAACGCCGGCTGGAGCCTCGCAAGCGTCCCGACGCGCACAAAGCCACCGCGCTTTCGGGCGAGCGGGCCGTTGCTCGAATACCTGCCGCGCCTCGCCTCGCCGTTCGACCTGGCGGCGCTGCTGCGCCAGTCGGGCGCCGAAGAGGGAGGGAAGTGTGAGGAATCGCTGACGCTCAGGCAAGGCACCGAGATCCTCGCCTTTGGCCTGGGGCTGAGGTTGGTACAGGGCTCGCGTGGCCGCGCGACCGAGCGGACCGTACGTGCGATGGCCGACGATGTCGTGACCTCACTCGGGAGCGCGAGGGTGTCGTCGGTTCTGGTCATCGGTGGCATTACCGAAGACGGTATCCGCGAAGAAAAGGCCGCATCCCGGAAGAAGCACCACGCGCTGATGGCGAAGATCTCCCGGGAAACTCGGGCGCCAAAGGGTGACGGATATCGAAATTATGATCTTGACCGCGCCTTCGCCGACGACGCAACCTATGCCGTCGGGGTGGTGCCTGCGAAACGTTGCCTGGTCGTCTCCTGCGCCGCCGAGGCCCAGCACGGCTGGTATCAGTCCGGATTGATGCAGGCCGGCAGCCTTACCCACATGACCATCGGAGCCGCGACCGCGATTGGGACTTTGCGTGCAATCGACAGGGATCTCGAAGGGCTGAAGGCTAAAGACCCGCGAAAGATCGCTGACATAGACAGAGAAATCGCAGCCGACCTCCGCGAGATTTACGACCTCGACATCACCAGCGAGGAATATCGGAGCCTGTACCGTCTCCTGCGCAAGCGTCTCGGCATTACCAGGGACTACAAGGCACTGCAGGACAAGATGGCAACGCTGTACCGGTCGATGTCAACGAGACACGCGGTCAAGTCGCAGCGGCAGTTGAACGTGTTGACGGCGGCGATCGTCGGGCTCAGTGTCCTGATCCTCCTCGCCGACATTTTTTTCAAATAATGCGCTCCAGCTCCGCGCGAGTGGCAGAACGGGCCGACGAGAGCAACCAAGCTGGGAATGGGCACGGCTGGTTTCGAACCAGCGACCTCTCGCGTGTGAAGCGAGCGCTCTCCCACTGAGCTACGCGCCCGGGACGGGGATTGTACGGCTGGGGGCTGGTGGGCGTCCAGGCTCCTCCTCGGCTCCGGCGTCCTTGCGCAGGGCCATGCCGACGAATGGATAGATCAGGGTCGAGAGCATGGCGGCGCCGACGAGGCCGGCGGCGGTCGAGGTGCGCATGTGGCCGCCGTCGATGGCGATCGTGGTGATCGCGACGACGAGGGGCAGCTCGGTGGCGGAGTAGAAGGCGAGGGCGGCGCGGTCCCGCGCTTTCAAGACGCCCCGGTAGAGGAGCATCGCCGGCGCGCCGCGCACCACGAGGAAGAGCGCGAAGAAGAGGAAGAGCTTCCCGATCGCTTCGGCCGAGGCGAGCGCGGCGAGGTCGAACTCGATGCCGCTGGTGACGAAGAAGAAGGGGACGAAGAAGCCAAACCCGACCGCGGTCAGCTTCGACTCGAAGACCTGCAGCTCGTGGCCCTTCAGCGCCAGGCGGGTGATCATCCCGGCGACGAAGCCGCCGAGGAGGATGTCGAGGCCGAGCTGGCCGGCGAGGAGGACGAGGCCGAAAACGAGGACCACCGTCACCCGCACCGCCAGCTGGCTGCTCGCCTCGAAGGTCCGTTCCAGCGCCGGCCAGCCGCGCCAGGCGTAGCGGACCGAGACCAGGGCGAGGGCGATCGCGAGGGCGACGAAGCCGAGCAGGATCGCCGCCTCGTGCAGGGGGTTGGCGGTCGAGAGGACGAGCGTCACCAGTAGGATCGGGCCGAACTCGCCGGCGCCGCCGGCCGCCAGCAGGTAGGTGCCGAAGCGGGTCTTCAGCTCGCCGTTGTCGCGGAGGATCGGGATCAGGGTCCCGATCGCCGTCGTCGCCATCGCCGAGCCGGTGTAGAGGAAGGAGAGCACGACCCCGGTGGCGGCGAGCAGGCCGCCGAGCCCGTAGGCGATCGCCACCGAGAGCAGCCAACCGAGAGCGCCGAGCCGCATCGGCCTGCCCTTGATCCGCTCGAAATCGATCTCGTAGCCGGCGAAGAAGAAGAGCATCCCCAGCCCGAGGTCGGCGAAGAAGTTGACGAAGTCGTCGGAGTGGGCGAGGCCGAAGACTTCCGGGCCGATGAGGATCCCAAGCACCAGCTCGAGCACGACGACGGGCGGGGCGAAGCGCTTGGGGACGGCGGCGACGGCGATCGCCGCCAGCGCCGCGACGACCACGATCGCGAAGAAGGAGTCGCTGTCGACCGTGATCACGGGGGAGATCCTATGGCCGCCCCGCTAGGATCACTGGTGGACCGTGCTAGGCGGGGAATCAGCGGTGCCCTGTAACCCGAAATCCGCTTAGCGGGGCCGACTACCGTTCCGAGGGGCTGGCCGTCGGGGTCAGTGCGTCGCGGCGGCGTTGACGGCCGGGTCCTGCGCGACGTGGGCACGCGAATCAGGTCAGGTCCGGAAGGAAGCAGCCTTAAGCGGATGCCGCGGGTGCCGCAGGCGAGCCCGGCCCGAGCCACAAGCGACGGACACGCCCGGTGACCTCGCTTCAGAGGCGGGTGCACGGTCCACTAATCGATCAGGCGCTTGCGCATCTGATGGATCGCGACGCGCCAGGTGATCGTCGCGAAGCCGGCGAGGAAGGCGAAGCGAAGCAGGTCCTCCCACTCGAAGCCGAAGGCGCCGCCGCGAACCAGTTCGACCAGCTGGTGCAGGGGATTGAACTGCGCCACCACCTGCACGCCCTCGGGCAGGCCTTCGATCGGGAAGAAGGTGCCGGCGACGAGGAAGAGCGGCGTCACGAAGAGCGCGGTGACGTAGTTGAACTGGTCGATCTTGGCGACGGTCGCCGCCATCGCCACGCCGAAGCCGGAGAAGCCGAGGGCGGTGACGAAGCAGAACAGCGGCGTCAGCAGCATGCCCCAGGCGGGGTCGAGGCCGAAGGCGATCGTGACCAGGAGCGGGATGCAGCCGTAGGTGCCGGAGCGGATCGCGATCCAGAGCATCTCGGCGCTGACCAGCTCCTCGACGTCGACCGGCGCGGCGAGGATCGCGTCGTAGGTGTTCTGGAAACGGTGCTTGACGAAGGTGCCGAACATCGCCGGCAGGGCGCTGGAGAAGATCACCGCCGTCGCCACCATGCCGGTGCCGACGAACTCGATATAGGGGACGCCGTTGACCTCGTCGACCAAAGTCGCGCTCAGCCCGAGGCCGAAGGCGAGCAGGTAGACGATCGGTTCGAGCACGCTGGAGAAGGTCGTCCCCTTCCAGTAGGTGCGGAAGTTGGCGACCTCGCGGCTCATCACCCCGACGACCGCCGCCGGTTCCAGCCGCCGCAGCCTGCGCGGCGCCGGTGCCGCATGCGTCGCCGCCTCCATCAGTCGGCCTCCTCCCCGGTCAGCAGCACGAAGACGTCCTCGAGCGAGGCGGCGCGGACGACGGCGTCGTCGGGGACGAGGCCGTCGGTGCGCTCGGAGCCGACGATCGCGATCGCCGGCCCGGCCGGGCGCACCGAGAGTCCCTGCGCTTCGGCTTCGGCGCGGGCCTCCGCCAGCCGGTGGGGCGGCCCGTAGACCTCGGCGGTGAAGCGGCCGGCGTGCTCGGCGATCAGCTCGACCGGCCGGCCGCGGCTGATGATCCTGCCCTGGTGCATCACCGCCACCTCGTCGGCGAGCCGCTCGGCCTCCTCGATGTAATGGGTCGACATCAGGATCGTCGTCCCGTGCGATTTGAGGTCGCCGATCAGAGTCCACAGCTCGGTGCGGATCTGCGGGTCGAGCCCGACCGTCGGCTCGTCGAGCAGGATCAGGCGCGGCTCGTGGACGAGGCCGCGGGCAAGCAGCAGCCGCCGCCGCATGCCGCCGGAGAGCTCGTCGACCGCGTCGCGCCGCCGCTCCCGCAGGCGGGCGATGTCGAGGGCTTTCTCGACCGCGGCACCGACGTCGGGAACGCGGTAGAGGCGGGCGAAGATCGCCAGGTTGTCTTCGACGGTGACGTCGACGTCGAGGTTGTCGAGCTGGGGGACGACGCCCATCTGCCCGCGGGCGGTCTTCGCTTCGGCCGGAAGCTCATGCCCGAGCACGCGCAGCTCGCCGGAGTCGGCGATCGCCTGGCCGGTCAGCAGCCGCATCGTCGTCGACTTGCCGGCCCCGTTGGGGCCCAGCAGCCCGAGGCAGATGCCCTCCGGCACCTCGAGGTCGAGCCCGTCGACCGCGGTGATTGGGCCGAAGGTCTTGACCACGTCGCGTAGCTCTATCGCCGCCATCAACCTGATGGTTTCATGACCGGACCTTTTGTTCTATGAGGTCACGCCGACCAGCCGAATCGCGACGGCTAGCAGTGGCGATAGACGATCCAGGACTCGTTGCGCGCGACCATTTCGAATTCCTGCGGCGGCGACAGGGAGAAGTCGGTCGGGTCGTTGGGATCGAGGATGAAGTTGTGGATCACGAAGGAGTTGGCCGGGGCGACGAAGTAGCCCCGCTGCGGGGCGCCTTCCTCGCTGGCGCTGATGATCTCGGTGGGCTTGACGTCGAGGCCGAAGGCGAGGCGGGGGACGGCGCGGTGGTTGGGGACGGCGATCTTGCCGCAGAGCGGCTCGAAGGCGCTGGCGTCAACGAGGTCGCTGAGGTCATCCTCGATCCGCGCCTGGTTGCTGAGGTCGGCGTCGACACGGGAGTCGAGGTCCCACTGGTTGGGGAGCCAGATCAGGAACATCGCCAGGACGATCGCGGCGAAGACCTGCCAGCGACGGCGCCAGGGGTGGTCTGGTTCGAGCAGGCGCCAGCCGAGCAGGCCGACGCCGGCGAAGATCGCGAGCACGGCGGCGGCGAGCATCGTGTAGCGGGGAGGATCGCGAGGCCGCCGCAGGCGAGCAGCGCGAAGGCGCCGAGGGCGAGGGCGGCGGCGGCGGCACCGAGGGTTGAGCGGCGACGGAGGAAGGCGAGGCCGAGGACGACGCCGCCGAGGGCGCCGACCATTCCCGGCCACTGGAGGACCTCGCCTAGGCGGCGGGGGCCGTAGAGGACAAGATCAACGGGGCCGGTTTGGCGGTCGAGGGTCTCGACGGTTTCTTTGGTGCCGGTCCACGAATACGTAGGACTCCCCGTGGTGATTAGGTCGAAGAAGGCCCAGAGAAGGGGAGCCGCTAGTGCCAGGACGATCAGCGTTAGCGGGGGAGGGGAGAGGGCATCCCTCGCTCGGACAAATGCCGGCCTAATTAGGCCGGCATTTTGAGTATCCGCCCGCTCGAGGGATGCCCTCTCCCCTGATGGCTCGGGGCGTTGGGGGGATCGCGCGGGGTCCAAAGCGAGGTAGGCCAGGTAGGCGATGGAGAAGAGCCAGGCCTCGGGGCGGAGGAGGCCGGCTAATGCGAGTAGGAGGAGGACGGGCCAGCCGGATTTTGGGCGCTTCGCCTCGACCAGCAGGGCTGCCAGGCAGAGGGTGATGTAGGGGAGGTCGATGTAGGCGCGGAGGCCGTTGGAGAGGAAGGGGGCGCGGGTGAGGACGATCGCGGCGGCGACGGCGCCGATCCAGCGGTCGAACCAGATCGCGCCGAGGCGGTAGACGAAGAACCCGATCAGGCCGAGGGAGAGGTAGGCGACGATCATCGTCGCCGTGATCGCGCCGTCGCCGAGCGGGGTCGTGACCAGCCCGATCAGGTCGGTCAGCGGGTGCGGGGTGGGGGGCAGCGCTGCGCCGTAGTCGGGGCTTTCGAGGTGGGCGAGTTCCCGCCCCCATACCAGGGCGTAGATCGTGTCGTAATTTGGGAAGCCGACCGGGAAGACGAGCAGCAGCAGCGCCGACACCGCGGCGACCCAGGCGGCGGGCGTCAGCCAGTTGCGGGCCCCCTTCGGCACGGCGGGACCGTATCGGGAGTCCCACCACGAGGGTGCCGAAGGCGCTGCCGGGGCGTGGATACACTGGCTTCAGAGCCGATGAGCGAGTCGACTTCCCTCTACCGACGCCACCGCCCCGGGTCCTTCGACGAGGTCGTCGGCCAGACCCACGTCGTCCGCACCCTGCGCAACGCGGTCGAGCAGGGGAAGGTGCATCACGCCTACCTCTTCGTCGGCTCCCGCGGTACGGGCAAGACCTCGATGGCGAAGATCCTCGCCCGCTCGCTCAACTGCGAGCGCGGCGGCCCGACGGTGACGCCCTGTGGCGAGTGCGAGTCCTGCATGACGATCGCCGCCGGCACCTCGGTCGACGTGATCGAGATGGACGCCGCCTCGAACCGCTCCGTCGACGACGTCCGCGACCTGCGCGAGCGCGTCGCCTACGCCCCCGCCGGCGGCCACTGGAAGGTCTACATCCTCGACGAGGCCCACATGCTGACCAAGGAGGCATGGAACGCGTTCCTGAAGACGCTCGAGGAGCCGCCGCCCAACACCGTCTTCGTCCTCGCCACCACCGAGTCGCACAAGGTGATGGCGACGATCGCCGACCGCTGCCAGCGCTTCGACTTTCAGCGGCCCTCGCTGGAGCAGATCTCCGAGGTCCTGACCCGGGTCGCCGCCGCCGAGTCGATCGAGATCGAGGAGGGTGCGGTGGCGATGATCGCCCGCTCGGCCTCCGGCAGCTTCCGCGACGCCCTCGGCACTCTCGACCAGTTGGTCGCCTTCGGCGGCAGCAGCGTGGAGCTGAAAGACGTCCTGGAGATGCTCGGTGCGGCCGACGCCGACCTGCTCTTCGAGGCGGTCGACGCGGTGATCGCCGAGGACCCGAAAGGGGTGCTGCTCGGAGTCGAGAAGATGGCGCGCTCCGGCCGCGACCCTTCGCAGTTCGCCCGCGACCTGCTCGCCCACCTGCGCCACCTGCTGCTCGTCCAGACCACCGGCGAGGTTCCGACCGGTTTCGTCGTCACCGCCACCGACAGCGCCCGCATGCAGGCGCAGGCGACCGTGATCAAGCCGGCCAACCTTGTGCGAACGATCGACCAGCTGGCGGACGCGCTCACTGCTGTCCGCGAGGGCGACGACGCGCGGCTCGCTGTGGAGATTGCGCTGCTGAAGGCCGCACGTCCGGATCTCGATCCGGATACCGCTGGACTGCTCCGTCGGATCGAGAGGTTGGAGGAGGGGACGGTTGATGGAGGTGGTCGGCCCGCGGGTCCTGCCGCCGCAGGGGACCCACCACCCCCTGCAACTGCGCAGGGGGTGGTCCCCCCTACGACGTCACCCGCGGGAAATGACGCTTCGCAGGACGACCCACCTCCGGCCGAAGAGGAAGAGGCCGAAGGTGAAGCGTCCAGTGACTCGGCTCCTCCAGCGGGTGGCGCCGATTTGGGGGACCATCCCGAGCAGCTACCGCAGCGCAGGGATGGTGGGACCAAATCGGCGACAGGACCCGCTGGCCAGGACGCCCTGTCCCTGGAGGAGATCCAGCGGGTTTGGCCCGCTGTCCTCCACAAGCTCGCGGAGACGGTGCCTGCTTTGGCGGCGACCCTGGAGGGGGCGCGGCCGGTCGGCTTCGGGGAGGAGGGCCTTCAGGTCGGGTTCCCGCCCGAAATGACCTTCAACAAGAAGAAGGCCGACAGTCCCGAGCGGCGGGATACCGTGGCGGCGGCGTTCGCGGCGGTGACCGGGCAGGGGCTGCGGCCGACTTACGTGCTGCTGGATGGGGAGGCACCGCCGGATACGCCGGCCCCGGGCAGCGAGGAGATCGGCGAGGATGAGCTGCTGGAGCGGCTGAAGAGCGAGTTCGACGCGGAGGAGGTCAGTTAGGTGGCACGTGGAGGCGGTCCCGGGGGCTTCGACATCCAAGGCCTGATGAAACAGGCCCAGCAGATGCAGGCCGAGATGCTGGAGGCGCAGGAGAAGCTGAAGGACGAGGTCGTCGAGGCCAGCGCCGGCGGCGGCATGGTCAAGGTGAAGATGGGCGGCGACCTGACCCTGCGCGAGATCGTCATCGACCCCGAGGCGATCGACCCGGAGGAGGCGGAGCTGCTCCAGGAGATGGTCCAGGCCGCGGTCAACGAGGGCCTGCGCGCCGCCCAGGAGCTCGCCAGCTCGAAGATGGGCGGCATCGCCGGCGGCGACCTTGGCGGCCTCGGGGGCATGCTCGGTTGAGCGAGGGCCCGGCACCGCTCGCGCGCCTCGTCGCCGAGCTCTCGCGGTTGCCGGGGATCGGCCAGCGGACCGCGCAGCGGCTCGCCTTCCACCTCCTGCGCGCCCCCGACGACGAGGCCTTCGCCCTCGGCGAGGCGATCCGCGAGGTGAAGGAGAAGGTCGGGCTCTGCGAGGAGTGCTTCAACCTCGCCGAGGGGCCGCTCTGCCGGATCTGCGCCGACCAGAACCGCGACCGGGCGACGATCTGCGTGGTCGAGGAGCCGGCCGACGTGATCCCGATCGAGCGCACCCACGAATACCGCGGCCTCTACCACGTGCTCGGCGGCGCCCTCTCGCCGATCGACGGCGTCGATGCCGAGGACCTGAAGATCGGCGAGTTGCGGCGGCGGGTCGAGCGCGGCGGCATCAGCGAGGTCGTGCTGGCGACCAACCCGACCACCACCGGCGAGGCCACCGCCCTCCACATCGCCGACATGCTGCGTGGCCAGGTGACGGTGACGCGGCTTGCCAGCGGCCTCCCGGTCGGGGCCGACCTCGAGCACGCCGACGAGGTGACGCTCGGGAAGGCTCTCGCGGGCCGCAGAAGCCTGGAATAAGCGGCACCGAATATCCGTCCTGGACGACCGTCGTTTCGCAAATAGCGGCAATTCGAAGATCGACCGTCCGCCGCTTTCGCCAAGGTCGGTCCGTGCCTGACCAGTCGGAATTCCAGCGCCGCCGCGACGACGGCTCCGCCGCGAGCCGCATCATCCTCAAGGTCTCCGAGCTGCACGCCGATCTCTTGGGCAGCTTGCACGAGGAGATCGGCACCAATGGAGGGGACTTCGCCCAAGCGGCGCAGCGGCTGACCGGCGAGTTCGGCTCAGTGACCGCAGCGGCCGTCGAAGCTGCGCAGGGCGCGGGGGGGCGCCCGGGTGACGTTCGGTGGCCTAACAGCGGGGAGGGGCCGGCCAACGTCACCCGGGCGCCCGTGAACGGGAGCGCAGCATTTGTTCCGGAGCAGGCTGAAGAACTGCCGAGTCTCTACCGGCCGGGTCATATGCGGCGGCGGTTGGAGCAGCTCTTGGAGACGAACCGTAGATATGGGCATCCGTTTGGGTTGGCCGTCTTCGACGCCTCCGGCCCCGGCGCCCGCCCCGGCGACGTCGCCGGCGGTCAGGAGACAGTGCTCTCGATCCTCGGCGCCGCCCTGCGCGACAGCGTCCGCATCGTCGACGAAGCCTTCCGTCTCGAAGAGGACGCGATCTGCGTGCTCGCCCCCAACATCGGCACGGTCGAAGGGGTGCAGATGTGCGAGCGCCTGCTCGGCCAGCTCGACGACCTGGAGCGGGCGGGGGGGCTGCGGATCTTGATCTCGGCCGGGGTCGTCGCCTGTCCCGACCACGGCGCCGACGCCGAAGAGCTTCTGCACAAGGCCGACGCGGCAATGTGGCGCGCGCGCGCCGTTGGACAGCCCGTAGGCGTGGGCGCCTTGCAAGATCGCTAACAGATCCTCCGAAATCTGTCGATAACCGGTGTAAACCCGGAATTCCGGTGGGAGAATCGTTGCCCGCCGTCGAATAGACGCGCAGTCCACCCGTTCGACCTTCTTATCCGAATGCCAGGAATCCGCACCAACGCCGCCGCCGAAGTCCTCGGCGTGAGCCCGAACACCTTGCGCAGCTGGGAGCGCCGCTATGGCTACCCGACGCCGAAGCGAACCGTCGGCAACCACCGCAACTACGAGCTGGTGGAGCTGCAGGCGCTGCGCGACGCGCTGGCGGAGACCGGCAACATCTCCTCGGCGATCGAGCTGGCGCGCCAGCGCCAGGCGGCGCCGGCCAACGACGGCAGCCTCTTCGCAGCCTTCGAGAGCTTCGACGAGGGCGCCGCCGACCGCGCGGTGGAGGAGAGCCTCGCCCTGCGCTCGCTCGAGCGCACGGTCGAGGAGCTGCTGCTGCCGGCGATCGACAAGCTCGCCGCCGACCCCGAGCGCGGGGCCGAGCTGGAGTTCGCCAGTCGCTGGGCGACGGGCTGGCTGCACGGGGCCCGCCGTCTCGCCTCCGCCGCCTCGCGCCCGGCCGGGATCCTGCTGCTCGACTCGAGCCACGGCCAGGACGCCGAGGAGGTCCACACCCAGGCCCTCGACCTCGCCCTGCGCCGCACCGGCTTCCGCGTCCTCGTCCTCTCCAACGATCTTGGCGACGACCGCCTCGGCCGCGCCCTCGGCGCCCTCGACCCAACCGCGATCGTCCTCTGCGGCCCCGGCGCCGACACCCAGAGCGCCGTCAGGCTGGTCCGCAAGATCCGCGAGCTCGGTTTCGTCGCCCCCCTCTACGGCTTCCGCGCCGACGGCCTGATCGGCGCCGCCGTCCCCTCGGCCGGCCAGATGCCGAGCGAAGTGACGGGGATGCTCAACGCCGACCTGCGGCGCCGGGCGACTCAGGCTTTCGCCTAAAGCGCTGAGGAGGGTGCCGGTGGGGGTCGCTGGGAGCACCTCCGCCGCGTGGGTCGCCGCTGGCTGACGCCTCGAACGCCGCCAGCAACGTCCGAGGCGTCAGCCAGTTGACGATTCACGCGGCGGAGGTGCTCCGAGCAGGGGTGTCCCGCCCGCTCTCGCTGACCCCCCACCTCTCATGCAGCCGCCTCAAGGGCCGCGGCGCCCACCAATTCCACTTGCCGAGCAGCTCCATCAGCGAGGGGACGAGGAGGGCGCGGATGATGCTGGCGTCGATCAGGACCGCCAGCGCCGTGCCGACTCCGTTCTCCTTGATGAAGATGATCTCCGAGGTGGCGAAGGCGCCCATCGCGACCGCGAAGAGCAGCGCCGCGGCGGTGACGATCCGCCCCGTCCGCTCCAGTCCGATCGCCACCGACTCCGAGTCGGAGGCGCCGTTGTCGCGCGCCTCCTTGATCCGCGAGAGCAGGAAGACGGCGTAGTCGGTGGAGAGGCCGAAGGCGACGGCGAAGAGCAGGATCGGCATCGTCTGCTCGATCGCGCCGGGACTGGTGTAGTCGAGGAAGCCCTCGAGCCGGCCGTCCTGGAAGATCAGCACCAGCAGCCCGAAGACGGCGCTGAGGTTGAGGAAGTTCATGATCAGCGACTTGATCGGCAGCACCACCGAGCCGGTCATCAGGAAGAGGATCACCAGCGTCGCCAGGATCACGATTCCCAGCGCGATCGGCATGTGTTCGGTGAGGCTCGACTGGAAGTCGACGAAGTCGGCGGTGGCGCCGCCGACGAGGACGGTCGCGCCCGGTGGCGCCTGCAGATCACGGACCGTGCTGACGGTGGTCTGGCTCGCCTCGGACGCGAACGGGTCGGTGGAGGTCACCTGCAGGGCGGTGACCCCCGGCTCCAGTCGCTGGGGCGGGGCCACTTCCGCCACCCCGTCGAGCGCCCGCACCTCGGCGGCGAACTGCGCCGTGGCCTTCGGGCCGCCGCCTTCGACGTCGATCCAGATCGGCGTTTCGCGGTAGGGCGGGAACTCGGAGCTGACGGTGTCATAGGCCTGGCGCGCGCTCGCCGACTCGGGCAGCACGGTCGGGTCGACGGTGTCGAACTTGATCTGCAGGAAGGGCAGCCCGAGCAGGATCAGGAAAAGGGTGCTGAGGGTCGCGACCGGGACCGGGCGCCGCATCACGAAGCGCGAGAGCCGGTACCAGAAGCCCGCCTGCGTCGGCCGCGCATCGGCCGCTGCCCGTCGCTGCAGGAACTTGGGCGCGCCGGCGTTGACCCGCTTTCCCAACAGGGTCAGAACCGCCGGCAGCACGGTCAGCGAGATCAGCGCCGCGAACAGCGCCACCAGCGAGCCGCCGAGGCCCATCGAGTAGAGGAAGCGCTGCGGGAAGACCAGCAGCGAGGCCAGCGCTGCCGACACCGTCAGCGATGAGAAGAAGACGGTGCGCCCGGCGGTCGCCAGCACCCGTCGCATCGCCTCCAGCCCAGGTCCGCTCTTGGCGATCTCCTCGCGATAGCGGGAGACGATGAAGAGGCTGTAGTCGATCGCCAGCCCGAGCCCGAGCGCGGTCGTCAGATTGAGGGCGAAGATCGAGATCGAGCCCAGCTCGCTGGCGATTCGGAGGATCAGGAAGGTGCCGATGATCGCCAGGCCACCGATCATCAGCGGCAGCACCGAGGCGACGAGGCTGCGGAAGAAGAGCAGAGAGAGCAGGAAGAGCAGCGGGAAGGCGAGCATCTCCGCCTTTTTGAGGTCCTCCTCGACCTGCTTGTTGACCTGCTCCTGCGCGACCGCGGCGCCACCCACGAGGATGCCGGGCTCGGCGGAGAGCTCATCGGCGATCTCAGCGCCGGCTTCCTGCCAGGGCTTGTCCTCGGTCGCCTTCAGCGCCACCGCGAAGTAGGTCGACTGGCCGTCCTTTGAGACGAAGGCCCGGGAGCGGGTGTCGTAATAGCCGGTGACCGAGGCGACCTCCGGCCGTTTCCGGATCTGCTGCTCGAGGGTCTCGACGCGCTGCCGGGTGGCTGGGGTGGCCACGGGCGCGTCCTCGACCACCGCGATCACGGCTGGGATCCGCAGGCCGGCTTCCTCGAGACGGTCCATCGCCTGCACCGTCTCGGTCGCGGGGTCTTCGGCGCCATAGGGGTCGAGCCGGTCGGCGACGGAGCCGCCCACCGCTCCCGCGAAGAGGAAGAAGACGATGGCGAGAATGCCAATCAGCCGCGCCCTGCTGTGCGCGAGCCGCGCAAGGAAATCGAACATCAACCGCTCCTTTCGTCGAGAGCGGGCTCGAGAAGCTGCGCCTCGATCCGCTCGCACCAATCGGCGAACCACTCCGTGAACTCGAGGCCCCCCCGCAGGACGATCATCGGGAACGGGTCCTCGACCTCACCTTTCATCTGCTCGATCGCGCGCAGCCGCTCGTTGATCGCGAGCCGCTGAGCCCGCATCGCGCGCAGGATCTCCACCGCCTCCTCCCGTGGCAGGGCGTTGGCGAAGAAGAGCTTCAGCAGACCTTCGTCGCGCATCTCGAACGTCTGCGGCGCCTGCCGCAACCAGGCCCGCAGCTCCTCCTCGCCATCGGCGGTGATCTCGTAGACCGTCCGTTTGCGCCCGCCGGTGGGGGAGTCGGAGCCGACGATCAACCCCGCTTCCGAGAGCCGCTTCAGCTCGGGATAGATCTGCCCGTAGCTGGCCGCCCAGAAGAACCGGGTCGAGTTATCGACCACCGCTTTGATCTCGTACCCCGACCGCGGTTCGTTGCGGACGAACCCGAGGATCACGTAGGCGGTCGCGCTCAGCTGCTCCATCTATCGGAACTATATATCGAATCGATATATTGATTGATGTGATACCCGTCACGCCTATTCCAGCGACGCACTCTCCAGGGCAATGCTATTCTGGGTCAGCTTCTTTTTAGGATTCTACCCAGGATTGACATATGCCCAAGGTTGACACCAAGGATCTAATCTCCGTCAGCGAAGCCAACAAGATTGGAATCTCTGGCCTCGTCAAGGCAGCGGAGCAGGGCGAGCAACGGGTTGTGATCCGCAACGGCAAACCGGTCGCGGCGGTTGTAGGCATCGATGCCCTGCAGCGGGCCGAGGACCTTGAGGAGCGCCTACTTGACGTTTCCTTGGCGCTCACCCGCCTATTGACCGCTGACGAGCGGCGCCACTCCCTCGATGACGTCCTTGACCGCTTCGGCTTCACGCGCGAGGAACTGGCAGGAGACTAAGTTCGATGCCGGTCCGTGTGGAACTGATTGACGACGCGGTCGCTGACTTGGCCAAACATGCCGAGAGCGGAAAATTGAAGGCCTTTTTCTCCAGGCTCTTGGAGATAGAGAAGAAGGGCGCGGGAGCTGGGGAGCCGCTAGGTCGCGACCTGGTTGGCTGGCGGAAGGTCTCTGTTGGCAATCGCGACTGGCGCATCGTCTTCCGCGTGGACAAGCAGGAGAAGGTGGCGACTGTCTGCGTTATCGGCAACCGCGACGATGGCGCCTGCTACGAGGAAGCCAAGCAGCGGGTAGATAAAGCCAAGGACACGGACGCAGCAAGCCTTGCCGAATCCATGATGGTTCTTTTTGGCAGTCGCAAGGAACGAAAGGCAGCTCAGAAGCGTCGGGCCGAAGCTTGGCGGAATTGAATGGTGCGTGACGACCAGCGAGAGGAAGGGGCGCCAGATGTCGCTTGACCAGAGCAAGGTCGGCCGGGTGGTGGCTGAACAGATGGAGGCGATCGAGAACGACTACGGCGACGACTGCGAAATCGGCGACGTCTGCACGATCGTCGAGGTGGTTGGGCCGCACGGGTCGCACGTGCGGGTGCGGAGCAGCGACATGCGGCCGCACAGCGGCCTGGGGCTGATCCGAATGGCCGAACAGGCGATGCTGGGGAACCTCGGGGGCGCGGCCGAGTAGGAGGGCTGTGCCGACTATCCTCAGGCGTCCCATGACTGGGGATGGCTCCGACATCATCGTGATGAAGTTCGGCGGCACCTCCGTTGCCGGCGCCGAGCAGATCAAGCGCGCCGCGGCAAGGATCGTCGCCGCCCGTGAGGCGGGCAACCGGGTGGTCGCGGTGCTTTCTGCCCGCGGCAAGACGACCGACGAGCTGGTCGAGCAGGCGCACGAGATCTCCAAGCGGCCGGTCGCCCGCGAGATGGACATGCTGCTCTCGACCGGGGAGCGGATCTCCTGCGCGCTGGCGGCGATGGCGATCCACGACCTCGGCCACGAGGCGATCTCGCTGACCGGCTCCCAGGCCGGCATCGTCACCGACTCCTCCCACACCAAGGCGCGGATCATCGACGTCCGCGCCGACCGCATCTCCGAGGCGCTGCGGCAGGACCGGATCGTCCTCGTCGCCGGCTTCCAGGGCGTCTCCACCGACAGCCGCGACGTCACCACGCTCGGCCGCGGCGGCTCCGACACCACCGCGGTGGCCCTCGCCGCGGCGCTCCGCGCCAGCGTCTGTGAGATCTACACCGACGTCTCCGGCGTCTACAGCGCCGACCCGCGGATCGTCCCCAGCGCCCGCAAGCTCCCGGCCGTCTCCTTCGATGAGATGCTGGAGATGTCGGCCTCCGGCGCGGGGGTGCTGCAGCTGCGCTCGGTCGAGTACGCGCGCAACCACGGGGTGCAGATCCACTGCCGCAGCAGCTTCGAGGACGTCCCCGGTACCCTCGTCGTCTCAGAGGAAGAGACCATGGAGAACCCTTTCGTCACCGCCGTCACCCATTCCGATTCCGAGGCCCGGGTCACCCTGCACGGGCTTCGCGACGAGCCGGGCGTCGCCGGCCGCATCTTCGGCGCCCTCGCCGACGCCAACGTCAACGTCGACGTCATCATCCAGAACGAGCCGGTGGGCGACGACAAGCTCGCCGACCTCTCCTTCACCGTCGACCGCGCCGATCTGACGACCGCCAAGGACACGATCGCCGCCCTCGGCGACGTCTCGCTCGAGGTGCTGACCGACGAGCAGATCGGCAAGGTCTCGATCGTCGGCGCCGGCATGCGCTCGCACCCGGGCGTCGCCGCCAAGGTCTTCCAGGTGCTCGGCGAGGAGAAGATCAACATCGAGATGATCTCCACCTCGCCGATCAAGATCTCGTGCGTCATCGCCGCCGATCGGGTTTCCGACGCGGTCAACGTCCTCCACGAGGCCTTCGAGCTCGGCGAGGACGCGATCAAGCCCGAAGACCCGACCGGCCCCGGCCACCGGCCGACGGTCGCCGGCTGAGCCCGCGGAGGCGCGGATGGGCGACGGCTACAGGGTCGGTGTCCTCGGTGCGACCGGCGCGGTCGGCTCGACGATTCTCGACGTCCTGGCCGAACGGCGGTTCCCCAGCGCCGAGGTGATCCCGTTCGCCTCCGAGCGCTCGGCCGGCAAGAAGGTCGCCTGGCAGGGCGGCGAACTCGAGGTGCGGCCGCTGAACGACGAGACGATCCAGGGGCTCGACGTGATCCTCTCCTCGGCCGGCGGCGCCGTCAGCTCCGAGTGGGCGCCGCGCTTCGTCGACGCCGGCGCCGTCGTCGTCGACAACACCAGCTACTGGCGCATGCACGAGGACGTGCCGCTCGTCGTCGCCGGGGTCAACCCGGACGCCGCCGCGGGCCACAAGGGCATCGTCGCCAACCCCAACTGCACGACGATGGTGATGATGATGGGGCTGGCGCCGATCCACCGCGCGGTCGGGCTCGAGCGCCTGGTCGTCTCCACCTACCAGGCGGTCTCCGGCACCGGCCAGCGGGCGATCGAAGAGCTGCGCGCCCAGTCCCACGCCGTCCTCCACGGACAGGAGCCGCCGGCGCCTCAGATCTACCCCCACCAGATCGCCTTCAACGTCCTCCCCCAGGTCGAGGTCTTCAAGGACGGCGACGACTACACGACCGAGGAGCGCAAGGTGATGGCCGAGACCCGCAAGATCCTCGGCTTCGGCGAGGAGGTTGGGATCTCCGTCACCTGCGCCCGGGTGCCTGTGATCGCCGGCCACTCCGAGTCGGTCAACGTCCGCACTCGCGAGGACCTCTCCCCCGAGGACTGCCGCGAGCTGCTCGCGGAGGCGACCGGGGTCCAGGTCATCGACGACCCCGGCCACGGCGGCTACCCGACCGCGCTCGACGCTGCCGGCAACGACGACGTCTTCGTCGGCCGCGTCCGCCGCGACCCCAGCCAGGAGCGCACGCTCAACCTCTGGATCGTCGGCGACAACCTCCGCAAGGGCGCCGCCACCAACGCCGTCCAGGTGGCGGAGCTGCTGGCCGAACGCGGGCTGCTCGGCACGAAGCCGGGAGATTAGGGGAACAAATTCCCCACGATGTGGGTGAAAATCACCCATAGCGTGGTAAATTTGTTCCATGCTTAAGCGCGCGTTGGAAGACTCGCTGCAGGCGGCACTGAGCGATACGCCCGTGGTGATGCTGGTGGGGGCTCGCCAAACGGGGAAGAGCACTCTCGCGAAAGCTCTGGTCGAGGGCCAGGGCGCGCGTTATTCCACCTTTGACGAGCCGCGCCTCCTCGCGGCTGCTCGCGCCGATCCCGTGCAGTTCGTCGAGAACCTCGGCGATACAACCATCCTCGATGAGGTGCAGCGGGTTCCCGAGGTATTCCTGCCGATAAAGGCCTCGGTCGACCGCGACCGCAGACCGGGTCGCTTCCTCTTGACCGGTTCCGCTAACCCTCTCTTCAACCCGGAGGTCGCTGAGGCGCTGGCCGGCAGGGTGGAGATCTTGACGCTATGGCCGTTCTCGCAGGCGGAGCTGGAGGAATCGGGTGGGGCGGTGATCACCGAGCTGTTGTTCAGCTCGCGGGGTCCAAGAGGTCTCTTCCCGGTGAAGCGGGAGGACCTTGCGGATCGCATCGTCCGCGGCGGCTTCCCCGAGGCGGTCGAACGTGAGGGTGGGAGCCGACAGGAGCAGTGGTTCTCGAGCTACCTCACTTCGATTCTCGAGCGCGATGTGCGTGCCATGACGGACATCACCCGACTTGAGGAGATGCCTGCCCTGCTGACCGCCCTGGCCCTGCGTTCGCGCGGACACTCGAACAAGAGCGCGCTCAGCCAGGATCTCGGCATCCCCGTCAGCTCGATCGATCGCTACTTGGTGCTGCTCGAGCGCATATATCTGCTGAAGCGCCTGCCCGGGTGGCACACTCGCCTCGGGCCGCGGCTCGTCAAGTCGCCCAAGCTCCTCCTCTCCGATTCCGGCTTGTTCTGCAGCCTCTTGCGCTGGAATAGGGACCGCCTGCTTTCCGACCCGACCTCGTTCGGGCTCGCGCTGGAGAGCTTCGTCGGAATCGAACTTGCGAAGGCAGCCGATCTCGACCTCCGGGATCCTCGCTTGATGCATTACCGGACCTCCAAGGGGGTCGAGATCGACTTCGTTCTCGAGACCGCGGACGGGCGGGTCGCGGCTGTCGAGGTGAAGCCGTCGAGCACCGTGGAGGCAGCCGACTTCCGCCGGTTCGACCGTCTCAGGGAGATCCTGGGCTCGCGGTTCGTTCGTGGCGTCGTCTTCTACACGGGTGACAGGGTGCTGCCGTTCGGAGATCGGCTCCAGGCCTGGCCGGTCTCGCTCCTCTGGGAGGCGATATGAGCATCACCTTCGCCGAGGCCCTGCTGCTGTTCGGGGGCCTGCTCACCATCGTCGCCGCGCTCTCGGGGGTGATGAAGGGGACCGTCCTCTCGGCCTCCGTCCTCTCGGTCGTCCTCGGCTTCGCGCTCGCCCTGGCCGGCGTGGTCGACGTCGACGCCACCGACGAAGCGGTGGTCGAGCTGGTCGAGCTGGCGCTGATCCTCACCCTCTTCTCCGACGGGATGTTCGTCGAGCGGGAGCTGCTGCGCAGCCACTGGGGGCCGACGGCGCGGGCGCTGGTGATCGCGATGCCGATCACGATGGGGCTGCTGGCGCTGGCGGCGAAGGGGCTCTTCCCCGACCTCAGCTGGGCGGAGGCGTTCCTGCTGGCGGCGGTGCTGTCGCCGACCGACCCGGTCGTCACCTCCGCCGTCGTCACCTCGCGCCTGGTCCCGAGCAAAGTCCGCCACACGCTCAACCTCGAGTCCGGCCTCAACGACGGGCTGGCGCTGCCGTTCGTCCTCTTCTTCCTCGTCCTCGCCCAGCCCGGAGGCGACGCCGGCGGCGAAGCGATGAAGCTGGTCGGCGAGGCCGCTGTCGGAGCGGCGATCGGCGTCGCTCTCGGGGCGGTGGGGGGGCGCCTGCACCAGGGCCTTCCCGGCGGCGGGATCACCCCCCGTTACGAGGGCATCTACGCCGTCGGCTTCGCTCTCTTCGCCTTCGGCTTGGCCGAAGTGACGATCGGCAACGGCCTCATCGCCGCCTTCATCTGCGGGATCGCGATGGGGGCGAGCGAGCGCGAAGTGCCGCAGGGATTCGTCGAGTTCGCCGAGAACGCCAGCGCGATCCTCCAGGTGCTGACCTTCTTCGTCTTCGGCGGCCTGATCTACGCCACCGGCTTCCACTACGACGTGCCGCCGCTCGTCGTCTTCGTCCTCTTCGCGCTGCTCGTCGCCCGGCCGGCGGCGGTGATGCTCTCGTTTTTGCGAACCGGGATCCCCAAATCCGAGAAGCAGTTCATGGCCTGGTTCGGCCCCAAGGGCGTCGCCTCGATGCTCTTCGCCCTCTTCGTCTTCAAATCCGCCGTCCCCGGCAAAGATCTGATCTTCGACGTCGCGGCGATCGCGATCATCGCCTCGATCGTCGCCCACGGCCTCACCGACACCGTTGGCGCCAGATGGCTGGCTCGACGGGTCGGGTTGCAGCGAGAGGTTACTTGAGCACCGTATTGGTGCTCAAGTAACCACTGGATTATTTGACCGTCAGGCGGGGGCGCCCGTGGTCAGGCGCTCTTCGACCCAGCGAGTCGAGGCGATGTGCTTGCCCATCCCCAGCTCCTTCGGCTCGGCGCCGAGGGCGAGGCCGACCAGCTGCGGCAGGTGGAGGACGGCGAGGCCGAGATCGCGGTTGACGACCTTGGCCGCCTCCGGCTGCTGCATGTCGAGGTTGAGGTGGCAGAGCGGGCAGGGGGTGACGAGGCAGTCGGCGCCGGCGTCGAGCGCGTCGCCGACGTGGGTGCCGGCCTGGCGCAGCGAGGTCTCGCGGGCCATCGTGATCACCGGGAAGCCGCAGCACTTGCGGGCGCCGTCGTACTCGACGACCTCGCCGCCGAGCGCCTCGATCACCTTCTCGAGGTAGACGTCGCGGTCAGGGAATTCGCCGTAGCCGAGCCGTTCCTTCGGCCGCACGATGTAGCAGCCGTAGAAGGGACCGACGCGGAGGCCGCTGAGCGGGCGCACGACCTGCTCGCGCAGGCGGTCGAGCCCGTAGTCCTCGACCAGCAGCCAGAGGAAGTTCTTGTTGGTGAAGCCCTGTTTGTCCTTCTCGTAGGAGAGGCCCTGGCCGGAGAGCACCTCGTTGATGTGGGCGCGGTAGGCGGAATCCGCATCCAGCCTCTGTTGACACTCTGATTGGGCGCCCTGGCAGGTCGAGCAGATGTTCATCATCGCCAGCCCGGTCTGCTGGGCGAGGGCGAAGGTGCGGGCGTTCAGCGTGTCCGCCAGCTCCTGGTTGTGCTCGGCGATGACGCCGGCGCCGCAGCAGTTGGCGCGGTCGAGTTCGACCAGCTCCATCCCCAGCTTCTCGGCGACGATCGCCATCGAGCCGTGGAGCTCCGGGGTGAAGCCGCGGGAGACGCAGCCGGGCCAGTAGGCGACCTTGATGTTCTCAGCCATTTTTGACCTCCTGGGCGGTGTCCGGGTCGGTGGAGCGCTCGATGCCCTTCTCGACGTTCTCCTCCGCGAGCTCGCCCTCCTCGCCCTTGATGTAGAGGTTGAATTCCTCGCTGTGCTCCTCGGCGTGGGCGTAGATCGCCTTCACGTCGTCCTGGTCGGGGAGCTTCGGGTGGACGCCGGGGATCAGCTTGTGCAGCGAGCGCATCTTGCCGGTCCTGATCCCGCGGATCGCCGTCGGGATCGAGCCCAGCATTTCCCGGATCGCCCGTTTGCTCGGTTTCAGCTTGCCTTTGAAGCCGGGCGCGAAGGACTCCTGCAGCAGCAGCGACTCATCCAGGGTCCCCTTCTTCTCGATGATCTTGACGAAGGCGATCTCGTGGTCGTGGCCGCTGTTGGGGTCCTCGATCCCCTCCTCGCCGGCCTTGCGGCGCAGGCGCATGATCTGGTCCATCGGCGCCACCCCCTTGGGGCAGGCGTCGATGCAGCTGAAGCAGTGGGTGCAGTCATAGATCCCGTGCGGGTCCTCGGCGAGGTCGTGCAGGCGCTCGTGGGTCTCGGCGTCGCGCGGATCGCCGACGAAGCGGTAGGCCTTGGCCAGCGCCGCCGGGCCGATGAACTCGGGGTCGGCTTCCATCGAGAGGCAGGAGGAGACGCAGGCGCCGCACTGGATGCAGGCCATCGACTGGGTGATGTCGATCATCGACTCCGGCTCGACGACGTACTCGCGCTCGGGCGGCGCGCCGTGCGGCAAGAGCCAGGGGGTGACGCGGCGGATCTTGGTCCAGTGCGTCGACTCCATGTCGGTGATCAGGTCCTTGATCACCGGCATGTTCCCCATCGGCTCGATCACGATCGAGTTGCCCCCGCTGTCCTCGCCGGCGGCGCTCGCCTGCTTGTCGGCCAGCTCCTGGGCCTCGCCGATCTGGGTCTTGCAGCCGAGCCCGGACTGGCCGTTGATCTTCATCCCGCAGGAGCCGCAGATCGCGGCGCGGCAGGAACAGCGGACGGCGAGCGAGCCGTCGTCGCGGTCCTTTGCCTGCAGGAGACCGTCGAGGACCGAGAGCGAGGGGTCGAGGTCGACGTTGAACTCCTCCCAGTACGGCCCCTCGCCGCTCTCGGGCTGGAACCGACGGACTTTGATCGTGTACTCGGCCATCAGTACGTCCTCTCTTGCGGCTCCCACTGGGTGATCGTGACCTCGGAGTAGGAGATCTGGGGGCCGTCGTCGGTCCGCTCGAGGTCGATGTGCTTGAGCCAATCCTCGTCGTTGCGCTCCGGGTAGTCGGTGCGGTACTGCGCCCCCCGGCTCTCCTTGCGCTCCAGCGCCGCGACGCAGGTGCACTCGGCGTTGTCGAGCATGTACCCAAGCTCGATCGCGGCAATCAGGTCCTGGTTGAAGACCCTGCCGTGGTCGTCGATGTAGGCGGTCTTCGCCTCCTCCTTCAGCCGGCGCACCGTCTCCAGCGCTTCGGTGATCCCGGCCTCGTCGCGGAAGACGGCGACTTTCGAGTCCATCGTCTGGCCCAGCTCGAGCTTGATCTCGGAGATGCGGCGGCCGGAGCCCTTCTCGCGGGCGAGGACGTCGGCGATCATCGCCTCCTCGTCCTCCAGGACCCTCTTCGAGGGGCGGGTGCCTTCGATCCGCTTGGCCCGGGCGGCGGCGTCGCGACCGGAGCGCTTGCCGAAGATCAGCGTGTCGAGCAGCGAGTTGGCGCCGAGGCGGTTGCCGCCGTGGACCGAGACGCAGGCGGTCTCGCCGGCGCTGTAGAGGCCGGGGATGTCGGTGCGCCCGTCGACGTCGGTCTTGACCCCGCCCATCGTGTAGTGGTTGCCCGGCTTGATGTGGATCGGTTCGCGGGTGATGTCGACGCCGGCGAAGTCGCGGCCGACGAGGACGATCTCGCGCAGCGCCTCGTGCACGCGCTTCTTGGGGACGACGGTGATGTCGAGCGCGACGGTCCCGTCCGGGAAGCCGCGGCCCTCGTTGATCTCGGTCTGCTCGGCGCGGGAGACGACGTCGCGCGAGGCCAGCTCCATCTTGTTCGGAGCGTACTTCTCCATGAAGCGTTCGCCCTTGGCGTTGAGCAGGTGGGCACCCTCGCCGCGGGCGCCCTCGGTGATCAGGAAGCCCTTGCCCGCCAGCGTCGTCGGGTGGTACTGGATCATCTCCATGTCCATCAGCTTCGCCCCGGCCCGGTAGGCCATCGCGATCCCGTCGCCGGTGCAGATCAGGGCGTTGGTGGACGGCTTCCAGACCATGCCGTTGCCGCCGGTGCAGAGGATCACCGACTTCGCCTGGAACAGCTCCATCGAGCCGTCGGCGACGTTGCGGGTGACGACGCCGCAGCACTCGCCGTTCTCGTCCAGCGCCAGCGAGCTGCAGAACCACTCCTCGTAGCGGGCGATCTGCTCGGAGTACCTCATCAGCTGCTCGTAGAGCACATGCATGATCGCCTGGCCGGTGATGTCGGCGACGTAGTAGGTGCGGGCGGCGGAGGCGCCGCCGAAGGCGCGGGTGCCGAGCCTGCCCTCCTCGTTGCGGTGGAAGGTGACGCCGAGGTGCTCGAGGTGGAGGATTTCCTCCGGCGCCTCGCGGGTCATGATTTCGACCGCGTCCTGGTCGCCGAGGTAGTCGGATCCCTTGATCGTGTCGAAGGCGTGGGACTCCCAGGAGTCGCCCGGGTTCAGCGCCGCGTTGATCCCGCCCTGGGCGGCATTGGAATGGGAGCGAACGGGGTGGACCTTGCTGATGATCCCGACCGAGACGCCTTCCTCGGCGGCGGCGAGAGCGGCCCGCTGGCCGGCGAGCCCGGCTCCGATTACGAGAACGTCATGGGATGGCACGGGCGCGGATGCTATAGCGGAGAAACCCGAGCGCGTAGTCGGACTTCGTCACATTGCAATTCGTCACGTTTGGGGGGAGGCAGGGGGTGCCCATCGGCGGACACATCTCGCCTATGGCTCGATGTTGAGTGTCCGGCGACGGGCACCCCCTGCCTCCCATCCGGGCCGCTCTGGTGGTCAAAGCCAGTGGTGGCCGAGGCGACGGACGACGCTCTCGGAGAGGGAGATGGCTCTTTGGAGAGTTGAAAAGTCGACGTTCTCGGCGGTGTCGTTGGGCCAGTGGTAGTTGCCCGGCTGCTTGTGGTCGGTGCAGCTGCAGAGGGCGACGGTCTCGTAGCCGGCCGCCGCCGACTCGAGCCCGTCGGTGCCGTTGTAGGTGCGGAGGTTGGGGTAGAGCCAGATGCCGAGCTCGCCGGCGACGCGCTCGACGAAGGCGAGGGCGCGGGGCGGGTAGTCGCGCATCTTCAGGAAGCCCTCCCCCCGCAGCGCCAGCAGGTGGGTGGCGCCGAGCGTCTCCAGGCAGAGGAAGAAGGTGGTCTCCCGCGGCAGCTCCGGGAAGTGACGCTCGCCGAACGCTTTCATCCCCTCGCTGAAGCTCTCCTCCGAGCCGGTGGAGAGGAGGATCACCCGGATCCCCTGCGGCGGGTCGGCGAGAAAGCGGCGGGCCAGCTCGAGCAGGGCGACGACCGCGGTCCCGTTGTCGTTCGCCGCCGGCACCGACCCGCGCAGGCCGATGTCGGTCATCGCCGCAACCGAGCCGAGGCCGAGGACGAGACCGAGCTTGGCGAGGGGCTCGCGACCGCTGGCCGCGCCCAGCGCGGCCAGAACCGGGCCAGCGACGACCGGCGCCATCAGCGGCGGGCTGGTGTCGGTCCGCTCCGTCAGTCCCAGGCGGGCGGCGAGCTCCGGCAGCGCGGGGTGGAAGACGAGCCCGGAGTGGGCGGCGTCGTGGTGGGCGATGAGGACGACGGTCCGCTCGGCGGCCGGGTCGCCGAGCTCGCAGACGACGTTGTAGGTGGTGCGCCTGGGGAGCGCCCGGCGCAGCCGCCGTTTCCCCGGTGGGAAGTCGTCGGCCATGCCGGCGGCGCCGGCGGCTCCAAGGAGCGTGCCGAGCAGGCGCCGGCCGCGCAGCGCGGCGATGGCGCCGAGCGCCCCAAGAGCGGCGCCGATCCCGAGCGGCCACCAGTAGGTGCCGTGCGCGTCCTCGGCCTCGATCCGCGCCTCAGCCCCCAGCTCGGCGAGCTGGGCGACGAGCCACTCGGCCGCCCGTCGCTCCCCGTCTGAGGCGGACGGCCGCTCGATCCGCTCCAGTTCCTCGAGCCGCTCCCGCAGCCGATTCGCTTCGCTCCGCATCCGGGAAGAAGCTAGCCGCTTACCATTGGCAGATGCTCGGCGGTGGGTCCTTCACCCTTTTCCGCTTCCGCGGGATCAAGGTCACGGTCGACTGGTCGTGGTTCATCGTCCTCTTCCTGGTCATCCTCTACATGACCAACTTCTTCGAAGACCTGCTGGGGGAATCGGGAAGCGGGCCCTTCCTGCTGGCGCTGCTCAGCGCCGTCGGCTTCTTCGGCTCGATCCTCCTGCACGAGTTCGGACACGCGGTGGTGGCGATGCGAAACGGGATCGGCATCTCCAGCATCCAGCTCTGGATCTTCGGCGGCATGGCGAGGATGGACCGCGAAGCCGACTCCCCCGGCACCGAGCTGAGGGTGGCGCTGGCGGGCCCGGCGGTGACGGCGGCGATCGTCGTCTTCCTCGTTGCGCTCGGGACCGCGGCCTCCGGCTGGACCGGGTTCCGCGAGGCGGCGCTGCTGGAAACCCGTTCGGACGTCTCCGGCCTGATGGCGCTGATCGCCTGGCTGGCGACGATCAACCTCCTCGTCCTCGTCTTCAACATGCTCCCCGCCTACCCGATGGACGGCGGCCGGGTGGCGCGCGCGCTCGCCTGGTACCGCTCGGGCAACCGCAACTCGGCCACCCGCTTCGCCGCCAACCTCGGCCGCGTCTTCGGCTACCTCTTCATCGCCGGCGGCATCGCCCTCGCGTTCAGCGGCCGCGTCTTCACCGGCGTCTGGCTGGCGCTGATCGGGATGGTGATCAACGGCTCCGCCCGCGGCGCCGCGATGCAGACCGCGCTGACCGACCGGATAGGCGACGTCCGCGTCGCCGACGTGATGGACCGCGAGCCGGTGACGATTCCCGGCGACCTCAGCGTCGAGCAGGCGCTCGACGAATACTTCCTCCGCTACCGCTGGCCCTGGTTCCCGGTCGTCGACGCCGGCCGCCGCTTCCTCGGGCTGATCGAGCGCGACCGCGCCGACGAGGTCCCCGAGATCTCCCGCGCCAGCTCCCACGTCGCCGACTACGTCGACCACGACATCGGCCTCTTCGTCCGCGACGACACCCCCCTCGACTCCCTGCTCGCCAACCAGAACCTCCGCCGCCTCGGCGCCCTGATGGCGGTCGACGCCGAAGGCCGCCTCAGCGGGGTGATCACGATCGAGCAGGTGGGACGAGCGCTGCGAGACGCAACCGCGCGCTGACCGAACGCACTTGTCCCCGCATACCGGGGACAAAGTTCCATCGGATTAGTTGATCGGCCGGTGCCGCTCGATGACGCGGCCGAAGTCGGTGCCAGCCGGCAGGGTGCCGAAGGACTGGCCCCAGTCGCCGGCGAGGCGGGAGGCGCAGAAGGCCTCGGCGACTGCTTCGTCGCCGTAGCGGACGAGGAGCGAGGCCTGCAGGGCGAGGGCCATCCGCTCGACCAGGCGGCGAGCACGGGACTCGATCGTCTCCAGGTCGCCGGGAAGCTCGTCACGGAGTGAGGCGGTGAAGGCCTGCAGGCGGGGCTCGGCGACCGCGCCCTCCGCGACCTCGGCGAAGAAGGCCTCGAGCGTGCCCGGACTCTTGACCATCGCCCGCAGGACGTCGAGGCACTGGACGTTGCCGGAGCCCTCCCAGATCGAGTTGAGCGGGCTCTCGCGGAAGAGGCGGGGCATCCCCGACTCCTCGACATAGCCGTTGCCGCCGAGGCACTCGAGCGCCTCGCCGGCGTGGGCCACCGCGCGCTTGCAGATCCAGTACTTGAGCACGGCGTTGGCGACCCGCTTCAGCCGCTGGGCCTCCTCCTCGCCGGCGATCGCTTCGTCGTAGGCTCGGGCCAGGCGCAGCGCCGAGACCGTCGCCGCCTCGGACTCGATCGCCAGGTCGGCAAGGACGTTGCGCATCAGCGGCTGCTCGCTGAGCTGGCGGCCGAAGACCGAGCGGTGGCTCGTGTGGTGGATCGCCTGGGCGACGCCGACCCGCATCCCGGTGGCGCCGCCGAGGACGCAGTCGAGGCGGGTGTGGTTGACCATCTCGATGATCGTCCGCACTCCGGCGCCCTCCTCGCCGACGAGCCAGGCGGAGGCGGAGTCGAACTCGACCTCGCTGGAGGCGTTGGAGCGGTTGCCGAGCTTGTCCTTCAGCCGCTGCAGGCGGAAGCGGTTGCGCTCGCCGTCAGGGGTCCAGCGCGGGAAGAGGAAGCAGGAGATGCCGCCGTCGGCCTGGGCGAGGACGAGGAAGGCGTCGCACTGGGGCGCCGACATGAACCACTTGTGGCCGGTCAGCTCGTACTCGCCGCCGGGGCCGCCGCCGTTGACCGGGCGGGCGACCGTGGTGTTGGCGCGGACGTCGGTGCCGCCCTGCTTCTCGGTCATCCCCATTCCCGCCAGCGCCCCCGCCTTCTCCGCCGCCGGCGCGTTGCGCGGGTCGTAGGCGGCGGAGAGGAAGCGCGGCTCCCACTCGGCGGCCAGCTCCGGCTGGGTGCGCAGGGCCGGGATCACCGAGTAGGTCATCGAGATCGGGCAGCCGATCCCGGCCTCGGCCTGCGACATGCACATGAAGGCGGCGCCGCGCGCGACGTGGGCGCCCGGCCGCGGGTCCTTCCACGGCGAGCAGTGCAGCTCGTTGGCGACGGCGACCCCCATCAGCTCGTGCCAGGCGGGATGGAACTCGGGGATGTCGACCCGGTTCCCGTAGCGGTCGTGGGTGCGCAGCCTCGGCCCGTTCTCGTTCGCCAGCCGCCCCAGCTCCTGCGCCTGCTCGGAGCCGGCGTACTCGCCGACCGCGGCGATTCGCTCGCGCGCCCACTCGGCGCCCTCGCGCGCGACCGCCTCGACCAGCGGCCTGTCGCTCTCGAAGACGTTGTAGTCGACGAGGGGGGAGGGCTGGTTGAAGACCTCGTGGGTCCGCGAAGCGGACTGCTCTGCCGTTGCCACTCCCCTGATTCTCGCAGAGGGGAAGCCGCTCGTCAGGAGGCGGCCGCTTCCGGCTCGGGATCGGGCCTGACGACGACGGTGTCCACGCACTCGAGCACTTCGTCGGCGGGCATCCCCACCCGTCCGGCGTGCGAGCGAACCGCCTCGGCGTCGGTTGCCTGGTAGATGCAGACCGTGCCGAGGGTGCCGCCGGGCTCGGCGATCACGTAGCTGCGGATCCAGCGGATGTCGTCGGGGAAGTCGCTCTCGGCCACCTCTTTCGACCGCGCCGCCGTCGCTTCCAGCTCGCTCGCGTCCTGCCAGGCCTGCTCGCGGCGGATCACGTAGGTGTTCATCTCACCCTCCTCTGCTCGTTGTCCTGCCCATCCACAGTCGAGCGCACGAGAGCGCTTGGGTCAACCCCGGATCCCTCGTCGGCCGCTGGGGGCCCGCGTCGATAGCATCGCGCGTCGTGTCCAGGATCAAGGTCGAGAACCCGGTCGTCGAGCTCGACGGCGACGAGATGACTCGGATCATCTGGTCGTTCATCAAGGAGCAGCTGATCCTGCCCTACCTCGACGTCGAGCTCGAGTACTACGACCTCGGGATCGAGAGCCGCGACGCGAGCGAGGACCGGATCACGGTCGAGGCCGCGGAAGCGATCAAACGCCACGGAGTCGGCGTCAAGTGCGCGACGATCACGCCCGACGAGGCGCGGGTCGAGGAGTTCGACCTGAAGGAGATGTACCGCTCGCCGAACGGGACGATTCGCAACATCCTCGGCGGCGTCATCTTCCGCGAGCCGATCGTGATCTCGAACATCCCGCGGTTGGTCCCAGGCTGGACGAAACCGATAGTGATCGGCCGCCACGCCTTCGGCGATCAGTACCGCGCCACCGATCTGGTGGTGCCGGGCGAGGGTACGCTGACCCTGACCTTCACGCCCAGGGACGGCTCCGAGCCGGTCGAGCTGGACGTCTACGACTTCCCCGGCAGCGGCATCTCGATGGCGATGTACAACCTCGACGAGTCGATTCGGGAGTTCGCCCGCGCCTCGATGCGCTACGGGCTGGATCGCGGCTTCCCGGTCTACATGTCGACCAAGAACACGATCCTCAAGCGCTACGACGGGCGCTTCAAGGACCTCTTCGCCGAGATCTACGAGACCGAGTTCAAGGAGGAGTTCGAGGCCGCCGGCCTCACCTATGAACACCGGCTGATCGACGACATGGTCGCCGCCGCGCTGAAGTGGGAGGGCGGTTACGTGTGGGCCTGCAAAAACTACGACGGCGACGTCCAGTCCGACACCGTCGCCCAGGGCTTCGGCTCGCTGGGGCTGATGACCAGCGTGCTGATGAGCGCCGACGGGAAGACGGTCGAGGCCGAGGCCGCCCACGGCACCGTCACCCGTCACTACCGGCAGCACCAGCAGGGCAAGCCGACCTCCACCAACCCGATCGCTTCGATCTTCGCCTGGACCCGCGGGCTCGCCGCCCGCGGCCGCATGGACGAAACCCCGGAGGTCTCGCGGTTCGCGGAGACGCTGGAGCGCGTCTGCGTCGAGACCGTCGAAAGCGGGAAGATGACGAAAGACCTGGCGCTGCTGGTGGGCGGCGATCAGGATTACCAGACCACGCAGGAGTTCCTCGCCTCGATCGACGAGAACCTCCGGCGCGCGATGGCGTAACGGTCTTCGAACCTTCCAAACCCCAACTCGAGGAGAGGATTCAGTGAGCACCACCCCCGTCAAGGTCACCGTCACCGGCGCCGCCGGGCAGATCGGCTACGCGCTTCTGTTCCGCATCGCCAGTGGTCAGATGCTCGGGCCCGACACCCCCGTCGAGCTGAGCCTGCTGGAGATCCCGCAGGCGGTCAAAGCGGCCGAGGGCACCGCGATGGAGCTCGACGACTGCGCCTTTCCGCTGCTGCGCCGGATCGACATCAGCGACGACCCCAAGCAGGCGTTCGACGGCTGCAACGTGGGCCTCCTGGTGGGCGCGCGCCCGCGCGGCCCCGGCATGGAGCGCTCCGACCTGCTCGAGGCCAACGGCGGCATCTTCAAGCCGCAGGGCGAAGCCATCAACGCCGGCGCTGCCGACGACGTAAAGGTGCTGGTGGTCGGCAATCCCGCAAACACGAATTGCCTGATCGCGATGTCGAATGCTCCCGATGTCCCGCGCGAGCGCTTCACCGCGATGATGCGGCTCGACCATAACCGGGCGATCTCTCAGCTCGCCAGCAAGCTCGGCAAGCCGGTCTCGGCGGTCACCAACATGACCGCCTGGGGCAACCACTCGGTGACTCAGTACCCCGACCTCGTCAATGCGAAGGTCGAGGGGGCGGGCGCCTGGGATGTTGTCGACGACGAGGCCTGGATCGCCGACGAGTTCATCCCGCGGGTGGCGAAACGCGGCGCCGAGATCATCGACGCCCGCGGCGCCTCGAGCGCCGCCTCGGCCGCGAACGCGGCCATCGACCACGTTCGCGACTGGGTGCTTGGGTCCGCGGACGGCGACTGGGTCTCGATGGCTGTCCCCGCCGATGGCTCCTACGGGATCGCCGAGGGGATCGTCTGCGGCATGCCCTGCACCTGCAGCGGCGGCGAGTGGAATATCGTCCAGGGCCTCGACGTCCCCGATTTCTCCCGCCAGCGCATCGACCGCAGCGTGATCGAGCTGCAGGAGGAGCGGGATGCCGTCAGCCAGCTTGGGCTGATCTAGCGGCAGCTCACTTCGAGCAAAGAAAGGGGCCGGCGTGAGCCGGCCCCTTTCAATTCAGTAACGGTGGGTACCGAATTCAGCCACGAGCTGGGTGGTACTGGCGACCGTCCTTTCGGACGCGCCCCTCCTTCTCGAGATCGCCGAGAACCCGGTACAGGTAGTTCGGCTTGATCTTCATCTGCTTGGCGACATCCGATGCGCTGATTCCAGGGTTCTGCTCGATCAGCTTCACCGCCTGATCGGCGCGGGTGCCGCCCCGACGTTTACGGCGGCGACGAGGCGCGGCGGCGGTTCGGGTCGCTTTTTTGGCGCTGCCGCGAGGGCGGCCGGGGCCGCGGCGGGTGACTTTGCCGCCGAGTGCGGACAGCGCCTGCTCAGCCTGCTTGAGCTGATCCTCGAGCTCGCGCACGGTTCTCTCCAAGGCCTTGCGAGCGACCTCGAGGTGGTTGGTGGTGGGGGGCATCTAGTTCCTTTCCATCCAAAGTTCAGACTTACCCTGGTGCGGAGTCTTTCAAAGTCACACACACTGTGACACCCGAGAGAGGGAAGTCAACGAGATATTTCAGATATAGGCTGCCTAGCCTGCGCGTTCGGCCTGCCGCTCGGGGCAGATGCGAATCACGTTCCGTGCCAAGCCGATTTTCTCCATCGTGGCGATGATCGCCGCCGAGGGATCGGGCTCCCAGCGCTTCAAGCCGTGGACTGCGGAACGCGGAAACGCGTGATGGTTGTGGTGCCAGGACTCTCCCAGCGAGGGGATGGCCAACCAGAAGACGTTGGTGGAGTGGTCGTCGGTGTCGAAGCGCCGGCTGCCGAGGAAATGGCAAACCGAGTTGACGCTCCAGGTCACGTGGTGGACGAAGAAGATGCGGACGAGCCCACCCCACAGCAGCGCGGTCAGCGCCCCGACGAGAGTTCCGGTGACCAGGAAGCCGGCCAGGGCGGGAAGCGCGAGGCTCGCCAACACCAGCAGTGGAAACTGGCGGCTGATGGTGCGCATGCCGCGGTCCTCGTAGAGGTCGGGCGCGTACCTCTTCCAGTCGGCCCGGCCCTGCGTGGACATCAGCCAGCCGCTGTGTGCGTGCCAAAGGCCGGAAAGCACTCCCTTGACGCCGCCGTCGGGGCTGACGTGGGGACTGTGGGGATCTCCCTCTTCATCGGTGTGGGCGTGGTGCTTGCGGTGGTCGGCGACCCAGGAGATGACGGGGCCCTGGACGGCCATCGAGCCCAGGATCGCAAACATGTGCTCGATCGGCTTGAAGGTCTGGAATGAGCGGTGGGTGAGGAGGCGGTGGAACCCGACCGTGACCCCGATCGCGGTCAGCAGGTACATCGCGGCGGCGATCGCCAGGTCGGCGCCGCTGACCCAGCTGTTCCAGAGCAGGACGATCGCCATCAGCGTGGCGAGGAAGGGAACGACGACGGCCCCCAGGTTGACGGTCTTCTCGATTCGGCTCATCTCATTCATGGGGGTCAAGATAGGCTGAGCTGAAGAAGATATTTTGGCGCACATCCTCTGGTTTAGAGACATATAATTGTGAGTTAGATGCTAAAAACCGTCGATTCAGACCCCTGGCGAGCGCTTTCCCCCGCTATCGCGGACCTGATCGAGCCGGAGCTGCCGGCGATCACCGAGGAGATCCTCGAGACGATCGCGCGCGAGGTCCCCGAGTACGCGCGGCCGCTCGAGGGCCGCTTCGGCCGCGGGATCCGGACCGGCGTCGGCGAGGCGCTGCTGCGGTTCGTCGCCTTGATTCGCGAACCCGACCGGGGGCAGGAGCCGGGACGCGAGGTCTACGTGGAGCTGGGGCGCGGGGAGCAGCGGGTCGGCCGCACCCTCGACTCGCTCCAAGCCGCCTACCGGATCGGAGCCAGGGTGGCCTGGCGGCGGATCGCCGCTGCCGGACGGAGGGCGGAGCTCGGGGCAGAGCCCCTGACCCTGCTCGCGGAGGCGATCTTCGCCTACATCGACGAGCTCTCGGCGGACTCGGTGGAGGGATATGCCGAGGCGCAGGCGACGGTGGAGGATCTTCGCCGACGCCGCCGGGAGGAGCTGGCTGCGCTCCTGCTCCGCGATCCACCGGCCGAGTTCGGCGACCTTGCCGACGCCGCCCGGTCGGCCGGCTGGCAGTGGCCGGTGAAGCTGGCAGCGGCGGCGTGCAGCGACGAGGACCTCGGCGCGATCGCCGGCCGCCTGCCCGCCGACGCGCTGGTGACGGTGGTCGCGGCAACCGGCTGTCTGCTCGTTCCCGATCCGGAGGGTCCCGGCCGCCTCGACCAGCTGCGCCGCGCGACGGCGGAGATCTCCCTGGCGCTCGGCCCCGCGGTCGAGCCGGCGCGGGCGGCGAAGTCATGGGACCTCGCGAGGAGCCTGCTCCTCGCGACGCCGGCGGGCGGGGCGGGGGGAGGCGGTTTGCACCGCGTCGAGGACCACCTGGTCGACCTCCTCCTCGCCCGCGGCTCCCAGCTCGCCTCCCTCCTCGCCGGTCAGCGGCTGGCGCCGCTCGATGGCCTCACCGCACGCGCGCAGGCGCGCATGCGAGAGACGCTGCTCGCCTATGTTCGCCATCACGGCAACGCGGTCGCGATGGCGCGTGAGCTCGGCGTCCACCCCCAGACCGCCCGCTATCGCATCGGCCACCTGCGGGCGCTCTTCGGGGAAGGGCTGGACGATCCCGACGTTCGATTCGAGCTGGAGCTGGCCCTGCGGGTCACTCCGCCGTCGGAAGCTCGACCGGAAAACGCTCCGGGTTCGTGAAGAAGCGGATCCCCTGGATCGCGCCCCCGGCGATCTCGACCGCGATGATGCTGAGGAAGCCGTCGGCCTCGCTGTCCATGCGGACACCGGGGTCGCCGTTGACGAGCACCCGGGTGAAGATGGGGTCGGCTGGAAAGGCGGACTTGCGCTGGACGCCGACCATGAAGCGGGCGATCTTGTCGGCCCCGTAGATCGGCTTGCGGGCGGCGGTGACGACTCCGCCCCCGTCCGAGTACATGATCGCGTCGGCGGCGAGCAGCGCGCGGATCTGTTCGACGTCCCCGGAGAGCGAGGCGGCGAGGAAGGCGTCGGCAAGGCGTTCGCGCTCCTCCTCGCTCACCGCCTGCTGCCGGCTCGGGTCGCCGGCGTGGTCGCGGGCGCGTTTCGCGATCTGGCGCACGTTGGCGGGGGTCCGATCGAGGATGTCGGCGATCTCGGCGTACTCGAGGTCGAAGGCGTCGCGGAGGACGAGGACCGCGCGCTCCACCGGGTTCAGCCGCTCCAGCGCACCGAGCAGCGCCAGGCTCAGCCGCTCAGCCTCGATCGCTTTCGTCTCGGGGGTCTCCGGATCGGTGACCAGCGGCTCCGGCAGCCAGGGGCCGACGTAGACCTCGCGCCGCGCCCGCGCCGAGCGCAGCCGGTCCAGCGCCAGCCGGGTGGTGACCGTGACCAGGAAGGCTTCGGGTTTGCGGACCGCCTCGGCGTCGGCCTCGTTCCACCGCAGCCAGGCGTCCTGGATGACGTCTTCGGCCTCGGTCAGCTCCCCGAGCAGCCCGTAGGCGATGCCGAGCAGGCGCGGCCGGCAGGCCTCGAAGGCGTCGCCGCTCATGCGGCCGCCGGCACCGGGCTGCGCAGGGCGGCGGCCGCGGCCGCGGCGCCGCTGGCGATCGCTGAGTCGACGAGCCATCCTTCCGGCCCGATCCAGTCGCCGGCGAGGTAGAGCCCCTCGCCGCGGTCGACCGCCGGCCGCCCCGCGAGTCCGCCGCCCGCCGGCGTCGGGGTCGCCGAGACGGCGACCATGCGGGGGAGGAAGCGCTCCAGCATCACCTGCTCGCGCCAGCCCGGCTGCACCGTGTCCGCCAGGTCCTCCAGCGCCGCCCGCGGTTCGCGTGCGTAGCTGGCGAGGGTGAGGAGGACGCCGTCGCGGTGGTCCGGCGGCGAGTGCCGCGAGAGGTAGGTCGGTTTGTCGACCCCGAGGGCGAAGCGCCGGGACCGGCGCGGCAGGCGCCGCAGCCCGAGGTCGAGGACGCTCAGCTCCGCGGCGGGGCCAGCGAGCGCGGGCGTCCTCTCACCGAGCAGCTTCTCGACCGCGTCCGGGCCGCCGGCGGCGACGACGAGGACGTCGGCCCGCAGCGTCTCCCCGTCGAGCGCCACGCTCCAACCGTCGGCGTCCCGCTCGAGGCCGCGGACCGCGGCACGGGTCCGCAGAGTGGCGCCGTCGGCCTCCGCCTTCGCGGCAAGAGCATCGACCAGCGACTGCCACCCACCGCGCAGATAACGGACACCGGGTAGTAGCCCGATCTTCAGCTGGGTCGCGGCAACATCCGCGCTGAGGCTCTCCTGGTCGGCGACGAACGTCGTCACCCGCACCAGAGCGGCGGCGCTCGCCCGAGCGCGCTCCGAGCGCAGGCTCTGCCGCAGCCACTCCGCGGTCGAGATCCCGGCCAGCTCCTCCGGCTCGG
>Ga0207691_10000610_pt1 | contig 35575 bp, 35 predicted proteins | sample KBSM13metaG_FD_184327 | JGI IMG/M metagenome (GOLD analysis project Ga0207691, IMG submission 184327) | Miscanthus rhizosphere microbial communities from Kellogg Biological Station, Michigan, USA - KBS M1-3 metaG (SPAdes) (version 2) | ecosystem: Host-associated > Plants > Roots > Rhizosphere >...
AAGCAAGCCGAGTCTTCGGTGAATGTCTACTCGGCGTGACCGAATCATCCAGATCTGCGCGGTGAACAGGGCGAGCCAACCCGTGAATACGACCGCGTGGACGTGAACGATTGGCGGAGGAAAGGGGGGTGGCTCCGGAAAAGTGGCCAAGAAGGCCGGGCGAAAGCCCATCACTATTGCAAGCCTGGCAACTACCGCGTTCAGCACGAAGAAGGTCCGGTCCTGGGGATGGGTTAATGCGAAGGCGAACTGCTTTGGTTCCATTTGTGCTTTCGATCTCACGATAATCACTCGGTCCGTGACCGCACGTACGGAATAGGTGGTTGATGATTGCGGAGGGGGCGAGGCTTGCGTGAGGGGGAAAGCCCGTGGTCTCGCCAGTACCTCGGCCAAAGAAATGAATGGACAGGCGATGAAATGGCGTTGGTGAGGCCCAGCGAAACGCAGGTCGTCGGAAAGGGGATCGCGCTGAGCACCCGACCGTGCGCGAGGTCGTCGTTGGACGCAGGGAGCGATCAGTGCGCGTCAGTCCGTTTGGAAGCCAGGTACTCCCCATCGCCGACAGCGTCGCGCTCTGCGATCCGCGTACCACGGTGCGAATCGTGACGCCGCGAACGTGTCCCGGTCACCCCAAGAAAGGAGCCCGGCGTGAGGCCGGGCTAGGAGGACTATCGCGCTTTGGCAACGAGAAGGCTTTGCTGTTTTTTCTCACTTGCCTTCAGGGCCATGCGCGCGGTCGTGAGTTCTGCCTCTTCCAACTTGACTGCTGCATCTGCCGCCTTTAGTGCAGCGCCGGCGTCAATCAGCCGCTGCTTCGCTCGCTCAAGTCTAAGCGAGGCCATCGCCGTTGCCCCTTTCAGATACAGCAGGTGCGAATCCGCTTGACCGAGTCCAGGCACCGCCTGCGCGCCACTGCAATCGTTGCCGGTCGCATCTGACCCTCCCGCGCAGTCATTTGCATGGGTATGAGCGGCGAACGTAAGGAGCACAACTGCAGTGATATGGACAAGCATCTTCTGATTCACGGTACTACCTCCCATGTTTTGTTCTTGCCAATGCTGGGCGACCAACATCGTCTCTCCGCTGTCCAGACCACCAGATAGCGGTATAGGCTCATTGTTCCAACAGCGCAATGGAAACAATATCGCCGATATGCCGGTGGATGGCCGCTTTCGAGGACGTGGATTTACGATCGGTTGTGGCCGATCAGCGACGTATGCCGCGCCAATCACGCCTAAGGAATGACAACAATCGGTTTTGGATCTACGACACCCTTGTCGATGTTGTAGAGCCTTGCGCTCGGCTTGCAGGCGACTTCCTGGGGCGCCGCTGACCTAGCGAGTCCGCCGACGGCGGTTGCCAGTGTCGCGACCGAACTCAACGTTTCCGGGATTTTTGAGTCGGTCTTTTGACCTACCGCGGTGATCATCCCTCCATTGAGAGTGACGGACAGATCTGCCGTGCCATACCCTGGTTTGAACGAAACCCCTCTCTTGGTCTCAGGAACGGAGATGATTGTCGCGGTACTCACGCAGTCAGCGGCGGTCGAAATGAATAGGTAAGGCTTTGGATCGTAGTAGGTCAGCGCATCCGTTGATTCAGGGCCGAAAGTCAGACCTGCACAACCCGTCAGAAATGAGGCGGCAGCGAAAGATTCAACCAATCGTTTCATCCATGCCCCTCCGGTTGGTCATTCAAGAAATGCCTTGTGGACTTGTGTCGCTCTTGCATCGCGTCGAACATTTCGCGCCCGCAACGGCGTGCTGTACCCACCAAGGGCAAAGCGCGCAAGCCCGGCGGGACTCCCGTCCGGTAGCGGTCGCGAGCAGACTAATCCCACACGTGGCAGTTCGTCAAAGCGGAAGTTCGGTCGTCAGCTTCCAGCCGCTGACGGGCGGACCGTAACTGGTCAGACGCTCGTCGCAGGGAACTCCGCGACTTCGCAGTTGGCCAACGCCTTACCGGTCAGATAGAAGAAAAACGTGCCATGGCCGACCAGCGCCACGACACGTTCTGGGCGCGCGAGCATGTAGTCCCTGAATTGCGCGGCGCGCGCCTGTACGACTGAAACAGGCTCCACGCAGATCCCGCGCGCATCGGGGCGGCCTTCCCGGTGCCACCACGCCTCGTCGAGCTGAGAGAGGTCGATCGACGGAAACTCCGCGGCGAGCACGGCCGGCGCCCGACCGATGTCGCAGCTGTTCTCGACTCGCTCGCGCAAGAGAGGCGCGACCTGGATGCGGGGCGCGTTGGGGTGACCATCGAACAAGCCTTGAGCCGTCTGCAGCGCCCGCGTCAGGGGCGAAGTCAGCACAATCTCCACGGGGTAGCGTGCAAGCGCACGCCGTACCTGCAAAACCTGGCCGCGCCCGAAGTCGCTCAACGGCGCATCGAAGTGCAGCGGGTCGACGGGATTTACGCGCCAGGCAGCGTTGAACGTCGACTCGCCGTGGCGAATGCAAAGAACGGTTCTTCGTGTCATGTTGCGCGAATGCGGGTGTGGCCGCTCGCGGGTAATGTGACGGTTGCGCGGCCGTCACGCGATCGCTTGCGTCGGCGGTCAGATGGCGACGTCGAACGGCGGCGCCTGTGCGTGCGTCAGCAGCGGATCCGTTTGCTCGGCAGTCCCTGAACCTCCTGCATCGTCTATAGACACTCCGGCCGGCAGCCCAGCTCCCAGAACGGCCGGTCGGGCGCGCCGGGCTCACGCCGCCCGACTCCCGGCGGGCGCGGACGCACATGGGCCCACCAGCCGTGCGCGCAAACCGAGCGAAACGCCATCTGATCGGCGATCGGCATGCCCGCGGAGACGAATGCGAGCTCGAGCCGCACGCAGGTCGCGCGGACGGCGTCATCGTTCGCATGTGACGGCGTCACCGCGTACGCGTGAAATGCCGCCGCGAACGCTTCCATCTCCCCGACGTGCGGCCACGACTCGCGCGAGAGGCTCCACGCTTCGAGCCAATGGTCGACGATGAAGGCGACCGCCTCGGCGGTGGGCTTCGTCTTGACGTGACTCGCGGTCATCAGCATGTGCCGCATCAGCTCCGCCCGCGCATGCGTGTCTCGAGCGCGCAGCGCAGCGTCGCGCATGGTCGCGATCTGCTCGTCGGCTCGCGCCTTGAGCTCGTCCACCAGATGTCTCATCCCGTGCCCCATCGTAGCTATGACAGCTTCGCTAGCGACGCCGTGAGCCGCTCGAAGAAGCCGGCTGCGTCGACATGTCCTATTACGTGCGCGTTCGGCTTCTCGCGTCGCGTGCCCCACCAATCGATTGTGCTGCGGCCCATCGTCGTTTCCCCGGCGGTTTCGACGTCCACCCGGCAATCACGGCCCGTGAAGAGGTCGGGCCACAAGAGATACGCGATGGCGCACACGTCGTGCACTGGATGGCCGGGAACGCCATAGCGGTCGGCGCTTCCGGGCCGCTCGCGTTTCAGCATGCCGTGGACCGCGTGGGCCACCGGTGTGCGGAGCGCCGCGATGCGGGCGACGCGCTCGGCTGTCGCGATCGCCTGGTGGGTCGCGTGCAAGCCGAACATGACGATGGGCACGGGCAGGCGCATCACCATCGCCGCCGCGTGCGGATCGACATAGAAGTTGAATTCGGCGGCCGGCGTCACGTTGCCGAGATCGCGGGCGCCGCCCATCAGCACGATCCGTTCGACCTTCGCCGCGAGCTCGGGCTCCTGCCCGAATGCGAGCGCGATGTTGGTCAGCGGACCGACGGGACACAGCGTCACGCCGTCCTCCGGTGCGGCGCGCAGCGTTTCAACGAGGAATGCGACAGCATGCCTCGCCTGCGCCGAGATGCGTGGCGGCGGCAGTCCCGCGCCTTCGAGGCCGTCGGCGCCGCAGACGTACTCTGCCGTCGTCAGCGGGCGCAGCAGCGGCTGGCTCGCGCCCGCATACACCGGCACATCTTCACGCTTGGCGAGCTCGACGATGCGCAACGCGTTGGCCGTCGTAAGCGGCAGCGGCACGTTGCCGGCGACCGTCGTGATGCCCACGAGGTCGAGCGTCTCGCGCTCGGCGAACGCCAGCAGCAGCGCGACGGCGTCGTCCTGGCCGGGATCGGTGTCGATGATGATGCGCATGCGTGCCATGTCTTCGATCCGTTTCAGTGCGGCGCGCGCGCCGTTTTGCCAACCCCGTTGGAAATCCCGTCGCCAGCCACGCGCCCCGTCATCACAAGATGCGCGAGGTCGTCGGCGCTCAAGTCTTGGGCGGGCCGATCCGCGATCTTGCGTCCGCCTTTGAACACGACGACGCGCGTCGCGACGTCGACGACCTCGGCCATGTTGTGGCTGATGAGAATCACCGTCGTGCCGCCGCGATGGAGCTCGCGAATGAGGTTCAGCACTTCGCGGCTCTCGGCAACGCCCAGCGCTGCCGTCGGCTCGTCCATGATGACGAGGCGCGCGTTCCAGTGGAGCGCGCGGGCGATCGCAACGGCCTGCCGCTGGCCGCCCGACAGTCGCTCGACGGGCCGATCGGTGTCGCGGAGCTCGACCTTGAGGCGCGCGAGATAACCGGCCGAGGCTTCGCGCATCGCGCGCTTGTCGAGCACGCGCAGGCCTGGCGCAAGGCGTCGCGTGAGCTCCGCGCCGACGAACACGTTCTGCCAGACGGGAAGACGCGAAGCGAGCGCCAGATCCTGGTAGATCGTCGCCACGCCGGCCTTGAGCGCGTCGATCGGCGACGTGAATACGACCGGCTGGCCGTCGAGCTCGATCGTGCCTTCCGTCGGCTCGTGGGCACCGGAGACGATGCGGATCAGCGTCGACTTGCCGGCACCGTTGTCGCCGCAGATGGCGACGACCTCGCCGACCGCGACCTCGAGGTCGAGGCCGTGCAACGCTTCGACCGCGCCGTAGCGCTTGCCGATGCCGTCGAGGCGAAGCAACGCCGCCAAGGAAAATCCGGCGGCGCCTACTTCAGCATCTGGTCGACGTTCGACGCATCGACGAGCACCGCGTCCATCCACAGGTACGGGCCGTTGACCGCCTGGTTCTTCGGCACCTTCTTGACGACGATGTCGTTCATTTTCGCGACTGCGGTGCGCCCGATCTGCTCGAACGGAATGCCGACGGTCGCGGTGAGCAGGCTGTCGGGCGATTTGATGCGGCGATAGCTCTCGGGCCCGCCGTCGATGCTGACGAGCACCACGTCGCCTTTTTTCATCCCCTGCGCTTTGAGCAGATCGTCGATCACGTACGCCTGGCCGTCGAACGACGCCCACACGCCCTGGAACTTGCCCTGGTTGCGCAGGATCAGCGCCTGCATGCCCCCGCGCACATCCTCCTGCCAGCTCGCGGTGCGCGCCATCGAGTGGCTTCCAAGCACCTTGACCGACGGATTCTCCGACAGCACGACGTCGAGAACCTTGCCGCGGATGCGCGATGCGACGTTGTTCTCGTAGCGCTCCGTCAGGATGTTGCCGGTGTAGTTGAGCTTGCTCAGGAGATACAGCGTCGCCTGCGCGCCGATCTGGTAATCGTTGACCTGGATGTCGAACAGCGTGTGCGGGCTCGTCCCTGCGACCGTCGTGATGACGGGGATGCCGGCCTTCTGCGCGGCGGCCAACTGGGCATCGGCCTCGACCGGCTTGCCCATCGCGATGATGAGCCCGTCGACCTTCGCCTGTATCATCGCCTCGATCTGTTCGGAGTGCTTGGGAAGGCTCCCTTCGCTGTTCAGCACCTGCACCTGCCAACCGAGCGCCTTCGCCGCTTCGGCCGCCGAGTTGGCGACGCGCGCGTGCGTTTCCGACGACATCTGGAACGCGATGATGCCGAGCTTGAACGCGTGCACGGGCACGGCGATCAGCAGCGCGGCCGCCAGGATAGCTAACTGAGTTGCCAACCGAGTGGCCAGCTTGGTGGCCGGCTTAGTGATCAATCTAGCGGTCACGAACGAAGTCTTGCTCACGGAACCGTCCTCCTCGAAATGGCCGTCGAGCAGTCTAGACGCTGAATGCGGCTTTCTTGAGCGTCGATGCGGACAGCGCGACGGAAGCGACGATGATAACGCCAAGCATGATGTCCTGCACGTAATACTCTGCGCCCATAAGCACGAGGCCGTTGCCAAGCATGCCGATCGTCGCGGCGCCGACGAGCGTTCCGGCGACGTTGCAGCGGCCGGGCTCGAACATCGTCATTCCGAGCAGGACCGCGGCGATCGACCGCAACAGGTAATCGTTCGCCATGTTCGGCGCCGCCGAGTTGAGCGTCGCGGTCAGCAGCACAGCCGTCACACCTGCCGCTAGTCCCGAGAACGCGAGGCCGAGCAGCTTCATCCGGCGCACGTCGATCCCGGACAGGCGGGCTGCCTCGTCGGCTTCACCGGTGAAGCTCATGTGCAGCCCGAGGCGCGTGTAGCGCAGCACGTAAGCGACCAGCAGTGCCGCGAGCGCAGTCCACAGGATGAGCACCGGAACGCCGAGCAGGCTGCCGCGGCCGAGCGCGAGAAAATTCGGATCCCATCGGCCGACGAAGGCAATTCCTCCCGTGACGGCGAAGGCGAACCCGTTCGCGACCGAGGCGGTGGCGAGTGTGGCGATCAGCGACGGAATCTTGAGCCGTGTCACCAGTACGCCATTGAGCGCGCCGGCGGCAACGCCGACCGCGAGGCCGGCCGACACCGCGACCAGCGGTGACTGTCCGTGATGGATGAGTCCCCCGACGACGACCGCGGCGAAGCTGCACACGTTCGCGAACGAGAGATCGAGCTCGCTCGTGATGAACGCCATCCCGAAGCCGAGGCCCAGGATCGCGAGGAAGCTCACCTGCTTCAGCACGTTGAGCAGGTTGGTCGGATTCAGGAAGTTCGGCGCGGCAGCAGCGAAGATCAGGAACAGGATTCCGGCGGAGATTGCGGTGCCGTAGGTCCCGACGAAGTGCGTCGCTTCGAATCGCCGGCTCATCCGCTGATCCCTTTGCGGCGCGACACGCGCTTCGGGCCGTCGCGCGCCGTTTCGGCCGCTGCAGCATCGGCCGCGTCGATTGCGTGCTCGCGCGCACGGGCGTGCCGGACACTCCGCGCCGCGTAGATGTCGACCCGTGCCGCACGCGGCTCGAAAATGCGTTCGACCTTGGACATCGCGCGTGCGGCGGCCGCGAGATCGTCGTGCCAGCCAAGACCGACCGCGGCCGCCATCGCCGCACCGACCAGGCCGGTTTCGCCCTGGCGCGTCCGGATCATCGGGACATTCATTACGTCGGCTTTCATTGCGCACCACGCATCCGATTGCGCGCCGCCGCCCGCCACGCGAACCTCGCGCAACTGCGTGTGGGATCCGTGCACCGCCAGCGCGAGGATTGTCCGCATCTGCACCGCCACACCCTCGAGCACTGCCCATAACACGTCGTCGCCACCGCTTGCAAGCGCGAGGCCTTCGAACACGCCGCGCACATCCGCACGCCACAGCGGCGCGCGCTCCCCAGCAAGGTACGGGACGAAGAGCGGCCGATCGGCAGTCGGAGCGAGATTGCCGGCGCGCTCGGCCGCCGCAGCGAGCGTGCCGCGTCCACGCAGCAAACGATGACACCACCCGACACAGTCGGCGCCGGCCTGCGTTGGGCCGCCGATCTGCCACGCGGTCTCCCCCCAGCGCAGCGACACGAGACCGGGCACGTTAGCTCGCGCGGAGGTGACAAGACCGGCCACTTCGGACGTGCCGGCAATGTCGTAGCCTTGTCCTTCGCCGACTGCCCCGGCGCCGACGGCCGTCGCCCAAGCGTCCATCGAGCCGGCAAACACGGGAATGCCGGCCAGGCGATTCCACGGCGATCGCGCGCAGGCGATGTGGCCCACGGCTTTCCACGGTGCGACCCGCGGCACATCGAGAAGGCGAAGGCTGCGCTCGAGGCGCTCTGGCAAGACACGACCATTGGACGCGAGCGCGTCGTAGCGCGAATACGTCACGCTGTCGGCCGCGATTTCTCCGGTGAGGCGAAAATTCAGGAAATCCTTCGGCTCGAGCACCGCGCTTATGCGGGCAAATCGTTTTGGCTCACGGCGCGCGAACCACGCGATGCGCGCAAGCGGGTGAAACGCCGTAATGGCATCGGCAGGGTTATCAGTCGGAAAATACCCCGCGATCTCCAGCGCGTCGTCCATCGCGCGACGTTCGCGGAACAGCAATGCAGGTGCGAGAGCGCGGCCGTCGCGATCGAGCAGGACCTGCGCGCGCGTCATGGCCGACAAGCACACGCCGCTCACGTGAACGCCTCCCGGCAACTGATCGAGCACGCGTTCGGCCGTGCGGCCCAAGGCGCGCCACCAGGACTCGGCATCGGCGCTCTCCCCGGCCACCGCGTCGCCTGCGCGGATCGCCTTGGACGCCGTCGCGAGGAGCTTGCCTTTTTCCGTTACTGCGCCGACACGCAGAGAGCCGTTCCCAAGGTCAGCGGCGAGAACGACTTCACGGACCACGCTGCTTGGCCTTCTGCATGCCGAGAAACGCGTCGACCCCGTTCCGCATCTCGGGCAGCCCAATGCCCTGGATAGACTTGTCGGTCGCAGCGGCAATGCCTTGCTGGTAGGTAAGTGTCTCGCATTCCCTCACGAATGCTTTGGACCGCCGAATGGCGCCGGCGCTGCCACGAAAGATGTCATCGAGTACCCGGTCGAGCTCTCCCGCGAGCTGGTCGACGGGCACTGCGCGGGTGAGGATGCCGAGCCGCAACGCCTCGGCGGCGCGGATTTTTCGTCCCGTGAGAAGAAGGTCCAGCATCGCCTTCTGATTCATCATGTTGAGCATCGTCGGCACAGCTCCGTAAGGCGTGATCCCGTGATGGACTTCCGGATATCCGAGCATCGCGCCTTCCTCGGCAAGCGCGATATCGCTCCAGCTGACGAGCATTGTGGCGATGCCTAACGCATACTTTTCGACGATGCTGATGACCGGATGCGGTGAGTAGTAGATCACCTCGTTCATCTTCTGCATGTAGGCGTACATTCTCGCGACCTCATCGGGTCCCGCGCTTTGCAATGCCTTCAGGTCGCCGAGCTCGCGGCCCGCGCAGAACACACCGCCGCGGCCGCGCATGACGATCGCCCGGCAGCTCCCGTCGTCGGCGAGACGAGGCAGTTCCTCGCAAAGTCCGATGATCATCGAGTTGCTCAATGCGTTGAGGTGCTTTGGATTGTTGAGCCAGACCGTGGCCACGCCTCGATTGCTGCGCTCGACTTGAATTTCGCTCACGTGAATCCTCCGCAGAGCTTTGTTCGGAAAACATAGCACAGCGTGGAATTCCCGACTCTAGCTTCTCTTGTCGGGAGGGCTCCACAATGCAAGAATCGCCGATCAGGGCTTTTGCGCTGCACGAACCTTCTGCGGAGCGCGCTATGTGGACAACAGTGCTCTGTCGGGCCGCTGTCTTCTTGCTGGCGATGATTGCGTTCACGGGGCAGACCCTTGGGCAGGGTGGCTCGTACCCGGATCGCCCGATCAAGTTTGTCGTTCCCTACGGACCGGGCGGCACGGTCGATCCCACCGCGCGGACGCTTGCGGCCCGGGCGTCCGAGATCCTGGGGCAGCCGGTCGTCGTCGAGAACAAGGCCGGCGCGGCCGGGTCGATCGGCACCGACTTTGTCGTACGCGCGCCGGCGGACGGCTACACGGTTCTCGTGCACACCAACGTGCTCGCGAGCGAGCCGCCGTTGAAGCCGACGCTCTCGTACAACTTTCTGAAGGACATGACGCCGCTCCTGACGATCGACGAGACGCCGTTCGTGCTGCTCGTGCATCCGTCGCTTCCCGTCAATTCGGTCAAGGAGCTCGTCGCCTACGCGAAGGAACATCCAGGCAAGCTCAACTACGGTGCTTCCGGCGTCGCATCGTCCGGCCATTTGCGCGGCGAGCAGTTCAAACTCGAGACCGGCACCAATCTCGTATTCGTTCCTTACGTCGACGGCGGCGCCACGTTGCGCGGGTTGTTGACGAACGAGATCCAGCTCGCGTTCGACACTCTCCCGGGTTCCATCGGCATGATCGAGGGCGGAAAGATCAAGATCCTCGCGGTAGGAAGTCCGGAGCGGTGGTTCCTCGTGCCCGAAGTGCCGACGATGAAGGAAGTCGGCTTCAACGGCCTCGTCAGCCAATGGATCGGCGCCTACGTACGGACCGATACGCCGCCGGCGATTGTCGACAAGCTCGCCAAGGTCCTCAAGGAAGCGGCCAACGATCCGAAGGTCAGGGATCAATACCGGAAGCTGGGCTTTGAAACCGTCGCCGATGGGCCGCAGGAAACGCTGAAGAGGCTGAAGGATGAGACCGACATGTGGCGCAAGACCATCGAGGCGGCCAACATCAAGGTGAATTAGGCCTGGAGGAATTCAAATGCTCGGCGGTTACATCAGCGATCTGGAGAAAGGAGACGTGTTCAAGTCGGTCGAATACGTCGTTACCCCATTCATGTGCAGCGAGTACGCACACGGCACGGAGGAGACGAGCGAATACTTCCACTCCGCACGGAACCCGGCGGGGCGGCAGATGCGGCCACCAACGATGATCCATGTCGATAAGATGCGCATCCTCGAGGAGAATTGCGACAAGGAGAAGCGCATTGCTGGCATGAAAGGGCCGGATGCCCGGATTCACTACGAGTATCACGCGAAGCACCACAGCGCGGCCTATGTCGGCGAGAAGGTTGTCGTGACCGGCCACATCGTCGACAAGTATGTGAAGCGCGGCAGACCCTACCTCTGGTATTACCTCGAGGTCTCCACGTCGGACGGCCGCCTGGTGACGACGTATAACGACCTGACCGTGCTTCGGTACAAGGTCGACGGAGCCTGACGATGAGCGACAAGCCAAGCTTCAACGTCGGCGACGAGCTCATCGGACCGGTTCGACCCGTCACGCCGCAGCGCATCGAGTGGTACGACAGCGCGATGCTGTCGGCCGCCACCAACGAGCTGCGGCAGGTCGGCTCCAATATCCATACCGACGAAGAATTCGCCCGGAGCGAGGGCTTTCTGGCCGCCAACGCCGACGGCATGATCATGACGAACTGGTGCTCGGAAATGCTGATCCGGGCGTTCGGTCTGCACTACCTGGAGGGTGGCGAATTGCGTACCAAGTACATCAAGCCCGTGTATCTCGGCGTGCCGCTCTCCGTGCGGGGCCGGATCAAGGAGGCGACGAAGCAGGGGAACGGAAGCACGATGTACGCGATCGACGTGTGGTGCGAAGACGGGCAGGGCGTAAAGCTCGTCGATGGTGATGCGAAAGTCACGGTCGCCGGGGAATAGGAGGCCCCTCGACAACCTCCGCGACGTGCCTTCAATGGTTGCGCAACCCACTTCACCGTTCGTGGATGTCCGAAGGATCCTGGAGCCACGCTCGATTGCCGTCATCGGCGCTTCCGAGCAACCTGGAAATCTGGGCGGCGAAACGGTGCGGCGCCTGCTCAAGTTCAAGTATCCGGGGCGCGTGTCACCGATCAGTCGCACCGCGGTGACGGTCGCGGGGCTGCCCTGCTTTGCGAGCATTTCCGAATTGCCCGAGGCGCCAGATCTCGCAATTCTGGCCATTCCGGCAGTGGGGCTCATGCCGGCCATCCGCGAATGCGCCGACTTCGGCGTTCGTCATGGCATCGCGTATGCCGGCGGATTGGCGGAGGCCGGAGGCGAGGGTGTCGAGTTGCAGCGCGCGCTCGTCGCGTTGTGTCGCGACAAGGATTTCGCGCTGTGCGGTCCGAATTGCGTCGGTGTTATTAACGCGACGTCGCCGGTCGCGGCAACCTTCTCCACCGCGCTCCAGGAGATTGACACGCTGCGTCCCGGTTCCATCTCCATGGTCTGCCAGAGCGGGGGCATCGCGACAACGGCCTTCTCCATGGTGCAACAGGCCGGATTCGGCATTCGCTACCTTGTGAGCAGCGGCAACGAAGCGGTCGTCGACTTCGGCGATTACTTGTACGCGTTCGCGCAGGATCCGGGCACGCGGATCATCGGCGGTTATCTCGAAGGCATTGCCGCTGGCACCAAGTTTGTCTGGGCACTCGAGGAGGCGCGCACCCGCGGCAAACCTGTCGTACTGATCAAGGCCGGCACAACCGGGGCTACTGCGCGCGCCGCGCTGGCGCACACGGGCGCGCTCGTAGGCGAAGACCGCGTCGTCGACGCGGTCCTCCAGGAAATGGGCGTGATCCGCGTGTACTCGGTCGAGGAGCTCGTCGACGTCGTGTTGCTCCTCGCCGGCAACGAGGGCAGGGTCGCTGCGGGTCCGGGCGTGGGTGTCATCACATTCGGCGGCGGCAATGGCGTTCTCGGCGCGGATCAATGCGCACACTCGGGCTTGGCCACGCCGGCCTTGAGCCCCGACTGCATCGAGCGCTTGAGGCCGCTCCTCGTTTCCGTCGCCACCGCCGCGAATCCGCTCGATCTCACTCCGACCACGGCGTTTCGCGCGGAAGCCTTGGCGCAGCTCCCCCGTGCGCTGGATATCATCGCCGCGGAACCCGAGATTCAGTCGCTGCTCTTCGTCGTAGGTTCGATGGCCGCCAAAGCGACTGAGATCTCCGAGGTCATTTGCGGGCTCGCCGCGCGAGCGACGAAGCCCGTCTGCGCGAGCTGGCCATCGCCGCCGCGCAGCGTGCCGGCATTGCTGGCCGAGCACGGCGTCTACTCGTTTCTCGATCCCGGCCGGGGCATCCGCGCCTTGGCCAAGTTGGTCGAGCACGGCGCGTCGGCGCGCCGGCCCACGCGGCCCGCAGTGCCGTCGAGCAAGGCGTTCGACTGGAACGCAATGTTCCCCCCCGTTGACGCTTCGCGTCTTCCCCCCGGGGGGGCAGCCGCGTCCTTGGGGCGGCCCAGCGGAGGTGTTTCCCCCCCCGTTGACGCTTCGCGTCTTTCCCCCGGGGGGGCAGCCGCGTCCTTGGGGCGGCCCAGCGGAGGTGTTTCCCCCCCCGTTGACGCTTCGCGTCTTCCCCCCGGGGGGGCAGCCGCGTCCTTGGGGCGGCCCAGCGGACGCGGCGAGCACACGCCCGCGATCGTTCCCGAGCACGTCTGCCATCGACTGCTTGCCGCCGCAGGCCTTGGCGTCGCGGCCGGAGAATTCGTCGAGGATGAGGAGGCTGCGCTGCAGGTTGCCAACGCGATCGGACTGCCGGTCGTGCTGAAGGGCATCACGCCGCGGATCACCCATCGCGCCAAAGCTGGCCTCGTTGCGCTCGATCTGCGCTCGGAAGCCGATGTGCGCGCCGCATTCCATCGCCTGTCGGCGCGCGCAGCGGAGCTCGCGGCGCCGCTGGACGGCGTCTACGTACAGAAGCTGCATGCGCGCGGCACCGAGCTTATCGTCACCGCCTTCCGCGATCCGATGTTCGGCGTTATGGTGAGTTGCGGCAGCGGCGGCATTTTCACCGAGCTGATCGACGACGTCGTCACGGAGCGCGCGCCGGTGGGTGCCGAGCTCGCTGCGCATATGCTCGAGCGACTGCGCACGAGGCGCCACGCGACGGATTCCATGGGGTTGCTTCCGACCCATCCGGCCGCCCGGTTCGTCGCGCGCTTCGCCGAGCTAGCGCTTACGGTTCCATGGGAACGTTTCGTATTCGAAGTCAATCCGGTGTCGTGGCGTCGCGATGACGCGATCGCCCTGGACGGCTTGTTAATTGTCGGCTAGCGGCATTGGCCGTTGACCCAAGGAGAATCGAACACCATGTTTACGCTCAACCCGCTGCCGCCACAGATCGACGCCACACTCGTGCAAAAACTTGTCCGCGCGGAGCCCGCAACCATCGGCCATTTTCGCGATTGGGGATTCATGGATGCGGGAATCAAAGCCATGCAGCAGGACGTCCGCATTGCGGGTACGGCGGTAACCGTGCATCAACCCGGGATGGACGGAACGATCATCGGCTATGCACTCGGACAGCTTCGGCCGGGCGATATCCTGGTCGTGGACCGTTGCGGAGACATGCGCTACTCGGGGTTCGGCGGCCTGGTCGCGTATGCCGCGAAAGTGGCGAAAGTGGCGGGCGTGATCGTCGACGGAGTCGTCACCGACATCGGCGAAATACGCCAACACCGAGTCCCCGTGTGGTGCCGCGGCCTTTCCGCCGTTACGACGAAGCGCATCGGTCTGGCGGGCACGTTTTGCATGCCGATCTCCTGCGGGGGCGTCGCCGTTCGTCCCGGCGACGTGATCATTGCGGATGAGTGCGGTGTCGTCGTTCTGGATCCGGCCGATGCGGAGGCGGCGGCCGACCGCGCCATCGCGATGCAGGAGGCGGAAGCGAAGTCGCGCGCCCGCCTGGACGCCGGCGAGAAGCTTCCCGACATTTCAGGCGCCACGAAATTGCTGGAAGAGGTTATGGCGAAGCAGGCCGCAAAGCAGTAGGCGACCAGGCACAATCTCCTATGCAGGGCTTAGGTCGCACCAGGATTGAACCGTCGACGGTCGCAGTTCGACCCAAAGCCGCGCTTGGGTTCGCAAAGCCGGTCATAGAAATCGATTTAGGGGACCGCTTTGCAGCGGTGACTGGCATTGCGCTGCTATTTGACGCAGCGGTCGGCTCAGTCTACTGCATGCGCATCAACTAAGGCTGCCGCCTCTGCGCACGCTCGGTCGTCGCTTTTGCCTGCACGCTTGCGCTCGCTTCCGCAATCAGCGCTCGGCAGTTGGCGTCGCTGGCGCCGCCGAAATCAATGAGCGGTAGCAGCGCTGCCAACGGATTCAACGCGCCCAACGCTATAGACGTCCCCACGCGCGCGGCAATCTGGGCGGTTTCCGGATGAACGTTCGGACTCTTGAAGCTGCCTTCGATCGCAATGGGTCCACGAAGAGCAATCAGGCTCGGCCGCTTCGACTGCGCTTTGAGCTTGAGGTCATAGCGTTCGTTCCGAAAATCGATTCTACCGTCACCCAGAATTTTCGCTGCCTCGGTGTCTACCACCAGCGTTTTGGCGTCCATGACGCCGTTCTCAGAAACCAGATGGGCCACGATGCAGCGAATCGGCGAGTTCGCGTCGCCGCGCAGCAGAAGCTCTACAGTCCGCGCGAGATCGAGATTGGTGAGCACGATGGCAAGCTCGCTGGCGTCGCCGCCCCAGGTGATAAGTGCAACCTCGCCGTTGCTGTTCGCTAACATGTCCGCGACGGAGTTGCCGCTCGCCGTGAACTTCGCTCGTCCTCCGAGCTTGCCGGCACTTCCCTTCGGCGGCCTCAGCGCGGGTACGATCTGCCGCAGTTCGACATTGCGCACGGTGACGTCGGCATCGGTCTTCATGACTTTGCCTCGCAGATCCATGGCCAGCGTCGATTTGAGGGTCCCGCCTGCAACGCCAGCATCGAGTGGTTGGAGCTTGAGCAGGCCTTCTTTGAGATGCATCACGGCGTTCAGACTCTCCAAGGGCACGTCGGTCGTCACGACGTGCTTGCCTTTGAAGCGTACCGTCGCGTCCACCGCCCGCAGTCCCTCCACATCGAATGGCTTACTGGGCAACACTAGGCCGCTGCTTTCGCGCCTCGCAATCTCCTTGTTTTGGGCCGCGCTCCTGGCTGGAGGCGCCGTGGTCGGTGGTGGCAGGCCGATCAGACCGCCCAGGTCCTTGTAATTGAATTTCTGCGAGACGAGGTCCGCATCGACCAGAGTTCTCTGGTTCTTGAACTCCATGTCGAAGCGGCCGGCCAGGTCACTCTCGCCGACCTTTCCGCTGAACTCGCGGAAAGACCAAACACCGCTGCCGTGCTTTAGTTTGCCGGTGAATCGATACGGCGGCGTCCACGGAAACGGCACAGGAACCATGGGATAGAGCTGCGCCAGATCGCGGCCCTGAAGTAGCAGCACTCCGTCGACATTCTCGACGCGAGCCGGAACAATAGTGCCATTGAACCTGGCTGTCGTCGTTCCGGCCGTCGCCTGAACGTCCAATCGGTAGGGGCGATCTGCATCTTCAAGAGCGAGAAGCGTTCCAGCGCGACCCTCGATCGTAAAATCGTTGTTTCGCAACTTGCCCGTCCCCTTGAGCCGCACCGGTAGCTCATCGTTTGCGGACGTGGGACCTGATGAAACGTCGACTGTAATGTCGGTCCCCGGAGCGGGATCAAGAAACCGCACAATCCCCGCCTCGATGCGCAGAAGGCCGATTCTTGGAATTGCCGGCACGTCGCCGAAATCCCAATTCGCATGCCCCTCGGTATCGCGCTCGAGCCGCACCACGGGTCGCACCAGTGTCAACTCGGGAAGAGAGACGACGGTTCGGAGCAGCGAAAGCAACTGCACACGAATCGCGACCTGGTCTGCGCGCGCCATCAAAGGATCAGTACCCCACGACGTGTTGGCGAGCGTGACATCCTCAGCGACCAGCAACGGCTCGAGGGAAAATTCTCCGCGCAAGTTGCCATTGATGGTGACCAACCGTCCGAACTTGCTGCTGAGGTAGGTCGACATCGGCCCCCGCAACCAGTTCCAGTCGAACAGAGCCATGCAGACTGCCCCTGCGACGGCGAAAGCGATTACAAGCCAAGCGTACCGTGGGATGGCGGGCGCAAGACTACTCGCTAATCGGGTTGGCGAGGCGCGCGGACGAGGGGACATCTGTGGAGAGGATGGATGCGATTCGGTGGCGATCCCGCGTGATTTTGCGGCCGAAGATGGGTTCGCCTCATCAGACTCGCCCGAATCCTGCGTAGGCGTTGACCTACCCGTTTCCTTGCGAAGCGATCCGTTGGGCGCAGACCGACGCAATCCGCTGGAGTCACCGAGATTGAGCGCCGGTTGATCACCTTGGCAGCGAAAGCGACGGCCAACTACCTACACGGGGGCGAGCAGTTGCGAAAATCATTGCGCCGCGCGACACGTGCGTACAGGCGATCATGCTGAACGCCAGGACCGGGGCAGGGCTTCGATCGCTTCCGGTCGATGCTATCGCCCTTGCTTTCGCGAACTGAACGGCGAACGCGCAACGCACCCGCACTCCACCTACAGCGGCCGTACCAGGTTCTTGCAAGCGGACATTGCCGGCAGCTACTGAATTACCTCGTCCGCGCGCGCCAGCACCGGTTGTGGGATCGTGAGACCGAGTGCTTTCGCGGTCTTGAGGTTGATCACGAGCTCGAACTTGCTTGGTTGCTCGATGGGCAACTCGCCGGGATTGGCGCCTTTGAGGATCTTGTCGACGAGCACCGCAATGCGCAACATCAGTGGGCCTTCGACGGCCCCAAAGGACATGAGCACCCCTGCTTCGGCCAACCCGCGTCCTTCCCCAATCGTGGGCAGACCGTTCCTCACTGCGAGGCGAGCGATGCGTTCGCGGTTGGAGGTAAACAACGGATCTCCGCGAACAACGAGCGCTTGCGCCCGACGACGCACGACCTCTGCGATCCCCCTGTCAAGATCGCCGGGCCCTGTCACCTCAACAAAAATGGGCTCCATGGAAAGCGAGCGGAAAGCGCGTTCGTAGTCCTTGCGCACCGCGTGCCAGTAAACGTTTGCCGGGTCCACGAGCTCGCCGATGCGCACCGCGGAGGGCTGTAGCTCCCTCAGCAGCTCCAGTCGCTTGGTGGCAAGTTCAGGCGAGATCAATGCGATGCCGGTAATGTTGCCGCCGGGCCGTGACATGTTTGGCACGAGGCCAAAAGCGACGGGATCTCCAGTTATTGCGACGATGGGAATGCTCTTGGTCGCACCCTTGGCGGCAACCCCCGCGACCGCGCCGAAGGTCACGATGATCTCCACCGGCAGGCCGGCAAGCTCGGCCGCGAGCGCCGGAACTTGCTCCGCCTTGCCGTCTGCCATGCGCCGCTCGACCACTAGATTCTTCCCCTCGACCCAGCCCACGTCCCGCAGCGCCGCCAACAAGCCCGGAGGCAAGGCAGCCACACTGCCGGCAGTCAGGATGCCGATGCGCCGCATCCTGGTCGCCTGCTGAGCAGCGGCATCGAGCGGACTCGCCAGAGCACAGGCTGCCGCGGACCTGAGGAATGCCCGCCGATCGATCACTGGATCACGTCGTCCGCGCGCAGGAGCAGCGACTGCGGGATCGCGAGGCCGAGCGCCTTCGCAGTCTTGAGATTGATGACCAACTCGAACCTGCGTCTTAGCTAACGGCGAATAAACCAAATTACAAGGGAGAGGACCACGGAGATGATCAGGCAGGTCACGATCGGAAAGAAGAAAACACCGTGATCTGTTTCGATGCGAATGTCTCCCGGCAGGCGGCCAAGTCCGAGTCGGGAAAGCCATGGCCACGCCAGTCCAACCAGCAGGAGAACGGCTCCGATCGCGATCAAAACCCGTTGCATGTTGCACATCCTACTGCAGGTCGAGTGCACAGAGAACGCGTGCACGAAGCGTCTAGCGCTCAGCCCGCACACCCCTCGCGCGCGAAATCGATCCAACGTCCCGCGTAATTATCCAGCCGTGCAAGACGCGAGTCAGTGCCCCAATAGCACCCCCGAAGCCTTTACCACCTTGATCCAGCGCTCACGCTCCGTGGTGATATAGCTTGCGAATTTACCCGGAGTAGTGCCGTCGACTTGAACCATTCTCCCGCGAGATGCTGGAAGGTGCCAACACCTTGCGAGGCGAAGGTGGTTCAGGTGCTCTCAATCAACGTGGCGCCGCGGGGCCATTCCTCGCGAGTGGAAGTGCTGCCGGAGGCGTTTAGATAGAGCCTACAAACGATGCGGAGACGCGGTGCTCAACGGGCCTAACGTTCCACTTAGGTGACGCATTCAATTCGCGAACGCCGGCCGCACCGCTATCATCCAGCCTCGAATTGCCACTCCCGCTCGGGAACAGCCCTGACATGTCGACGTGTGCCTACGATCTTCCTTGCTTGATGAAGGGCGGGGCGTCGCCGGCGTGGCGTTTTTGCTCCTTGATCGCCTTCTTTTCTTTCGGCGTGTGCTGCGGCTTCTTCTTGCTTTCCTTCGGCGGCTGATGGGACATGGTTCGCTCCTATGATTTACCAAGACGGTGGCGCAACGTCACTATAGCCCCTAACCCTGAATCAGCCCATGAGACTCAACACCGCGCGCGTCATTACCTTCATGCCGAGCGGGATCACCTGCTCGTTCAACTGATAGTCGGCGCGATGAATTGCCGTGTCGTGGCCGTCGATCTTCGAGCCGATGCGCAGATGCGCGGCAGGCACGCGCTCGGCGAACCAGGCAAAGTCTTCGCTGCCCATGCTGGGTGACGGCATTTCAATGACGTTGGTCGGGCCCAGCATTTCACGCGCGGCGCCCAGTACGCGCGCCATCGTCGGCTTGTCGTTGCGCAGAACGGGCGTGAGCTTCGTCCAGTTGAGCTCGTAGTCGAGGCGCATCCCGACCTTGAGTCCCTCGAGGATCCGGCGTACGGCGGCCTCGATCTTCGCGGCGGTCTCGGATTCCAGCGTGCGAACGGACGCGCTCAACTCGACCGAGGGCGCGATGATGTTACGCGCCGTCCCTCCGGCAATCTTGCCGATGGTCACGACGGCCGAGCTGATCGGCGCGATTTCACGACTGATGATCGTTTGCAGCTGGTTGACGAACTGCGCTGCGCCAATGATCGAATCGACGGCGAGGTGGGGATGCGCGCCGTGTCCGCCGACGCCTTTGATCGTCACATCGAACGCGTCGGACGACGCCATCACCGCGTCGGGATGCCAGCCGACAGTGCCGGTGCGAAGCTGCGGCCAGTTGTGGAAGCCGAGAATCGCGTCGGGTGCGGGATCCGCGAACGCGCCCGCTTCGAGCATCGCGGCCGCGCCGCAGAGCGTTTCCTCGGCCGGCTGGAAGACGAACATCACGCGCCCGGCGATGTCGTCTTTCATCCGGGACAGGATCGCAGCGACGCCGAGGACGATGGCCGTGTGCGCGTCGTGCCCGCACGCGTGCATCTTGCCCGGCACCTTCGACGCAAACGGCAGGCCGTCCGGTTCGTTGATCGGCAGCGCGTCCATGTCGGCGCGGATCGCGATCGTCGGCCCCGGCTTGCCGCCTTGCAGCAACGCGACAATACCGGTCTTGCCGACGCCGGTTCGACACGCGATGCCGAGCCGGTTCAGGAATTCCTCGACCCGCATCGCCGTCTGCTGCTCCTCGAACGCAAGCTCCGGATGCTCGTGGATCTTGCGGCGCAACGCGACGATCTCGTCGGACAAGCCATCGGCTGCCTGCGCTATTCCCTCGAGCTTGGTCATGGCATCGTTCTCCCTGATCGAGTGTAGCCATTGACTGGCGACCCGACAAGCACGGCGCGGGCCGCTTGCCTCGCGGTGATGGGCCAGCGATGATTCGGACCGAACCCTTAAGCGCGAGGATCCCGTGTATCGCAAAAACACTCTCAAGCAGCGCCTGATCGATGGCGAGAAGGTTCTTGGTTGCTGGACGATGATCGGCAATCCGCGAGTCGTCGAGATCCTGAGCCTCGCCGGATTCGACTACCTCGTTCTCGACCAGGAGCATGGGCTCGGTGACCCGAGCACGCTCGAGGCGCAGCTTCACGCGATGTCCGCGACGCCGACGGTGGGCGTCGTGCGCGTGCCGTGGAACGACCACGTGTACTTGAAGCGCGTTCTCGACGTCGGCGCCGAAGCGGTGCTGATTCCGAGCATCGACACCGCCGACGAAGCGCGCGCGGCGGTCGCCGCGTGTCTTTATCCGCCGCGCGGACGCCGCGGGACCGCGTCGAGCTCGGTGCGCGCGTCGAGCTACGGGATGGCGCCCGACTATGTCGCGACCTGCGCCGACAACCTGCTGATCGCCTGCCAGATCGAATCGGCCAAAGCCGTCGAGAACATCGATGAGATTCTCGCGGTCGAGGGTATCGACCTGATGTTCATCGGCCCGTTCGATCTGTCGGCCACCATCGGCCAGATGGGGAATCTCAAGCATCCGGAGGTCGCGCGGCTCATCGGCCGCGCCGAGGAGCGCATTCGGGCGGCGGGCCGTCCCATGGGCACCGTCCCGCATCCCGGTGGCACGTGGAAGGACATGTTCGAACGCGGCTATCAGTTCGTGAACGCCGGTAGCGATATCGCGCGGTTGCGCGACGGCTGCGTCACCGACGTCAAGGATTTCCGGGCTCTCTACCGCAAAGGCTGACGCGAGCCTATCGCAAAATGGGCTGCGCGGCCCGATGGCTTTGTCGTGTCCTCGCTCGCCCTTCGCTGTACGTCTATGTACTATCTCGGGGCTCGCTGTGGGCCCTCATTTGGCAACTGAGGCCCTCCGGCCGCTCAGCGGGATTTTGCGATAGGCTCGAGTGGCGCGACTCCCGGAACCTCGTTGGGCGGCGTGCGCGCGACGTTGAGCACCATGGATATCAGCGTGAAATAGCCGATCAGACCGACGAGGTCGACAACGCCGCGCTCGCCGAAGCGCTTCATTCCCTCCGCGTACGTCTCGTCGCCGAGGCCGTGATGCGTGGCAAGCTCCGAGATGAAATCGTAGACGAAGGCTTCTTCCGCGCTCATCGTCGGTGGCCGGACTCCAAGGCGCAGAGCTTCAATCGTCTCCGCGCTCGTACCTTCCTGCAGAGCTAGCGGCACATGGGTGAACCATTCGATTTGCTGCGTCCACTGGCGCGATACGACGAGTGTCGCGAACTCGGACACGCGGCGCGACAGCGCGCTGTCGAAACGAAGGTACTCGCCGGCCTTTTGCAGGGGTGCCAGAAGGCGCGGGCTCCGCAGCAGCGGGATGAAGGGTCCTTTCACGCCTTTCCTGGGGCCGGCGATCAACTCGTCCGCAGCCGAGCGTTGCGGCTCGTCCATCGCTTCGCGTGTGAGCGGCGGCATGCGGTCGTGCAGAGGTTCCAGGGGGTCGTCGAATCAGATGTTGGACAGGGCGCCGCGTGGACGATACGACACGGTGAGAATGAGCGCGCTCGCGACCAACAGGACGGCGGCGGCGATGCTCGGCACGTACAGCGCGCGCGCGCTCGACGAAAGGACACCCACGACGATGGGACCGAGCACCTGGCCCGTCGCGAACGAGGTTGTCATCGCGGCGATCAAGCGCGGCGCGGCGTTCCCCGCGGCGCGGCGCGCCTCCTGCATGCCGGCCATTGTCAGGACCATGAAGGTCCCGCCGATGGCGATCGCCGCAACGACCAGCATGCCGGCGTTGGCCGCGATCACCGGGGCGACGACACCGGCCGCCATGACGACCTGGCCGATCGCCAGCACACGGCGCGGCTCGACTTTGCGCATCAGCGACGCGACGAGGGTCGACGCTGCCGCGGCCAGACCGAACAGCGGCCAAGCCCAGCCGAAGATCGCGGGGTCGGCGATCTGTTGTCGTGCCAGCGCCGGCAGAAACGTCGCAGGAATGATGTATCCGAAACCAAAGATGCCGTAGCATCCGATGAGCCGCCAGGCATCGGCGGTGAACCGGTCGGCGCGCAACGCGGCGTTGGCAGCGGGCGCGGCACCCGATGCGGAGAAACAGGGCCAGGTCAGCGCCAGGATCAGGGTGGCTGCCGCGCCCATCAGCAGCCATCCGCTGCTGGGACCCGCTCCCCTCACGGCGATAACGAGGACCACGAGGCCGGCGAACATGATGCCGACGCCCACCCCGGAGAACACCCACCCCGCCCAGTGTGAGCGTTCGGGCCGCGCGAGCCGGGGCAGCGCCCACGCTGATATCCCCACGAGCACGAGTGCACTCGCCAGCCCCGCGGCGAAGCGCCAGGCGAGCCACGCGTGGAAGTCGGAGGTCGTGCCCATCGCGAGTGTGGAGAGCGCGACACCGGCAAGTCCCGCCCGCGCGGCAGTACCGGGGCTCGGGTTGGCAAGCACGCACACCAGGGCGCCGGCCAGGTAGCCCACGTAGTTCGCCGTGGCCAGCCATCCGCCCTGCGCGAGCGTCAGCTCCGAATGAGCCTGCATCAACGGCATCAACGGTGTGAAAGCGAAGCGACCAATGCCCATCGCGGCGGCGAGACCCAGCATGCCTACCACGACGGCCAGTCCCGAAGAGATACGTTCGATCACAGGCATGGTGACGTCATGCTACCCTCGCGCTTGTGTCATGAATACTGAATTAGTTGGAACATGTTATTCTCATCTGAAGAATTAGTACCGGCACGCGACCATGGAGCTCTCCGACCTGCACATCTTCCGCACCGTGGCCCGCGAGGGCGGCATCGTTCGCGCGGCGCGACGGCTGCATCGCGTTCCGTCGAACATTACGACGCGCATCCAGCAGCTCGAAGCGTCGATTGGCGTGCAGCTTTTCACGCGCGAGCACAATCGGCTGTTGCTCTCGCATAGCGGTGAGCGGTTGCTCGTCTACGCGGACCGGATGCTCGGCCTCTCCGACGAGGCGATGAAGGCGATCGCCGGCGCCGCGCCTTCCGGCGTCCTGCGTCTCGGCGCGCTCGAGAGCACGGCGGCGAGCCGGCTACCGGCGATTCTCGCCGCGTATCACAAGGCGTATCCGGATGTCAGCGTCGAGTTGATGACCGGCACCAACGACGCGCTCACTTCTGCGGTGATGGATCGTCGCGTGGAAGCTGCATTCGTCGCCGAAGCCCCGGCAAGCAAGGAGCTCGCCTACGAGCCCCTGTTTCGCGAACGGCTGGTGATCATTTCCGCCACCGATCACGCGCCGATCCGGCGGCCGCAGGACGTGGACGGGGATTCGGTGATCGCCTTTCCCAACGGCTGCTACTACCGAAGGGTGCTGCAGCGCTGGCTCGGCGAACGGCGGCTGCCGTCCGTCCGCGTGCTGGAGCTCGGCTCGTACCACGCGATCGTCGCGTGCGTCGCTTCGGGCACGGGTATCGCGCTCGCCCCTGAGTCGGTCCTCGAAACCGTCCAGCACGCGGCCGTCGCTCGGCATTCGCTGCCGAAGGTCCACAGCGATGTGGTGACGCCGCTTGTCTGGCGCGTGTCTGGGCAGTCGCCGGCGCTGATTGCATTGCGGGAAGTGCTTGCGGGTCAGCGCGCCAGGAGGCCGGCGGGCCGGCGCTGACAGCACACAGGACGACATCCCTAGCTTGGCGGTATCATTTTCTCCGTACCCCGTCTCTTCGTCTGCGAGGACGCGATATGGCCTTGAGGATTCGCCCGCTGGATGCGCCGTTCGGCGCCGAGATCATCGGCTCTGATTTCTCTCGCGAAATGGACGCCAGCACCGTCGCAGCCGTCGAGGCCGCCTGGTATCGGCACTCCATCCTTCTATTCCGCGGCGTCGAAATGACGCCTGCGCAGCATGTCGCCTTCACCCGGCGACTGGGTCCGCTGCACATCATGGAGCCGCTGGAGTTCAATCTTTCCGGATATCCCGAGGTGTTGGTCGTTTCCAACGTCGAGAAGGACAACAAGCCGATCGGCATGAAACGCGCCGGTTGGGGCTGGCACTCCGATGGCGAAGACAAGGTGCTGCCGAACGCCGGCTCGTTCATCCACGCGCTCGAGCTGCCGCCGGCGGATGGCGATACGCTGTACGCCGATACGTACGCTGCATTTGCCGCGCTGCCGGACGACGTTCGCCGCAAGATCATGGGACGCCGCGCCTGCTTCAGCCGCGCGCGGTTCCACGAGGTCTACTACCCGCACCTGCCGCCGCTTACGGACGAGCAGAAAAAGGCGCGGCCCGACGTCTGGCACCCCATCGCGCGCCGGCATCCGCATTCCGGCTGGACGTCGCTCTATATCGGACGATGGGCGTACAAGATCGACGGCATGCCGGATGCCGAGGCGCAGGAGTTGATCGATTATTTGAAGGATTTCGCTACGCGGCCGGAGTTCGTCTACCGCCACAAGTGGCGGGTTGGCGACGCGTTGCTGTGGGACAACCGCTGCGCCCAGCACTGCGCCACACCCTTCGACGACGCGAAATATCGGCGCCACATGCAGCGCACGACTCTCGAAGGCGAAGTCCCGATCATGGCGGAGCGGCAAGTGTTTCGCCCGGCACCGGCCCTGGTCTGAGCCATTTCAGGAGGGCGCGGGCAGCACCCGGCAATTCGCGAAGCTTGCCGCGAGCCACACAGTGGCGCCGGTCTCGAACGAAGGCGCCGCACCGTCGTTCGGCGTTTCGACGAGGCCGCGTTGGCCGGCGTCGAGTGCGACGTGGAACTCGCGCGTGGCGCCGAGATAGAGCACTTGCCGCAGCGCGCCCCGCAGCGCCAGGCCATCCGCCGGCTTGTCGCGAACGAGCCGCGTTCGTTCCGGCCGCACCGCGACGTGCACCTCCGCACCCGTGACGATCGACGCGGGCACCGGGAGGTCGATCTCCGTTCCCGCCGCCGTCCGCACCGTGCGCGCCGGTGTCACCTGGCCGGCGAACATGTTCATCCGGCCGATGAATTCGGCGACGAAGCGCGTCGCCGGACGCTCGTAGATATCCGCCGGTTCCCCGATCTGCTCGATCCGCCCGGCGTTCATCACCGCGATGCGGTTGGACATGACCAGCGCCTCGCTCTGGTCGTGCGTTACGAACACCGTCGTGATGCCAAGCCGGCGCTGGATGGCGGCGATCTCGATGCGCATCTCCTCGCGCAGCTTGAGGTCGAGGTTCGACAGCGGCTCGTCGAGCAGCAACACGGTCGGGTTGATGACGAGCGCACGCGCGAGCGCGACGCGTTGCCGCTGCCCGCCGGACATCTGCAGCGGACGCCGCTCGCCAAGCCCGACGAGCTGCACGAGGTCGAGCGCATCCGCGACCCGCTTCGTGATCTCTGGCTGCGGCACGTTGCGCATGCGCAGGCCGAAGGCTACGTTGGCGGCGGCGCTCATGTGCGGGAACAGCGCGTAATCCTGGAATACGACGCCGATATCGCGGCGGAACGAGGGCAGGTCGGCGACGGGCCTGCCCTTCAGGTAGATCTCGCCGGCGGTCGGCGGGAAAAAGCCGGCGATGAGGCCCAGCGTCGTGGTCTTGCCGCAACCCGATGGCCCCAGCAACGTGACGAACTCGCCCTCGTTCACTTCGAGATTGATGCCGGCGACCGCCGCCACCGTCGCGTAGTGCTTCTCGATCCCGACGAGGCGCAGCGCCGGGTCAGCCACGGCGATCTCCGTAAATGAAATCTCCGAGCCCGCTCACTCGCTCGACGATGGCGACCAGGATCAGCGGCAGCAGCAGCGTGATGACCGAGACGGCGGCCAACGTCGGGGCAAAGCCGAACTCCAGAAAACCGAGGATCTTGACCGTGATGGGAACTTCGCCGGGCCTCGCGAGAAAGATCGACAGGTTCACGTCGGTGAACGAATGGATGAACGCGAACACGGCGCCGGCCACGAGGCCGCTCTTGATCAGGGGAAATACGATATGCCGCAGCGTGCGCACAGGCGTGGCGCCGAGGCTCGCCGCCGCGAGCTCGAGATTCGGCGGGAGCGTCTGCAGGCTGATCGATACGGTGCGGACCGCGAACGGCATGCAAATCACCACGTGGCCGACGAGCAACGCCGCAAAGCCGATGTGCTCGCGCCACCCGACGTATTGGAAGAGCTGCAGCAGGCCCACACCGGTCACCAGCGTCGGCAGCATCAGCGGCCCAAGCGTCAGCGCCACCAATGCCTCGCGGCCGCGAAAGCGGTACCGATACAGGGCGAAGGCAAGCGGCAGCGCGAGTAGCGTGGACAGAAGCGCAGTGAACGTTCCGAGCTTCAGGCTGAACAGCAGCGGGTCGAGCCATTCCGGAGTCAGCGCTCGTTCCCACCAGCGCAGCGAAAAGCCGCGCGGGGGGAAGAACGATCGGTTCGTCTGGTTGAATGAAACCGCCGTCGTGATCAGGATCGGTCCCAGCGAGAAGACGTACACGAACGCCACGACGGTGCACAACAGCGCCCACGGACCGGAAGTGGCCCGCCAACGGGCGCTGAAGATTCGTGCGTTCACAACGCCGCCCGTCGGGCACCGAGCCGCGCCGCTGCGTACAGCAGCAGCAGCGAGCAGACGATGAGAATGACCGCCAGCGCCGCGCCGAGCGACCAGTCGAGCAGTTGAATAATGAAGTTGTAGATCGCGGTCGCGGCGACCTGGGTTGCGGGTCCGCCAAGGATGGCGGGCGTTGCGTAGGCACTGATAGCGATGGAAAAGACCAGGATGAATCCGCCGGCGATCCCGGGCAGACAGAGCGGCATGACCACGTGGAAGAACGTGCGGGTACGGTTGGCGCCGAGGCTCATCGCGGCAGACTCGAGATTCGGGTTGACACCGTTGAGCGAGCCCATGATCGTCAGCACCGCATAAGGCAACAGCGCATGCGCGAGGCCGATGATGATCGCGCCGGTGCTCGGCATGAAGGGAATCCGCTCGCCGATCACCCCGAGGTTGAGCAGCACGTCGTTGGCAAAGCCGAAGCGATTCAGGATGATGTACCAGCCGTACGTGCGCACCACGACGCTCGCCAGCAGCGGCGCCAGCGACAGCGCGATCAGCAAGCCTTTAAAGCGACTGCGCGAGCGCACGAGGAAATAGGCTAGCGGAAAGCCCAGCACGATGTCGATCAAGCCGACGGCGATGCCGACGGCGAACGTGCGCAGGAAAACCTCGAGATAAAGCGGGCGGGTGAACAGAAAGCGATAATTGTCGAGCGTCGGCTCGGCCGTGAGCTGCTGCGCCTCCGACTTGAGAAAGCTCGCGGACAGCAATAGCGCGTTGGGCAGGACGAAAAACGCCAACAGCACCGTCGCGGGGAGCGCAATGAGCAGCCAATGCGCCGGGACGCCGCTGCGCATTCTCGTCCCTCGCATCTGGGATCGCCGCCTTGCGTCAAAGGCGCAGGAGGACGGGTGTCGCTAGCCCATGACTTCCTGCCAGCGCAGCGTCCAGTCCTTGCGGTTGACGCCGATGGCATCGAGGTCCGGCAGCTTGACCGATTCGAACTGTTGCGTGGTCACGATCTGCGACTCCACGAAGGCCTTCGGCCAGTCGGTGATGTCGCCGCGCCCAGGACTGCAGAAATACGCCTGGCACCAGGCGCGCTGCGTCGCCGGCTCGAGCATGAAATTGATGAATTCGTAGGCGAGCTTCTTGTTCTTCGCGCCGATCGGCACGCTTGCCGAGTCGATGTTGGCGATGACGCCTTCCTTCGGTACGACCATGCCGTACGGAATCCCGCGGCTGATGTAATAGCCTGCGCGCGCGCTCCAATACGGAGAGATCCAGACCTCGCCGCTTTCGAAATGCGGCGCGGCTTCCGCGGACGTGGTGACGACGACGCCCACCCAGGGTTTCTGGCTCTTGAGCAGCGCCCACGCGGGTTCCATGTTCGATGCCCCGCCGCCGCCCAATTCGGCCGCATGTATCAGCGCGTAGACCGAGAGCAGGTTGGCGGGGTTGTAGTTGATGACGTGCCCCTTCACCTTGGCACCGTACCGCTTGTCGGGCTGCCAGTAGTCGGCCCACGATACGGGCTTGTCGAGCTTGTCCTTGTTGTAGAGGAGCGAGTCGAACTGGAGGGTGTGCATCACGGCAACCGGCGGCAGCGCCTTGCGCGCCTTGTCCCAGGTGAATTTGATGTTCGGGACTTCCGCTTCGGTGATCTTTTCCAGCAGACCTTCCTTGGCCCCGAGAATGACCTCGGGCGGGCTGAGCGCGGCCGCGACGTCGAAGCCGGGCGCGCCTTTCGACGCCCGGATCTTTGCGTAGTCCTGCGACGACGTGCCGGTCGTATCGTGAATGACCTTGACGCCGAACTTTTTCTCGAACGGCTGAATGACGGCCTTCTCGAAGAGCTCCTGGTATTCGCCGCCGAAGCTGTTGACGACCAAATCGTCGGTGCGCTGGCCCCAGACATCGCGCACTCCCAATCCAAGCACAGCGGCCGCGGATGCGCGTTGGAGGAAGGCGCGCCGACTGAGCTCGTTGTCGGTGGTGTGATCTCCATTCATGACTGCCTCCTGTTCAGGTCTGTCGGCTCCGGCGCCAGTCTAGCATTCACGCGCTAACGCAGCTTCCAGGCCGGCCGGCGCTTCTCCTTGAAGGCGCGTGCACCTTCGGCGCCGTCTTCGGTCTCGGCTATTTCCTGATCGAGGTGTCGCGCGTACGCGAGGAGTGACGGCGGGAACGAAGCGGTAAGCCGATAGAGACGGATGGCGGCCTGCACGGCAAGCGGGGAGCCGAGGCAAATCATTTCGGCGAGTTGCTCGGCTGCGGGGATCAACTGATCCTTCGGCACGACCTTGTTGACGACGGCCTGTTGCAGGCATTCCTGGGCCGTCAAGCGGCCATTGCACAGCGTAAGGTAGGCGGCCGTCGTGCGCGGCAAGGCGGCATACATCTCGTGCGGCGCGCCAACACGGCCGACATTGGTGTGCTGGTCGCCGATCCAGGCATCTTCCACCATCACGCGAAGCTGACACTGCAGGATGATGTTGAGCCCCACGCCGACGGCGAAGCCGTTGATGGCGGCAATGAGCGGCTTCTCCAGGTTCGCGTCCTGCGGTTGTCCGCCGCCGCCCCAATGAAACAGCGGATGGTTCGGGTCCTCGTGCGGCGTGCGCTTGCCCTGCGCCTGGTATTGCGCCAGGAACTTGACGTCGCGGCCCGCGCAGAACGCCTGACCAGTTCCGGTCACGATGCCGACGTAGATATCGGGATCGAGGCTGATATCGCGCCAGCACGAGCGCATCTCCGCGTAGGCGAACGAGTGCAGCGCGTTGCGAACCTCCGGACGATTGAGCGTGACATAGGCGACGTGTCCCTTCTTTTCGTAGATGACGTGCTCGAGGTTGCGCGGCGACGAAGAGGGGTCGTACGGGGACTCGTAGCGGGACATCGTCATTCTCCTTGCCAGCTGTTCTCTGGATTTCGCCGCAACGAGCGTCCCGTCGCGGCATCGAACACGTGCGCGTGCGCCATGGTGAACGCGAAGCGCAACCTTTGCCCGACCGCCGGCAGTGCGCGGCCAGCGATCTTGGCGACGAGCTCGTGGACGCCGACTGCGAAGCACAGCAGGAACTCCGCGCCGAGCGGCTCGACAGTGACGATCGTTCCCTCGACCGACGCGGTCGCGTCGGCGCCCGGTGCCGACAGCGCGATATCCTCGGGGCGGATACCGAAAATCACCTTCATGCCAATCGGGACGCTCAGCGCCTGGCGCGGGTCGAGCGGCAGCGACATGCCGTCGGCAAGGATCCGCGGTCCGGTGGACGCGTCGCTTGCGATCTCCGCGGCGATCATGTTCATCGCCGGCGTGCCGATGAATCCGGCGACGAAGACGTTTGCCGGGTTGGCGTAGACCTCCATCGGCGCGCCGACCTGCTCGATTCGCCCCTTGTTCAGGATGACGACACGGTCGGCGAGCGTCATTGCCTCGACCTGGTCGTGAGTGACGTAGACGACGGTTGCGCGGAGCGTCTGGTGAAGCTTCTTGATCTCGCTCCGCAGCCGCGACCGAAGCTCGGCATCGAGATTCGAGAGCGGCTCGTCGAACAGGAAGACGGCGGGGTCGCGGACGATCGCGCGCCCCATCGCCACGCGCTGCCGTTGTCCGCCGGAAAGCTCGCCCGGTTTGCGCTCCATTAGGTCGTCGAGGCCGAGGATCGCCGCTGCCTTCCGCACGCGGCGTTCGACGTCGGCTTTGGGCAGCCGCTGGGCGCGCAAGGCGAACGCCATGTTTCCGTGGACGGTCTTGTGCGGGTAGAGCGCGTAGTTCTGGAACACCATCGCGATGTTCCGATCCTTCGGCGCCGTGTTGTTGACGAGGCGCTCGCCGATGCGGATTTCGCCGCCGCTCGCTTCCTCGAGCCCGGCGATCATGCGCAGGATCGTCGATTTCCCGCAGCCGGACGGACCGACGAGCACGACAAACTCCTCGTGCGCGACGTCGAGATCGATGCCGCAGACAGCCTCGACGGCGCCGAATTGCTTGCTGAGCCCCTTTAGGGCCAATCGCGCCATGCGCTTTAAGGCCTGCTGCGATTCGGGCGCATCGAGCGTTGGCCGCTTCTAGCGGTCCGCGATCCGGCGCGCAACGTCCGCCGCGAGCCGATCGTCGGCAATGCGCTGGCGCTCCGCGAAGCCAGCAAGTGCCGCACGCTTCGCCGCCAGCTCGCTGCGATAGCGGGCGAAGCTCGCGGCGAGCGCCGAAGGCGCGGGGCCGCCACGCATCGTGCGCACCGCGATGAAATGCTCGGGCGTCGTGAATTCGCGAAACTGGGTTTCGGTGAGCTTCGGAGCGCGCTCGATCGCGGCGTTGAAGATGTGCTCGAACTCGGCGAACGGGATCTTCGACAACGTCGTGCCGCCGTCGATCATCCGGCGGGCAAGCTTGCTCGCCACGTCGTGCGCCTGGCGGAAAGAGATTGCCTCGGTGCGCACGAGCGAGTCGGCAAGCTCCGCCAGCGTGATGCCGGCTTCGTCGATATGGCGGCGCACTTTGGCGCCGTCGATCGTCGCCGCGTCGACCAAGCCGCGCAAAAGCGGCATGAAGCGCTGCGCGGTGTCGAACGCATCGTAGCCGGCGATCTGCACTTCGCCTTCGGAGTCGTTCATGTCGGTGAACGGCGTGTTGTGAACGGCGGTGAGCACGGCCTCGCAGCGCGCAGCGCCGAGCGAGGCGATGAGTCGCAGGTGCTCGACCGGCACCGGATTGCGCTTCTGCGGCATGATCGAGCTCACCTGGACGAAGGCGTCCGGCACGTGCAGGTGGCCGATCTCGAAGCCCGTCCAGGTGTTCAAGTCCTGCACGAAGCGCCCTGCGTGAAGGAACACGAGCTTCAGCGCACTGTAGACGCCGGTCGCATAGTCGGCCGCCGCGATCGCGCCGTAGGAGTTTTCCTGCGCATCGGCAAAGCCCAGGAGGTCGGCCATTCGCTGGCGATCGAGACCGAACCCGGAGGTCGTGATCGCCGCCGCGCCCATGCTCGAAAGGTCGACGTTGCGCGCCGCGTGGAGCAGGCGGTCGACGTCGCGCAGAGACAGCTCGACGAACGCGGCGAGGTAGTGACCGTAGGTCGTCGGCTGCGCCGGTTGGCCGTGCGTGTAGGCGACGACAATCGTCGCGCGTTCCCGCTCCGCGACGGCGAGCAGTCCCTCGATCAGCGCGAGGTGCGTGTCGAAGAGCGCCGCCAGCCTTCCTTTAAGCGCAAGCTTGAACACCGTGTGGTCGATGTCGTTGCGGCTACGCCCGGTGTGCAGCTTGCCGGCGACCTCGACGCCCAGCCGACGGATGAGCTCGCTCTCGACGTAGAAGAAGAAGTCCTCGTGCTCGCCCGTGTAGGTGAGGTGCTCGAGATCGAGACTGCGGACAATGTCGTCGAGCGCGTGGAGAATGTCGCGCGCTTCGTTCCTTTCGAGCAGCCCGCACTCGGCGAGCAGCACCGCGCTCGCCTGGTTGATGCGCATCTGGTAGCGCCAGTGGTGGCGCTTCACTCCCTCGAACAGCGGCGCGAGCACCGTGTCCTTGTAGACTCGCGCCGGGAATTGGTCGGGTCCGGTCATCGGCGCGGCGCGCAGGTCAGTCGGGACGAACGGGGCGAGCGCGCCGCCATCAATCGAGCTTCGCGGGCGCGGGAGAGTCGAAAGGAATCTCCATCAGGTCTTCGCCGAAGTAGACGTTGCCCTTGTAGATGTCGCCGACCTCACGGATCACGCGCTCGCGCATACCGGGCCTGTCGAACTGCAGCGTCATGTGCGACAGCACGAGGTTCTTGACGCGCGCGTCCTGCGCGAGCTCGGCCAGCTCGCGGTGCCCCATCGTGTACGCCGCGTAGGTCTTCGAGAGCGCGGTCCCGGTCAGGTAATGGCACATGTGGACCATGACGTCGCAGTCCTGCGCGAGGGCGGCGAGCGCTCGGCATGGTCCGGTGTCACCGGAGTACACGAACGATTGGCCGTCGGCGTCGAGCCGATAGCCGTACGACGTGAGATGCGGCTGGAAGTGATGGACCTCGGTCGTGCGCACCGTCCACCCATTGCCCTCGACAATGTCCGTCTTCATTAGCTCGCGCACCAGCGGCCGAGGCCGCGCGCGTTCGCCGACGCCGCCGCGCGCGCGATACACGTCGATGCTCGCCTGGTTGCGCGTCCGCGAAATCAGATCAGGGCCGAACGCGCCATCGTCGGCGATTAGGCGCCCGGTGATCGCCGCAATTCCGGGCGGCCCGTAGACGTTGAGCTCCGGCAGCTTGCCGGCGCCTTGGTCCCAACGCGTGAGCAGGAGGCGAGGGTAGTCGCCCATGTGATCGTAATGGTGGTGGCTGAAGAACACGTGCGTGACGTCGGTCGCGGGAACGCCGAGCTCGAGCAGCCGATGGTGCGCGCCGAAGCCGTGGTCGAACAGCATGACGTCCGCGCCGGTGCGGACGAGATAGCCCGAGCACATCCGCCGCAGCGACGGCGTCGGTGTCCCGGTGCCAAGCAGCCACAATCTCATTGTTCGGCCTGGATGGCGAGCTCGGTGATGAAGCGGCCGTACTTCGTCCGCTCGCTGCCGACAAACTGCTCGAACTGCGTCGCCGACATGGAGGCCGGCTCGACGCCCGTGTCGACGAGCCGCTGCTGGATCTCGGGGTTGTCGAGGATCTGGCGGAGCCGCGTGTTGAGCAGCGTGACGATGTCGTCGGGCGTGCCTTTCGGCACGAAGAAGCCGAACCACGCGGTCAAGTCGAGCCGCGCGAGTGCACCTGTCGCGAGCGGCGGTACATTGGGGAGCGACGAGACCGGGCGTGGCTGCGCGACGCCGAGCGCCGTCAGCTTACCGGCCTTGACGTGCTGAATCGCGGGCGGAATGCCGGAGAAATAGATGCTCACGTTGCCGGCCAGAACGTCGGTGACCGCTTGCGCGCCGCCTTTGTACGGCACGCTCAGCATCTTCACGCCGGCGAGCCGCTCGAGCATCGCGCCCGCGATGTGGGCGGTGCTGCCGGTGCCGGCGGTCGCATACGAGTAGATGCCGGGCTGCGCCTTGGCGAGCGCGATGAAATCGTCGATCGTCGTCGCTTTGACCGAAGGATTCGCGATCAGGAGCTGTGGCAGGTAACCGGCGAGCGCCACGGGGCGGAAGTCGCGCTGCGTCTCGTAGGAAGCCGACTTGACGATGTACGGCGACACGACCATCTCGGTCGTGTTGCCGAGCAGCACGGTGTAACCGTCGGGCGGTGCGCTCGCGACCTGCATCGCGCCGATCATGCCGCCCGCACCCGGCTTGTTCTCGACGACGACCGACTGGCCGAAGCTCGCGGCCAGCGGCTGGCTCACGATCCGCGCGATCACGTCGCCGGCACCTCCCGGCCCGTAAGGGACGACGATCTTGATGGTTTTCGAAGGGTAGGGCTGCGCGCTCGCGATGCCGAACACCGCAACGCTTGCGAGGACGGCAACGCATGACTGCAGCCACCCGCACGCGGTAACCGGCGCTTTCCATTGCCTTCCGCTCGTCGTCATGGCGTTCTCCCTCGGCCGCGATCCGACAAGCATAATCGATCCTGCCCGCCGGGCGCGCCCGCGAAACGCTTACGCCTTCAAACCGGCCAGCGCGATGCCGCGAATGATGTAGCGCTGCAAGAGCAGGAAGACGACGATCGTGGGGATCGTCGCGACGCTCGCGCCGGTCATCACCATCTCCCATTCGGTCTGGAACTCGCCCGAGAACGATGCGAGGCCGACCGGCAACGTGTAGAGATTGCGGTCGGTGATGACGATCAGCGGCCACAAAAACGCGGTCCAGTTGCCGAGGAACGTGAAGATCGCCAGCGCCGACAATGCGGGCGTGACCAGCGGCATCGCCACTTGCCACCAGACCTGGAACTCGTTCAGGCCGTCGAGGCGCGCCGCGTCGAGCAGCTCGTCGGGCACGCTCTCGAAGAACTGCTTCATCAGGAACACGCCGAACCCCGTGATGAGGCCGGGGAACGCAATGCCCCAGTACGTGTCGAGCCAGCCGAACGTCTTCGCCATCGAATACCACGGCAACACGAGCATCTCCGTCGGGATCATCAGCGTGCTCAGGATGGCGATGAACACGATATACCGCCCGCGAAAGCGAAACTTGGCGAGCGTGTAGCCCACGAGACTGTCGAAGAACAGCACCGAGGCGGTTACGACGGTGCCGACGAGGAGCGAGTTGCCGAACCAGCGGAGAAAGCCCGACCGCTCGAACAGCCGCTGGTAGTTGTCGAGCGTCGGCGCGCGCGGCAGCAACGAGAATTCGTAGATTTCGTTGTTGAGCTTGAACGAGGCGCCCAGCATGTACGCGAACGGGATCACCATCACGATCCCGCCCAGCAGCAGGAGGGTCCACGTGATGACCTTCCCGGGCTCGATGCTTCTGCCGGCGCTCATCGGCTTCGCAGGATCTTGAGCTGCAGCAGCGAGATCACGAGCAGGATCGCGAACAGCACGACCGTCTGGGTCGCCGCATAGCCCATCTCGAAGTGCTTGAACGCCGTGTCGAAGATCATCAGCACCAGCGGCTTCGTCGCGTCGAGCGGCCCGCCCTGGCCGCTGGTCATCGCGTAGACGTAGTCGAAGATCCGGAGATAGGCGATCGAGCTCGTGACGACGAGGAACACGAGCGTCGGCTTGAGCGACGGCAGCGTCACTTCGAACAGCACGCGCCACGCGCCCGCGCCGTCGATCGCCGCCGCTTCGTAATAGGTGCGCGGGATCGCCTTCAACCCCGCGAGAAAGATCACGATCTGGAAGCCGATCCCCGCCCAGATCGCG
>Ga0207691_10000612_pt1 | contig 35502 bp, 37 predicted proteins | sample KBSM13metaG_FD_184327 | JGI IMG/M metagenome (GOLD analysis project Ga0207691, IMG submission 184327) | Miscanthus rhizosphere microbial communities from Kellogg Biological Station, Michigan, USA - KBS M1-3 metaG (SPAdes) (version 2) | ecosystem: Host-associated > Plants > Roots > Rhizosphere >...
CACGAGCGAGCATCGCCTGGCGATGCTGCGCAACATGTGCGTCTCGCTGCTCCAGCACGAGGCGATCAAGACGACCTTGCCGAAGGCCAAGGAACTGCGTCGCGTCGTCGAGCCGCTGATCACGCTGGCCAAGGAGCCGACGCTCGCGAACCGGCGCCTGGCGTTCGACCGCCTGCGCGACCGCGCCATCGTCACCAAGCTGTTCGCCGAGATCGGCCCGCGCTACCAGACGCGCCCGGGCGGCTACACGCGGATCTTGAAGATGGGCTTTCGCGTCGGCGACAACGCGCCGATGGCGTTCGTCGAGCTGGTCGATCGGCCGCAACCGGTCGAGGCCGAAGCCGCCGCCGAGTCCTGATCGGGTCGGTTCGCGGAGCGCGGGCATGCCCGAGCCGCTTCTTCGCATCGCCCATCTGACCAAGAAGTACGGCGACGCGACCGTCGTCGACGACCTCTCGCTCGAGATCATGCCGGGCGAGTGCCTCGGCGTGATCGGCCCGAACGGCGCCGGCAAGACGACGACGATCCGCATCTGCCTCGGCCTCGCCGGCGCCGACGGCGGATCAATCGAGGCGTTCGGCATGCCTCTGCCGGCCGAGGTGCGCGAGGCGAAGAAGCGCATCGGCGTCGTCACCCAGTTCGACAGCCTCGATCCCGACTTCACCTGCGCCGAAAACCTGCGCGTCTACGGCGCGTACTTCGGCCTGTCGCGCGCTGTGATCGAGGAGCGCGTGCCCAAGCTGCTCGACTTCGCGGCGCTGCAGTCGAAGGCCGGGGCCAAGCCGGGCGAGCTCTCGGGCGGAATGAAGCGTCGCCTATCGCTGGGCCGTGCCCTCGTCAACGACCCCGACCTGCTGCTGCTCGACGAGCCGACGACAGGGCTCGACCCTCAGGCGCGACACCTGATGTGGGAGCGACTGCAGAACCTGCTTCAGCAGGGCAAGGCGATCCTGCTCACGACCCATTTCATGGACGAGGCCGAGCGCCTGTGCGACCGGCTGATCGTCCTCGATCACGGCAGGAAGATCGCGGAGGGGACGCCGAGGAAGCTGATTGCCGAGCACCTCGAGAGCGATGTCGTCGAGGTCTACGGCGACGGCGCGCCCGAGGCGGCGGCCGCGCATGCAGCGCTCGCCGAGCGCGTTGAAACCAGCGGCGAGACGGTGTTCTTCTACCTGCGCCAGGCCAAGCCGCTGCTCGACGCCCTTGCCGACAATCACTCGATCCGCTACCTGCACCGGCCGGCCAATCTCGAGGACCTGTTCCTCAAGCTGACCGGCCGCCAGATCCGCGACGACGCCTAAATCACGTGCTCACTTCGTTATACGCCGCCCCGCATCTCACCGTCCGCTTCTGGCCGGTCGTGATGCGCAACCTTCTGGTCTGGAAGAAGCTCGCCGTGCCGAGCGTGCTCGGCAACATCGCCGAGCCGCTGATCACGCTGGTCGCGTTCGGCTACGGGGTCGGCTCGCTGATCGGCCAGATCGACGGCATGCCCTACATCGATTACCTGGCCTCGGGCAGCGTCGCCGTCAGCGCCGGCCTCGCGGCGACGTTCGAGGCGCTCTACTCCGCCTACTCGCGGATGGCGGTCCAAAAGACATGGGACTCGATCCTCAACGCGCCGGTCGCGCTCGACGACATCGTCTTCGCCGAGATGCTCTGGGCCGCGATCAAGGCGCTGTTCTCGTGCGCGGCGATCCTGGTCGTGATCTTCGTCCTCGGCATCAGCCGGGCGCCGTCGATGCTGCTGGCTCTGCCGGTTCTCGCCCTGGCCGGCGTGACGTTCGCGTCGCTCGCGCTCGTCTTCAACGCGCTCGCCAAGGGTTACGACTTTTTCACCTACTACTTCACCCTCGTCATCACGCCGATGACGTTCCTCTCGGGCGTGTATTTCCCGATCGCCCAGATGCCACCGTGGCTCCAGGGCGTGGCCGAGGTGCTGCCGCTGAAGGCAGCGGTCGACCTAGTCCGGCCGCTCGTTCTGGGCAACATTCCCGCCCATCCGGTCCAGCCGCTCCTGATCCTCGCAGGGTATGCATGCAGCGGCTACTATCTGGCGCTGGTGCTCACCCGGCGCCGCTTCTTCCGCTAACCGGCCACCCCGGTCAGCCGGTTCGGGCCGGCGCCGACGAACGTTCATGCAGCCACGAATCCTCGCCCCGGCGCAAGCCGCTTGGTCTTTTCTGACGGACCGCGGCCGCCTCGTCCTCGTCGCCATGGCCCTCCTCGGTGCCGCGTGCCTGCAGCAAGCGCGCGCTGCCGACGAGTTCCTCGAGCCCGACAAGGCGTTCCAGTTCTCGGCCCGTGCCCTCGACGACAAGTCGGTCGAGGTGAGCTATCAAATCGCGCCCGGCTACTACCTCTATCGCGAGCAGTTCAAGTTTGCTGCCAACGGCGCGACCCTCGGCACACCGGTGATCCCGCCGGGCAAGGTCAAGTACGACGCGACCTTCGAGAAGAACGTCGAGACCTACCGCGACCACATCAAGATCGTCGTTCCGGTCGAGCAGGCGGGCGCCGAGTTCCGCCTCGCCGTCACCAGCCAGGGCTGCGCCGACGCCGGCCTGTGCTATCCGCCGCAGCAAGCCGCGGCCGCGATCGGCCTGGTGGCCTTCGGCGGCACGGGCACGGCGCGCATCGACACCTCCGGCGGCGCTTCTGCGGGCGCGCCAGGCACGTCTTCGGCGAGCACGGCGATCGCCGCCTCGCCGCCGGCGGCGGAGGTTTCGGGCGTCGAGGCGGTGCTGCGTGGCGGCGCGTTTTGGCCGATCGTCGGCGCATTCTTCATCGCCGGCCTGCTGCTGTCGCTCACGCCATGCGTACTGCCGATGCTGCCGATCGTCTCGTCGATCATCGTCGGGCAGGGCGGCTACGAGCCGAGCGTCGCCGGCGTGGGCGCCGGCGGCGGAACGGGCAGCACTGCGCCGGCTGGCGTGTCGCGCGGGCGCGCCTTCGCCCTTGCGGCTTCGTACTCGTTCGGCATGGCCGTGGTCTATACGGCGTTCGGCGTCGCCGCCGGGCTGGCTGGCGAAGGTCTCGCCGCGGCGCTGCAGAACCCGTGGGTGCTCGGCGCCTTCGCGCTTGGGCTGGTGGCGCTGTCGTTGTCGATGTTCGGCGTCTACGAGCTGCAGCTGCCGGCCTCGCTCGCCGGCCGCTTCACGTCGGCGGCGCAGAAGATGCCGGCCGGCCGAGTCGCCAGCGTGTGCGCCATGGGGGGCGTCTCGGCGCTGATCGTCAGCCCGTGCGTCGCGGCTCCGCTCGCCGGGGCCTTGCTCTACCTGAGCCAGACGCGCGACGTCTGGCTCGGCGGCACGGCCCTGTTTTCGCTTGCCGCCGGGATGAGCGTCCCGCTACTGCTCGTCGGCGCGTCCGCCGGTGCGCTGCTGCCGCGCGCTGGTGCCTGGATGGTCGAGGTCAAGGCAGCGTTCGGGGTGCTGCTGCTCGGCGTCGCGCTCTGGACGGTCCAGCCGATCCTGCCCGGACCGCTCGCGCTCGCACTCTGGGGCATGCTCGCCCTCGGCGCGGCCGGCCTGCTCGTGATGCGGGCGCGGACGACGGCGCCACGCGCCCTGGCGACTTCGTCCCCTGCGCCCGCGGTGCCGCGACTGGCCTGGCGCCAGGCGATCGCCGCTTTCCTCGGCCTCGTCGGCGTGCTCCAGGTCGTCGGCGCGGCGTCGGGGGCGACCGATCCGCTGCAGCCGCTGGCACGCTTCTCGTCGCGCAGCGACATGGACGCGCCGCCCGGAATGCCGCGCTTCACGCCGGTCCGCAGCAGCGCCGAGCTCGACGCGGCAATCAAGAGCGCGGGTCGTCCGGTGATGCTCGATTTCTATGCCGACTGGTGCGTCTCATGCAAGGAGATGGAGCGCTTCACGTTCACCGACCCCGCGGTCCAGAAGAAGCTCGCCGGCGCGCTGCTGCTCAAGGCCGACGTCACCGCCAACAACGAGCAGGACCGCGAGCTGCTGAAGCGCTTCCGCCTGTTCGGGCCCCCGGGCACGATCTTCTTCGACGCCACCGGCAACGAGATCCGGGCGGCCCGGCTGATCGGCTATCAGAACAGCCGCGGCTTCCTCGATACCCTGCGCAGCGCAGGGCTCTGACGTTTCCGGCGCGAACGCGCGTGGTAAACTCCTCCTTCCAGTCGCGAGGTGGAGCAGTCTGGTAGCTCGTTGGGCTCATAACCCAAAGGTCGCAGGTTCAAATCCTGCCCTCGCAACCACCGAACACGGGGCCTAGGCCTCAAGCACACGCCCACTTCGCAGTGGGCGTTTTGCTTTGTGGCCTATCCATGGCCCATCCATGGCCCATCCTTGACCCATGTCGTTTGCCCAGTCTGAGCAATTGACCGTTGGGACCGCGCCCCTTCACAGTTCAGCTTTGTCAGCGGACCGATCCTTCATCGGCGCGACCTGAACTCACGGTCTCGGCCACATTGCGGTCATCCCAGATGCGGGAGACATTTCAACTCAACGTCGGGATAGGGTGCTGCCGGCATCGTTGATGCGTACGCATGCCAAAGGTCGCCTGAGCGACCGACCGGCGAGCAGTCTTTGAACAGCGGCCGCTATCCGGATTGAAGGACTGACTGAGCCGCGAATCCGCGTCCCAAATCACTCGGTCCATGGAATGGACAATGCGCCTTAGCGCGGCAATGTGACTGACCGACCGCCGACGCCCGCGGCCGCGCTCCACGATCTCAACCGCAATCTGCACCACGACGATCTGCACCACGTCGAACTTACCCTCCTCGCTGCTGCCCAGCGACAGCGGTCTTACTCTGCGCGCAAGCGCTGACCACTCTGAAGGACTTGTTCATGAACGCCCCTTTTCGTGCCGACCAGGTCGGCAGCCTGCTGCGTCCCGCCGAACTGAGTCGGGCGCGGCGCCAATTCAAAGCCGGTGAACTCGAGGCCGACGCGCTGTCGGCGATCGAGGATCGCGCGATCACCGAAGCCGTGCGCCGCCAGCAGGACATCGGCTTGCAAGCCATCACCGACGGCGAGTTCCGGCGCGACTGGTGGCACCTGGACTTCCTGGCCCAACTCGACGGTGTCGCGCTGCAGGACAACCCCGGACCGAAGTTCAATGCCGAGGGGCACGAGCAGCCGCCGATTGCCACGGTCACAGGCAAGGTCGCCTGCAGCAAACCCATCATGGTCGACGACTTTGCGTTCTTGAAGTCCGTCACCAAGGGCACGCCGAAGATGACGATTCCTTCGCCATCGATGTTGCATCTGCGCGGTGGCCGCGCCGCGATCTCGAACCAGGCCTATCCCGATCTAGCCGAGTTCTGGTCTGACGTCGCCGCGGCCTACCGCGACGCCATCGGCCATCTGTACGACGCCGGCTGCCGCTACCTGCAGCTCGACGACATTACTTTCGCCTACCTGTGCGACGCGAAGATCCAGTCCAATTGCCGCGCCAACGGCGATGATCCAGTCCTGCTGCCGCGCATATACGCCGACACCATCAACGCGGCCCTGGTCGGCAAGCCCGATGACCTGCGCGTGACCATCCACACCTGCCGCGGCAACTTCAAGAGTGCGTGGGTCGCCCAAGGCGGCTACGCCCCCGTCGTCGAGGCTATGTTCTCGACCAACGTCGACGGCTACTTCATGGAGTTCGACAGCGCGCGCGCGGGTGGCTTCGAGCCGTTGCACGTACTGCAGGACAGCGGCGACAAGGCCAAAAAAGTGGTGCTGGGACTGGTCACCACCAAAGTCGGCGCGTTGGAGTCCAAGGACGAACTGAAGCGACGCATCGATGAAGCCGCTAAGGCGCTGCCACTCGAACGCCTATGCCTGTCGCCGCAATGCGGCTTCTCCAGTACCCATCATGGCAATGCCCTGTCGCTCGACGAACAGTGGCACAAGCTCGAACGCGTGATCGAAGTAGCACACGACGTTTGGGGATGACCAGGGCGGGAGCAATGCTGCGCACGATGGGCGCCAGTCGTCGGCTGCATACGCGGATTACTCGCCGTCCTGGCAAAGCCGCCTCGATGAATCCTCGTGACAAGAGCGAGCATCGAAGCGGCCAGCGTGGCGTCGATGCGCTGCGTGGTGCCGCGAATCGCGCCGCTGGTGACCACGACCGACATGCCGGCCTCGAGCATCTCTGCGCGTGCGTCGCGGGCTGCGTCCGCCGACACCGCGCGCAATCGCTCGACGCGTTCGTCAGCCGTGCGCGCACCTGCTCAACTGCGAACGGGTCAAACGGGGCGTTCTTCGCTGCGCTGTCTGAAGCCGCTCGTCGTTGCGCAACTCGCGGGAGTTGGGCGGTGGCGTGCTGCCGTCGCGGGAGTTCATCCTCAGTGGATGTCCGCGGTCACTGCCCGCCGACTCGCCGCCGCCCCACGATGAAGGTCAGGTTCCGGGGTGCAGCAGACAGCCGCCTTCCGCGAAGTTCAATGTCGGCTCCTGGCGACGGCTGATTGTCGGCGCCCAGCCCAAGCGGCACCCGCTAGTCCGACGCGGACCATGTCAAACGAATGAATGGCGCTCCCGACGGCAGCGTGCGCCGCCGCTCCGCGGCGCTCAGCGCTGCGCCAGGGCCTACAGCAGCTCGGTCGAGGGGGCCGATTCCGGCCAAGTCGGCACACCTTCGGGTAGGGTCAGCCAGTGCTGCTTCCGCTTCACCCAAATGTGAGCGACGACACGGAGCTCGTCGCTGCGATCCAGCGTGCCGGCGCGCACGACCACCACGTTCGGCCGGGCACTGTTCGAGTTGTAGATGCGGGCATGGCAGACGCCGCACATCCGTTGCGTTGAGGTCTTGCCGCTTGGGGTAGTGAACTCGTAGACGACGACCGGTCCGGTCACGGCCAGCGCCGCCTCAGGCACGAAAGTCTGCTGGCTGAACGCGCTGCCGCTCCAGGTCTGGCAATCCAGGCAATGGCAGGCGTAGGTGGGCGGCAGCGCATCCAGCGCCAACTCGTAGCGCACCGCGCCGCATCGGCATCCGCCGTGGATCTCCGGCATGCCAGCCTCCTTCGATGTGGAATGGCCCACTATGCTCCCAGTCGAGCACATGAACAGCCCAATCGCGAATGACCGGCAGGTTGGAACTGGAACGGTCAGTCGCCGGACCGATCGTTTGCGGCGGATTCCGTCAAGGCAGGTCACTCGGGCGCCAATCTTGTCCGGCTGCCGTCTAAAGACGACATCCGAGTCGCGGAGAATGAGCTGCGCGATGTCCCTTAAGGCTCCCCGTTGTCCGATACGTCGTTCCTTGCCAGCGTAAACCTATGAGTTCGCGCTGGGGCTGTCTCGGAGCCCTGACGTTGGCCCGGGCCGTGATGGGATTCCAGTTCCAGTCGATCGCCACGGTCGCACCGCTGATCGGCGACGGTCTTGCCCTTGACAACACGCAGTTGGGCTGGCTGATCGGCCTCTACCTCCTGCCCGGCGTCGCGTTCGCCCTTCCGGGGGGACTACTCGGGCATCGCTTCGGCGACAAGCGGCTCGTGCTCGTAGGTCTTGCACTCATGGGCATCGGCGGCGCTTGGCTCAGCGTCACTCAGTCGTTCGCCGGCGCGAACGCGGCCCGCTTCACAAGCGGCATCGGCGCGGTATTTCTCAACGTGCTGATGACGAAAATGGTCACGGACCTGTTTGCCGGGCGCGAGCGGTTGCTCGCGATGTCGGTGCTGATTAACGCGTGGCCAATCGGGATCGGCATTTCGCTCGCCGTGATAGGGCCGGTCGGTGAGCTTGCAGGTTGGCGCTGGGGCATCGCGTCGTCCGCGATCTTCGCGATGATCGGTCTTGCCATCGTTGCGACGTTCTACCGTCCACCGGCTGCGGTCGCGGGTTCCGCTTCCGCGCCCTCCACCACAACCGGTATCGGAATAGGCGTATTGACGCGCGTCGAGTGGTCGCTGCTCGCGATCGGCTCGCTGCCCTGGCTGTTCTACAACGCGGCCTATCAGATCGTGCTGTCGTTCCTGCCATCGTTTCTGGCCGGTAACGGCTTGAGCATCGCCAACGCGGGCTGGCTTGTGGCCGTCAACACGGTCATGTTCGTTGTCAGCGTGCAGGCCGGCGGTTTCCTGCTCGAGCGCAGCGCGCGACCCGAGCCGCTGTGCCACGCAGCGATCGTCGCGTGGTGCGCGACGTTGCTGTTCATCGCTGCAGGAAGCGCCCCGCTGCCCTGGCTCGTGCTCGGCGGCCTCGTCGGCGGCATCCCGGCGGCGGCGCTGGTCTCAGCGCCGGGCGAGTTCTTGCGGCCGGAGAGCCGTAGCGCGGGGATGGGCGTCTTCTACACCATCTACTACCTTGGCTGCGCGGTCCTGCCCACGCTTGCGGGCGCTCTGTACGACGCTTCAGGCGGCAAGGCGGCGCTCTGGATGGCGGCGGCGACGGCGGTGCTGGCGGCCGCGACGCTGTTCGCGTTTCGGCGCGCGATGGCCGCGCGTGTGGCCTGACACGCCATCCCTTCTCGCGCGTGTTCCCTTCTGCAAGCGATTGTGGCGAGCATCGTCGGCGAGCGCTTATGGGCGGGCCGCCTGGTAGCCGAACTCGCTGAAAGCCGTGACGCTGTCGGCCTTGGTCCAGACGCCGACGCTGCCAGCGCCGATGATGTGCTCGTCGGTGAAATCGATGTAGCGCTTGCCGTCGAGCGAGACGGAGATCTTGGTGCCGGCGAAGTCGACCCGGAGCGTGTGCCACTGGCCTGCCGCGACCGGCGCATCGACGTACTTGAGGGTCCTGCGGATTCCGCGCGCCGTGTAGTACAGCGCCACGTTGTTCTCGAGCGCGTTGGCTCGCGCCACGTAGTAGTTGTCGCCATCCTTCCAGCGCCAGACCACGCCGCCGGCCTGGTCCTCCTTCCCGGAGAGCGGCTTGAACTTCGTCTCGACCCATCCGTGGGCCAGACTCCCATCGCTCTTGACGCACCACGGAAAGGTCGCCGCGCCGGACTGACGCAGCACCCTGCCTCCTGCCGCGCTGGTGTCGGTTTCCACGGTCCACTTGGGGACGCCGCGGCCGGTCATGCCGCAGTTCCATCCCGCGGGCGGCTGGCCGACAGCGTCGGCGCTGAAGTTGATCGTGTCAGCCACGGCACTCGCCAACAGGCACCAGGCTGCAACGCACAGAACGGACCGCATCATCATCTCCTGACGCTGTCACGAAGCGGCTCCCTTGGCATCAACGGGGCGCCCCCGCGGCTTGCCAGGCATCGATTCCCCCACGGAGAACGCGCGCCCGACCACCTTGCGCGCGCAGCCGCAGCGCCGTTGCCGTCCCACTTCGTGGCCATACACGCAATAGACCACGATCTCCTTGTCTTTAGGCACGTCGCGGGCCCAGTCGGCCACTGCAGCAGGATCGCGCCAAGCCGCGCCGGCAATGACGGCCCCGGCCTTCCCGAACACTCCGGCGCGGCGGACATCGAGCACCTGCGCTGCTGGGAGGTCGTCATGGCTCGCCGCGAGCGACTCGCTCGCGCCATGCACAGCCACCTGGTAGCGCTTGTAGACCCGCGCCCACTCGATGTTGGCCATGAACGCATCGACATACGCGGCAGCCGCTGCGCCGTAGTCCATGTGATACGCGTGCTCGTACATGTCAAGCGCGATGATCGGGATACCACCGGCCACGGCGTCCGTGTGATCGGCGGCCCATTGATTGACAAGGTTGCCGTCGCGCGGCAAAACGGTCAGAAGCGCGCAGCCCGCCACCGCCTAGCGCCTTGCCCATCGCCGCGAACTCGGAGCGCCAGCGGTCGATGCTTCCGAAGCTCGCGTCGAGCGCCAAGGTCATCGCCGGCACCATGGTCCGGCCGTCGCCGCCCAGCGAGTCGAAGTACAGCTCGTGCAGCAGCATCGAGTTCGTCGCCACGAGTTCTTCGCGCTTCAGGCCGTTGAGTTGGAAGCCAGGCGCGCTGATGAAGTCCAGGGTCGCGAGGTGCCCGCGGATGGCGTTCAGCCGCTTGACCGCGCCGGTGTAGTTGTTGGCATGGTGACTGGCGACGAGCTGCTCCGAGAGGCCGTTGAGCGCCGCTGCCGAGAAGCCGAGGGGACGGGGCGTGAGATCCATGGAACTCCTTCGCTGTGATTCAGGCGTGCGTCATCAACGGGTAGACCACGAGCCCGATCAGGGCGGCCGCGACGACGATGAGCGGCTCTGGAAGCTTCTTGAAGCGCCAGAGCAAGGCGACGGTCACGAGCGCGAGTCCGGCGGACACCCCGTCGGTGATCGCGCCGATCGCCGCAGCGGTCACCCCGTCGACGAACGCGACAATCGCCGGGCGCTTGCCGTGCTTCTTGAAGTAAGGCGCCGGCAGGATCGTGAAGAGATAGCACGGCACGAATGTGTCCAGCGCCGCCGCCACGGAGCCCCGGAAGCCGGCCACTAGGTAGCCGATGAGCCCGGTCGTGATGACCACCGGTCCCGGCGTGATCATCGCCACCGCGACTGCGTCGACGAACTGGCGGTCGGTCAGCCAGTGGTATTCCTGGATGCCGCCGCCATAGAGGACGGAACGATCGCCAGGCCGCTGCCGAAGATGAAGCTTCCGGCGTAGGCAAAGTAGGCGGCGATCTGGCCGGGCCTGTGCCAGTCGACGGTGTCGAGCGCGAGCCAGGTGAACAGTGGCGCTGCCCAGGAGCGCATCGCGCTGCGCGTGATCGTCGGCGGCGCGCGGACCACCCAGACGAGCACGCCGGCGCCGAGGAAAATCCAGACGATCTCCGACTTCGTGATCACCGTCACCGCCGCGCTGACCAGGAAGATCGCCCACAGCAGCTTGTCGTCGCCGATGTTCTTTGTGGTGAGCTTGCGGGCGCTCGTCGCGACGATGCCGATGACCGCCGCGCCGACGCCATAGAACACCGCCTGCATCCAGCCGATGCCGCCGTAGCGCGTATACACGGCGCCGATCGCGACGACCATGAGGAACGACGGCAGCACGAACGCGATGCCTACCAGCGTCGCGCCGCGGATGCGGTAGTGGACGTAGCCGAGGTAGATCGCGAGCTGCGCCGCTAGCGGCCCGGGTATCAGCTGGGCGAGGGCCATGCCTTCCTTGTAGTCGCTCTCGTAGATCCAACGGCGCCTCGCGACGAGGTCGCGGTACATGTAGCCGACGAGGGCGACCGGGCCTCCGAAGCCCCATGTGCCCAAGGCGAGCATGTAGCGCACCAGTTCCCATACCGAGTACGAAGCCTCCTCGCGCGGCGGCGTGGTCGCCAACTCCCCGGACTCATCGCGCGGCCCCCGGGCCTGCCGCGCGTTGGGCTTGACGCTCGAAGTGGGCGTAGAGCGAATCGAGCACATTGCTCATCTCGGCCAGGAGTGCGTCGTCGTCGCTGATCCGTTCGCACGCGCCCGCCATGACCGCCTCGAAGGCGACCGCCTCGGGAACCGCCTCGCCACCGACGTCGAGCGCCTGAACGATCGTTCGGAGGCGTGCGAGGGCGCCGTCATCGTCGAGGCCGAAGCTCGCCATCAGCGCTTGGAAGGTGACGCGGTCGTCGACGTGCGTGAAGGTCGCGCCGTCGAAGTCGAAGCCGAGCGCGCTCTTCGGGCAGTCCGAGGGCTTGGCGAGCCATCGAAACTTGGCATCGGGGTCGATGAACCGGCGAATCAGCCAGGCGCTCGCGACTCGGTCAACCCAGAGGCGTCGCCGCGTCGCCCAAGTGCGCCCGCGGTACGCGGCGACGTCGAGCCTCGGCACCGTTCCCGCGGTCTCGTGCGGCTCGTCTGGCGAGAGGAGAACGTCGATGCGCTTGCTGAAGTCGGTCCAAGCCGCTTCGGCCTCGACGCTCGACTCCGATTGGAAGAGGTCGATTGCTCGCAGGGCGTCGAACTCCTTCTCGAATCTTCAGGCCTGGCAGCCGCGTTTGACCGAAGGCATCGTCCGTTGCTACCTCGTGCAGGACCGCGTCGCTGGATTCGGGATGCAGGCGGTGAACGCACTTCACCCTCCTGTGCCCGGGAGCGGATCGAACGAGCCGCCGGCGCCGAGCCGGCGGCTGTACCACCCACCCAGCCTTCCGCACTTGCAAGGCCTGAAGCACCGGCTGGAGACCGAGTGGGTGCCTCAACTGCAGCGCACGCTCGACATCAGTCGAGAGGAACTGCCTCTGCTGTGGGACTGCGACTTCCTGCACGGCGAGCCCGCGGCAGAGAGCGATCAGCGCTACGTTCTTTGCGCGATCAACGCCAGCAGCGTCGCCCCCTTCCCCGATTCGGCGATCGAGCCGCTGGTCGACGCGGCCGTCGCGGGGGTCGGGTTGGGTCGTCGATGAACTGGAACTCCTTCAACCACAGGCTCACTGCGTGCCTTGCTCCGCGGGGGGTGGCGCGCGGCGCTACATGCATGCACCGCCGTCCGTGGACCACGTTTCTTGTCCACTAAGCTCAACTAAAGCTACTCGAGAAGCCCACGGCCTTCGCCTGCTCCAGCGCGAAGCCCATGGCAGCGATCCGGTTATGGCCAAAGGTGTCTTCATGGGCGATGTCGTGCGATATGCTGCATTGCAACATGCAGCTCGACATCCGCCTAGGGCTTGAAGACGTGCTCGCCGCCCTCTGGCATGCGAGGCGTTCGGACGACATCGCTCGTCTGGCACACGTGAGCTATTCCGAGGTGCAGCGCTGGGCTAGCGCTGCACACGCTGCGGGAGTCGCCGCACGCGCCCGCGCGGTACTGGCGGATTGCCCGTATCAGAGCCGGGAGGACTTCATGTTCGCAGTCGACCGCCTGATAGCCGAGGTCGAGCAAGCGCACGTTCAGTTGGCTGACGACGAGCGTCGGGTGGTGACGGCGAAGCGAAGGTCTTCGTCCGAAACGCCTCAGACCTCACCCACCATCGCGCTTTAGATTCTCGCCGTGCGCGCCAAGCACGCACTCGTGTTCGAACTTTTCAGGCCCAGTCCTCGGTTGAAACCTCGCCGGTCTCGACAGTGACAGGTCCTCTCGGTGCAAACTCCTCCGATGCAGAACCGCCTCGCCGCCGCAAGCGCGGGACCGCGTCGTCGCCAAGGTTTTCTCCTTGGCACGGTAGTGGGTCGATAGGATGGTCCGCCTCACGCGCCAGACGCGCGATCGAAGGAGGCGCCGATGAGAAGCCTGGTCGAAACGATCTATCCGAACAGCACGCCGGGCGTGTGGACGGACCTCGAAGCGGCGGGCACGACACTCGAGAACCCCTACGTCTACGACAGCGCGGCGCGCGAGCTCAAGGCGATGGCGAACAAGGGCCTAGTCGAGATCGTGCGCGAGGAGTACCGGCACGCGTCGAACGACATGCTGATCGACAGCATCACGTTCGCCCGGCTGCGCTGAGCTGGCCCGAAGACGGTGATCGATAGCACGCAAGGCGACAGAAGCGAGTCGCGCAAGCGGTCGTAGCAGGCCCACGCGCGCGTATCGATCACGCTTCTTCGTCACATCCTTCCGCACCGCTGCCGCTCACTTGAGCTCGGGAGTCGCCCTGACGCCTCGGCGCCTCAACCGACCACCCCAAACAGCGTGTCAGCGACGACACGGTTGCGTCCGGCGCTCTTTGCGCGATAGAGCGCCTGATCGGCCCGGAGCAGCAGGTCGGCTGCGCTTTCATCGCCACGCCAGGCCGCTAGCCCGAACGACGCGGTCACCGGCCGCTCGCCCGAAGGCAGCGGAGGCAACGCTTCCAGGCGCACACGTAGCCGCTCGACCAGCGAACTGGCCTGGGCCATGATGGTGCCAGGCAGGACCAGCAGGAACTCTTCGCCTCCGAAGCGGCCGACGTGGTCACCGGCGCGCAGCGAACCGGCCAGGCAGCCCGCCACCGAGATCAATACCTCGTCGCCCACGATGTGGCCGAAGCGGTCGTTGACGGATTTGAAATGGTCGATGTCGACCAGCGCGACGCACATCGGGTCGCCGCGCCGGTGTGCGTGCTTGACCGAGCCGTCCAGGTCGAGGTCGATCTGGCGTCGGTTCGACAGACCCGTGAGCGCGTCACGGGTGGCCAGTGCCGCGATCTTCTGCAGTGAAGAGTGAAGTCGCGCTCGCAGATTGCTGATATAGCTGGCGGCGACGGCAAACCACACCGAGCTGGCGACGACCAACACCGCGCTGATGACCTCGACGCGAAAGTCGAGCGCATCGGCGTAGAGGTGATACCGAAGCAGCATCGCAACGCCGTAGCTGGCCAGCACGTATGCCGCCACGCCTGCCAGCTCGCGCACGCTCAGCTTCAGCATGCCGAAGACAAACAGAACGCTATAGAAGGGCGCGGCGACGAACTGGACGTCGCGCCCGAGAACCTGGATCGTGGCCACCATGGTCACGGCCAGACACACCTGCAACGCGGTGAGCGATGGATCCTCGAAGCGCTCGTTCCAGCCGGTGACAAAGGTCCCCAGCAGACCGAGATTGATCACCAGGAAGAGCCCGGCGACCTGTGCCATCGCCGCGCCCGGAAAGAGGTTCAGCTGCCAGCACAGTGCCAGGATGAGCAGGCCCAGAGCGTAGGTCGAGGACGCCATGCCAAAGCGGCGCAACCGCAACGCTTGATGCTGCTCGGGCGTTCGCGGGGACTTGAGCGTCGAGGCCGTCGGTGACATGGCTTGCGTGCAACACCAGCCGGCGCCTGCAAGCGGGGGCACGCACCTACGGTATCGGCGCTGAGCGCTGGGACTTGAGCTTGTCGCGCCGTCCGGCGGCGGATCCTCATCGTCGATGACAACGCAGACGCCGTCGAATCGATCGCGCAGATGCTGCAGCTGAGCGGCCTCGACGTGCGCACGGCCTGCGATGGCGTCGACGCGCTGCGTGTCTCACGAGATTTCAGGCCCGAGGTTGCTTTCCCCGATCTGCACATGCCGGGCATGGGTGGCATCGAGCTGGCCAAGGTCCTCAGGTCGGAGCCATGGGGAGCAGCCGTGCGCCTCGTCGCGCTGACGGGCATGGGCAGCCGGTCAGACATCGGTGCCACAGCCGCAGCGGGGTTCGACGCGCATCTCGTTAAGCCTGCGCCGCCGGAGGAGATGCTGCGCCTGGCGACGCAGCAGTCGTCGAACGTCGTGGCGCTGTTCGGCGATAGCAAGCGTGGTTCGTAGCGCACGCGGTGTCGGGTCAGACAACCTTCCCCCAGGTTGTGACGTCGCCATGAGAGTTCGCCGGTTAGCGGTTGGCGCAGGTCGTTTCAGCGCCCCGGGGGCTTCTTGTCCTCCAAGCTGGGCGGGTCGCCCGCCTTCGTGCGGATGACGCTCAGCTTCCCGTCGCTTTCCAAGCAGGCCGACTTCACCTCCTGCAAGGACTCGATGCCGGCCTCTCTCAAGTGCGACCACAGCTCGGCCATCGTGACCATTTCGGCGCGAAGATGCTTGCGGTTGATGCGGCCTCGGGATATCAGTTTCAGTGGCGGCGGCTCGACGAATCGTTCGATCGCACGGCTCCGGAACGAGAGCCAGTCGAGCGCATAGTTCCAACCCACAAGTGTCGACACGAGAATGATGCCTTCGGCAACGGACGTGTAGCCGCCCGTCATCGCGTTCTGAGATGCGTCCGCAACCAGGACCACCAGCAAAACATCGGCCACGCCGATGCTGCCGACGTCGCGCCTGAGCAGGAAGCGAAACACCAGGAACAGAAACCAATACATCAGAGAGCCGCGTAGGACGAGTTCCCATGGCGACACATTCAGCTCGATGAGTGCAGACCAGTCCATGTCATCCTTCGGTTAGGGTTTGTGCAAGAGACTGCGAGCGAGTCAACCAGGCTCCGCGGGCCGGCTCTGCGCGTGGAAAGTGCGTCCACCCGCCAGCTTGGTCGATTCGCCTCCATCTTCTGTGCCTGACGCAAGGCACTCTCGGCTCGCTCACGTGCTTCAGCCGATCCGTACCTCTCAATGAAAGCGCGCTTCTCCTTCTCGCCGTACGCAACGTTGAGCGCCCTCGTGAGAGCTCGCACGCCGATTGACGCACCCCCCAGCGTCGGAGCGACGCCGCCTGAAATGCCGAAGCGAGCGGCGAGCTGCCTACCTATTCAGTGGTTGTCGGGGCATCCTGCGTACCCGCGCGCCCTCGCCACGACAATCAGACGACCTGGGGACAGAGACGCTGGAGTACCGTCGAGGCCTTTGAGGGCCAACTCATGATGTCCGCTCCGTTCGTTTTGTCGTCCGCATTGCTTCTGACACTGGCCGCCTGCTCCAAGCAGTCGCAGGACGCGGTTTCGCCCTCCACGACGCCGGTCCCTGCCAGCGGCTTCGCGACGCCGGCCTCGGATCCGTCACTGCCCGCAGCGTCGGTCGTCGCGAGCGCGCCTGCCACGCCCGTTGACGCTCCTGCGTCCGCTCCTGCGGGGATGCCGATGCCATCGTCCGGGCCGGCAGCGGCGTCTGCCGCAAGTGCACCCTAGAACGGCGGTGGCTCGAAACGAGCCCGCCTCTGCTGTTGCGCAACGGCTAGCTGTGCGCCAAATGTTCCTGGACGGCCGCGCACCTTCGCTGGCTCGTTGCCGTCAAGCTCGAGCACGCGGCCCAGCAGTTCAGCGCCCAGGTAACCTGACCTGATAACCGAATTCGCCGCCCGAACGGCCGGCTGAGACGGCCATACGCGAAGCGTTGCCCGGCTGGAGCTTGACCTCCGGATGCCTGCGATTGGCTGTATTCGTTCCGAGTCAGACGAGCGTGTCCGACCAAGGTATCGTCTCGATGAACGGGATTTTCTCAGGGTGCTGGAGCTGCAGTGCGTCCTTAACGGCTATCAACTCTCGTGCCACCCGCCGCCGATATGACGCACTGGCTTTCGCGGGCTCGGCAGGCTCAAGCAACTCGCGGCGTAGCCGCAGGTATTTGCCGACGAGATTCTCGGGCACGATCGAATGCGTGGGCGTTGCTAGACTAACTTCAGCGACGAGAGCTTGAGCGTACCGTCTTCGGTTTCGAACGTCAGCGTCTTGCTGTCGCTGGACGAGAAGCCACTGATCGCCTTGCCGACGGTGTCGTATACCTTGACGTGCTGGCCGTCGTCGACTGCCAGGCGATGATTTGCGGCGAAGTAGGCGTAGCGCAGATCGTTAGAAGATCCTGAGACGCTCGGGCTACCGAGCTCATGTGGCCACCAGGTCTTGGCGGCCGGCGAGCCCTTGGTGATGGGCTCAAGCGGCTTCATGGGTTGAATCGGCTTCATCGGTTCCATGGCAGAGATTTTCTCAGAGTGGCGCGTCACTACGAGGGCTAGCGATCGCGTCGTCGAGTAGGCGAAGTCTCACGTCGGTGCGTCCTCAATTGGAGATCACGGTTCTAGATTCGTCATCCCGGCTGGGCAGGCAGCCCTGGGCCGAACTGAGACGTGTGCCAATGTGCGCTCTCGAGCGACCTGATCAATACGTCGGTTCAGTCCAGGTCCGCGAAGCGCGTCAGGTCCATGGACGCCAGACCGGCAACGCCGCGCCGATCACGTAGATCAAGCGCAGCACGCCCACGCCCTTCTGGGGATCTCGCGGTCATCGGGATCGATGTCGTTCGGCGCATGACTAACCTTGAGCATGTGCTTCCTTCCAGAAAAGCCGGACGGACAGGCACGCTCGATGACATAGCGACGGCATCCGATCCCTCTGTGTCATCGAATCGCGACCGGGTTGATCATCGACTGCACCGCGCCCCGGTACTTGTTGTGCCCAAGCACGAACATGAACTCCCACGCCTTGTCCTTGGCGAGCTCGGCCGTGTTGATGTTCTCAAGAATGTAGGTGCCGCTCATGGGCAGCAGGATCTGGTGCACGCCAAAGACCGGTCCGTCCTTGTCGCCTTCCTTCTCGAATGGAATTGCCTCGACGGCCCGCGTGTTGGCGCCGACGGCGACGACGCCCTTGGAAACCAGGTAGCGCGCACCTTCGCGGCCGACGCCGGGCTCAACCGAACTGTAACGCTTCGGGTCCGTCTCGATCAGGCTGAGCCAGCCGGTGTGGAAGATGACGACGTCTCCTTGGCGGATCTCGACGCCTTGCTTGGCGGCGACGGCATCGATCTCGGTCGGCAACGGTGCCAGCTGACGCCTGCTGACGCATCCATTTCGTTCCAAATGCCGTAGACGGACGTTCGGCGAGCGCAAACGGGATTGGATCAGCCCTCGAGTCGAATTCGACAGCACCTGAGATCAACGATATGCCCATCACGTCCTTCTATGCAGCAATCCTTGCCCTTCTTTTCGGTGCGCTGAGCGTAAGGACGCTCCTGCTTCGACGCAGGCTGCGGGTCGCGGTCGGCGACGGCGGCGACGCGCGTCTGCTGCGCGCCGTGCGGGTGCACGCAAACTTCGCCGAGTACGTCCCGCTTTGCCTCTTGCTCGTCGCATTTTGCGAGGCCCAGGGCGCCTCGACAGTCTGGCTGCACGCTGTGTTGGCAAGCCTGCTCCTAGCGAGGCTGTCTCACGCCTACGGCGTCAGTCAGGTCGACGAGCCGGCCGGGTTCCGGGTCTTCGGAGTCGCTCTGACGTTGACGGTTCTGTTCATATCGGCCTTTCGTCTACTTTCGGTCGTTCCACGGGGCATAGGCTTCTGATCTCGTAGAGCGCCATGCGGCGGCGATCGGCCCGCAGTGGGCGTCTTGCTTTGTGGCCCAGCCTTGGCCCCGAGCCGTTCGAGCCTTGAGAAATCGGGCGCGCCCACAACCGTCATCAAACGGTCTGTCGATCTGGGCCGCTCTCGATCGACAAGTGTCATCCACTCGGCCACGGACGTTGCATGACCCACTCACGTTCACCATTTCTTGCGACCGATCGCAATTGGCCGCTCGTCGCGGCCGGGGCGCTGATGACGTGCGTCGCGATCGGCGTCGTGTTCTCGCTCGCCGTGTTCCTCGACCCGATGGGCGCGGACACCGGCTGGTCGCGAGCCGGGATATCAATGGCGATGACGCTCGCCTTCCTCAGCATGGGCGTCGCGGGTTTCGGCTGGGGCGCCCTCAGCGACCGATACGGGCCGCGCCGGGTGGTGCTCGCCGGGATCGCGCTGCTGGGCCTCGCAAGCATCCTTGCCAGCCGCGCCGGCAGCCTGCTCGCGTTCCAGGCGACGTTCGGCGTTCTCATCGGCGTGGCCGCAGGCGCCTTCTTCGCCCCGATCATCGCGGCGACGAGCGTCTCGTTCGAGAAGCGTCGTGGACTCGCGATCGCGCTGGTGTCGGCAGGCATGGGCGTGGCGCCGATGACGATCGCGCCGTTGGCCGGCTGGCTGGTGACGCAGGTCGGCTGGCGCCAGACGATGTCGGCCATCGGCTTCGGCACCTGGCTGCTGCTGCCCTTCGTCTACTTCATCCGCACGTTACCCGCGACGGCGGCCTCGGCCGGCACGTCGGCGGCCGATGGCATCGCGTCGCATGCTGGCGCCGCGCTGCGCTCACGCGCGTTCCTGGTCCTGGCCGGCGCCTTCTTCGCGTGCTGCGCGGCGCACTCGGGGCCGATCTTCCATACCGTGAGCTACGCGATCGGATGCGGGCTGCCGATGGTCGCCGCTGTCACGATCTACAGCATGGAAGGCGCGGCAGGACTGGGCGGACGGCTGCTGTTCGGCGTCCTCGCCGACAGGTTCGGAGCCAAGCCCGTGCTGGTCGCGGGACTGCTCGTGCAGGCGTTCGCCGCCGTCTCGTACCTCGCAGTGAATCGGCTCGGAGGCTTTTATGCGGTGGCGATCGTGTTCGGCGCTGCCTACGGCGGCACCATGCCGCTCTACGCGGCGCTGGCGCGCGAGGCCTTCGGCGCGCGCATCCTCGGGACCGTGCTCGGCGCAGCCACCATGGTCTCGAGCCTGGGCATGGCGCTCGGTCCCTTCATCGGCGGCTGGCTCTACGACCGTTTCGGCAGTTATGCCTGGCTGTACATCGGATCGATGATGGCGGGCCTGGCGGCAGCTGGAATCGCGACGATGTTCCCGCTCGCGGCGAGGACGCCGCCGCTCAAGGTCGCCTGACTTCGCGGGCATCGAGCGCGGCCGAGTCCGTCACGCACGGCCGTCTCGATGCATTTTCTGCGACAGCGAATTGGGCGTGCAGACACAGGTGGAGGCTGCGGAGAAGAGCGGACCCGCTCCGCGAGTGGCCGGACGATCGCCGATCCGGCGCAAGAAGGGTGCATAGGCGAGGTACGGAACGCTCTCGCGATGAGTCGGAACCCCGAAGACATAGATGCCGAGTCGCTGCTCCTGAGCAAGCCCGGCCAGGGAACTTGCATCAACGCCGGTGGCCTACACGAAGTCACGTGGCAGCGGAACGAGGTCGACGAACTTCATGTCGCTGTCCCGGTAGCGCGCGAGCACGCCACCCCCCCCTTGTCAGCGTGTCCGAGCCCGGGCACGTTCGGGAGTCGTTGCCGTCGAGGCAGTGATCGGTCCAAAGAATCCGTAGAGCGAGCCGCCGGTGCTCACGCCTCCGCTCGGCACGTTGAACAGACCCTGCTTGATGAACGGCGGCCGGACCAACGGCGAAACGGCGACCCGGGGGTGTTGTTCGGCTCGTGATCGATCGTCAGGTCCAGGCATCGACTCGGAGTCGGCGCCGTCCGGGTGGTGACCCACCCGATCGCATCGTCAGCGCGGACGCTTTCGGGCCCGGTGACGGGAAGATCGCCCGGCTTCGGCGGCACCACCGGCCGCCTGAACCGACTGTCGCCGAAGAACAGTGCCAGCCGTTCGCCATGCTCCGCGGGATACCCCAGATCCGTTCCCGGAAATCCGTAACGTGTCGCGCTTTGCGATGTGGTGGCCGCGCGAGGAAGTCGCCGGCCGCAACCGTTCATCGATCGAGACGACGGGCGACGACATCGCGTATCGCGTCGGCAACCCGCTGGACGAGCCTTGCCAGGCCCATCAGAACGGTATCGACCGTCGCCCTTCTGCTGACCAGGCCGCCGTCGAGGATGCTCTGGATCCTCGCGACGACGGCGTCGTAGTCCGCATATTCGATCTCGCGATTGAAGGCGATCGCGAAATCGATGCCGTCGGCGCGCGAGACAGCCGCAGCACCCGTGCCCGCGAAGCGCCCGTAGCGCCCACCGACTTCGCGCGCGCCGATGTTCCAGACCGCATGCGTGCCGAGGAACCTGGCGATCGTGGCGGTGGACATGATCAGGCCGCCAGAACCGGCGTCGTGTTCCAGCGAGAAGGTGCGGCCATGGGCATCCGGAGCGGTCGCGCCTACGGCCATTTGGACATGCGACGGACTGACGCCCAAGCATCGTAAGTCGCGACCTCGTCCGCGCGGCGCGCGCTGGCCGCGGTCCCGCCGACATGGACGTCGGCAATGCCGAGCGGCGCCAGGAGCGCGCGCCGCAGATAGTCGATCAGGCTCAGACCCGACGCCTTCTCCACCATCGCCGCCAAGACCGTGAAGGCTGGATTGGATAGTTGGCGCCCGTGCCGGGCCGTGCGACGAGCGCCGTGCCGAAGATGTATTGCAATACTTGAGCTAGCGTCGGTCGCGAGGTCGTGCCGAAGAGCTTGGCGATGCTTCGAATCTCGACCTCGACCTCGACCTCGACATCGTCCTTCAGCCCGCTCTGCCGAGTCGCGAGATGCTTGACGGTGATGCTGTTCATGTCGCGATCGACAGGAATCAACGGCAGCTTCGTGACGCCGAGATACGGGAAGGCCGGCGTGTCGAGGCCGAGCACCCCGGTCCTGACGAGCTGGTCGATCGCTGCGCACGTGAAGATCTTCGACACGCTGGCAACACGAAAGAGGGTAGCTGGGCGTGTGATCGGATAGTCGGGCAGGGCCCACGTGTAGCCGCGCGAACCGATGACTGCGCCGTCTCGCGCAATGGCGGCGCTCGCGGCGCGGATATCGTGCTCGACCATGAATCGCTTGATGGCGCGATCGATCGCCAGCGCGCCGATGAACGCGTCGCCGGTGAGCGTCCAGCGCCCGATTCGCTGAGACTCGACGCAAGCGTTCAGCGCATCGCGGGTCGTTGCGATCTACCTGATCAAGCCGTTCAGATGTGGCGGCGGCTTCGGCGGGTGCTGTTCGCCGCGCACCGGTCGACTGTCCTCGAGCCCTGCCTCCAGCGCGCGCAGCCTGACCCGAAGCGAGTCGCAAGCATCAGCCACGAGTCTCGTCCTCTGCAGGCAACGACATGCCGCGCATGCCGACCGGGGTCACAACAAACCTTTCAACCTGAACCGCTTGGACCCGGAGCATCTCACGGCAGGACAAGATGCAATCGGCGCTTCCGAGCCGGGCGCGGTTCACGCGGCACCTCTGCGCTCGCCGTCCACTAGAGTTCAGCTATGCAACCTTCGAAGACGATCTTCCACATCGCACCGGTGTCGGGCAAGCGGCGGCTCGTGCTCGGCGCGAGGAGCGACGACCGGTGATCAGGATCGGCGTGGACGTCGGCGGAACCAAGATCGAGGCGATCGCCCTCGACGGCGCCGGCCAGGTCTTGGTGCGGCGGCGCATCGCCTCGCCCGCGCACGGCTACGCGCAGACGGTGCAGGCGGTGCAGCGACTGGTCGCCGAACTCGAAGCCGAGCTCGGTACGCGCGCGAGCGTCGGCGTCGGCACGCCGGGGGCGATCTCGGCGGCGACCGGCCTGGTCAAGAACGCGAACTCGACCCAACTGAACGGCCAGCCGTTTGCGGTCGACCTCGCGCGCGCGCTCGGGCGCGAAGTCCGGGTCGAAAACGATGCCAATTGCTTCGTTCTCTCGGAAGCGACCGACGGCGCCGGCGCCGGCCAACGCATGGTCTTCGGCGTGATCCTCGGCACCGGGGTCGGCGGCGGGATCGTCCACGACGGCCGGGTCTGGGTCGGTCCGAACGCGATCGCCGGCGAGTGGGGTCACAACGAGCTGCCGACGCGCGATGTCTCGACCGTCGTCGACACGCTCTGCTACTGCGGCCGCCGGCGCTGCGTCGAGACCTTCCTCTCCGGGCCGGGACTCGCCGCCGACCACGCCCGAACCAACGGACCGGCGTCGCCGGCACTCGATGCGGCGGCGATCGTCGCCCTCGCGCAGGCGGGGGACCCCGGCGCGGGCGCCACGCTCTCGCGCTATTACGAGCGCCTAGCCGGCGCGCTGGCGATGGTGATCAACGTGCTCGATCCCGACGTGATCGTGCTCGGCGGCGGCCTGTCGAACATCGAGTCGCTCTACGGCGCGGTCGAGGCGTTGCTGCCGGGGCGCGTCTTTTCCGACCGGGTCGCGACCCGCGTCGTGCGCAACCGCCACGGCGACTCGTCCGGTGTTCGCGGCGCCGCCTGGCTCTGGCCGCCTTGAGGCACGAGACGGACCGGCTTCGGACCGGACCGAGGCCGAAGCTCGCTCACCCCTGAGGCGAGGCCTGGGCCGAAGCGCTGCGCGCGAGAGGCGATCGCTCCCAGGCGGCGAGCAGCGCCTTCGGATCGTCGAAGATCGCGATCGCGCCGGCCAGTGCGGCGTCGTCCCAGCCACGGCCGCAGCGCAGCGCGATCGTGGCGACGCCGGCGCGCGTCGCGGCCTCGATGTCGTACGGCGTGTCGCCGAGCATCAGAGCGCGGGCGGCGATCACGCCGCTCTTGTTCAGCGCGACGCCGACGATGTCGGGGTCGGGCTTCGATCGCGCGGCGTCGCTCGACGTTGCCGCGCTCGCGATCAGGTCGTCGATGCCGGCCTGGCGCAGCAGCGCCGCGAGCTCGTCGCCGGACGCCGACGTCGCGACGACGAGCGCGAGCCCTTCCGCGCGCATGCGCTCGAGCAGCGGGCGCGCGCCTGGCGTCGGCCGAAGAGAGCGCAGGTAGCGACCCAGGAACAGGCGGCGGCGGTCCTCGCTCAATCGCCGACCGAGCGGTTCCTCGTCGCCGATGCCGAGCAGCGTCGCCAGGATCTTGTCGCCGCCCTTGCCGATCAGCGCACGCACGCGCTCGAAGCGCACCGGCCGGCCGTGCCGGGCGAGCGTCTCGACCCAGGCGCGCGCGTGCGCGTCGTTGCTGTCGAGCAGCGTGCCGTCGATGTCGAGCAGCACCGCGGCGAAGGAGCGATCGTCGTCCATGGGCGCGACCTCGACGGCAACCCTCGTGCCGATCGCGGCTGGGCATCACGCGGTGGCCGGCGTCCTCGATAATCTCGTCCCACGCCACCGACCCACCCGGCACTCGGTCAGGGCCATTCCACCGAGAGCGATCGCATGACAACTTCCGCCACAGCGGTGGATGCCAGGGGCATCACCGACGCCATGAGGGGTGCGGCAGACGCGTCGCCCAGGACAAGACCGGTCTACGGCGTCCTGGGCGCCCTCAGCACGTCGCACATGGTCAACGACATGATGCAGTCGCTGATCCTGGCGATGTATCCGATCCTGAAGGGCGAGTTTTCGCTCAGCTTCACCCAGATCGGCCTGATCACGCTGACCTACCAGCTCACGGCATCGCTGCTGCAGCCGCTCGTCGGGCTCTTCACCGATCGCCGGCCGCAGCCCTACTCGCTGCCGTTCGGCATGTTGTCGACGCTGGTGGGGGTGCTGCTGTTGGCGTTCGCGCCAAGCTTCGAAGTCGTGCTCCTGGCAGCGGCGTTCGTGGGCATCGGCTCGTCCATCTTTCACCCCGAGTCGTCCCGGGTCGCGCGCCTGGCCTCGGGCGGCCAGCACGGCTTCGCGCAGTCGGTGTTCCAGGTCGGCGGCAATACCGGAACCGCCATCGGGCCGCTGCTGGCGGCCGCGGTCATCGTTCCTTTCGGCCAGCGCAGCGTCGCCTGGTTCGGGCTCGCGGTGGTGCTGGGCATCTGTCTCCTGGTGCAAGTCAGCCGCTGGTACGCGGCGCAGCACATTTCCGCCGGGCCGCGCAAGCCGTCGGCTGCGGTGCCGCCCTATCCGCGCCGGGTCGTGTGGGGCGCCATCGCGGTGCTGCTCGTGCTGATCTTTTCCAAGTACTTCTACGTCGCGGGCCTCAGCAGCTTCTACACGTTCTACCTGATCGAGCGCTTCGGTCTGAGCGTGCAGAGCGCGCAGCTGCACCTGTTCGTCTTCCTGTTCGCATCAGCCGTCGGCACCTTGCTCGGTGGACCGATCGGCGATCGAATCGGTCGCAAGCCCGTGATCTGGGTGTCGATCCTGGGCGTGGCGCCGTTCGCGCTGGTGCTGCCGCATGCCGACCTGTTCTGGACCACGACGCTGACCGTCGTCATCGGGCTGGTGCTCTCCTCGGCCTTCTCCGCCATCCTCGTCTACGCGCAGGAGCTGATGCCGGGCAAGGTCGGCATGGTGTCGGGCCTGTTCTTCGGCTTCGCCTTCGGCATGGGCGGGCTCGGCGCCGCGGTGCTGGGCGTGCTCGCGGACCACACGAGCATCGGCTTCGTCTACGACGCCATCGCCTACTTGCCGCTGCTGGGCGTCGTGGCGGCGCTCCTGCCAAGGACGGTTCGCCGAGGCTGACCCTGGGACCGCCGCTTGCCCGGCCATGTCGGCATGAAGGGTCGTGGACTGCTCGCTTCCGCCCTGATCGGTGCCGTGGCCGGCGCGCGATCGATGACCCCGATGGCCGCACTCGCCACGGCGCGGCTCGCCAGGCTTCGCACTCCCGGGCAGCTGCTCCTCCTCGACCGTCCCCTGTTCAGGTTCGGCGCCCTTGCGATGGGTGTGGGAGAGTTGTTCGGCGACAAGATGACCTCGGCGCCTGACAGGACGGTCGCTCCCGGGTTGTTGGCGCGTGTGCTGAGCGCCGGCATCGCGGGCGCGGCGCTGGCACGACGCGGTCGCGAGCGGGACGGCGCCTCGATCGCCGTGGCAGTTGCGGTCCCCTTGGCCTACTTGACGCTTGCCGGCCGTCGGCGGGCGATCGCTCGCATGGGTCAGACCCGCAGCGGATTGATCGAAGACGCGCTCGTCGTTGCTGCTGGCGCAGCCATCGTCGCTTCGGCAGTCAGGTGATGCGCCGAGGACAGCCGGCAAGTCGATTTCCTGGCCGGACGAAGACGCTACGATCCTGCGGCATGTCGAACGTGCGGGACCGGAGACGACGCCGCCATGACCGTTCCACGGCCATCCGCCGAATTCGAGCCGCACCTCGTGCTGTTGCTGTACGGCGACCCAAGCGATGCGGTCACCCGAGCGCTCGTCGAGGGTCGCTCGCAGCTCGGCTGGCCGCTGCTCGCCGTGTCGACGCAAGAGCTCCTCGACGGCACCGAGCTCGACGACAACTGGACGGTGGCCGGGCGACGCGTGACACCGCAGCACACCGCGGTCATCAACCGGCTGCCACTGGGCGATCGACTCGAACCCGGTCCGGAGACAGCCGCCGGAACGGTGGCTCGTCAGGCCTTGTGGAGTCGGCTGCACGACGAACTCGGCCGCTTCGGCTACGCATCGTCGCTCCCGACCGCCAGCTCGATCTTGGGCTGCTACGGCTCGCTCCTCGACCAGTGGCAAGACCTGCCGCGCCTCGTGCCGGGGCTGCGCGTGCCCGACCACTCGGCGCCGTCGGTCCCGCGCGCCTTGCACGGCACCGTCTTCTCGGTCAACCGCTGGACGCCGTACAGCCTGGGCAAGCCGCTCGACGAGGCCCTCGCGGCGGGGCTGACAAAAGAGGCGCGGCTCGACTACGTGATGCCGGAAGGGCGCCTGGTCCACCTGGCGCAAGTCGGCGACTCGATGTTCTTTCCGAACCCGCCGTCGACGATGACGGCGCCGCAGCAGCAGGCGATGGTGGGCGTGGCACGCGCGTTCGCCGCCGTCTCGCCGATCCGCATCCTCGAGCACGCCTTCTTTCTCGGCCATGGCGAGCCGATCCTCTACAGCAGCTTTCCGGTACCGGTGCTGAGCGGCGGGCACCCCCTCTACCCGGATCTCGTCACGCAGGGTTTGCACAATGACATCAAGAAGCGGGGTGGACGCCGTTCTGCGTGAGCTGCGCTTCGGCGCCGCTCCGCTCATCGCCGCTGCCGATCTCGGGGCAATGGCCGAGGCCGACGAGGCCCGGTTCCGCTTCGTTCTGGACTTCGATTCAGCGGAGCGCTGGCCCGATGTCGCCTACGACACGGCAGCGCCCGCGGCCCGCCATGACGACGTCATGCGCTCGCGGATCGTCTCGGTGCTCGACGAAGCAGCGCAGATGATGGCCGGGCGGGCCCCGGCCGCGCTGCGCCTGGTCAACGGCCAGCTCCAGCGCGTGCTGTTGCGCCGGAGCGAGAACGCTTCAGGCGGGTCGGCATCCCACCGCTCGCATGTCGGATGCTGCTTGCTGACCAACCTGCACCAGCCGGCTGAAGCGGTGGTCGTGGCGATCGAGGCCGTCACGCACGAATCGATCCATCAGCTGCTGTATCGCACCGAGCAGGCCGGCGGCAACTTCTGCGACCTCGCGCCGACGCCGACCTTCCGCTCGCCGTGGTCCGGCGCGCGCCTGCCGCTGCACTCACTGGTGCATGCGTCCTTCGTCTGGTTCGGACTGCTCACCTTGTGGAGCGAGCTGGCGCTCGGGCCGGCATTCGACGCCGAGGCGGCGCACGCGCGCGGGCGCATCGCTCACTGCCTGTTCGGATTCGCGTTTCTCGACGACGACCTGCTCGACAGCCCGGCCTTTCCGAAGGCCAGCGTCGACGCGCAGGTGCTCGAGGCCATGCGAGGGATGTCCGCTGCAGCGCGTCGCGCGACGCGTGGCGCCGAATCTGACGCGACGCTGCGGCGGGTGGCCGCGGCGCGTCAAGGCGCCGCCTGGCCGGCGGCCGTGGCAGCCGGCCTGGCCTGAGACGACGCCGACCGCCGCTAGGCGCGGAGCGCGCGCTTCTTCCGCCGCGCTGCCCAGCCCATCGCCCCGAGCCCGGCCAGGAGCATCGCGTAGGTCTCGGGCTCGGGCACCGCCGCGACATTGAGATCGACGCCGTTGGCACCGAAGACGAGGCTCGCGACGTACGACGACGACAGCCCCTCGAAAGCGAAGCTCGAGAACGCGCCCTCGAAGCTGCCGAAGTCGAACAGGTCGTACAGCCCGGCGCCGAGGAAGCCGTCGAGGAACGAGATCGTGAGCATGCCGCCGAAGGTCATGCGCCCGTCGACGTCGAGCAGCAGCGTGTGGCCACCCGGGCCGAGGCCGAGGTCGAGGATGCTCCCGGAACCCAGCTTCAAGTCGCCGCCGATCGCGACCGTGCTGGCGCTGCGCGTTGCCAAAGTGCCGCCGAAGACGGCGACGTCACCGGTGCCAAGGGCATGCGCCGAGGCGGCGACGAGCGTGCCGCCGAACAGGTCGGTGCCGCCCGCGAACGAGTTGTTTCCGGTGAGCGTCAGGGCACCTGCGCCGAACTTGGCGAGGCTGCCTTCGTAGACACGCGAGTTGCGCGCCGCCTCACGGGCCACGCCGACCGTGTACTCGGTGTAGTCGTTGACGGCGGCGCTGGCGTAGTACGCCTGCTGGTCGGCGGCATTGGTTGGCACCGGCGGGGGCGCAGCGGGCGGCGTGACGTTCCAGCCCTTCTCGGCCTTGCGCGCGCTCCACGCTGCGGCTTCGGCCTGGTCCTCGGCCTTGCGGGCGTGGATCGCGACGTCGGAGATGTTGTTCGACCAGGTGTCGTTCTGTCCCTTGGTGTCGACGGCGAAGCGGTCGACGAACTGGCCGGGGCCGTTCATCGCGTTCTTCAGGCTGACCGTGCCCCAGCCGTTGCGGTCGTCGGGCACCTGGACGATCTGGCCGGCAGTCGGGTTGACGATCTGGACGCCGGAAGCGTCGTTGATCGTCGCGTTCTGGATCGCGGTCGTCCGCATGACCGAGACCGCCTGCTCGTTGGTCATGTAGCCGAAGCGCTCCATGATGATGCCGAGCGCCGCCGTGGCGTGCGGCTGCGCCGCGGAGGTGCCGCTGAAGGTTCCCGTGCCGGCCGTGGGCACGCCGCCGGGGACGGTGACGTTGCTCGTGACCGTGCCGAGCGATGGCGCTGCCACGCACGACCACTTGGCGTAGCCGCACTGGTTGTAGAGCTGAACCCCCGGGATGTTGACGCTGCCGTCGGGGTTGAGCGTCATGCCGACCGTCGTGCCGTTGAGGTTGGCGGTCTGCTGGATGCCGGTGACCGCGGTCCAGCGCGATTCCAGCTCGGGCTGGAAGTAGGCGGCGCCGGAACGCGGGCTGGCGTTGACGTAGCCGGTGTTGCCGGCGCTGAAGTTGATCGCCGCGCCGGTCTTCCAGGCGTCGAGCGCGCCGGAGAACCAGGTGTCGCCGCGCGTGAGGTAAGTCCAGGTGCCCAGCGCGCCGGCCCTGCCGGTGAGGTTGGTGCCCGTCGTCGGCAGCAGCGTCTGGTACTGCTCGGTGTTGGGCTGGCTGCCCCAGCTGGTGCCGACGATGCGAACGCCCGGCACGGCCGCGACGGCGCGGTAGGTGTTGGCGATGTAGCTCTGGTCGATCGTCTGGCCGACGGTCTGCGTCGCCTGCGGAATGCCGAACAGCGCCCCGTCTCCCTTGAGCGTGTTGCCCATGTAGACGTTGGCGTTGAACGCGACGCCCTGGAAGTTGGTCGTGGCGTTGCCGTCGCGCGAGCCGCCCACCAGGCCGGAAACCGACGTGCCGTGGCTGTCGTTGTAGGCCTGGTTCCAGGTGCCGGACACACCGCCGACGGTGACGGCAGTGAAGCGCGACGCCGGCAGGTCGGGGTGGGCGAAGTAGAAGCCGGAGTCGACGAGGCCGATGTTGACGCCGGCACCGGCGTAGCCGGCGGCGTAGGCGAACTCCGCACCCATCGACCTGAGCCCGTAGCTGCGCAGGAATTCGGGCGTGCGCCAGCTCGCCGGGTCGCCGATCTGACCGGGATCGCCCGGATAACTGGTGATCGAGTAGGCCGGTGCAGCCGCGAAACCGGCCAGCAGCAGGACGGTCAGGCGAGAGAGACGGAACGGGTGCGAAGTCTTCAAGCTCTTCTCCTCCGGGTGGCCATGTGCGTGTGCCTCTTAGCAAATCCGATGCCCGCCGTCCGATCAAGAGCTGCTCAAACAGCCGGGGCCGTCGATGCGAGCGTGGCCGACAAGACCTCCGCCCGGCGTGTAAGGTTTGCCGAAAGACGAAAGCGGATAGATCTTCAGTTGATCCTGCAGCGCGTGCACTTCGGTCGGCGACTTGATCTGCTTCACGCCGTTGGCCTCGTCCGCTCGCGTTCGCCTCATGTCGACTGTTGACATGGCACGCCGGCGGGCCGACAGTGGTCGCGATGAGTCGTCACGCACTTGCCGAGACGCGCGCCTGGGTCGAGCGCGCGGTCATCGGCCTGCAGCTGTGTCCGTTCGCGCGCGCGCCGCAGGTCAAGGGGCAGGTGCGCTACGTCGTCAGCGAGGCGAGCAATACGGCGACGCTGCTCGAGGCATTGATCGACGAGCTGCAGCGGCTGGCCGACGAGCCTGCGGAGCGCGTCGAGACGACGCTCCTGATCCATCCGTACGTGCTCGCCGACTTCGCCGACTACAACGAATTCCTCGCCGTCGCCGAAGCGGCCGTGCTCGAGCTCGGGCTCGAGGGCGTGCTCCAGGTCGCGAGCTTTCATCCTCGCTACCAGTTTGCCGGCACGTCTGCCGACGACCTCGGCAACGCCACCAACCGCTCGCCTCATCCGACGCTGCATCTGCTGCGCGAAGCCAGCATCGAGCGCGCGCTGACCGCGTTCCCGGACCCCGCAGCGATCTTCGAGGCCAACATCACGACGCTGGAGAAACTCGGCGCCGACGGTTGGGCCGCGTTGCAGCAGCAGTGCCGCGACGACGCGGCGAACGGCTGATCGCGGCTCAGGCCGGCGCCAGCGGCACCAGCTGGCCGAGCAGCGTCGGGATCAGTTCGCTCACCGTCGGGTGGATATGGACCGCGCGCTCGATCACCTTGTACGAGGTGTCGGCGGCCATGACGTCGAGCAGCGAATGGACGATCTCGTCGCCCTCGATACAGAGCAGCGACGCGCCGAGGATGCGCTCGCTTGCGGCGTCGACCAGCACCTTCATGAAGCCTTGCGTCTCGCCGCGCTCCTTGGCGCGGCCGACGCGCGTCATCGGCATCACGCCGACGAGCGCAGGCTTGCCCCGGGCGCGCACCTCGGCTTCGCTCATGCCGACGCGTCCGAGCGGCGGGTCGATGAAGAGCGCATACGCCGTCAGCCGGTCGCTGACGCGCCGCTGGCCGCCGTGCAGCAGGTTGTCGGCGACGATCTGGTGATCGTTGAACGAGGTGTGCGTGAACGCGCCGCGACCGTTCGCGTCGCCGAGCGCCCAGACGCCGGCAACGCTGGTGCGCAGCTCGTCGTCGACGACGATGAAGCCGCGCCCGTCGGTCGCGATCCCGGCCCGGTCCAGGCCAAGGTCGTCGGTGTTGGGCCTGCGGCCGACCGCAGCCAGCAGATGGCTGCCTTCGATGGCCGGCATGCCGCCGCGCGCCGCGTCGCCGAGCACGACGCGCACGCCGCCCCCGCCTGGACCCGGGCCGACGCTGGCGTTCTTCACCGCGAAGTGGAAGGCGATGCCTTCGCGCTCGAGGAGCGCCTGCACCTCGCGCGAGACCTCGGGGTCCTCGCGCGCGATCAGGAGGTCCCCGTACTCGAGCACCGTCACGCGGGCGCCGAAGCGCCGGTACATCTGCGCGAACTCGAGGCCGATGTAGCTGCCGCCGGCGACGATCAGATGCTCGGGCAGCGTGTCGAGGTCCATCATCGAGACGTTGGTCAGTACCGGCACGTCGCCGATGCCCGGCCACGTCGGTAGCACCGGCCTGCCGCCGACGTTGATGAAGATCTGCGGCGCCGCAAGCGTCTTGCCATTCACGTCGACCGCGTGCGGCGCGCTGAAGCGGGCATGGCCGCTTAGGAGCGTCAGGCCGGGCGTTGACGCGAGCCACTTGCCGATGCCTTCGATCGCCTCGGCGACGACGCGATCCTTCCTCGCCTTGACCGCCTTCATGTCGATCCGGGGCGCGCCGTCGATGCGGACGCCGTAGTCGCCGGCGCGACGGACGACATGCGCCGTGCGCGCGCTCGCGACCAGCGTCTTGGTCGGAATGCAGCCGTTGTTGACGCAGGTGCCGCCGAGATGCTCGGCCTCGATCAGCGCTGTGTTCATTCCGGCGTGCGCCAGCTTGACGGCGAGGAACGGTCCCGCCTGGCCGGCGCCGATCACGATCGCGTCGTAAGAGGTCGTCATGGAGTCTCCTGGAGCATGCGGCACAGCGCTGCTTCGCATCATCGTCGTTGCCGCGAGCCATGCCTTACTGCTGGGCGACGTCGCACGCCGATGGCGAGACGTCGGCTGGGCCAGAATCGGCGCCATGCCGGCCGCGACCTCGTCCCCGCGCAAGGCCATCGTCTGGATGGCGGGCTGGCTGACCGCGATGATCGTCATCGCCGTCGCCGGCCGCGAGGCGACCCGCACGCTGCACGTCTTCCAGATCATGGAGCTGCGCTCCGTGCTCGGATTCGCGATGCTCTGGCCGCTGGTGCATGCGAGCGGCGGCCTGGCGGCGATGCGGACGCGTCGCATCGGCTCGCACATCGCCCGCAACACGGTCCACTACGGCGCCCAGTTCGGCTGGTTCCTCGCCCTGACCCTGATCCCGATCGCCCAGGTCGTGGCGATCGAGTTCACGATGCCGGTCTGGACGGCGCTGCTCGCGGTCGCGTTCCTCGGCGAGCGCCTCGGCCCGGCGCGGATCGCCGCGGTCGCGCTCGGACTGGTCGGCGTCGCGGTGATCGTCCGGCCGGGCATCGAGCACGTCGATCCGGGGCAGCTGATCGCGCTCGCCGCGGCGTTCGGCTTCGCGATCTCGATCATCCTGGTCAAGTCGCTGACGACGACCGAAAGCGTGGTCGCGATCATCTTCTGGATGCTGGTCATCCAGTCGGCGATTGGCCTGGTGCCGGCGCTGCTGGTCTGGCGCACGCCGGGCGCTGGCGTGTGGCCGTGGATCCTCGTCATCGCCCTCTGCGGCACCTACTCGCACTTCTGCATGGCCAAGGCGCTGACGCTCGCCGACGCGATGATGATCGTGCCGATGGACTTCCTGCGCGTGCCGCTGTCGGCGCTCGCCGGCTGGCTGGTCTACGGCGAGCGCATCGATCTCTTCACCGTGGTCGGCGCCGGGTTGATCCTCGCCGCCAACCTGCTCAACCTGCGCCGGTCGACCCCGGCGCCCGACGACGACACCCGCATGGCGACGTCCCGATGAGCGCGATTCCGTTCGACACCTCGGCTCCGGTCGCCGCCGCGCCGCGCTGGCGCTGGCTGCCCGAGCCGGGCACTTGGAAGTACCACGCGCTCCTGCTCGGCCTTGGCATCCTGGTCCTCGGCCCGCTCGGCGGACTGACGGCGTCGTACATGAACTTCTCGATCGGCTTCTTCGTCGGCGGCCAGGTGCTTGCCGGACTGCTGGGGTCGACCGTCACCTACGGCTACGGCGCGGAGGGCAAGCACGGCGCCAACTACATCCAGACTGCAGCCGCGTCGGTTGCGAGCATGAGCGCCATGGGGGTGCTGATTCAGGCGATGGTCTGGCTCGGCCTGCCGCAGCCGCCGATGTGGCAGCTCGTCCTCTACATGCTGACGATCGGCATGTTCGGTGCCGGCATCGGCATGCTCTACACGCCGATCCTGGTCGACCGCATGAAGCTGGTTTTCCCGTCGGGCCTGGCGGTCGCGAACATCCTGCGCGCGCTGACCGATCCGGTGCTGCTGCGGCGCTCGATCGCGCTGCTCGGCGGCGGCGTCGCGACCGGGCTGATCGGCGGCATCGCCTCGGCGAAGATCGCGTTTCTGGGCGCGATCGAGCTCTCGACCTCGACCTTCGGCGCCGGCATGGTCGTCGGCGCGCGCATCGGCCTGGCAGCGGTGACCGGCGGCGTCATCGGCTTGCTGTTGAAGCCGTACTTCGTCTCGATCGGCTGGCTGCAGGCCGGCGATCCGCCGAGGAAGATCATGTTCCTGATCGCCCTCGGCTGGATCATGGGGGCGGCGATCGTCGACATGACGTTGATCGTCGGTCGCGCCGTCAAGCGCTGGCGCGAAACCGCCGCGTCTGCCGGAGCGCCTGACGAGGACAAGGGGGTTCAGGGCTGGCGTCGCGTCCACACCGTGCGTCTCGTGATCTGGTCGATCGCGTGGGGCGCGGCGGTCGTCGCCGTCGGCCACCTCGTGCTGCACCAGCCGGTGCTCTATCTCGTGGTCGCGCTGGCGTTGGTGTGCGTGTTCGCGCTCGTCAACGGCATCTCGCTCGGCATCAGCGACTCGAACCCGATCTCGTCGGCGTTCGTGGTCTCGATCGTGATCCTGGCGGCGATCGGTCTGCAGGATCCGGCCGTCGGCCTGATGGCCGGAACCGTGCTCCTGGTCTCGACCAGCGTCGCCTGCGACATGCAGCAGGACCGCTCGACCGGCTCGCGGCTCGGCACCAACCGGGTCCTGCAGTTCCGCTACCAGGCAGCAGGCATCTTCGTCGGCGCGCTGCTCGCGGTCGGCTTCGCCCGCCTCTTCATGGCCGCCTACCCGGTGCTGCTGCTCGACCAGACGGCGATGAGCGAGGGCCAGCAGCCGGCGCAATGGAACGCGGCGATGACCTTCAAGTTCGTCGGCATCCTGAAGAGCCTGACCGATGACAAGCCGTATCAGCGCACGGCGATCTGGATCGGCGTCGGCACCGGCCTCGCGATCGAGCTGGTGCGAAAGCTCTGGTTCGCCGGCGAGCGCTGGCAGCGCTACAGGAAGACCCGCACCGGCGGCGCGGTCGATTTCGTCCTCGACTCGACCGTGCTCTCGTCGCCGTACGCGCTCTCGTTCGGCGGTTTCGTCAACCTCGCGACATCGCTCTGGCTCGGTGCCGGTGGGGTCGTCGCCAGCATGATCGACGCCCGTGCCGCGCGCCGCAAGCTCCGCAACGCGCCCGGCGCCGAAGGCGAGCTGCCGCCCGACATGACCGGCACCTCGCTCTTCGGTGGCGGCCTCATCGCCGGCGACGCGCTCGCTGCGCTCGGGCTCGGACTGATCGCGCTGGGCGCGCTGGTCGTCGGCTGAGCTGTCGGTCGCGGCGAGCGTCGGCGCCAGAGCCCCGCCCCCCAGCGGTATTGCAGGACGACGCTGACGCTGTCGAAGTTGGTGCCGGTGCGGGTGCTGATGCCGCTGCTGGCATTGAACTTGACCGCGTAGTAGCGATCGATCGGAACCGCGACCGTCAGTCCCACGCGCGAATTGCTCAAGGCGTCCTCCTTGGTCACGTCGTTGACGGTCGTGCGGTCGCCTCGGTAGTAGGTGACTCCGAGCGCCGCCCAGATGCCGCGACCGAAGTCATAGCTGAGGTTGGTCTGTGCCGAGTAGAGCGGCGCCTGATCGAGCGTCTGGCCGCCGAAGTAGTCGTCGTTGCGGCTGAACAGCGTGACAGCGGCGGTCAGGTCGATCGTGAGCGGACCGAACGCCCTCAGGAACCCGACGTCGGGCTTGATCGACCAGCGAGTTCCCAGATTGACGGCCTTGCTCGCGTCGTACTGACCCCACGGCGGTGCGACCTGCACGCTGGCGCCGATGACCAGGTCCTGCTGGTAAGCCGGGTATTCGGACAGGGTCAGCGCCGGCGCGCCGTAGAAATTGACGGAGA
>Ga0207691_10000613_pt1 | contig 35487 bp, 32 predicted proteins | sample KBSM13metaG_FD_184327 | JGI IMG/M metagenome (GOLD analysis project Ga0207691, IMG submission 184327) | Miscanthus rhizosphere microbial communities from Kellogg Biological Station, Michigan, USA - KBS M1-3 metaG (SPAdes) (version 2) | ecosystem: Host-associated > Plants > Roots > Rhizosphere >...
AGGAGGTCCTTCGCGACGTGATGGCAGTCCTCGTCGCAGTTCGACCCCGGGAAGACCACGATCCCGAATTTCATGACAGCAGTCTCACGTCGTAGCCCTCGATCACCGTGTTGGCGAGGAGCTCCTCCGCCATCTTCCGGGCATCGGCTTCCACCGCACGCGGATCGCTGCCGGCGACGTCGATGAAGAAGATCTTGCCGGCGCGCACGTCCTGGACGGAGCCGTGGCCGAGCCGACCGAGAGCCGCGGCGATGGCCTTGCCCTGCGGATCGAGAACGCCCTCGCGCGGATAGACCCGAACTTCGACTTTCATACAGGGACTTTCATGCGTCGAACGCCTCCAAACCCGTGATCTGCTCGGCGATCTCGAAGGGGACGTCCCAGCCGGAGCGCTCGATGGCCCGGCCGAGGACCGCGCGGACGAGCTCCGGCGTGTTGTTGGTCCGGGAGAGGTGCGTGGCGACGATGCGGCGGCGCCGGGGGCCGGCCGAGCGGAGGATCGCCTCCGCCGACTGCACGTTGGACAGGTGGCCGAGCCCCCCGGAGATGCGGCGCTTGAGCGGCCAGGTGTACGGGCCGTCCCTCAACATGTCCTCGTCGTGGTTCATCTCCAGCATGAGAGTCGTGGCTTCCCGGAGGAAATCGACGAAGGCGGTCTCGGCCCGCCCCAGATCCGAGGCGATCACGAGCCTCGCGTCGCCCGCTTCGAAAGCATAGGCCACGGATTCCGCGGCGTCGTGAGGCGTCGCAAACGCCCGGAAGCCGAGGTCTCCCAGTCGTCCCTCGCGTCCCGGAAGGATCCGGACGAACGGCGTAAAGAGGTCCCCTTCGAGGCCGATGGCCTCGGCCGTGCCGCACGTCGCGTAGAGGGGACAGTCCCAGCGGGCCGTGAAGACGGGCGCGCCGCTGGAGTGGTCGTTGTGCTCGTGCGTCAGGAAGACCGCCGAGATGGACTCGGGAGCGATGGACCGGGCCTCGAGCCGCCGTTCGATCTCGCGCGCGGAGAGTCCGGCGTCCACCAGCACTCGCGTCCGGCCCGACTCGACGACACACGCGTTGCCGCCGGAGCCGGAAGCGAGAACGATGACCCGCACGAGAGAAAATCTATCAGAAGAGACAGACAAACGATGTCCGAGCGGCGGACAAGACGGGATCCCTCGCTTCGCTCGGGATGACGCGCGCGCTCGGCTGTTCCTAGTTTCGGCCTGTCGAGCCGAACCCGCCTTCCTCGCGTGCCGTCCGTGTAAGCTCTTCCGCGCGCGTCAGTTTCGCCTGGGTCACCGGGGCGAACACGAGCTGGGCGATCCGCTCGCCGCGCGAAAGCGTGACCGGCGCGTCGCCGAGATTTGCCAGGATCACTTTCACTTCCCCGCGGTAGTCGCTGTCGATCGTCCCCGGCGCGTTCAGGAGCGCGAGACCGCTCGAGATCGCGAGGCCGCTGCGCATGCGCACCTGGCCCTCAAATCCCTCGGGAATCGCGAGAGCGAGGCCCGTGGGGACGAGGGCACGCGCGCCCGGGGCGAGGGTCAGCGGCTCCGTCAGAGCGGCGCGGAGGTCGCACCCGGCCGAGCCCGGAGTGGCGTAGGCGGGAAGCTCCAGACCCTCGCCGTGCGGGAGGACCTGGACGAGGACGCGCAGCTCCGTCATCGCCGCGTATGCAATCACAGGATTTCGGTTTCGGCCTTCGTTATTCGGATTCGTCCTCAGGACCTCGGCAAATATTGGCCGAGCGTCTCCGCGACCAGCAGCCGGGATGCGCCGCGCTCGCTCGCGGCCTCGATGCGGATGACCCGGTCCGGCGGGATACCCGCCGTCGGAAACACGAAGCCCCACTCGCGGCGAGAGCCCGGCGGGCCCTTCCCCGGGGAGACCTCCGCGAGACGGGGGCCGACATAGAGCTTCACGTCCGGCGGCCGCTCGTCCGCATCGCCCTGGGCCCAGCCCCGCGCCGTGACGGCGCCGCCTTCCACGGCCGCCCACTCGAGCACTCCCATGGGGTCGCGCGCGAGGGCAGGATCTCCCGCGGGCCCCGGCCGGGCGAGGACGGAGAGGTCCTGCGCGCCGCACAACCCGTCCGCTCGGAACGCGAGTCGGGCCTCGGGAGCCGCGGCCGCCGCCGCGCGCCGGACGAACTCCGGCGTGACCCAGGTCGTTCCGTACTCGTCGCCCGCGAGGCGCGTCGTCTCGCTCCGCGGCGTGTAGGCGAGGCCCGACGAAGGCATCCGGACCGATCCCGGCATGACGCGTTCGCCGCTCGTCGAGAAGGCGAGGACCCCGCGCGGCGCGACGAAACCCCAGAGGCGAGCGAGCCAGGCCTCGAAGCGTCCCGCCGGCAGATGGGTGAAGAGGGAGACGGCGAGCACGAGATCGAACGCGCCCTCGAGGGAGAGCGCTCCCGGATCGTGCGACGACACGACGCCGCGCACGCCGAAGGTCTCCGCCTGAAACCGCACGGCGTCCGCATCGATCTCGACCGCGGTGATCCGGGCCGCGTCGAGCATCCGGACGAGGAAGCGCGTCGTGCGCCCGTAGCCGGCCGCGAAATCGAGGAGGGCGCCGACCCGCGACAGGCCGCCGAAGCGCCAGTCGGCCAGCTCCCCCACCGTGCGCGCGACGGAATTTCCAACCGCGAAATACCGGATGGCCGCGACGTCGGACGTGCGATGCGGGGCATCGAGCTCGAACCGGTACATCTCGTCGCGCGGGTGGATCCGGGTCTCGAGGGCGCCACCCTGAGGAGCCCGGCCGGCGAGGCCGCGCACGTATTCCTCGACCTCCGGCGACGCGCACGGGTCGAACGGGGGTTCGCTCCCTCTCGACACGCGCCAGCCTAGAGCGCCTGCGACAGGTCGCGGCGGGCGAGAGGGAGGCGCTCGACGTTCCCGACGACCGCGAGGGAGAGCGCGCGGCCATCCAGCAGGCGGTCGGCCTCGGCTCCGACGTCGTCGCGATGGACGGCCTCGATCTTCGCGATGAGCTCCTCGAGCCGCTCGACCCGGCCGAGGTAGAAGTGCTGCCGCGCCGCCGCGGACATGCGCGAAACCGTCGACTCGAGCGAAAGGATCAGCCCGCCCTTGAGATTCTCCTTCGCGCGGCGGAGCTCGCCGTCGGCGACGCCCCCGCGTTTGAGCTTCCGGAGCTCGCGGAGAGTCACTTCGATCAGACGCGGAAGATTGCGCGGCGCGCACGCCGCCGAGACCGTCTCGTATCCGCCGAGGCGATACGAGTTGAGCGAGGAGCCGATCGAATACGCGAGGCCGCGCTTCTCGCGCACTTCCTGGAACAGCCGGGAAGACATGCCGCCGCCCAGGACGATGTCGAGAAGCGCCGCGGCGTAGCGCCGGCGGCTCGTCTGGGAGGGCGCCTCGACGCCGAGGCAGACGTGGACCTGGTCGAGGCCCTCGCGTCGGCGGAGCCCGAGGTGAGAATGGGGCTTCGGGCGTCCCGCGCCGTCCCCGCGAGACCTTCGCATCCGCGGGCTCCCCTTCCGTCCCCGGCGCGAGAAGGCCTTCGCGATCGCATCGAGCGCCCGGGCCGGGTCGACGCAGCCCGCGAGCGCGACGATGAGGTTGCCGGGGACGTATCGGGAGGCGTAGTAGGCGTACAGGTCGCCGCGCCCGATGGCGCCGACCGTGGACGCGGTGCCGAGGATGGGCGCGCCGAGGGGATGCGACTTCCAGAAGGAGCCGACGAACATCTCGTGGACGAGATCGTCGGGGTTGTCGTTGGCCTCGCCGATCTCCTCGAGGATGACGCCGCGCTCCGTCTCGATGTCCCCGGCCTGGAACGCCGGAGCGAGCACGACATCGGCGATCAGATCGAGGGCTTCCTCGAAGTGGGCTTCGAGCGTGTGGACGTAGAAGCCGGTGTACTCCTTGGTCGTGAACGCGTCGACCTCGCCGCCGAGGCGGTCGATGACGCGGGAAATCTCGGCGTTCGTCCGCTGCCGCGTCCGCTTGAAGAGGAGGTGCTCGAGGAAGTGGGACATGCCCCGCCGCGACGGCGGTTCGTCCCCCGAGCCCGCCCGGACGTACACGCCCAGCGCGAAGGAGCGGACGTCCCGCATCTCCTCGATGAGAAGGGTCGTGCCGTTGTCGAGAACGTGCGTGCGGATCATGGGCGCTGGCGCTCGGAAAGGGGCGCCATTCTATCCGGGCATCCATGGATCCGCTCATCCGGGCATCCGCGGGTCCGCTCATCCGGGCATCCGCGGATCCGCTCATCCGGGCATCCGCTCATCGGCTTCTCAGCGGCCGGAGATGTCCTATCGGCGCGGCGACGGGATGAAGACGGGCGGCTTGTTCGCCGGATCCTGCATCACGTCGTTGTCGGCGTCGCCGGCCACGAAGCGCCACTCGTCGTAGTACTCCTTGTCGCGCCACTTGCGAAGCGACTTCGTGTGCTTGTCGAGCTTGACGCCGACGATGGGACCGACGATCTGCGGCTTCTCGCCGAAGATGCCGGTCGAGAAGGGCGCCGGCGTAGGCGTCGCGCCGCCGGCCGGGCCGCCACCGCCTGGAGGGTTTTGCCCGCCCGGACCGCCTCCGCTGTACGTGGAGGGAGGCTGGTTCCCGGTCGAGGGCCCGGGAGTGCGCGATCGGCCTCCCGGCCCGCTCCCCGGCATCCCGCCTCCGGCTGGTATCTGCCCGGAGCCCATCGGCATCGCATCCGGCGTTCCCGCGATGATGACGGTCCACCCGTCGTCGCAGTTGCACATGGGCTCCTTCCAGAGCTGGCGGATCGAGCGCGGCTTGATCTTGTCGAGCTCCTCGAGCTTGTTGGGATACCGGCCGAAGCGCCGCTGAAACGCGAGGATCGCGCGCGCGTACTGCTTGCCGCGGAAGATGAGCTCCATTTCCTTGTCGCGCTGGACGATGGTCGCGATCGTGGGAGCCACGGCCGCGATCAGGATCGTCAGGACGGCGATGGCGACGACGACGCCGACGAGGGTGAAGCCGGAAGAAAGTTTTCCTTCACCACTCACTGTAGCTCGTCCCGTCCAGCGCCTTTTCCTTCGACGCACTGTGGACGTCGATGATCCCGGGCTTGGGCGGCTCGACCTGGTTGAGGTCGTCGGCCGGGGTGGCCTCCTCCTCCATGGTCACGACCCAGTCGGCGGCCTTGGTCATCGGGTCGAGGGGGATCTTGCGGATGTAGCCGTCGCGGATGAGCGTCTCGAGGTCCGCCGGGTAGTTGCCCTTGTCGCCCTTGTACTGGTCGAGCACGCTCCGGAACGTGAAGAGGTCGGCGCGGAGCGTCGCCTCCCGAGCGCGCTTTGGAGAATCCCGAAGCGCGGGCACCGCGATCGCGGCCAGGATGCCGATGATCGTCATCACGACGAGCAGCTCGAGCAGAGTGAAGCCCGACTGGCCCTCCGCCTCCCGCCTCCGGCCTCCCGCCTCCCGTCGTCTCATCACCAGGCCTTGTAGTAACTGCCGTCGAGCCCCTTCTGCTCCGACAGCGAGTACACGTCGTAGACGTTCTGTCCGCCCCAGGAGAAGGAGTCGGGCTCGTCCTGGTAGGAGCGCAGGCCCCACTCGGCCTTGCCGGTCGTGGGATCCACGGGGATGCGGCGGAGAAAGCGTTGCTTTTTCTTGACCTGGCCGACGAGGTCGACGCCCTCGACGAGCTTTTCGAGCTCCGGGGGATAGCCCTCGCCTCCGATCTCGAGAGGAATCAGGCCGGCGTCGGAGAGCTGTTTGTACTTGTCGATGGCCTCGCGCATCGTGCGGAGCTGGTGGCGGAGCTCGAGCTCGCGCTGGCGGCGGAGCGAGTAACGCGCGACCGGAACGGCCATGGCCGCGAGGATCGCGATCATGGCCGCGACCACCGCGAGCTCGACCATGGTGAAGCCCGCCTGACGGCGGAGGGTGAAGCCCGCCTGACGGCGGCGCGTCGCTGCGGAAAGATTCATCGGACGGACGCCACCGCCGTGGAGAAAGTCACCGTCGCGCCCGGCATCTCGATCGGCTCGAAGGCCATCGTGCCCAGACCCGGGGCGATGCCGCGCAGCGTGACCTCGGCGATCGCCCGGGTTCCCGAGAGGTCGGCGGAGTCGGGAAGCTCGAGAATGACGGCGTTGCCCTCGATCCGAGCCGTGGTGAGCGCGCCGTCCCCGACGAGCACCGGCCTCACCGAGACGGCCGCGGCGACGGAGGGATCGAAGCGCACGCGCAGCGTGCCGCCCGGAAAGCCTCCCGGCGAGGTCGCGCGGAGGCTGATCGTCTGCTGCTGGCCGACGCCGAGCGTCAGATACGACGGGTCGAAATCGAGGAGGATCGGCGTCCCGTCGTCGACGGCCACAAACGCCGAGCTCGACGCCGATGCCGCCTGGCCGTCCGAGGGCGCGAGCGAGTTCTTGCTTTGCGGGACCTGCTCCTTCGGCGACGGGTTCGGCGCGCCGGGCGCGCCGGGCGGCTGTGTCGGCGGCCGGAAGATGTCGGTCGGGGGGCTGCCGGGCGCGAGATTGATGCCTGGCGGCGGCGTGGGCTGCTGCCCCGAGGGCGGCGGCGTGCGCTGCAGCGGCGGCTGGACGCGTCCGGGCTGACCCTCGAACGGCCCCTGGTCCCGCTGCGGGTTCTCGACGCGCGGACCGCCTTGATAAGAGATGTTGGCGTCGGTGCCCACGAAGACGGGCATCAGGTCCTCTTCGGTCACGTCGGGGATCCGGATGATGTGGGGCGTGAGGGTCAGAACGAGGTCCGTCGTCTGGTCGTCCGTTTTGACCTTGGAGAAAATCCTGCCGATGATCGGAATGTCGCCCAGGAACGGGATGGTCTCGCGGGCGTTCGTCTTGTCCGTCCGGTAGAGGCCGGCGAGGAAGTTGGTTTCCCCGTCGCGCAGGCGGATGTTCGAGGAGATCGTCCGCGTCCCGATGATCGGCTGGGGCGCCGAGCCGCTCTGTCCGCTGCCAACGGCATACCCGGAGATGTTCGACACCTCGGTCATCAGCTTGAGGGTGACCTCGCGGTTGTGGTGCACGCGCGGCTCGACCTCGATCTTGATGCCGACGTCCTGGTACTGGTAGGACGTGATCGGCACGACGTTCGAGCCCGAAACGTTCGACGTATTGAAGCTCGAGACCGGGATGGGCACGCGGTCTCCGATCAGAAGCTGCGCCTTCTGGCCCTCCGCGATCCGGAGCTGCGGCTTGGCGAGGAGCTCCGCGTCCGTGTTGTCCTTGATGAACGTCAGGACGACCGACGGGATCGTGAAGCCGAACGAGTTGATGCCGATCTGCTTGAGCTGATCCCACGTGAACCCGTTCGAGATCGTCGCGCCGAGGTTGGTGACGCCCGTTCCCGGCGAAGGGATGGTCGCCCCGACGGCGCGCGGCACGAGCTGGATACCGAGATTCTGGGCCTTGGTCGCATTGATCTGCAGGAGCTCGACGTCCACGACCACTTCGGCCACCTGCTTGTCGTTCTGCTCGACGATGCGCTCGGCGACCGCGACCTTGTCGGAGGTGTCCCGGAGGGTGATCGAGTTCTCGGCCTTGTTCACCGAGATCCGCGTCGTCTGCAGCAGCGCGCGCAGAGCGTTGGCCACCTCGGTCACGTCGGCGTTCGACAGGAAGAACGTCTTGATGACCAGGTCCTCGTAGGTCTTGCGGTTCTGCGGCGTGTCGGCAGCGATCAGGACGGTGTGCTCGTCGATGATCTTGTAGAAGTGGTTCTCCTGGCGCAGAAGCGTCTCGAGCGCCTTCTGGAATGCGACCTGGGTCAGGACGATCGACACGTTGTCGTCCTTGAGCTGCGGATCGAAGACGACGTTGATCCCCGCGGCGTCGGCGAGGGCGCGGTAGATCTGCTTGATGGGCTTGGGCTGCGGGAAGTTCAGGTTGATCGGACGATCGCTCGACGGCTCGAGCATCGGCAACGCCGCCCGCACACCCTTGGTCTTCTTCTTGAGGCCCTCGATCTTGGTCTCGGCGTTGCGCTCCTCCTGCTGCTTGGCGTACTCGGCCTCGGACTTGCGGAGCTCGGTCTTGGCGTAGTCGTTGGTGGGGTCGAGCAGGACGGTCTGCGAGAGCTCGACGATCGCGAGGTCGGGACGCCCGGAGGCGCGATACATCTTGCCCCTCTCGAAGTGGACCTGTGAGGCCTTCAGCTTGGCCCGCGCCAGAGCCGCCTTGTAGCCGGCGTTCTCGGGGTTGAGCTCGAGGGCCTTCGCGTAGTTCATGACCGACATGTCCCAGTGCCCGACCGCCTCGTCGTCCTTGGCCTTCTGATAGGCCGTCGACCCGGCGCAGCCGGTCATCAGCACCGCGAGCGTCAGCGCGAGCCCCTTCTTCCACAGCTTCATCCGGCGTGTCCTCTTTTCATGTCGCGTGTCGGCCTCACTGCGAAATCGGGAGCCGCTTGGACTCCGTCTGCGCGAACCCCACGAAACCCACGTCGATCGACTCGTAGCCCACCTTCCGGAGTACGAACTTGCCGAAGAGAGTGTCGCCCGCCCGGGCGTTGAAGATCTCGTCGCCCTGCTGGATGACGGCGATCGGATTCTCCTTCGGACCGAAGCTGCCGAGGAACTTGAAGCTGACGTCGGGCGGCTTCGGCGTCGGCGTCGGCGGAGGCGGCGGCAATGGCCCCACGAACGCGCCCTCCCCCGGCGCCGGCGGCCGGGGCGTCGGCGTGGGCGGCGGAACCCGCGTCGGGTCGCGGAGATCGAAGAGATCGCGGCCGCCGTCGGCCGCGCCGGCGCCCCGAGGCGGGTTGAAGTCCTCTTTGTTGATCACCGGGACCTCGTCCGCGGTCATTTCTTTCGTCGAGGCCCGGCGGCCGCCCCGCGGCGCGGCCGGCGCCGGCTCGTCCTCCGCCGCGGCCGCTCCGCCCCGGGGGGCCGTGGCGGGCTTCGAAGCCGAGGCGCTCGAGCCGGGCGGCGGGGACGCCGCGCTCCCCGGCCTCCACCGGACGACGGCGAGGACCAGCACGAGCGCGAGCGATCCGAAAAGCATGGCCTGGCGTTTCGAGCCCAGCGCGAGCTTCATCTTCACGACGCGCTCCTCGCGGCCGGCACGGCGCCCCGAGCGGGAGCCGCGGCGGGAGGCGCGGGCGACTGGGTCGACGGAGCCGGCGACGAAGGCTCCGCGAAATACGTCGCGAGCTCCATCTGCACGTACACGGAGCCGGGCTGCTCGGTGTCGCGGCGGATCGCGACGCTCTCGACCGCGATCCAGCGGCGGCCGGTTTCCAGGATCTTCAGGAATTTCTTGAAGCGGCCGTAGTCGCTCTTCACGCCGAACGTGACTCGCATCCGCGTCAGGGGCAGCTTCACGACGGGCGCCGTCGCGTACGAGATCTGGCTCGTCTCGATGCCCGCTTCTTTCAGGGCCGCGTGCAGGTCGGCCACGAGGCCGGCCAGCGTTTCCTCCTGCGTGCCGATGCGGTGGCCGTAGAACTCTTCCATCGCCTCGGACACGCCGGAGAGCCGCTGGTTCTGGGTCGAGAGCTTCTCGGCCTCCGCCTCCCGCGACGCCACCGTACGCGCGAGATCGTCGCGCCTCGCCTCGAGCGCCGCGCGCCGCTCGTTGGTGCTCGAACGGTAGCCCAGGAAAATTACCGCGTTGGCGGCCGCGAGCACGAGTGCGCCGAGGGCGAGGGGCATGCGGCGGTTCCAGCCCGCGGGCAGGAGCTTCATCGCCGCGTTCCCTTGACGCCGCCGCCGCCGGGGCCGTTGCCCTTCGCCGTCTCGGCCGTCCGGCTCGGCGGCTCGTAGCGTGAGCCGAGAGAAAACTGAAACGGCTCCGGGCTTGCCGGGTCGGCCGCGGTCTCGCTCCTCAGCTCCACGCCCTCGAGCGCCGGGTCCTTGGCGAGCGCGGCAATCGTCTTGACCACGGCTTCGCGGTTCTTGGCGTAGAACTGCATGTCCAACCAGACCTCGCCCCCGGAATCGAAGCGGGGCTGCAGGTGGGCGAGGCCGACTTCGGGCGGCAGCGTCTTTTCGAGGCGCGCGAGGAGACTCGTCCAGGAGAAGCGCCGCTCGGCGACGATCTTGGCGAGCCCGCGGCTTTCTTCCGCCAGGGCCGACAGCTTGTATGCCGAAACGGCGGACCTCGCCGTTTGCGCCTTCCGGTCGGCGCGCCGCTGGCGTTCCTCGAGCGCCTCGATTTCCGCGCGCGTGTCCGCGACCTGGCGCCGGTACTCGGTGAAGAGCCGGAGATTGGCGATGAGCAGGGCCAGGCCGATGCCGAGGAGCACCACCGATGCCACGTAGATGGGGCGGTCGTCCTGGAACGGTCGCCGCGCGAAGTTGAAAACGCGGCTCATCGGCCTCCGAACACGGCGGCAAAGCCGGCGAGGAGCTCGGGCCGGGCCGCGAGGCGCTCGTCGAACGTCTTGTCGGGCGCGCCGTCACCCGAAAAGAGCCTGCTGGAGAGGGGCACGACCGAGACCGGGAACGCGGTCGTCTTCTCGAGCTCCCGCCCGGGCAGCTCGTCGTGGACGTAGACGGCGGAGAGACCCGGGCCCTTGAGCCGTTCCGCGTAATACGAGAGCGACAGCCGGGCCTCGCGGTCCTGCATGTCGCCGTCCGCTTCCTCGTGCCCCTCCGGGGGCCTCTGGCGGAAGAAGATCGGCTCCTCTCCCCGCGCGATGAAGAACGAAAGAGCGCCGCTCGAACGGTGCAGGAGGGCGTAGTCGCCGGAGGCCGCCCTGGAGAGCGTCCTCGCGAGACCCTCGAAGATCGCCAGGCCCGCGGGGGCGAGATATCCGACCTTCACGCCGGCCTCGTCGAATGCCCGTTCGATCGACTCGACCGTCTCTCGCGGCGCGGCCGCCACGAGGACGCGCTTCTCGTCGGTGAGCGTCGGCATCGGCTCGTATGTGATGGCGAGGTCGGTCGGATGCCCGGGCAGGAGCTTCTTGAGCTTCCAGAGGACCATTTCGCGTCCGGCATCCGAGTCGTCGGGGATGCTCTCGAGCTCGACCGGAAGAGTGCGCGCCCAGAGGTCGGGAAAGATGACCGAGGCGCGCGAGAGGCGGCCGCCGGCGAGAGCGCGCGCGGCCTTGACCGCCTCGGCGATGGCTTCGCGGGTCAGGACGGGCGCGGCGGACGTCGAGGAGCCCGGGGGCAGCGCCCCACCCGGATAGCGGAAGTGGCGCGTTTCCTCGAAGCCGACCGGCTCTTCGCGGCGCACGCGGGCGTACGTCACTCCCTCGGGGAGGAGAACGAAGACGTGCGGCGGCACAGCCGGCTTGAGGAACGGAAGCCTAATCAACGAACGTCACCTTGTTGATTTCCTTGAGCGTCGTCGTGCCTTCGAAGACCTTGGCGAGCGCCGCGTCGCGGAGGAAGATCATGCCCTCCTCCTTGGCGGCGCGCTTGATCTCGGCCGCCGGCCGGCGCTCGAGGATCAGGCCCCGAATCCGGTCGGAGAGATCGAGGATCTCGGCGATCGCCATCCGGCCGTGGAAGCCGGTACCGTCGCATTCGAGGCAGCCCTTGCCCTCGTAGAACGTCTTCGACTCCATGGCCTCCGGGTCGAGCCCCGCTTCGCGGAGCAACTCCGGGGGGATCGTCACGGACTCCTTGCAGTGAGGGCAGATCTTGCGGACCAGCCGCTGGGCGAGCACGCAGTTCAGGGCCGAGACGAAGTTGTAGAGCTCCACCTTCATGTTGAGGAACCGGCCCAGCACGTCGACGACGTTGTTGGCATGGACGGTTGTGAAGACGAGGTGGCCCGTCAGCGCCGACTGGACGGCGATCTGGGCCGTCTCCTCGTCGCGGATCTCGCCGACCATGATCTTGTCGGGGTCGTGCCGGAGAATCGACCGCAGGCCGCGGGCGAAGGTCAGGCCCTTCTTCTCGTTGACCGGAATCTGCGTGATGCCGCGGAGCTGATACTCGACGGGATCCTCGATCGTCACGATCTTGTCCTCGACCGTCTGGATCTCGGAGAGGCACGCGTAGAGGGTCGTCGTCTTGCCCGAGCCGGTCGGTCCGGTCACGAGCACCATGCCGTAGGGCTCGCGGATGAACTTGCGGAGCTTCTTCTTCGTTTCGCCGTCGAAGCCCACGACCTCGAGGTTCAGGCTCTTGAACTCGGCGTTGGCCGACTCCTTGTCGAGGATGCGGATGACCGAATCTTCGCCGTGGACGGTCGGCATGATCGAGACGCGGAAGTCGATCGTGCGTCCGCGCACGCGCAGCTTGAAGCGGCCGTCCTGGGGAACGCGCTTCTCGGCGATGTCCAGCTCGGACATGACCTTGATGCGCGAAATGATCGTGCCGTGGTGCCGCTTGTCGATCGGATCCATCGCCTGGTAGAGCACGCCGTCGATGCGGTACTTGATGATGACGACGTTCTCCTGCGTCTCGATGTGGATGTCCGAGGCGCGGCGCTGGATCGCGTTGAAGACGACGGAGTCGACGAGCTTGATGATGGGCGAAGCGTCCTGGGCGATCGACCCGATCGTCAGGGTCTCCTCGCCCTCCTCGTCCTCGGAGACGAGCTGCATCCGGAAGTCCTCGGTCGCCTCGTCGAGGACGCGCTGGGAGGACTCGCTCTTCTGCAGGAGGTCGGCGATCAGGGCCCGACTGCCGACCTTGACCCGCAGCGGGAGGCCGACGTGGAGCTCGAGCTCGTCGAGGCGGACGACGTCCGTCGGGTCGGCGCAGATGATCGTCATCACGCGCTCGGTGCGGGTCTCGGGCACGAAGTTGTAGCGGAGCATCCACTCGACCGGAATCGACCGGAAGAGGTCGGCGTCGACGCGGAAGGACGCCAGGTCGACGTACGGCAGCCCCAGCCGCTCGGCGAGGGCGATCGCCTGCGCCTCCTCCTCGCCTCGGGAGGAGAAGCGGACTTCGCCGTTCAGTTGCTTGGCCATGGCTCGCCTTTCCGTCCGCTCACGACTTGATCGCCGACATCAGGCGGAACATCGGCAGGTAAACCGACAGGAGGATCGTCACGATGACGCCTCCCATGATCACCAGGATGGCCGGCTCCACGAAGGAAATGACGCGGGCGAGCAACAGGTCGATCTCCTCGTCGTAGAACTCCGACACCGCGGCCAGCATCTCCTCGAGCGCGCCCGAGGACTCGCCGACCTTGATCATCTCGATCGTCAGGTCGGTGAAGATGCCCGTGGCCTCGAGGGCCTTCCACAGCTCGCGGCCCTCGCGAACCTTCGGCACGACGCTCGCGACCTTCTGAGAGACGGATCGGTTGCCGATGGCATCGGCCGCGTTCTCGAGGGCGGGCACGAGCGGCGTTCCGCCTCCGAGAAGCGTTCCGAGGCTGCGCGTGAACTGCGTGATCGCGAACCTCCGGAAGATCCCGCCCACGATCGGCAGCTTCAGCATGAAGGCGTCGAGCCAGACCCGTCCCGACGGCGTCTGGACCCACCGGTACAGCAGGAAGCCCCCGGCGCCGAGGGCTCCGGCGATGAGCAGGAAATTGTGGCGCAGGAAGGTGGCGATGCCGAGGACCACGACGGTCAGCAGCGGAAGCTCCGCGTCGAAGTCGGCGAAGAATTCGGTGAAGCGCGGGATGACGAACGTCATCAGGATCGTGATCAGCACGCCCGAGAGCGCGATCAGGATGACCGGATAGACGAGCGTCGAGACGACCTTGCGGGTCAGCGCGATGACGGTCTTCTGGTACTTGAGGTACCGGCGCAGGACGGCCTCGATTTCTCCCGACTTCTCGCCTGCCTTGAGCGAAGTCCAGTAGAGGCGCGGGAAGAGGTCGCCCTCCTCGGCGAAGGCCTCGGAGATCGAGGAGCCCGAATTGACGCGCTCGCGCACGTCCGTGAGCACCCGGCGCAGGACCGGGCTCTTCTGGCGCTCGAGCAGGATCTCGAAGGAGCGGACGACCGGAAGGCCCGCCTTGAGCAGCGCGATGAGCTCCTGGTTGAAGATCAAGAACTCGGACATCTTCACGCGGCCGCGGCGCTTCGTCGATCCGGCGGCGAGAGAGAAGCCGCGGCGCTTGATCTCGAAGACGTGTCCGCCGCGGCGCTCGACCTCGTGGCGCGCGGTCCCGATGTCCGCGGCCATGACCGACTGCTCGGCGACCGAGCCGTCCGGCCAGCCGGCCTTGACCCGGAACTCGCTCACGGCTTCGGCTCCGGCTTCGGCTTGTTCTTGTCGGGCATGTCGGGCTTCGCGGACTTCGAGACATCGGTCTTCGAGGCCGCCTTCGGCCCGTCGGCTCCGGTCTCGGCGTCGCCGCGCGGCAGCTCCTGGGCGTGGAGGATCAGGATCAGGGCGCTCTTCGACTTCTCTTCCCGGGAAGCGCCCACGACCAGCGTCTGCGAGAGAGTCACGGGCATCGAGGAGCGGTAGAGGGGGCGAAGGAACACGGCGCTCCGCTCGCCGGACTTGTAGACCTTGGAGAGGGTGAAGGGCGAAAGCAGGAGCTCGTTGCCGGCGCCCGCCGTGCGGACGGTGAAAGAGAGCGTGTACTCCTCGCCGAACTGCGTGTCGACCCGTCCGCCTTCCGCGGTCCGCAGGACGACCGAATCGATGAGGGCGTAGTCGTTGAACTGGAACATCGACTTGAGCTTCGCGCCCAGGCCGCCGATCTCGCGGGCGATCGAGCCCTCGGGAACGTCGGCGCGCGCGCGGACGAGCTTGACCGCGAAGGTGAAGCCGCGCGGCGGCGTGTCGAAGGCCGCGAGCACCTTGCCGACCTGGTCCAGCTTTTCGGGCCGGTCGGTGACGGTCATCGCGTTCAACCGCTGGGTCAGCGTGATCGAGGCCGAGTCCGAGAGGTGGGGCCGGATGAGCAGAGCCGCCTCTTCGATGCGCTTGTGCTTGAGCACGTACACGCGCACGGCCGCCTCGTCCGCCGCCGCCAGGACGGATGCGGAGAGCATGAAAGCGGCGAGAAGGAAGAGCGTCTTTTTCACTTGTTCGAAATCCCGGGCAATTCAAGAGGGCGGCGGGGCGATCTCCGAGTCAGAGTCAGATGTCCAGCCCCCGGTCCACGATCCAGACCACCCGAGGTTCTTCCCGGCCGGCGCCGGGACTCCACTCGTAAACCGTCGCGTCCGTGGAAACTCCTTCGACTTCGGCAGTCCCCGTCGCCAGCGCCACCGGCTGGAGCGCAGCCGTCGCGCCATTGGCCGCCGCCGGCGTGGGACGGACCGCCGCCGTTTCGACGCCGCGATCGCCGCCACGCGGGGCCATCAGCAGGAGCGCTCCGAACACGGCTGCCGCCGCCGCGACGCTGGCGAACTTTCGGCGCGAGCTCTTGCCGATCCGGCGCTCGGTCTCGGCAAAGGCCACGGCCGTCCGCACGTTCGCGAGGATGCGCTTCGCATCGACTTCCGGGACCTCCTCCGTCGCAAACGGGCGCGCGAAGAGCATCGCCGGGTCCTGAGCCGCCGCGAGATTCCGGCATTCCGGGCAGGCCGCCAGGTGCTCGCGGAGCATCCGCCGCTGGGGCGCAGGCAGCGCGTCGCGGCGGTAATCCTCGAAGCTGCCTCGGAGGATGGGGCAAAGCACGCTCATGCGAGCGGCCTCCCGCGCAGGAACTCGGGGAAGAGACGGCCGATCTCCTTGCGGAGAATCCGGCGGGCGTTGAAGAGGTGGTTGCGGACCGTGGACTCGCCGCATCCCAGGATCTCGGCGATCTCTTTCGTCTCGCAGTCCTGCATCTCGCGGAGGACGAACGCCGCCTTCTGCTTTTCGGAGAGGCGGCTCGAGACGGTCTCGAAGAGGCGCGCGAGCTCCGCGTCCTCGGCGTTGCGCGTGGCGTCCGAAGCCGAGGACTCCTCGCGCTCCCGAACGATGTGGAGCGTCGCCCCATGGGCGCGCTCGCGGCTGCGGGAGCTGCGGAGAAAGTCGATCGAGAGGTTGGTGGCGATGCGGTAGAGCCAGGTGTTGAACGAGTACTTCTCGTCGTAGCGGTGGATCTCGTTCCACACGCGAAGAAAGACCATCTGGGCGACGTCCCGGGCGTCCTCGGTGTTGCCGACGATGCGCCGGGCGAGGGAAACCACGGCCGTGGTCTTGCGGGTCACGAGCGTTTCGAAGGCGACCATTTCGCCGCCCCGCGCCCGAATGGCAAGGTCCCGGTCCGGCAGTTCGGCCGATACCTGGCGGTCCCGGCTCTGGCTGTACACGAGTTCCATGCCTCGAGAGGTCTCCTTCTGAGCCGGTATACGGAACTCACCGGCTATCCGTTGGGGGGTCCGAGGCCCACCCTAAGCCCTTGAATCTTAAATCTTTGCCGGCCTCCCGGCAAGTCGAACTCGCCTCCGTAACGCGATAATGTGGGCGCCTTGCTGCTGTACCGGGCGCTCGCCGCCCTGGCTCTAACCGCCTACGCACCCTATGCCTTCCTGCGCTCCCTCACGGGCCGGCGCCGGCTCGGCGACGTCCGGGGCCGGCTCGGCCTCTCCGAGTGGCCGGATCTCGCCGGAGGCGTCTGGATCCATGCGGTCTCGGTCGGCGAGATCGGCGTGGCGCGCAACCTGCTCCCGGAGCTTCGGAAGCGCATGCCGGGTGCTCGATTCGGCGTCTCGGTCTCGACGGCGGCGGGCCGCGAGCTCGCCGAGCGCGCGCTCGGCCGCGAGGCCTCGATCTACGCGTTCCCGCTGGACCTCGCGGGACCGGTCGAGAAGGCACTCTCCGAGACGCGCCCGGGCCTGATCGTCCTGACCGAGACGGAGATCTGGCCGCTCTTCCTCGAGCGCGCGGCACGCCGCGGGATCCCGGTGGCGCTCGTCAATGGTCGGATCTCCGAGCGTTCCTTCGGCCGCTACCGTCTCGTCGGCAAGTTTCTCGCGAAGACGCTCGCCCGGCTCTCCATGGCCGCGATGCAGTCCAGGGAGGACGTGCGCCGCCTCGAAGCTCTCGGAGCGCCTCCGGAGCGGGTCCAGTGCTTCGGCAACCTGAAGTACGACCTCCCGCCGCCGCCGATCTTCGGCGACGCGGACCGGCTTTCGGCGGCCGCCGCCGGCCGGGCCGTCTTCGTGGCCGGCTCGACCGGCGAAGGCGAGGAGTCGCTCGTCCTCGACGCCTGGCACGGCCTCTCACCGCGGCCGCTTCTCGTCATCGCGCCCCGCCGCCCCGAACGCTTCGACGAGGTCGCCCGTCTGGTCGAGGCGCGCGGCCTGCGCCTGCTGCGCCGCTCGACTCCTCCCTTCAACCTTCAACCTTCAACTTTCAGCTCTCCCCCGGACGTCTACCTTCTCGACTCCATCGGCGAGCTGGCCTCGGTCTACCGGGGTGCGACGCTCGCCTTCGCCGGCGGCAGCCTCGTCCCTTCCGGGGGCCAGAGCCCCATCGAGGCGTGGGCGGCGGGCGTTGCGGTCGTGGCGGGACCGCACATGGAGAACTTCCGCGACGCCGCGGCTCAGGGAGAGGCCCTCGGCATCCTGGATCGGGCCGCGAATTCTGAGGCCCTCGGCCGCCGCTTCGCCGAATCGCTCGCCCTTCCGGACGAGACGGCGCGACGCGGCGCGGGGGCCGCCCGCTTCGTCGCCGCAAACCGGGGAGCGGCTGCCGCGACCGCCGACGCGCTGGCCGGCCTTGCGCCGGCGCTCGCCGACGGGCAAGGATCCGCATCGTGACGCTCTCCCCCCTTTCCCGGTTGTACGGCAAAGCGCTGGAGCTGCGGGCGGGGTGGTACGCCTCCGGACGCATCGTTTCGCATGCTCTGCCGCGGCCGTCGATCTCGGTCGGCAACCTGACCTTCGGAGGCACCGGCAAGACTCCCCTCGTCGAATTCCTCGCGCGGCGGCTCCGTTTCGAGGGCTGGCGGCCCGCGATCCTCTCTCGCGGCTACGGCCGCGCTTCGCGCGGTGTCGTCGTCGTGTCGGCCGGCGAGGGTCCTCTCGTCACGGCCGAGCGCGGCGGCGACGAGCCCGTCGCGCTGGCGCGCGCGACCTCGGGAATCATCGTGGTCGTGGGCGAGCGGCGCGTCGAGGCCGCCCGGCGGGCGGCCGACCTCGGCGCCGATCTCTTCGTGCTCGACGACGGGTTCCAGCATCTCGCCGTGGCCCGCGACGTCAACCTGCTCCTTTTCGACGCCCGCGATCCCTTCGGCGGTGGAAGTACGCCCCCCCGCGGACGGCTGCGCGAGCCGCTGGACGCGATGCGCCGCGCGGACGCCATCCTCTTCACGCGCGTCGAACGCGGATCGCCGGACCCCGAGACCCTCACGGCCATCGCCCGGACTCACCCGGCCGCGCCGATCTTCCACGCGCGCTTCCGCGGCGCGGGATTGCGCGACGAATCGGGCTCTCCCGTCGAACTGGAGGCGCTCGCCGGTCGCCGGTGCATATCGGTCTGCGGCGTCGCAGAACCGAAGCAATTCGCGGCGACCCTGGCCGAGATGTCTCTCGCGCCGGAGGAGCGGATCGAGCTGCGGGACCATCAGCGCTACCGCGAACGCCACGTCGCTCGGATCCTCAGGGCGGCCGAGCGCACCGGCGCGAGCTTCGTGGTGACGACGGAGAAGGACGCCGTCAAGCTCGCGGGCAAGACGGCCTTGCCCCTGCTCACCGTGCGCCTCTCGGTCGAGATCCTCGAGACCGGCTTCTTTCCGTTTCTCGCCGCGCGCCTGGCTTCGGCCCGCACGGCGTACGCGCCGAAATCGTGAGCGCCCGATCCGCGGCGCGAGATCGTGCCGAACACGCGCTGTTTCGCGCCGGCGAAACGGCGCTGCGGGCGCTCCCGGCGGCCGCGCGCCAGGCGCTCGGGCGGCGGCTCGGCCGGCTGTACCTGAGCCTCGTCCCGGCCCGGCGGCGGATTCTCCTCGCGAACCTCGCTCGCGCGTTTCCGGAGAAGTCGCCGGAAGAGGTCGCGGCGATCGGTCGGGCCTCCGCCGAGTGGGTCGGCGCGGCGTTCGTCGACTTTCTCGACGTCTCGAGGCTCTCGGCGGACGCCGTCCGGGACCGCATCCGCGTGGACGGGGAAGACCACTTCGCGCGGGCGCGGGCCCGGGGCAAAGGCGTCTTCCTCCTGTCGGCCCACATCGGCGGCTGGGAGCTCGGCGCGATCCGGGCCGGGCTCATCACCGATCCGATCGCTCCGGTCGTGCGGCCGCTCGACAACGTCCGGCTCGAGCGGGAGCTGGCGGAGCGGCGCACGCGGCTCGGCAATCGCATCATCGCCAAGCGCGACGCGGCGCGCGACATCCTCAGGGCCATGGCGCGCGCCGAGACCGTGGCGATCCTCGTGGACCAGAACGTCCTGGCTCGCGAGGCCGTATTCGTCCCGTTCTTCGGGCGGCCGGCCGCGACGACTCCCGCCCTCGCGCTCTTCCAGCTCAAGACCGACGCGGCCGTCGTGCCGGTCTTCACCTGGCCGGAGGGCGCCGGGCGCTACCGGCTGGAATTCGAGACTCCGATCCTCGCCGAGGAGTTCCGGCATCTGCCGCGCGAAGATGCCATCCGCGCGGCCACGGCGCGCTACATGCAGGTGACCGAGGCGGCGGTCCGCAAGGCTCCGGAGGTCTGGCTCTGGATGCACGACCGCTGGAGAACACAGCCGGCGCCGCCGACGCCGCCAGCGCAGGAGGCCGGAGGCGGAAGGCAGGAGGCGGGGGGCGCTTGAAGCGGCTGGTCGTGGGCACCAACTGGATCGGCGACGCGGTGATGTCGCTTCCGTTTCTGAGAGCCATCCGCGCGGCACATCCCGGCGATTCGCTGAGCGTGTTCGCGCCGGCAGGCCCCGCGTCCATCTACCGCGCGTCGGGGAGCGCAGACGAGGTCCTGGTCCGCTCGTTCTTCCTCCGCGACGCCGCGAGGCTGGCCTCGGAAAGGTTCGACGAGGCCTGGCTGCTTCCCAACTCGTTCCGGGCGGCTCTCTATGCTCGGGCATCGCGTGCTCCGCGGAGGATCGGCTACGCGACCGACGGGCGGACCGCACTGCTGACCGATCCCATGTCGGTGCCCGAGGGCGCCGGGCATCAGCTTCGGGATTACGACGCCCTCCTGTCGGCGCACGGGATCCCGCCGGACCCCGACCCGCCCCGCCTTCCGCTGCCCGAGAAAGCGCGGCAGCAGGCGGACAGAGCCCTCCGAGCGGCCGGCCTGATGCACGCCGTCGATCGGCTCGTACTGCTCTCGCCCGGAAGCGCGCAGGACCCGACGAAGCGTTGGCGGGCCGGGCGATTCGCGGCCCTCGGCGACCTGCTCGCCCAGCGGCGGTATACGTGCGCGATCGTCTCGGGCCCGAACGAGGCGGCGCTCGGCGTCGCCGTCTCGAGCGCCGCGAAGGCGCCGCTCCCCGTCCTCGGATCCGACCTGGATCCCGTCGGCCTCGCCGCGCTGCTGGAACGCGGGCGCCTCCTCGTGTCGAACGACTCCGGCCCGATGCATCTGGCCGCGGCCGTCGGCACGCCGGTCGTGGCCTTTTTCGGGCCGACGGATCCCGGCCGCACGGCCCCCACCGGCGCGCCGGCCGCCGTGCTCGACCGCTACGTCTTCTGCTCCCCCTGTTTCCGGTCGAAGTGCCCGTACGGGCACGAGTGCATGAAGGAGATTACGGTGGAGATGGCGCTAGCGGCGTGCGAGGCGATGCTGGGTCGGAGCGCCGTCGGAGTGAGACGTCCGCCGGCGTCATCCTGAAGAGCGAAGCGCCGAAGGATCCCGGAATCGACATGCCAGCGCTTCGAGTTCGGGATCCTTCGGGCCTCCGGCCCTCAGGATGACGCGGCGCATGCGGGCGAAGCGCCCGCGCGCCGCGTCACTTCAGTTCCGTATTCCAGTACGCCACGTCCACGAAGTTCCGCCACGCCGGGTGGAACTTGCTGGAGCCGAACTGGCCGACCGGGTGCCAGCGAGGCTTCTTCGGCACGGCGACCAGCTTCATGTGCGCCTCCTGCGGGGTCCGGTTGCCCTTCTTGACGTTGCAGGAGAGGCAGGCGCAGACGACGTTCTCCCAGGTCGAGGTTCCGCCGCGCGAGAGGGGGACGACGTGGTCGAGCGACAGCTCCGAGGAAGCGAAGCGATGGCCGCAGTACTGGCAGCGGTTGCCGTCGCGCAGGTAGATGTTGTGCCGCGAGAACTTGACGTCCTGCCGCGGCAGACGGTCAAAGTCCTTCAGCGCGACCACCCGGGGGATGCGAATCGCCATCGACGGCGTCAGGACGACTTCGTCCTGGGGGCGCACGGGGATGTCGCACCAGTTCTCGAACTCGTAGGTCGAGTAGTCCGGCAAAACCGCCTTCACGTGGCCCTTGTAAAAGAGCGTGAAGGCCTTGCGGACCGAGGTCACCTGCACGGCCTGGAAAACGCGGTTGAGAACGAGAACCTGAGTATCGAGCATGGCCTTCTGAGTCGCTCATTATAATCCGCGGCAGTGCCCTTCGACGTTTCGCGCCGCCGCCTGCAGGCCCTCGTTCCGAGCCTCGCCGGCCGCCGGATCGTCGTCGCGGGCGACTACGTCCTCGACCGCTTCGTCTACGGCCACCCCAAGCGCATCAGCCGCGAAGCGCCGGTGCTCATCCTCCGCTTTCGCGGAGAGGAACGACTGCCGGGCGGCGCGGGAAACACGGCCGCCAACGTCCGCGCGCTCGGAGGGATTCCGCTCCCCGTGGGCGTCGCCGGCGGCGACGAGGACGGACGGGCACTGCGCGAATCTCTCGCCGCGCGCGGCATCGCGACGGACGGACTTCTCGAGGCGCCCGGATATCGGACACCCACCAAGACGCGCATCCTCGCCGGAGCTCCGCACTCCATCAAGCAGCAGATCGTCCGCTACGACGTCGAGGACGCGCTGCCCGCGGGCGACGGCCTCGCCTCCGCCCTGGCCGTGAGCCTCCGCGCCGCGGCGAGCGGCGCCGAGGGTGCGGTGCTCTCCGACTACGGCTACGGCGCGATCTCGCCGTCGAGCGTCGCGGGCCTGCGGGAGGCTCTCCCGAGGGGCGCGCGCATCAGCGTCGACTCGCGGCATCGTCTTCCGGAGTTCTCCGGCGTCGATGCCGCGACGCCCAACGAAGAGGAGCTCGAGGAGTGCACCGGTCGGCCCCTCGACGAATCCGACGAAGCCCTCTCCGAAGCGGCCTCGGCGCTCCGCGCCCGCATGCGCTGCCCGAGCCTGCTCGTGACCCGCGGCTCGCGCGGGATGGCCCTCTTCTCCGACTCGGCAGACGCGCAGCCGGCCCTCATCCCCGTCCACGGCGGCGACCAGGTCGCCGACGTCACCGGGGCCGGGGACACCGTTCTCGCGACGTTCGCCCTGGCACTCGCCGCGGACGCCACACCCCTCGAGGCGGCGCTCCTCGCCAACTTCGCGGGCAGCGTCGTCGTGATGAAGATGGGCACGGCCGTCGTCACGCCCGCGGAGCTCTCGGCCGCGGTCGAGGCCGACCGGACGCTGCTGTCGTAAACAGGGTGGTGTGCGCCTCCTGATCGTTCGGCTCTCTTCCATGGGCGACGTGATTCACGCGCTGCCGATGGCGGGGAACGCGCGCGCCTCCGGAGCCACGGTCGGCTGGGTCGTGGAGCGCCGGTTCTCGGGGCTGCTCGAGCGCAATCCCAACGTCGATCGCGTCTTCATTGCCGACACCCGGGAGTGGAGGCGGCGGCCGCTGCACGCCGACACGCGCCGGGACGCCGGCCGCCTGCGCCGGGAGATCCGGGGGTTCGCTCCCGAATTCTCGATCGACGTCCAGGGACTCTGGAAGTCGGCGCTCGTCGCGAAGTCGGCGGGCTCTCCGGTGATCGGCTTCGCGCGCTCCGCGCGCCGCGAGCCTGCGTCCGCAATCCTCTGCACGATCCCGGTCGTGCCCGCAGCCGAGCACTCGCATGTCGTCGAACGAAATCTCGCCCTCCTCGAGCCGACGGCGGTCGAGGTGCGGACGCGCGCTCCGGACGCCGCATACCTCGCGGCGGCTCCGGCTCCCGATGCCGACGCGTTTCTCGCATCGGTCCCGCGGCCCTTCGTGCTCGTGCACCCCGGCGCCGGCCGCGCCGACAAGGCGTGGGGAGAGGAACGCTTCGCGCACCTCGCGCGCGGCCTGGTCCGCGAGCGCGGCATCGCGGCCGTCGTCTCGTGGGGGCCCGGAGACGAGCGGCGCGCCGAGCGGCTGCGCGCGCTTCTGCCGAAGCGTCCCCCGATGCCGCTTCTCGGCTACGCGGGTCTCGCGCGCGTGATCCGCGCGTCGGCGCTCTTCGTCGCGGGCGACACGGGACCGCTCCACCTGGCCGACGCTCTCGGTGTGCGGACGCTCGCGCTCTTCGGCCCCACCGATTCGGCGCGCAACGGGCCCTACCGAGACCGCCGCGGCGTCGTCACGCGGATGCACGAAGTGTCGGACGACACCGTGCTCGCGAGGGCCTTGGAGCTGTTGAGAGTCGAGAGTCAAGGGTCCAGTGTCTAGAGTTGATCGCGGCTCGTCCGGCGCGGCGGCAGAAGCGCCACGCTCAGCCCTGAACCCTCGACCCTCGACTCTCGACTTTCCCCTGTAAAACCCCTACCATCATCCCCACTCCATGGCCGTCAAACTGGGAGATCTCCTCCTCAAGCAGAAGCTGATCACGCAGGATCAGCTGGATACCGCCCTGAAGCTCCAGCGGGAAGAGGGCGGCAAGATCGGCGAGGCGCTCGTGCGGGTCGGCGCGGTGTCCGAGAGCGACATCACCGAGACCCTCTCGCAGCAGTTCGGGGTCCCCTCGATCGACCTCGCGCACTTCGAGATCGATCCCGCCGTCATCAAGGTCGTGCCCGGCGAGGTCGCCCGCAAATACGGTGTCCTTCCCGTGAACAAGACGGGAGCGACGCTGACCATCGCGATGGGCGATCCGACCAACGTGTTCGCCATGGACGACATCAAGTTCATGACCGGCTACAACGTCGAACCGGTGGTGGCCTCGGAGATCGCGCTGCGCAAGGCGATCGACAAGCACTACGGGACGCCGCGGTCGGTCGTCCTCAAGGAACGCACGAAGTCGTCGGCGGGGGGCCAGCCCTTCTCGATGGAAGCGAGCCTCGAAGACGTCATGGCCTCCTCCGCGCTGACCATGGACGACATGGCGAGCGTCGGCCTCGGCGAGATCAACATGGACGAGATCACCGGGATGGACACCGGCGCCGACGTCGACGTCGTGAGGGGCGAGGAAGGCCAGGAGATCGACCTCGCCGACATGACGAAGTCGTCGGAGTCCGCGCCGATCATCAAGGTCTCGAACCTGATCCTCATCGAGGCGCTCAAGGCCGGCGCTTCGGACATCCACGTCGAGCCGTACGAGAAAGAGTTCCGGGTCCGCTTCCGGGTCGACGGCATCCTCCACAACATCATGGCCCTGCCGATGCGGACCCGGGACCCGCTGATCTCGCGCCTCAAGATCATGGCCAAGCTCGACATCTCGGAAAAGCGGCTCCCCCAGGACGGCCGCATCAAGATCCGCCTCCGCGTCGAGGAACGTTCGCGCGACCTCGATCTGCGCGTCTCCTCGGTGCCCACGCACTTCGGCGAAAAAGTCGTCATGCGGCTGCTCGACAAGTCGAAGCTGCAGCTCGACATGACGGCGCTGGGGTTCGACCAGGAGCCCCTGCGGCGATTCAAGGACGCGATCGACCGGCCGTACGGAATCGTCCTCGTCACGGGGCCCACGGGATCCGGCAAGACGAATACCCTCTACTCCGCGATCGCGGCGCTCAACGACCCGACGGTGAACATCATGACCGCCGAGGACCCGATCGAGTTCAACCTCGCCGGAATCAACCAGGTTCAGATGAAGGAGCAGATCGGTCTGACGTTCGCGTCGGCGCTCCGCTCGTTCCTCCGCCAGGATCCCGACATCATCCTCGTCGGCGAGGTCCGCGACTTCGAGACGGCCGAGATCGCGGTCAAGGCCGCGCTCACCGGGCACCTCGTTCTCTCCACCCTGCACACCAACGACGCGCCCTCGACGATCAACCGCCTCATGAACATGGGGATCGAGCCCTTCCTCGTGGCCACCTCGGTCAACTGCATCTGCGCTCAGCGGCTGGTGCGGCGCATCTGCACCCAGTGTCCCGAGGAGGTCGAGACGCCCCCGCAGATGCTCATCCAGGTCGGCTTCGCTCCGGACGAGGTCAAGACGGTCAAGATCAAGCGGGGCCGCGGCTGCGAGCGTTGCAACCAGACCGGCTACAAGGGCCGGGTCGGCCTCTTCGAAGTGCTCCAGTTCTCGGACGAGATCCGGGACATGATCCTCTCCGGCGCCTCCTCCATCGAGCTCAAGCGCAAGGCGATCGAGGAAGGCATGGTCAGCCTCCGGATGTCCGGCCTCCAGAAGATCCGGGAAGGGGCCACGACGCTCGAGGAAGTCCTTCGGGAGACAGTCCTCTAGGCCTGTCCCGGTCCCCGGCCAAACGGTCAGGGCCTTTATTTCCCGTCATTTCGGGCGTAAACTCCTGCAACACAACAATCGGGGGAACGTGTATGGCGACCGATGCCACGCTCCATGGGCTTTTGAAGCAAATGGTCGAGATGGGGGCTTCTGACCTCCACCTCACGACGCAATCTCCGCCGATGGTGCGTCTCGACGGCAAGCTCATCCCCCTCCCCTACCCGGCGCTCACGGTCCCCGAGACCAAGCAGCTCGCCTACTCCGTTCTGACCGACGCCCAGAAGCACCGCTTCGAGGAAAACCTGGAGCTCGACTTCTCGTTCGGCGTCAAGAGCCTGGCCCGCTTCCGCGCGAACAACTTCATGCAGCGCGGCGCCGTCGGCGGCGTCTACCGTCAGATTCCGTACGAGATCCTGGGATTCAAGGAGCTGGGCCTGCCGCCGGTCATCGAGCTCCTCTGCGACAAGCCGCGCGGGCTCATCCTCGTCTGCGGGCCGACGGGCTCGGGCAAGACGACCACGCAGGCCGCGATGATCGACAAGATCAACCGCGAGAAGCAGCTCCACATCGTCACGATCGAGGACCCGATCGAGTTTCTGCACGGCCACAAGAAGTGCCTCGTCAATCAGCGCGAGCTGCACGCCGACACCCACTCGTTCTCGAACGCCCTCCGCGCCGTCCTGCGCGAAGACCCCGACGTGGTGCTCATCGGCGAAATGCGCGACCTCGAGACGATCGAGGCCGCGCTCCGCATCGCCGAGACGGGCCACCTCACGCTCGCGACCCTGCACACGAACTCGGCGACGACGTCGATCAACCGCATCATCGACGTCTTCCCGGCGGGCCAGCAGAGCCAGATCCGCACGCAGCTTTCCTTCGTGCTCGAAGGCATCATGTGTCAGACGCTCATCGAGCGCTCGAGCGGCAAGGGTCGCGTCATGGCTCTCGAGGTCCTGGTGCCCAACGCCGCCGTCCGCAACCTGATCCGCGAGGACAAGATCCACCAGATCTACTCGACGATGCAGTCCGGACAGTCCAAGTTCGGCATGCAGACGTTCAACCAGTCGCTCGCGACCCTGTACCTGAAGAAGCAGATCAGTCTCGAGGCGGCGCTCTCCCGCTCGTCGATGCCCGACGAGCTGCAGGAGCTCATCAACCGCGGCGTCGGTGTGAACGTACCGGCCTCGGCCGCGTCGGCCGGGAAGAGGTAAGCCATGCCCAATTACGTCTGGAAGGGAAGAAACCGCACCGGGATCATCCAGGAGGGAGTTCTCGCCGCGGACACCAAGGAAGTCGCGCTGACGACCCTGCGGCGCCAGAACATCGTCGTCACCGGGATCCGGGAGCGCGGCAAGGAGATCTCGCTCACGAAGATGGGCCGAAGGGTCCCGTCCAAGATCCTGGCGGTCTTCACCCGTCAGTTCTCGGTCATGATCGACGCGGGTCTTCCCCTCGTGCAGTGCCTCGAGATCCTCGCGAACCAGCAGGAGCACAAGAATTTCGCCAAGATCCTGCTGCAGGTGCGCCAGGACGTCGAGGCCGGATCGACGCTCGCCGACGCCATGCGGCGCCACCCGAAGGCCTTCGACGATCTCTACGTGAACATGGTCGCGGCCGGGGAGGCCGGCGGTATTCTCGACACGATCCTCCAGCGCCTCTCGACCTACATCGAGAAGGCCGTCAAGCTCCGCGCGCAGGTGCGGGCGGCGCTCATCTACCCCGTCGCGGTCATCTGCATCGCGGCCATCGTCGTGGCCGTCATCCTCCTGAAGGTCATCCCGACGTTCGCCGCCCTGTTCACGAGCCTCGGGGCCGAGCTCCCCTTCCCGACGCGCGTCGTGATCTGGTGCTCGAACCAGCTCGCCCGCTACTTCATTTTCGTCGTCGTGTTCATCGCCGCGGGCATCTTCTTCTTCCGGCGCTACTACAAGACGTACCGCGGGCGCCGCGTCGTCGACGGAGCGATGCTGAAAGCGCCGATCATCGGCATGATCCTGCGCAAGATCGCCGTGGCGCGGTTCTGCCGGACGCTCGCGACGCTGACCTCCTCGGGCGTGCCGATCCTCGAGAGCCTCGACATCACGGCGCGGACCGCCGGCAACGCCATCGTCGAAGACGCGATCATCGAAACGCGCAAGAGCGTCGAGAACGGCAAGACCCTCGTCGAGCCCCTCAAGGACTCGGAGGTCTTCCCCAACATGGTCGTCCAGATGATCGGCGTCGGCGAGCAGACGGGCGCCCTGGACGCCATGCTCAACAAGATCGCCGAGTTCTACGAGGACGAGGTCGACATCGCCGTGGCCGGGCTCGTCAAGCTGCTCGAGCCCGTCATGATCTTCATCCTCGGCGTCGTCATCGGCGGCATCGTCATCGCGATGTACCTGCCGATGTTCACGCTGATCAACAAGATCGGATAGGAAGTCGAGGGCCGAGAGTCGAGGGTTGAGAGTTAAGACAGCGAGATCGCCGGCGGATCCCGTCGAGGCGCCCACCGCCGTCACCCTCGACCCTTAACCCTCGACCCTCGACTTTCGGCCCATGGACGAATCCCTTCGCCGCTCGCTCCGCTGGCTGACCGCGATCCGCGTCGCGGTCTTCTTCCTGATTCTGCTGTCCGCGATCCTCGTGCAGGCGGGCTCGGCGCCCGCCTCGCTGCTCCCCGACTCGCGGACCGAGGACGTCGACATCTCCTACCTCTACGGGCTGTGTGCGGCCGCCTTCGTGCTGTCCCTGTTCCACTGGACGATCGGGCGTTTCCTCCCTCCGCGGCTGGAGGCCTACGTCCAGATCCTCGGAGACCTCGGCCTGGTGTGCATGCTCGTCTACTCCTCGGGCGGGCCGACGTCGGTCTTCACGTTCCTCTACCTCGTCGTCATCGGGTCCGCGGCGTTCCTGCTCTACCGGACCGGAGCGGTCGTCATCGCCTCGGTCGCGGCCCTCGCCCACGGGCTCATGGTCGAGCTGACCGCCTACGAGATCCTGCCCCGCCCCCGCATGGCCTCGGTGGCCGTATGGGGGCCCGAGCGCATCGGCTACAACCTCGCGATCACGATCATCGGCTTCTACGGCGTGGCCTTCATGGTCTCGTACCTCTCGGAGAAGCTGCGGGGAACGCGCGAGGAGCTCGAGAGCCGCCAGAAGGCGCTGTCGCGGATCCAGACGCTCTACGCCAACGTCATCGCCTCGATGTCGTCGGGGCTGGTCACCACGGACTCGCGCCAGCGCGTGACGTTCCTCAACCAGGCCGGTGGAGAAATCCTCGGCCTCGTCCCGGCGCGCGCCACCGGCCGGCTGCTGCAGGAGATCGGCCTGGACCTGCCCAGCGAATGGGACGAGATCCGCCACCGCACACGGGGCCGCGACGGTTACCGCGCCGAGATCGAGATCCCGTACGGAGACTCGAGACGGGTCATCGGCTACTCCGTCCGCGCCCTGAAAGATCCGGCCTCCGGCGAGGACGGAGCGCTCATGGTCTTCCAGGACCTCACCGAGGTGAAGAAGCTCGAGCGCCAGGCGCGCTTCAACGAGCAGCTCGCGGCCGTGGGCGAGCTCGCCGCCGGCATCGCCCACGAGATCCGCAACCCGCTGGCGTCGATCTCGGGCTCGGTCCAGGTCCTCTCCAACGAGCTCTCGGTGGGCTCCGCCGAGAGGCGCCTGATGGAGATCATCGTTTCGGAATCCAACCGGCTCTCGAAGATCCTGGAGGAGTTCCTGCGCTTCGTGCGTCCGCAGGAGCGGCGCGTGGCCGTCTTCGACGTGGCCGCGAGCATCCGGGAGGTCCTCGAGCTGTTCCGTCTCTCCGACGAAGTCTCGGACGCGCACACGATCTCTCTCGACGTCGACCCGCCGGGATCGCTGCTCGCGGCGGATCGCGACCAGATCCGGCAGATCGTCTACAACGTCGCGAAGAACGCGGTGCGCGCGATGCCCGAGGGCGGGACGCTGACCGTCGAGGGCCGCGAGGACGGCGCCTGGTATAGCATCCGATTCCGCGATACCGGCCGGGGGATGAGCGAGGAAGAGATCGCCCGCGTCTTCACGCCCTTCTCCACGGCCTTCGACGGCGGCACCGGGCTCGGCATGGCCATCGTCCGGCGCATCGTCGAAGACCACGGGGGCGCGATCGACGTCGAATCCAAACCGGGAGAGGGGACAACCGTGACGATTCTCATGCCGCGCAACGCACCGAGCCCGCCGGCGACCCACCGCACGGCGGTCGCGCCCGGAGCCATTCAGTGAGCGGCCCCCGGATGCTGATCGTCGACGACGAGAAGTCGTTGCGCGACATGCTGCAGCTGCTCTTCCACAAGCAGGGCTTCGAAGCCACGACCGCGGCCAACTACACCGAAGGCGTGGCGGCCGCGATCCGGCTCAGCCCCGACGTCATTCTCTGCGACATCAAGATGCCCGACGGGAACGGCCTGGACCTGCTGTCCCGCGTCCGCGCCGAGGGCCTCCCGACGCCCGTGATCATGATCACGGCCCACACCTCGACCGAAGACGCGATCCAGGCCCTCAAGCGCGGCGCCACCGATTACATCCCGAAGCCGTTCAACAACGACGAGCTCGTGATGATCGTCCGCCGGGCGCTCGGGGAGAAGCAGCTCCAGGACGAGAACCTCTACCTGCGCCAGGAGCTCGCCGGCAAGTACAACTTCTCCAACATCATCGGCCGCGGGAGCCGGATGCAGGAGATCTTTCGCACGATCGAGCGGATCGGCAAGGTCTCCACGACCGTGCTGGTGACGGGCGAGAGCGGCACCGGCAAGGAAGTCATCGCGCGGCAGATCCACTTCTCTTCGATCCGCAAGGACAAGAAGTTCGTCTCGATCAACTGCGGCGCGCTGCCCGAGACGCTCCTCGAGTCCGAGCTCTTCGGCCACGAGCGGGGCGCCTTCACCGGGGCCGTGCGGGAGAAGCGCGGCCTCTTCCATGAGGCCGACGGCGGCACGCTCTTCCTCGACGAGATCTCCGAGACGACCACCACGATGCAGGTCAAGCTGCTCCGCGCCATCCAGGAGAAGGTGGTCCGCCGCGTCGGCGGCAACGAGGAGATGCCGGTCGACGTCCGCATCATCGCCGCGACCAACAAGGACCTGAACGACCAGGTCGCGGAAGGGCGTTTCCGGGAGGATCTCTTCTACCGGATCAACGTCATTCCCATCACGCTGCCGCCGCTCCGTTCGCGCACCGAGGACGTGGCGCCGCTGACGACGCACTTCATCACCAAGATCTGCAAGGAGCAGAAGATCCCGGAGAAGAAGATCTCGATCGAGGCCATGCGGCTCCTCGAGGCCTATCCCTGGCCGGGGAACGTGCGGGAGCTCGAGAACACCCTCGAGCGCACGGTCGCGCTCGAGGCCGGGCCGGTGATCAACGCTTCGAGCCTGCCCGAGACCGTGGCCCTGGGCGTGCGGTCGCGCGTTCCCGACTTCGAGAGCCTTCCTGAAGAGGGCATCAACCTCGAGGCCTATCTCGAGACCGTCGGCAAGCGCCTGATGCGCGAGGCGCTGGACCGCTGCGGCGGCGTCCAGACGAAGGCCGCGGAGCTCCTGCACATGTCGTTCCGGTCCTTCCGCTATTACGCCAAGAAGTACAACCTCGTGCACAAGGAGGAGATGTACGGCGAGGAAAGCGGGAGCGAGGCGCCGGACTCCCCGGCGTGAGCCGTAAGCGCTTGACGAGACTTCCGGCGGCCGCCGCGACGGCCCTCGCCGCTGGCGTGCTGGTCGGAACCTGTGGAGCCTGCGGCGCCGCTCCCGGCACCTCCGGCACCCCGACGCCCGTTCCTGCGGCGGCGGCCTCCACCGGGCCCCGCGCGACCCTGCCGTCCGGGGCCGTGTATTCGCTGGAGCTCGCGACCGTGCCGGAGGACCAGGCGCAGGGCCTGATGTACCGCGAAAGCCTCCCGGACAAGACCGGCATGCTCTTCGTCTTCGATCAGCCCGCGCCGCACCACTTCTGGATGAAGAACACCATGATCCCTCTGGACATCGTGTGGATCGACGATTCCGGCAAAGTCGTCTTCATCTCCGCCCGGACGCCGCCGTGCAAAGCGGATCCCTGCCCGACCTACGGCCCGGACGTGGCGGTGAGCCGTGTCCTCGAGATCGCCGGGGGCAAGGCGGCCGAGGAAGGCCTCGCCGTGGGCTCGCTCCTGCGGCTCACGGACGTTCCGAACCCGAACTGACGAGCGGATCGTCCTTCCGGATCCAGAACTCGACCGGGCCGTCACTCCAGAACGGCCGGAAGTGCTCCCGAAGGAAAGCGGCGACCCGCGGGGCGCGTTCGTCGTTCGAGATGTGGTCGATCTCCTGCGCCAACAGCCCCGAGGCCACGAGCACCACTCGCACGCGTGGATTCGCGGACACCGCGGCGATGACCTCGCGCTGGGCCTCTTCGGTCTCGTAGAAGGGGACCTCGTAGTAGCGAATCGGGCAATCGCGGTCGAAGAGGTAGTAGAGGCCCGGAGCGTTTGCGAAGTCGAGCCAGGTTTCGCCTTCCCGCAGATCCGCCCGCCGGATCATCTCGGAGGTCGCGTCGATCAGCGCGGCGTCCGGCGCCGGGAACACCGCTCCCCGGGCGCGGGAGAGGTTCTCGCCTTCGCCCCCGACCGCCCGGGCTCCGGGCGGCGTCCACGGCCGCGTGATCGCGCCCGCCGCGGCGGAGACGAAGGACACCGGCCTCCGGCCCACGATCACCACGGCGAGCAGGAGCGCCGACGCGAGGGCGCCGACGCTCGTCCAGGACTTCCCTCCGCGGGCCCAGCGGTACAGGAGGAGGAGGCACACCGGCGCGACGAGGAGCGAGTAGGTGACGTGATGGCGCTCGATCACCGAGAGCATCCCGCACCCGATCCACGCGAGCACCGGCAACAGGCCGCGCGCCCGCACGCCCACGCGCGGGGCGCGGGGAAGCAACGCGCCCGACACCATGGCGGAGATCGCCAGGAACAGGTAGGCCAGCGCCGTCTGGTTCCGAAGCCACGCATACGGGGCCAGATCGTCCTTGGTCGCGTCGAGCGGCGGAAACCCGAGGGCATAGACCGGCAGAAGCGACGGCACGAAGACGAACGTGGTCTGCGTAAAGTCGTCGAGGATGCCGTAGGCGAGCAGGGCGAGTGCGATGGCGCCCGCCGACACGCCGGCGCCGATGAGCACCCTGCGCAGATGCGCGAACCGGTGCCCGCGCGCCACGTACAGCGCGACCGCGACGCCCGCGGCCGCGTACGCCGTGAAGTCGACGGCCACGCAGAGGCCGATCGGCAACGCGGCGCCGCAGGCCAGCCACGCACCGGGCTTCTTCGTGCGCGAGGCGTAGATCGCCACGACCAGCGTCCATATGGAGAGGAGCGCCCGGACGAAGAGGTAGTTCGGGAGAATCAGCAGGGTGAGGAGCAGCCCGGCGAACCCGACGGCCGGATTGCCGCTGGCCGCCCACCCGAGCGCGTAGGCGCCGGGCAGAAAGGAGGCGCCGAGGATTTTCGTGCCCCTCTTGAGGCCGCGATAGTCGTCGCCGAAGAGCTGGAGCTGCGCCGTCTGAAGCAGGCCGTCGCTGAGCAGACCGTGACCCGGCACGATGTCCCGGTAGGGCCGCTCGCCTCTGAGGTACTCGGACGCCGGAAGAAGCGCGTGCCCGTCCTCGAAGACGTCCCCCACCATCGGCGCGCGGAGAATCGCCGCCCCGACGAGCCCCGTCACGCTCCCCGGCAGGAGGACCCAGAGAAGAAGGAACCGCAGCGCGCGGCGGATGCCGGGCCAGAGAGCGGCGGCCGCGCGAGCCAGGATCGGAAGAACCCATCCCGCGACCCCCGCCGCGAGCCAGTGCATCGACGACCTCGGGCCGAGCAGGGCGAAAGGCAGGATGGGGCAGGCCGCCGCCAGGAATTCGGCGCCGCGCCTCGGGTCCTTCCGTCCCAAGACTGCGGACAGCGCGTAGGAAACCGCCGCGAGAGCCGCGAGTGAAAGGATCGGCGGAACGCCGCGCTCGGTGAGCGGAACCACGAGAAACGTCCAGACCGAGATGGCATGCGCCGCGATCGCGGATAGCCGAAGGCCCGTGCCGGCGGGCCACGTGAGGCCTCCGCCTGCGCTCCGGGCCGTCCTTCGGCTTCGCCCGGGGAGCGCGGCGCCGGGCCCGCGCCTTCTCGAAGCCAGAAGGGTTCCCACGGCGCCGCCGGCCAGGGGAAGGACCGCCAGGATCCCCAGGCGGAGAACGTCCGTGTGGGGATCGAAGCCATGCTCGGCCGCGAAGCCGGGCACCTGTCCGGCGACGGGCTTCGAGGGCAGGCTGGCCGCGATGGCCACCGCCAACGCGAATCCGAGGACGGATCCGGCTCCCGCTGCGAGCCGGGTCTTTCGGTCGGACCTCACGAAGCTCGCGCGGCGAACTGTCGAGGGACCGGAGGTCTCGCTCAGGGCTCGAAGAGAAACAACCCGTCGCCCATCGTGCCGAGGTAGACCCGCCCGTCGCCGGCCGCTGCGGCGGCGGCGAGAACGAGCGCGGGGCGCGGGCTCGTGAAAGCGCGGCGGCGGGCGCCCTCCTGCCACCAGAGCGTACCGCCGACGTCCTGGAGGTTCGACCAGCCGGCGATCGGCTTCGCGGCGGCGGCGTTCTGCATGAAGATGCCGCCTCCGAGGGCCGCCTTCTTTTTCGTCGACCAGCTCGCGCCGTCCCAGTAGGCGAGTGACTCGTTGGAGCGCACCTCGAGGAGCGGCTCCCCGTTCTTGTCCGCGAGCAGCTCGGTGGTGGAGACCGCACGCACCCCGCCCGCCACCGGCTCGAAACGCCGGCCGCCACCGTCGGTCGTCTGAAAAACGCCTTCGGTCGTGACGACCACCGGGCTTTGGAACGGCGCTCCGAAGAGCGCGATCGGAGCTCCGCGCGGGGCTTTCTCGGCCGCCGCCCAGTGCGCGCCGCCGTCGCGCGAGACGCGCACGCCGGCCGAGCTCGCCAGCAGCAGAACGGTCCGGCCGTCGCGGCCCCGGAACGCCGCGAGCGACGCCGATGCCGGAAGCAGATCAACGGACACCTTGCGCACCTCGCGCCCCCGCGCCTCCCACACGCCGCTTTCCTCTCCCGCGAACGCGCGGAAGAAGTAGACGCGCGACGGGTCCGCCGGATCGACGACGAGCTCGGCCACGCGACTCTCGGCGAGACCGCGGGAGCTCGAGGAGAGCGTCACGCCTCCGTCGTCGGAATAGAAGACTCCCTCTCCCTCGGTGCCCACGAAGAGCCGTCCGGACCGCCGGTCGATCTCGAGGGCCGTGACGACGAGCGTCTCGCGGGAGACGCGCGTCCAGGTGGCCCCGGAATCGCTCGAGCGATGAAGGCCGCCGACCGTCGCCGCGTACACGACGCCGGGGCGGAGGGGATCGCGCCGCACGGCATGCGAGCGGCGGTTCGTGAACCCGGTGGTGAACCGGGTCCAGCGGTCCCCGCCGTCCCGCGTGCGATAGACCCAGCCGCAGGTCGAGACCCAGATGTCGCGGGTCTCCGCGGCGTCGAAATCCCACGCATACACCGTCGCGTCGAGGACCATGCCCTCGGCAATGCGGCTCCAGCTCGCTCCGCCGTCCCGCGTCCGGAACGCCTGTCTCCATGTGCCGGCGTAGAGCGTGCCGCGATCCGCCGGGTCGAACGCGAGCGACTCGACCTGAAAGAGGCCGGACACGCCCTGGCCGGTCTGACGCCAGGTCTTCCCGCCGTCCGGAGAGAGACGCACTCCGTCGTCCCCTCCCGCCGCGAGCATCCGCGGCTCGCCGGGAGCCAGCGCGAGCGCGCGCGTCGTCACGGCACCCGAGGATTGCAGAAGCGTTTTCCACGTGGCGCCGCGGTCGTCGCTGACGACGACCCGTCCGCCCGAAAGCTCTCCCGCGACCGCGGCCCAGAGCCGGCCGGGCACGGCGGGATCGGCGATGAGCGCGGTGACGTAGGACCCGGGAAAGGCCGGGCCCGACGCGAGCGGCTCCCAAGTCGCTCCGGCGTCGCGCGAGCCGTAAAAGTTGCCACGCGAGGTCCCGCAATAGACGACGCCGGACTCGAACGGATCGACGGCGAAGACGCGGACCTCGGCGCCCCAGAGAGGGAGGCGCCACCACGCGGCGGCCTCCATTCCGGCGCACGCGAGGACGAACGCGGCGGCCGCAAGGCCGGTCGCCCGGGCCCGGATGTGCCGTCTCTTGTTCACGACGCGTCTATTGTAAAGGGTCCGTCTTCGGACCCGTGTAAAGGGTCCGTCTTCGGTCCC
>Ga0207691_10000615_pt1 | contig 35424 bp, 35 predicted proteins | sample KBSM13metaG_FD_184327 | JGI IMG/M metagenome (GOLD analysis project Ga0207691, IMG submission 184327) | Miscanthus rhizosphere microbial communities from Kellogg Biological Station, Michigan, USA - KBS M1-3 metaG (SPAdes) (version 2) | ecosystem: Host-associated > Plants > Roots > Rhizosphere >...
CAAGGAGTGCTCCATGAAGTGGATCGTTTCGTCCGTCGCCAGCCTGGCCGTGGCCGGGTTCGTCGTGTCCGGTGCGTTGGCGCAGGCGCCTGCATCGAACGGCATTCCGGATTACGTCGCCAAAGCCGTGGCCGACGCGGGTCGCGACGCCGACCGCAAGGACGACGCGCGCCGGCATGGCGCGGAGTTGGTCGCGTTCTCCGGGGTGAAACCGGGCGACACGGTGCTCGAGCTGGTTCCGGGCGGCGGTTATTTCACCCGCATCTTCAGCAAGATCGTCGGCGACACGGGCCACGTTTATGCGGCCGTGCCCAAGCCCATGGAGAAGTATTCGGACGACACCAAGAAGCTGCCGGACACGTACAAGAATGTGGAAGTGCTGCTGCAGCCGGCCGACCAGCTGACGACGCCGAAGCCCGTCGATGTCGCCTTCACCTCGCAGAACTACCACGACTATCCGGACAAGTTCATGGGGCCGACCGATCCGGCGATCCTCAACAAGGCGGTGTTCGCGGCGTTGAAGCCGGGTGGCACGTACATCGTGATCGATCACGTCGCCGAAGCCGGTTCCGGCCAACGCGACACCGACACGCTGCACCGCATCGATCCGGCGGTCGTGAAGCAGCAGGTCGAGGCGGCAGGATTCGAATACGTCGGCGAGAGCGACGTGCTGCGCAACCCCAAGGACGACCACAAGAAGACGGTGTTCGACGACGCCATCCGCGGACACACCGACCAGTTTGCGTACAAGTTCCGCAAGCCGGCGAGTGAGCACGCGCACGCGCACTGAGTGGAACGATGGCCTATCGAAAAAGCCCGGCAACACCGGGCTTTTTCTTTCGCGGCGTGCGGGCCTGTCCTTGCGATTTGCCGGATTTGTCGGCTTCGCATCAATCCCGTGCACGGGGATTTTGGCCGACGGCGAACCTGCTAGCGTGGCCGCCTCAACCAGCAGGAGTGCAACCATGAAGTGGATGCTGTCCGTCGCGATCGCCGCCAGTCTGTCTGGCTTGGCCGCAGGCGCCGCCCTCTCCGCGCCGTCGTCGCAAGGCCTTCCGGATTACGTCAGCAAGGCCGTCGCCGATCCGTCGCGCGGCGACGATGCGAAGATCGACGGGCGGCGCAAGGTCGCCGACCTCGTCGCGTTCTCCGAAGCCAAACCCGGCGACAGCGTTCTCGAACTGATTCCGGGCAGCGGTTATTTCACGAAGGTCTTCAGCAAGGTCGTCGGGCCCGAGGGCCACGTCTACGCGCTATGGCCCACGCCATACGACGACGTCTCGCATCCCGACTCGGACGTGATGCGCAAGCTGGCGGCGCAACCGGGTTTCGGCAACATCCAGACTCTGGTGCAGCCTGCCGATGCCTTGACCGCACCGACTCCGCTCGACGTCGTGTTCACCTCGCAGAATTACCACGACTATCCGGACAAGTTCATGGGGCCGACGGATCCCGCGATCCTCAACAAGGCGGTATTCGCCGCACTCAAGCCGGGCGGCACCTACATCGTCGTCGATCACGTCGCCGAAGCGGGCTCGGGCCTGCGCGACACCGACACGCTGCACCGCATCGATCCGGCAACAGTGAAACAGCAGGTGACGGCGGCGGGATTCGAATACGTCGGCGAGAGCGGCGTGCTGCGCAATCCGAACGACGCGCACAAGGTGAAGGTGTTCGACAAATCGATCCGCGGCCATACCGACCAGTTCGCGTACAAGTTCCGCAAGCCCAAGACCGCGCACTGAGTTCGCCGCCCGCATAAGGAGCCCGGCGATGGCCGGGCTTTTTTCTCGTCTCAGTGATACTGCGGGCGATCGCTTTGTTGCGTACTCCGGGACGGCAGGACGCCATCGGGCGCTGGAGCATCGCGACGCCGGGATGGCAATGACGGAGCGACGAACGCATCGGCCGGAAGGCGCGCCGAATGTCGCGCCAGGCGCTCGAACTCCGCGACGTCGTGCGAGCAGTAGAGTTCGACGTCGTTACCGTGGTCGCGACGCAGCTCACGCAGCCGCTGCTGGTTGGACAGGCGCACTTCGCGATCCTTTTCCAGCAACCACTGGTAGAACGCCAGGCCTGGCGGGCACCGGGGATTCTCGAGGTCCAATTCGCGGTGATGGAGATACGCATCGCCGGCGAGGAGTTGCCACACGGCTCCGGTTTGTACCGCGACTCCGGCATGACCGTGGGTATGGCCGGGAAGAGGAATGAGCAGGATTTCCGGCGGAAGCCCGCGCAGGTCGTGCACGCTGGAGAAACCCATCCACTCCGAACTGGTGCCTGGCGTGTAGGTGATCCAGTGGTCGCGCGTCGACCACTGCTGCGGGCGGAAACGCTGGCGATCCATCCACGTCTCCTGCAGGTCGGCGTGCTCGCGCTCGCGCGCAAGCAGGTGGACGGTGGCCTGCGGGAAATCGTCGAGGCCGCCTGCATGGTCGAAGCCGAGCTGCGTCAGCACGATGTTGCGCACGTCGTCGGCGTCGAAACCGAGCGCTTCGATCTGGCGTCGCGCGGTCATCTGTTCGCGGTACTCCGGCCGCATGAGGAACAGGAAGAAACGGCTGAGCCGCCCCTTGGGATCGGCGACATCGCGCAAGCCCAAACCGCAATCAACCAGGACAAGATCGTTGGGTGTTTCGATCAACAGGCAATGGCAGGTGAAATGTCCGCGCCCGAGGAAGCCTTGGTTGCGGCCGCCCATCAGCCGACCGCCGAGCGGGCAGGTGGAAATACAGTTGAGATGATGAATACGCACCGGCGTGTTCCGTCATCTTCCCGAAACAGCCGACCTTGCGCCGCATCCTGCAAAGAGCGAATGAACCTCACGCCGGTTCAGTATTCGCGGCAACACAACGCGCGGCAATGCGCACATGGAAAAACGCCCGCATGAGCGGGCGTTTTTTGTATTGCTGACTGCGAGGGTCAGTGGATGGACGGATCGAGCTGTCGCAGGGCCTGGGAGAGATCCAGGGCGCCCGTGCTCCGGATGTCATCCTGGGTATAGGCGCGACCGTAGCCCGCGCAGGCGACCGTGACCGTCGGCTCGTTGTGTGCACGCGCGTGACGCAGGATGCGCTGGTTCTGGGCGGTGTCGATGAGCGACCCGGTCTCGCGCAGGCAGTGGTGGTCGCGGATGTCTCGGGTGGCGATGTCCGAATGGATATCGTCCTCGACGGTCGGCTGGGTCGTGACGCCGACCTGCGCCGATGCCGCAGCGGCGAAGCCTGCGAGCAGGCTGGCAAGGACAAGGCGTTTCATGGGCGACCTCCGGCGGTAGCTGACAACGATATATACGCCGTTCGGGGGCGTTCGGCTCACCCTTCCCGCCTCGTCGTTTACGGCCTTGTCAGCCTTGCGGACAGGTCGCCTGTCGGCCTGCCCTGAACGCGGCCGCTTCGGCGTCCGTTGCCGCTATCGGCTCCTGGCCGCCATCGAACATCACCCGCCAAGTGCCGTCCTGGGCACGGTGCCAGACCGAACGGAATCCGCCCAACCGATAGCGTTGTTTGGCGTCAGGACGGGTGTCTTCGAACAGGGCGGGACCGGCGGAGAAAGCGACGTCGGGCGCACCGGCGATTGTCGTGCGCGTGGGATACCAGCTCAGCAGCAGGGTCTTGCCCTGGATGATGCCGCCCCACTGACGGGTGATCTCGTCGCGACCGCGCAGTGGTTCCGGACTATCCACCGAGAATGCGGCGTTCTGGTCGACGTGCTCGGCGAATGCCTTGGCATCGTGGTCGGCGACGGATTTTGCGAAGCTCAGTTCGCGCGCCCAGACCTCGCACTCGGCCGCCGACATGACCGCCGCCGACGGTTTGGACGGCTCCCCCGCAAACGCGGGGATGGTGAGGACCAACAGGAACACGGAAGCGAGCACACGAGGCAATGGCATGGGTGGGATCTCCTGATTTTGCGCAGCGTCGCGCAGGAAGGGCTCGGTGGACTGTTGCCGGATTGGCGGTGATGTTGTCCGAAAACGGCGAGCAATGCAGGCGGCGTGGCGCGATATCTGGAGCGCACGACGACAACGTCGCGCCGAACTCCCCCACGCATTGCGCCTGGCGCCAGGAGATCACCATGAATCCCATGCCCACCACCCACACCCCGCTCGAAAGCGCGCGCCCCGATCGCACGTTTCACGGCCGCACGTCGGTCCAACGATTGCAGGGACATCGCGTGCTCGCGCGAGCCCTACTTTCCATCGCCCTGCTCCCAGCCATCGTCCATGTCGGGCCGGCCGGCGCGCAGGTTCGCTACCACCTCACCAACCTGGCCTCGCTCGGAGGCACCTCCAGTACCGGCAACAGCATCAACGACCGCGGGTGGATCGCGGGCCGCTCGAACCTTCCCGACAACCAGGCCCGGCATGCGACGTTGTGGCGCGGGCAATCACTCACCGACCTGGGAACACTCGGTGGTCCGAACAGCGTGGTGGTGTGGCCGGTAAAGAACAACCGCGGCATTGTCAGCGGCATTGCGCAGACCAGCGAGGCGGACCCATTGGGCGAAAACTGGAGTTGTTCGTTTTTCTTCAGTCCGGCAACGAGCACCGGTTACCGATGCCTCGGATTCCGCTGGCGGGATGGCGTCATGACAGCGCTCCCCACGCTCGGCGGCACGCATGGCTTCGCTGCGGGCACGAACAATCGCGGGCAGACCGTCGGCTGGGCCGAAAACAACGTGCACGATCCGAGCTGCGTCCCACCGCAAGTGCTGCAGTTCCGCGCGGTGCTGTGGACTGCTGACCAGACCATCATCGAGCTGCCGCCGTTTGCTGGCGATTCGGTCAGCGCGGCCACGGCGATCAATGATCGCGGCCAGGTCGTCGGCATTTCCGGCATCTGCGACATCGCCGTGGGCGAACTCAGTGCGATCCATGCGGTGCGCTGGGAGAACGGACACGTACTCGACCTTGGGAACATCGGCGGCGATGCGTGGAACACGCCCACCGCCATCAACCAGCAGGGAGACATCGCCGGCTTCGCCAACATCGCGCCTGGAATCGACTTCAATCCCCACGCATTCCTGTGGACGGCGAGCGGTGGCATCCGCGACCTCGGCACGGTTTCGGGCGATGCGGTCAGCCAAGCCTCCGGGATCAACGCCCGGCGCCAGGTCGTCGGGCAATCGTGCTCGGCCGATGGCACCTGTCGCGGCTTCCTATGGCATGACGGCGTGATGACCGATGTGCAGACGCTGATCGTCTCGGGTGACGACGACTTCATCACGACGGTCAACGACATCGACGACGCGGGCCGGATCACCGGACAGGCGATCGACCTGGCGACTGGCCTGCGCGTCGCGTTCGAGGCAGTCCCCGTCGGCGCCCACGCCACCACCACCACGAGCCCGCGCATAAAGCGCTCCGACGAGACAGCCGTGCGCTCGACCGGCAGCGTCGAACCGCACCTGCACGCCCAGGCGGCGGCCGACTGAGCTTTCCGTCGCAGTCCTACCCGAGCGATCGGATCGGAGCGGCCCCGTGCCGCTCCATTTTTTACCCCGAACATCGATGTCCGAATCCGGCGAGTCACGGCCGGCACCCGGTGCTAGCCTGACCGCATGCCCGTCACCGCATGCAGTGTCGTTCCCGATGCGCGCGTCTGCGAACAGGCGCGCCTGAGCCGCGATCCGCGCTTCGACGGCCTGTTCTTCACCGCCGTCACCAGCACGCGCATCTATTGCCGACCCGTCTGTCCGGCCCCGACGCCGAAACCCGAAAACATCACCTACTTCGGCACCGCTGCCGCTGCCGAAGCCGCCGGTTACCGTCCGTGCCTGCGCTGCCGGCCCGAGCTCGCGCCGGGTGATGGCACGTGGCGCCGCGGCGACGCTGCCGTCGCGCGCGCGCTCAAGCTGATCGAGGCCGGCGCGTTGTCCGAACAACCATTGGCTGCGCTCGCCGATCGGGTTGGCATCGGCGAGCGTCAGTTGCGACGGTTGTTCGTCGAGCGAATCGGCGCGGCACCCATCGGCGTTCACGGCACGTGTCGACTGTTGTTCGCCAAGCAGTTGTTGACCGAAACGCGCCTGCCGATCACCGAAGTCGCACTTGCCGCCGGATTCGGCAGCCTGCGTCGCTTCAACACCACGTTTCGCGATGCGTACCGGATGGCGCCGCGCGACTTGCGAAAGCAGCCGGCAACCGACAACGGCCAGACGCTGACGCTGCGCCTTGGTTACCGTCCACCGTATGACTTCCCCGCGACCCTGGCTTTCCTGCGCGGCCGTGCGCTGCCGGGCGTGGAGTCCGTCGACGCGACAAGCTATGCGCGCGTCATCGGCAGTGCGGAATACCCCGGCTGGCTCCGCGTGTCGGCATGGCCCGAAGATGCGCCGCACTCCGAACATGCGCTGAGACTTGAACTGAATGGCGCGGCGCCGGCGCAACTGCTGGACATCGTCAACCGGCTGCGTCGCATGTTCGACCTGGATGCCGATCCCCATGCGATCGCGACGGCATTGTCGACGAGTCGGCGCCTGCGTCCACTGCTGAAAAAGAATCCTGGCGTTCGCCTGCCGGGAGGCTGGGACGGCTTCGAGGTTGCGGTGCGTGCGATCCTCGGGCAACAAGTCAGTGTCGCCGCGGCCCGTACGCTTGCCTCGCGGATGTCGCAGTCCTACGGCTGCGCGCTGGCGGTGCCTTTCGGTGCGGGACTGCGGCATCTGTTTCCGACGCCGGAGGTGCTGGCCGATGCCGACCTGACGACAATCGGATTGACCCGTTCACGCGCCGAAACCGTGCGCTCGATGGCGCGGGCCCTGCTGGACGGACGAGTCGACTTCCATGCCGATCGCGTGCTGGAGGATTTCATCACCCGCTGGATCGCTCTGCCCGGCATCGGTCCATGGACTGCGCACTACATCGCCATGCGTGCGCTTGGCCATCCCGACGCGTTTCCCGCGGAGGATCTGGTGCTGCAACGCGCACTGCCGAACGACGGCTCGCGAATGACCGCAAGAATGCTTTCGTCGCACGCCGAACAATGGCGGCCCTGGCGCGCGTACGCGGTGATTCACCTGTGGCGCGACGCGATGGTTGCCGCGAAAACGACAAAGGCAAGCGCATGACCACGTTCCATACATCAATGCCGAGCCCCGTCGGACCATTGTTGCTCGCCGCGGATGACGAGGGTCTGCATCTCATCGAATTCCATTCCCCTCGCCATCCGACCGGTCGCACCAGCGATTGGCAGCAAGGCGAACACGAGGTGCTGCGCGACGCGCGCGTGCAGCTCGAGCAGTACTTCGCGGGAGAGCGCCGCGCTTTCGACCTGCCGCTGGCGCCACGCGGGACTGCATTCCAGCGCGAGGTGTGGAATGCGCTTCGCGACATTCCGTACGGCGCGACCATCAGCTACGCGCAACTCGCACAGCGCATCGGCAAACCCAGCGCCATGCGCGCGGTCGGCGCCGCCAATGGACGCAACCCGCTGCCGATCGTCGTGCCCTGCCATCGCGTGATCGGCGCCGACGGAAGCCTGACCGGCTTCGGCGGCGGATTGCCGACGAAGCGGTTCCTGCTGGAATTGGAAGGGGCGATCGAGACAGCCGATCTGTTTGGCGCGTGAAATCGCTGTCTGTGGGAGCGCCTACAGGCGCGAGCTCTTCGACCCAGAGGAGCAAAAACAGCTCGCGGCTATAAGCCGCTCCTACAAAGAGCCGCTATGCGAGAAGCTTGCGCATCGCCACGGCATAACGCGCCGCGATCGCGTCACGATCGCGATGGCGGCCTTCCGCGACGACCTGCACGCCGCCGACTTCCACCTCGCGCACCAGGTTGCGGTTGCCGCTGAAGATCCAGCGGTCGATGGCATCGGCATGCGTCGTGCCGGCGAACTGCGGTGCATTGGCATCCAGCGTGAGCGTGTCGGATCCGACGGCGTCGTTCCCGGTCGCGTTGCGGGCGCTGGCGAGGACGTCGTGCAACAGAGTTTCGCCGACGCTGGAAGACGCCGCACGCACGGCGATGTTGCGATGGTGCGTCGCCAGGCGCTGGCCGTATTCGAGCCAGCGCAGTTCCTCGATCGGGGAAACCGATATCTGCGAATCCGAGCCGATGCCCCAGGCGCCGCCGGCGTCGAGATAGGCGCGCAGCGGGAACAGGCCGTCGCCCAAGTTGGCCTCGGTGGTGGGACAGATGGCGACGGTCGCGCCGCTGGTGGCGATGCCCCGCACTTCCGGCGCGTTGAGGTGCGTCGCATGGACCAGCGTCCAGTGCGCGTCGACCGCGGCGTTGGCCAGCAGCCACTCGACCGGCCGCGCCCCGCGCACGTTGATGCAGTCCTGCACTTCGCCGAGTTGTTCCGCGATGTGGATATGGATCGGCGACCGGGCCGGCAATGCGGCAAGCGCGGCGCGCATCGCGTCGGCCGGCACGGCGCGCAGGCTGTGCAGGGCGCAACCGATGCGAAGCGTGTCGCTCGCGTCCTTGCGGAGCATGTCGAGCAGTGCGAGGAAGCCGTCGACATCGTGACCGAAGCGCCGCTGTCGTTCGCCCAGTGGACGGCCATCGAAACCGCCGCTCATGTACAGGACCGGCAGCAGCGTCAGGCGAATGCCGGCTTCGCGGGCGGCGGCGACCAGCGCGCGCGACATCGCGGCGGAATCCGCATACGCGCTGCCATCGGGTGCGTGGTGGAGGTAATGGAACTCGCAGACGGTGGTGTAACCGGCTTCGAGCATTTCGACGTATAGCTGGGCGGCGACGGCATGCAGCGTGTCGGGGTCGAAGCGTGCGGCGAAGCGGTACATGGTTTCGCGCCAGGTCCAGAACGAGTCCTCCGGGTGTGTCTGGCGCTCGGCGAGCCCGGCCATCGCGCGCTGGAATGCATGCGAATGCAGGTTGGCGATGCCGGGTACGCGCCATCCGGCGTTCCCCGATGCGTCTTCACTCCAGCCGGAAGGTGTCCACCGCATCGCGACGTCCCTGGGTTACCGGCCTGCATTCTCGCTCATCCGCCGGCAGAGGCCCGACGGCGTGCCGCTAGAATCGCCGGATGACGACGAACGACCGCCAGTGGGACGGCTTGATCCAGGGCGTGGCGCTGGCGACGCTCGACGCCGACACGGGCTATGGCGCAGTCACCGATGCCGCTCTGGGATGGCGCGATGGCGTGCTGACCTACGTCGGCCCGCGCGCGTCGCTGCCGGCAGATGCCGCTTCGCTGGCGCGCGAAGTAATCGATGCCGACGGATGGATCACGCCGGGACTCGTCGACTGCCACACGCACGTCGTGTTCGCGGGCAACCGCGCGGTGGAATTCGAACAGCGGTTGCAGGGCGCGACGTACGAGGAGATCGCGCGCGCCGGTGGCGGGATCCTGTCGACCGTGCGCGCAGTACGTGCGGCAACGGAGGACGAACTCTTCGCGCAATCGCTGCCGCGCGCACGCGCACTGGTGGGCGACGGCGTCACCACGCTGGAAATCAAGTCGGGCTACGGGCTGGACTTCGACAACGAACGCAAGATGCTACGGGTGGCGCGACGCATCGGCGACGCGCTCGGCATCACGGTGCGCACGACGTATCTTGCGGCGCACGCCTTGCCGCCGGAATTCGCGCACGATCCCGACGGCTATATCGAAGCCGTCGTGCAATGGCTGCCACGGGTGCACGAGGAAGGGCTGGTCGACGCGGTGGACGCGTTCTGCGAGGGCATCGGCTTTTCGCGGACGCAGACGCGGCACGTGTTCGAGGCGGCGCGCGCACTCGGATTGCCGGTGAAGCTGCACGCCGACCAGCTCAGCGACCTGGATGGGGCCGCGCTGACGGCGGAATTCGGTGGCTTGTCCGCCGACCACATCGAACACACCTCCGAGGCCGGCGTCCGTGCGATGGCACGCGCGGGCACAGTGGCGGTGCTGCTGCCGGGCGCCTTCCATGTGCTGCGCGAAACCAAGCTGCCGCCGCTCGACCTGCTGCGCGCGCACGGCGTGCCGATGGCCGTGGCGACCGACTGCAATCCGGGTACGTCGCCGCTGCTGTCGTTGCGCCAGGCGATGCAACTGGCGTGCACGCATTTCCGCTTGACGCCGGAAGAAGCGCTGCGTGGGGCGACCACGCACGCGGCGCGTGCTCTGGGGCTTGCCGACCGCGGCGTGCTGCGCGTCGGCATGCGCGCGGATTTCGTTCGCTGGCGGGTCGGCGCGCCTGCGGAACTGGGCTACTGGCTTGGTGGCGCGCTTGCCGCGTCGGTTTTCGCCGGCGGTCGCGTGGTCGCGGGGTCGTAACCGCATCGCGACGCCCACAAAAAAGCCCCGCTCGGCGGGGCTTTTCTTTCACGCGTGATGCGGTGCGTTACTTGGCGGTCGTCTTCTTGGCGACGACCTTCTTGGCCGGGGCCTTGGCGGCGGTCTTGGTCGCCGTCTTCTTCACCACCGGCGCGGCATAGGCCCCGGTCGCCTTCGGCGCAGTGTGGGACCGCGCGTTTCCGTAGCTGGAGGTGGCCCGCTTGCCCTTGGTCGTCTTGCTGTCGCCCTTGCCCATGTGTTCCGACTCCGAATCTGGTGTTGCACGCGGCTGCGTGCGCGAAGGTGGGGATTCTACCCGATCCGCCCTACCCGATCCGCCCGCGCGCTCAGGTGCCCGCAGGTCGCGGTGTGCACGTGCTCGCGCAGGGGCAAGGCATGGTTGAGCCGCAGGTTCGCCAGGTGTGCGAGTCCGACCAGCGTGCCGCCGAAGGTCATCGCCGCGGCATGTGGAATCAGAGCGTGGTGCAGCGGCGCATACGAGACGCCGATCCACAGGGCCGCCAGTCCCGGCACGAGGAGCCCCAGCGCACGGACGACGCGGTGGCGGCGATAGCCCCAGACCAGAGTGAAGCTGCCGAGCAGGGTTGCGAACAGGACGAAACCCCGCTCGAAGTCGTCACCCAGCCACGCAGCGATGCCGAGCGACGGCAACAGCGCGATGAGCAGCGGCAGCAGCGCGCAGTGGATCGCGCACACCAGCGAACCAGTCGCGCCCAGCCGGTCGAGCAGTCGCGGCGGGCGGGCCTGGCTGGGAAGCACTTGCTGCGGGCGGACGGTGTCCTTCATTCGTTACATTGTAACACTCGGAACCGACCAGTCCGGCGTGAAGGCGTCAGGCGACCGTGTCGAACACCGCTTCCGGCGCGTCATGCGCCGGATGCGAGCGCCGCACCGCCGGCACCAATTGCGCCAGCAACGCACACCCGGCCAGCGTCCAGACGATCAGCGCACCGCTGGGCAGGTCGAGCACCGCCGACAACACGAGCCCCAGGACATACCCGAGCGCGCCGATGACATAGGCCGCGGTCAACCGACCGCGACCACGCATGCCCGCCGTCGCCAGCGCCGGCACGATCAGGCTGGCGAAGACGAGGTACACGCCGACCAGCTGGACCGACGCGGTGATGGCCAGCGCGAACAGGCCGTAGAACACCAAGCCCGCCAGGCGTCCGCGCCGCAGCCACATGAAGCCCAGCAGCACCACCGACAGCAACGCTGCCGGGATCAATTGCGGATAACTCACCCACAGGATTTGCCCGACCAGCAGGTCCTTGAGGTGTTCGCCGCCCTGCGGATTGTTGGCGAGCAGCAGCAAACCGCCGGTCGCGGCCAGCACGAACAGCGTTCCGATCAGCGGCTCCTGGTATTCGGGCCAGCGGCGATCGGTCCACGACAGCAGGCCGGCGCCGGCCAGCGCGGCGGCCGCGGCGGCGATCTGCACGGCATACCCGTGCTCGTCGATGCCCAGGTACTGCGCGAGGATCACGCCGAGCCCGGCGATCTGCGCGATCGCCAGGTCGATGAAGATGATTCCGCGCGACAGCACCTGCTTGCCCAGCGGCACGTGCGTGGACAACACGATCAGTCCGGCCACGCAGGCCGGCCCGAGGATCGAGATGTCCAGCCCTTCCCAGTTCAAGGTCACTTGGCGGCTCCTGACTGGGATGCCCCGAGCAGCTTGGCGATCGTCGAGTCGAACATGCCGAACAGATCCTTCGATTGCGCGTCACCGCCGACGGTGTACGGCAATGTCACGGCCGGCACGCCGGTGCGATCAGACAGCCAGTCGGCGGGCTTCGTGTCCTGGTAGGCCGCGCGGACGATCGCCAGCGTGTTGTTGGACTTTGTCGTCGCGATCAGGCTCGACATGTGCGCCGCTGTCGGCGGTACGCCGGGCTTGGGTTCGAGCGCGCCGATCTGGTCCATGCCCAGCCAATCCCACAGGTAAACCCAGCTGATGTGGTGAACGACGACTTTGCGCCCGCGCAGCGGCGCGGCCTCGGCCTTCCACTTGTTCATCGCGGCAAGCCAGCGCGTGTTGAAGTCGGCCAGCCGTTGCTGGTAGGCGGCGGCGTTCGCGGGATCCAGTTGCGCCAATCTCGCGTCCAGTGCCTTGGCGACGACGTAGATGCGGCGCGGATCCAGGTTGATGTGGGGGTTGCCGTCCGGATGCACGTCGCCGTTGGCGCGATCGAGCGCGGTCGGTTTCTCCAGCAGCTTCACCTGCGACGCTGCCATGAACGATCCCGGCGCGCCGGGCGCGACCTTCGCATTGCCGGACTGGCGGATCAGCATCGGCAGCCAGCCGACCTCCAGTTCCGCACCCGTGCAGACGACGAGATCCGCCGCGCGCACCTGTGCGATCAGGCTCGGCTTGGCTTCGATCACGTGCACGTCCTGCAGGGCGGACGTGCCGACGTTGACGTCGACCTTGTCCCCGGCCAGTTCGTGCACCAGCGAACCCCATTCGGGCTCGCACGCGAAGACTTTCATTTTTGCCTGCGCCGGCGACGACACGAGCGCGGCAGTCAGCAGCAACGTGGGAATTGCGAAGAGTTTCATCGGTGCGTCCTCAGAATTTGTGCGCGCCATGCGCGCCCAGGCTGGTCTGGTATTGAACGGTGACGGCGTTATCGCTGTCGTCCGGATTGGGCTTGTCGTGGCTGAGCTGCAGGCGGATTAGGCTGAACTCGCTGTTGCGCCAGGTCGCTTCCACGCTGTGACGGTAGGGATCGAAGAGGCTGGCCACCGGACCTTCGTCATCGGCCCAGAGCTTGTCGTAGCGGTAGCCGACGTCCCAGGTGCGGTTCAGCCGCCACACGCCCTCGAGGTACGCGCCGTGGCGCTGGCCGATCCATGGCGCCGTCACCAGCGGATCCGCCGGATCGACGAACAGGCCGTCGCGATCGTCGAGGAAATATTCGCCACGCAGCGTAATTCCGCCGTCCTTGGTGTTGCCGTTGGGCGCCCACTTCCACGTGCCGTCGGCGATGTACAGCGTGGTGTCGCCGCTGAATCCATCCTCGGCATTGTCCGACTGCGTTTTCAGCACCGATGCGCCGGCAAGCCACGAGCTTTCCGTGCCGACGTCGCCACCGGCATGCGCGAACAACGTGCGCGTGCCGACGCCGCCGTGCTGCGCGCCGCCGCTGGGGAAGTTCTCGCCGCGGAAGAGTTCGCCACCGAACTCGAGGAACAGCGAGGTCGGCGCCACCCAGCGCACCTGCACGCCGTCGTCGTCGTACTGGTTGCCGAGGAACGCCTGGTACGCCAGCGGCCGGTCGAAGAAGTTGTCGGTATGCGCGTGGTGGCTGTTGAGATAGCCGATGTTGGAAAAGAAGCGACCGGCTCGGATGCTGAAGTTCGCGGGCAGCGACGTCGTGTCGATAAAGGCTTCCTCGACGCCGACGTGGTCCTCGCCGCCCTCGCTCTCTGCGGTCAGCGTCAGCTGGCCGTAGAACTTGTCGTCGATGTTGGAGGCGAACGACACCTCGCTTTCACCGAGCGAGAGTCCATCCGGACCCGGGCCGGCTTCGCCCGCGAGCGGGAAACCCGCACGCTCGTAATCGGCCGGGTCGAGCGAATGGTGCGAGTAGCTGCCGTTGAGGATGATGCTGATCGCCGGGTTGAAGGCGTTGGCGTTGCTGCCGCCGCTGTCCGCCGCGGGCGCAGCGACAGCCTCGGTATCGTTGGTGGCCGTTTCTCCGGGCGTCGCGGCCAGGGCGTCGAGCTCGGACTGCGTCGTGTCGCCAGCGGCGGCCGGCGCGGGCGCTGCGGATGCGGGCTGTTGGGCGGTTGCCTCCGGCGGAGCGGCCTTGAGCTGCTGCAGCTCGGCCTCCAGGGCCTGCACTTTCGCTTCCAGCGCGGCGATCCGCTGCGCTTCGGTCTGGGTCTGGGCTGCGTAGGCGGGACCGGCGAGTGCGGAGAGCATGCACAAGCCCAGCAGGGTCTTTCTCATGGATCGGGCAGCTCGAGCGATAGGAAGTTATAACATAACACTTCCGTCGAGCGTCCCGTCTACATGACTGGTGGCAGGGTCAGCCCGGTCTCATCCGCTGCAGCGGGCGCAGAGCCCATGGACTTCCAGCGTCTGCGCCTGGGGGACGAATCCCAGGGCGCGGGCGCGCTCGTCCAACGCCGCGACGACCTGTTCGTCCTCGAGTTCCACGGCCGAATGGCAGCGGTCGCAAATGAGGAACGGCACCGAATGCTGCGCGGTGCTGGGATGGTGGCAGGCGACGAACGCGTTGACCGACTCCAGCTTGTGGATGAAGCCGTTGGCGAGCAGGAAGTCCAGCGCGCGATACACCGTGGGCGGCGCGGCGGCCCCCACGCCGGCACCTTCGCGGCCTTTGTCCTGCGTGATCTGGTCGAGCAGGTCGTAGGCCTTCAACGGCTTGCCGGCCTCCGCGATCAGGCCCAGCACGCGGGCGCGGATGGGGGTGAGCCGGAGCCCGCGTTCCTGGCTCACGCGCTCGACCGCCGCCACGAACGCGGACGCGTCATGCACGTGGTGCTTGGGATCGATGCAGGCGTGGCGGGTCATGGACGAATGATGGTGACGCGGAGCGGTTGACTCAAGCGGGAAGGCGCGCCAGCGCCGCATCGATGCGCTCCAGCGCTGCGCCCTGCCCCGCCAGGTAGACGGTATGCGCAATGTCGGGGCTGACCTGGGTGCCCGTGATTGCCACACGCAACGGCTGCGCCACCTTGCCCATGCCGAGCCCGAGTGCTTCGGCCGTCGCGTGCAGGGCGGCGCTGACGTTCTCCGCACTCCAGGGGACGAGTGCCGCGAGGCGTTCGCGCGCATCGGACAACGGCGCACGCGCCGCGGCGGTCAGGTGCTTGGCGACGGCGGCATCGTCGTATTGCGTCAGCGGCTGGAACCACACCGTGGCGCGCTCCGCCATTTCCTTCAGCGTCTGCACGCGATCGCGCAGTGCGACCACAACATCCGCCGGCGAAGGACCAGTGGACAGATCGAACCCCCGCTGCCGCAGGTGCCATTCCAGGTGCTTGCCGACGTCGGCGGGATCGTCGTGCTTCAGATACTGCTGGTTGAGCCAGCCGAGCTTGGCCGGGTCCAGCCGCGACGCCTTCGCGTTGACGTCCTTCAGGTCGAACAGCGAAGTCATCTCGGCGATCGAGAAAATCTCCTGGTCGCCATGCGACCAACCCAGCCGCACGAGGTAGTTCAGCAGTGCGTGCGGCAGGTAGCCCTCGTCGCGGTACTGCATGACGTCGGCCGCGCCGGTGCGCTTGGACAGCTTCGCGCCTTCCGGGTCGAGGATCATCGGCAGGTGCGCGAAATGCGGCACCGGTGCACCAAGTGCCTGGTAGATGTTGATCTGCCGAGGCGTGTTGTTGACGTGGTCGTCGCCACGCACGACGTCGGTGATCCTCATGTCGAGGTCGTCGACTACCACCGCGAAGTTGTAGGTCGGATAGCCGTCGGAACGAAAGATCACGAGATCGTCGAGTTCGCTGTTGGCGATTTCGATCCGGCCCTTGACCTTGTCCTCCCACGCGACGCTGCCTTCGAGCGGATTGCGAAAGCGGATCACCCGGTTGGGATCGTCGCGATGGCCCGCGTTGCGGTCGCGATACGCGCCGTTGTAACGCGGCTTTTCGTTGGCGGCCATCGCCGCTTCGCGCATCGCCTCGAGTTCGGCTTTCGTCTCGTAGGCGTAATACGCCGTGCCTGCGGCGACCATCTGTTCGGCGACTTCGCGATAACGCTCCAGCCGCTGAGTCTGGTAAACGGGACCTTCGTCGTAACCCAGGCCCAGCCAGTCCATCGCCTCCAGGATCGCGTCGATCGCCGCCTGCGTGCTGCGCTCGCGATCGGTGTCCTCGATGCGCAGGATGAACTCCCCGCCACGGCGGCGCGCCTCCAGCCAGCAGTACAGCGCGGTGCGCGCGCCGCCGATGTGCAGGTAGCCGGTGGGACTGGGGGCAAAGCGGGTGCGGCAGGACATGGGGACGCCAAGCTCGGGACTGCGCGAATTTTACGGGACTCCGTTCGCGGCGTCCGCCGCGCCCCTAGAATGTCGCGATGGCGACGTTGTTCATTTCCAATCGCGCAGCGACCGCATGCGGGCGCCCCGCACCCCAACGCGCCACCGCGCGCGGGAGGCCATCCGCCTGCATGGGCGCTTCTACAGTGCTGCGATGACCACACTCTTCATCTCGGATCTCCACCTCGACGCCGAGCGTCCGCATATCACCGAACTGTTCGGACGTTTCGTCGACGAGCAAGCGCGGAAGGCCGACGCGCTCTACATCCTCGGCGACCTGTTCGAGGCGTGGGTGGGCGACGACGATCCGTCGGAGACCGGCGCCTTCGTTGCCACGAAACTCCGCGGGCTGCGTGACGCCGGCATCCCGGTCTATTTCATGCACGGAAATCGCGACTTCCTGCTCGGCGATGCGTACGCAAAACGCGCGGGGGTGACGATCCTGCCCGACCCCTCGGTGGTGGTGCTGCATGGCAGGCCGACGCTGCTGATGCACGGCGATACCTTGTGCAGCGACGACGTTGCCTACCAGCAGTTCCGGACGCAGACCCGGAACCCGGACTGGCAGCGCCAGTTCCTTGCGCAGCCGCTGGAAGCGCGTGTGGCTTTCGCGCAGCAGGCGCGCACCGCCAGCCAGACACGGCAGGCCGGACTGAAGGCGCAGGGCATGATGGACGCGATCACCGACGTCACGCCTGCGACAGTGGACAGCTCCTTCGCGCGATTCGGCGTGGACACCATGATCCATGGGCACACGCATCGGCCCGCCGTGCATGCGCACCCGGGCGGCAAGCGAATTGTCCTGGGCGACTGGTACGAGCAGGGATCCGTACTCCGGGTCGATGCTTCCGGAGCGCAGCTGACGTCCCTCTAGCAAGCGTGTGCCACGGCGCGTGGCGACGCGATGGAGGGCAACCCAAGCACGTCTCGTCGCGGCGCGGTACGAGCAAGGTTCGGTCTTGCGGGTGGACGAACAAGGCGAGGCGTTGTCGTCGCTGTAGAACATGCGACCTGTGGGAGCGACGCCAGCTCGGATCATCGCGACTCACGTCGCTCCCGCGAAGATCAAAGCTCGCGACTGAAGTCGCTCCTACGAAGAGCGCATTGCCGACTCTTCCAGTGACGCGATTTCTTCGTCGTCGAATCCGGCGGCGCGGCGGGCGGCGTGATTGAACGGTCCGCGCAGGCTTCCTCGCGCGTACTCGTCGAGAAGTTGGCGGAAACGTGTTCGCGGCTCGACGCCTTCGCGTCCGCAATACCAGCGGAACCAGCGGGAACCCGCCGCGACATGCGCGATTTCCTCGCGCAGGATGAGGTCGAGGATGTCGGCGGTGGGCTCGTCGCCCAGCGAACGCAACTTCGCCACCATGGCCGGCGTCACGTCGAGGCCGCGTGCTTCGAGCACGCGTGGGACGAGCGCCATTCGCGCGAGGCCGTCGTGCGCCGTCTTCTCGGCCATCTCCCACAGCCCGTTGTGCGCGTCGAAATCGCCATAGTCGTGGCCGAAGGCGCGCAGGCGTTCACGCAACATCACGAAATGACGCGCCTCGTCGCTCGCGACGGCAACCCAGTCGACGTAATACGCTTCCGGGAGGCCGCGAAAACGATGGACGGCATCCCAGGCCAGGTCGATCGCATTGAGCTCGATGTGCGCGATCGAATGAATGAACGCAGCGCGGCCCTGCGATGATCCCAGTCCGCGCTTGGAAAGCTCGCGCGGATGCACGAGCCGCGGGGTCGGTGGACGGCCCGGCATGCGGATCGGATCCGGCGGCGGCGCGGCCTCAGGAATCCCCAGTTCGCCGTGCGCGAACGCTTCCACCGCGGCAAATGTCAGCGCGACCTTTTCGTCAGGCGCTTCGGCCGTAAGGCAGGCTTGCGCCGCGTCGAACAACGATCGCTTCACCCGACCACCAATTCATCCGCGATGGAGGGACGTCAGGACGCGCGACGGGTCTTCTTCGCCTCGTCGGAGCGCAGTTGGCGGATGCGTTCGAAATAGCCGGGCTCGATGCCGGTCACGTACTCGCCGTCGAAGCAGGACGAATCGAAGTGCTCGATCAGGTGCTTCGGGCCGGAAACGGCCTCCTGCAGGTCCTTGAGGTCCTGGTAGATCAGCCAGTCGCAACCGAGGATCTGCTGGATCTCCTCTTCGCTGCGATCGTGCGCGACCAACTCGTCGACCGAGGGCATGTCGATGCCGTAGATGTTCGGGTAACGCACCGGCGGCGCCGCAGAAGCAAGATAGACCTTGCGTGCGCCGGCGTCGCGCGCCATCTGCACGATCTGTTTCGACGTCGTGCCGCGCACGATCGAATCGTCGACCAGCAGCACGACCCGATCCTTGAACTCGAGGGGAATCGGGTTGAGCTTGCGCCTGACCGACGCCGCACGCTGGCCCTGCCCCGGCATGATGAAGGTGCGGCCGACGTAACGGTTCTTGATGAAGCCCTCGCGGTACTTCACGCCGAGCACGTTGGCGATTTCCAGCGCCGCGTCGCGCGAGGTGTCGGGGATCGGGATGACGACGTCGATGTCGTGGTCCGGTCGCAGGCGAAGGATCTTTTCGCCGAGCTTGACGCCCATGCGCATGCGCGCCTTGTGCACCGAGATGTCGTCCATCATCGAATCGGGGCGCGCGAAATAGACGTATTCGAAGATGCACGGCGCGTGCTGCTGCGGCTGCGCGCACATCTGCGTGAACAGTTCGCCGCGTGCGGTGGCGACGATGCCTTCGCCGGGCTCGACGTCGCGGACACGCTCGAAGCCGAGGATGTCCAGCGCAACGGACTCCGATGCCACGGCGTATTCGTCGCCGGCGGCGGTCGTGCGCTTGCCGAGCACCAGCGGGCGGATGCCGTGCGGGTCGCGGAATGCGACGAGGCCGAGGCCGAGCACCGTGCAGACGACGGCGTAGCCACCCTTCGCCCGGCGGTTGACGCCTTCGATCGCGCGGAACGTCGCCTCGGGGGTCAACGACTTCTGGGTGTCGAGCTCGTGCGCGAACACGTTCAGCAGCACTTCGGAATCCGAATCGGTATTGACGTTGCGCCGATCCTGTTCGAACACCTCGCGCCGCAGCGCGTCGGTATTGATCAGGTTGCCGTTGTGCGCCAGCGCGATGCCGTAAGGCGAGTTGACGTAGAACGGCTGCGCCTCGTCGGAGCCCTCGTTGCCGGCGGTCGGATAGCGGCAGTGAGCGATGCCGACCCGCCCGGGAAGCAGGCTCATCGCCTTGCTGTCGAAGACATCGCGCACCAGGCCGTTGCCCTTCTGCACGTGCAGGTGCGCGCGATCGGCGGTGGCGATGCCGGCCGCGTCCTGGCCGCGGTGTTGTAGCACCGTGAGGCCGTCGTACAACGCCGCCGCGACGTCCGAATTACCCGCAATGCCGATGATGCCGCACATGAAACTGCTCCGCGGCGCCTCAGGCGCCTGGTGACGGCAACGCAGGTGCGTTGCCGGTATCGATGGAATGTGGCGCCGAAGCGCCGAAATCAACCCGCGCCGCCGCCCACGCGGGCAGCCAGCCGCGCAGCCATTGCGCACCGGGCAGCAATACGGGGACGACATGCGACTGCTGCCATCCGGCGTCCCGCGGCAGCGCCGTGAAACCCATCAGCAGCACCAGCATGCAGGCGACGAAGCCACCGCGAACCAGGCCCAGCGCTGCGCCCATTGCCCGGTCCACGCCCGACAGCCCCACCGAGTGCACCAGCTTGCGCAGCAGCCAGCCGATCAGGCCGACGAACACGAGGACGCCGAGGAAGCTCAGGCCGTAGCCCGCGAGCAATTGCGTGGGACCGGCGGTCTGGCCGCCGGCGAATACCAGTGCGAGTCGTGCGCCGAATTGAAACGCGGCCCACGTCGCCAGCAGCCATGCGGTGACCGACGCCAGCACGCCGACGAAGCCACGCATCAGCCCGAGCAGCACCGAGACTCCGATGATTGCCAACAGCAGGAGATCGGTCGCGCCCATGCGTCAGGGATGCGGTCGCACGACGCCGTCCAGGCCGACCTTGGCCTTGATCTGCGCCTGGAGTTGTTCGGCCTCCGTACGCGAGATCATCGGCCCGACGCGCACACGCGTCAGCGTGCCCTTGTCGGTGTCGACCGATTCGGTGAACGCCGTGAAGCCGGCCGCGCGCAGCTTGTCGCGTAGCGCCGTCGCTTCGGCCGGCTTGCTGTACGCCGCCAGCTGCACGGCAAATCCGGAATTCGTCGTCGTGGCCGGTTGGGACGCAACTGTCGATGGCGTCGATGCAGGCGTGGCCGATGTCCTGGGCGCCGTCGCCGGCGCGGAACCACTCACCGGCTTTTCGTTCGACGGCAACGCCGTGCTTGCAATCGCCGGGCTTGCGATCGCCGGCGCCGCCGCGTCCAGCACGATCACGCGCGCATCCAGGTCATCGCGCACATGCGCTGCGCGCAGCCGCGCGGTTTCCGCGTCGGCCCGGCTCGCGTAGGGACCGATGCGTACCCGCCACGCCTGCTTTCCGTCGCTGGTGGTCGGCTCACGTCGCGCAGGCAACCGGGATGCACGCAGCGACGCGATCACGGCGTCGGCAGCGGCGGTTGTCGCGTAGGTGCCAAAACTCACTGCGTAATCGCCGGCCGCGGTCACAGCCGGGGTCGGGGCATCGAGCTCCGCGGACTGTTGCGGCAGCGCCTCGGTCTGCGCCCCGACGTCACTGTCCAGAGGAACCGGCTGGCTGGACGAAGAGCCGGTATCGGCAGGCGACACGGATGTCGGTGTCGCCGCAACGGGCGCCGTTGTGGACTGCATCCCGACCGCGCCGCCATCGGGCGTGTCGCCGGGCGCGACCAATGGCAGGTCGCGTGTTTCATAGTCGCCGCGCGGAGCGTCCGGCATCGACAGCGGGACGTCGGATACTCCACTGTCGGGCGCCGGCCCCTGCACCAGCATCGGAAGGAAGATCACCGCCAGCGCAACCAGCACGGCGGCGCCGACCAGGCGCTGCTTCAATCGAGAATCCATCGGCGCTCGCGGGCAACGGAAGGCCGGCGAATTATACGGCGCCGCGACTGACCCGCTTGGTAATTCCCTCCAGCGCGCCGCCACGCGCCGGCTGAACCACGCCGTGACTGAACTCGCCCGGGGCGATTTCCAGCGCGGCGCCACGCGCCATTGAACCCGTCTTAATGCTGTCCCGGGCCGGGGCTACAACCTCCCCAACGCCGCAGCCGCGGTGTAGAACGAACCAAACACCACCACCCGATCACCGCCGTTGGCCTGCTCCAGCGCGGCGTCCAGCGCCTGCGCGACGGTGTCGAAGCCTTCGCCGCGCGCGGCCACGGTCCCGCGCAGGCGTTCGGCAAATGCCTTCAGGGGCAGACCGCGCGGCGCGGCATCGGCCAGACCCCCGACGAACCAGGCGTCGATGCCCTCCGCGACCGCCGCGACGATGCCGGTGATGTCCTTGTCGCCTAGCGCGGCGAATACGGCGATCGTCCGCCCGGTCGCTGGCGTGCGCTGCAGCCAGGTCGCCAGTTCGCGCGCCGCCTGCGGGTTGTGGGCGACGTCGACGAAGACCTCGACGCCATCCCGGGTGAATCGTTGCAATCGGCCGGGGAGTTGCGCGTCGGCCACGCCCTGCGCATACGCGGCTTCCGGTATCTCCTCCGCAAGTGCGCGCAACCCGGCGACGGCGGTCGCTGCGTTGCGCAGTTGCGCCGGGGCAGCCAGTCGCGGGGTCGGCAGGTCGATTTCGTAACCGACCTCGCGCCACTGCCAGCGATCGCCCTCCAGCGGCTCGAAGAAGAAGTCGCAGCCCGCGCGGATGGCCGATGCGCCGATCGCGTACGCGCGCCCGAGCACGCTCGATGGCGGGTCGTCCTCGCCGAGCACCAGTGGCCTGCCCGCGCGCGCGATGCCGGCCTTCTCGCGGCCGATCGCCTCGCGGTCGTTTCCGAGCCAGTCCTGGTGGTCGAGATCGACCGTGGTGATGACGGCCACGTCGGCGTCGACCAGGTTGACGGCATCCAGCCGCCCGCCCAGGCCGACTTCGAGCACGGCCAGGTCGAGGTCGCTGCGCTGGAACAGCCACAGCGCGGAAAGCGTTCCGTACTCGAAATAAGTCAACGGCGTCTCGCCGCGCGCTGCCTCCACGGCGTCGAACGCCGCTACCAGCGCGTCGTCCGCGGCGTCGACGCCTTCGATGCGCACGCGTTCGTTGTAGGCGAGCAGGTGCGGCGATGTGTATGCCCCCACCTTCCATCCGGCAGCACGCGCGATCGATTCGATGAAGGCGACCGTCGATCCCTTGCCGTTGGTGCCGGCGACGGTGACGACCTGCCGCGCGGGCGCGCTGAGCTCCATACGCGCGGCAACTTCGCGAACACGGTCGAGGCCGAGCTCGATCGACTTCGGATGCTGGCGTTCGATGTACGCAAGCCAATCGGCCAGCGTCCTGGGCGTTGGCGCGGGGGAAGGCGTTTTCATAACGCGCGGTGGACCGCTTCGCCGAACAAAGGCGTGTGATGCGCGCAATCGTTCAGGCGAACGACGTCGAGGTGATCCACGTCGACGCCTTCGAGCAGGTTGAGCGTGGTGGGCGCCTGCCGGAACGACCACAGGCGCGGCAATGGCAAACCCATCACCCGGCACAGCAGCACACGGTTGACCGCATCGTGGGCGACGACGAGCAGGGTGTCGTCTCCGCCCAGTCCGTCGCAGGCACGCGCCAGCGCGGGCCACGCGCGGTCGAGCACGTGCTGCAGCGATTCGCCCTGCGGCATGACAACCTCATGCGGCGCGTCGCGCCACGCGCGCAGACGGTCCGGGTCGCGCTCGCCGATCTCGTGCGCCAGAAGGCCTTCCCACTCGCCGTGCGCGATCTCCATCAGCCCCGCGTCGGTATGGAGCAGCGACGAACGTTCGTCGCCCAGCGCCAGTTGCGCCGTGCGCAACGCACGCGACAACGGTGACGCGACCGCGCGATCGATGCGCACGTTGCGCAGGCGTTCGCCCAGAGCGCGCGCCTGGGCTTCGCCGACGGTAGACAGCGGAATGTCCTCCTGGCCCTGGTAGCGGCCCTCGGCGTTCCACGCGGTTTCGCCATGGCGAGCGAGCAGGATGCGCACTACAGCGTCTCCAGCGAAAGCACGCCCGGAATGCCGCGCAATGCGACGAGCTGCGCCTCCGGAACCGGGCGGTCGACCGTGATCGCGGCCAACGCTTCGCCATCGCCCTTCGCGCCGAGCGAGAAGTTGACGATGTTGACCCCGGCCGCGCCGAGGTGCGAGCCCACCAGGCCGATGATCCCGGGCCGGTCCTCGTTGCGCATCAGCAACAGGTGCGATCGCGGGTCGAATTCGATTTCGACACCGTCCAGCCGCACCACACGTGGACCGCGATGGAGCGTCGCCTCGATGTCGCGTGCGTGACCGCGCTCGTCCTCGACGCGCAGGCGCAGCAATCGATCGAAGCCGTCGCCATCGCCGCCGACGGTCTCGGCAACGGTCAATCCACGTGCAGCGGCTTCCCGCAATGCGTTCACGGGCGTCACGCGGCCCGACGCGCTGCCCAGCAACGCCGCCACGAGCAGGCGCGAGAGCGGGCGCGGATCGAGCGCCTCGCTGCGGCCTGCGTAAGTGATGTGCAGCCGCACCGGGGCCGGCACCAGCCGCGCGCATAGTTTGCCAAGGGCTGACATCAGTGGCATCCACGGCCCGACCTCGCGCGCCGCTTCGGGGGAGAGCGGCGGCAGGTTGACGCAGCCGGCAACGGCGCCGGTCGCGAAATAGTCCAGCACCTGTCGCGCGAGGATAGTGCTGACCGCCTGCTGCGCTTCTCCGGTCGACGCGCCCAGGTGCGGCGTGAGCACCAGGTTGGGGTGCGTGCGCAACGGCGAATCGGCAGGCAGCGGTTCGGTGGCGAATGTATCCAGGGCGGCGCCTGCGAGCTGGCCGCTGTCCAGCGCATCGAGCAGCGCCGTTTCGTCCACCAGTCCGCCGCGCGCGGCGTTGACGAGATACGCTCCGCGCTTCATCCGTGCGAGCGTGTCTGCGTTGAGCAGGTGCGTCGTGTCCTTGGTGCGCGGAATGTGCAGCGTGACCACGTCGGCCCACGCCAGCAGTTCGTCGAGTGTCCTCAACGGCACGCTGCCGTGTCCCGCGGCGGAGGGCGGCAGGAACGGATCGTAGGCGGCGACATCCATGCCGAGCGCGCTGGCCTTGCGCGCGACAGTTCCGCCGATGCGGCCCAGTCCGATGACGCCGAGCTTCTTGCCTTCGAGTTCGAAGCCGGTAAGTCCTGCCTTCGGCCACTGCCCGGCCTTCATGCCGGCATCGGCACGCGGAACGTGGCGCGCCAGCGCGAACAGCAGCGACAACGCATGCTCGGCAGCCGCCAGCGTGTTGCCGTCGGGAGCATTCATCACCGCGATGCCACGCGCGGTGGCCGCATCGACGTCGATCGTGTCGACGCCGGCGCCGGCGCGACCGATGACACGCAACCGGTCGGCATCGTCGATCGATGGGCCGCCGACCGATGTCGCCGAGCGCACCAGCAACGCATCGACCCCGGACAGCGCAGCGGCAAGCGCGGATGGGTCCTTGAGCGGTTCGGACATTTCGACGGTCCAGCCGGCGTCGCGGAACAGCGCGAGGCCGTCTTCGTGGATGCCGTCGCAAGCCAGCACTTTCATCGCATGCTCCTGTGGTGGGGGACACCACGGACACGCATGCCGCCGGCGAAACGTCATGCGCCACGCAAAGGCGGCGCGAAGATCGGGAAACGGGGCCGGCTGGCATGGGAATCCGCGATTACAGGCAGCCTAGCAGAGCGCCGCGGCGACGCAAGCTGGCATCGACGTCACGGCTGCGACACCATGGCGACCGGCAGCCACGGACGAATGGAACGACGATGCAGCAGGTCAAGGGCGAATTCGAAGTCAACCGCAGCGTCGAGCCCGAGTGCGACATGGGTGACGGGATCGGCGCGGGCCACTATCGATTCGACAAGCGCTTCCATGGCGACCTGGATGCCAGCAGCGTGGTGCACATGCTGGCCGTCGGCACCGACGTCCCGGGCTCGGCGGCGTACGTGGCGATCGAGCGCGTCAACGGATCGCTGCAGGGCCGTGCCGGCAGCTTCTTCCTGCAACACAACGGCATCATGAATCGCGGGACGGCGACGCTCTCGCTGTCGATCGTTCCGGATTCTGGTACCGGTGAACTGATCGGGATTTCCGGCCGCATGGCGATCGACATCACCGGCGGAAAGCACTTCTACACACTGGATTACGCCATTCCCGCAGCCTGAGGCCGGACGTGGCGTTGTCACGGGACCGCGCGCGTCGACGCGTATAATCCGCGGCCTCCCAGGCGATGCGAATCCGATGGCACAGACCATGAAAGCGCTGGTGAAGCGCGAGGCCGGCAAGGGTATCTGGATGGAAGACGTGCCGGTGCCGACGCCCGGTCCGAACGAAGTCCTGATCAAGCTCGAAAAAACCGCGATCTGCGGCACTGACCTGCACATCTACCTGTGGGACGAGTGGAGCCAGCGCACGATCAAGCCGGGGCTGGTGATCGGCCATGAGTTCGTCGGGCGCATCGTCGAACTCGGCGCCGGCGTCACCGGCTACAAAGTCGGTCAGCGCGTGAGTGCAGAAGGCCACATCGTCTGCGGCCATTGCCGCAATTGCCGCGGCGGTCGCCAGCACCTGTGTCCGAACACGGTCGGCATCGGCGTCAATCGCAACGGCGCGTTCGCCGAATACATCGTCATGCCCGCCACGAATCTCTGGCCGATCCCGGACCAGATCCCGAGCGAGTTGGCTGCGTTCTTCGACCCGTATGGGAACGCCGCGCACTGCGCGCTGGAATTCGACGTCGTCGGCGAGGACGTGCTGATCACCGGCGCGGGCCCCATCGGCATCATCGCCGCCGGCATCTGCAAGCACATCGGCGCCCGCAACGTCGTCGTCACCGACGTCAACGATTTCCGCCTCAAGCTCGCCGCCGACATGGGTGCGACGCGCGTCGTCAACGTATCCAACGCCTCGCTCAAGGACGTCATGGCCGACCTGCACATGGAAGGCTTCGACGTGGGCCTGGAAATGTCCGGCAACCCGCGCGCGTTCAACGACATGCTCGACTGCATGTACCACGGCGGCAAGATCGCGATGCTCGGCATCATGCCCAAGGGCGCCGGAGCCGACTGGGACAAGATCATCTTCAAGGGCCTCACCATCCACGGCATGTACGGCCGGCGCATGTACGAGACCTGGTACAAGATGACGCAACTCGTACTGGGCGGTTTCCCGCTTGGCAAGGTGCTGACCCACCAACTGCCGGTGGACGAATTCCAGCAGGGCTTCGACCTGATGGAAGCAGGCAAGGCCGGCAAGGTCGTACTGAGCTGGAACTAGCCGTCGCGTGTGGGCGCATCGTCAGTCGCGACGCACCGCTCCGTGAAACCAATTATCGCGACTGAAGTCGCTCCCACAAGAATTCCCGCCATGTCGCTGACCACCCGTTACGCCGAAACCCTCGACGAGATCCGCGCTGCGGGCCTGTTCAAGGCCGAACGCATCATCACCTCGCCCCAGGCGGCGGAGATCACGCTCGCCGACGGGCGCACGGTGCTGAACTTCTGCGCCAACAACTATCTCGGACTCGCCGACCATCCCGCGATGATCGCGGCTGCCCGCGAAGCGCTGGACACCCATGGCTTCGGCATGGCGTCCGTGCGCTTCATCTGCGGCACGCAGGACCTGCACAAGCAGCTCGAGCAGACCATCGCCGGCTTTTTCGGTACGGAAGACACGATCCTCTACGCCGCCTGCTTCGACGCCAACGGCGGGTTGTTCGAACCGTTGCTCGACGAGAACGACGCGATCATCTCCGACGCGCTCAACCACGCATCGATCATCGACGGCGTGCGCATGTGCAAGGCGAAGCGCTATCGCTATGCCAACTGCGACATGGCCGACCTGGAGAAGCAGTTGCAGCAGGCGAAGGCTGACGGCGCGCGCACCATCATGATCACCAGCGACGGCGTGTTCTCGATGGACGGCTTCATCGCACCGCTGGACGAGATCACCGCGCTGGCGAAGCAGTATGGCGCCCTGGTGCACATCGACGAGTGCCACGCGACCGGCTTCCTGGGCGCCAACGGCCGCGGATCGGCGGAAGTAAAAGGCGTGATGGACCGCATCGACATCTTCACCGGCACGCTCGGCAAGGCGATGGGGGGCGCTGTCGGCGGATTCACGACCGCCAGGCGCGAGGTGATCGAACTGCTGCGCCAGCGTTCGCGCCCGTACCTGTTTTCCAACTCGTTGCCACCGCACGTCGTCGCCGCGGGCATCAAGGCGTTCGAGATGCTGTCGCAGGCCGGCGACCTGCGTGAGCAGTTGGCGGAGAACACCCGCTACTTCCGCGAACGCATGACCGCTGCAGGGTTCGACATCAGGCCGGGTGTGCATCCGATCTGCCCGGTCATGCTTTACGAGGCGCCGCTCGCTCAGAAATTCGCCCAGCGGCTGCTCGAAGAAGGCATTTATGCGATCGGGTTCTTTTTCCCCGTCGTACCAAAGGGGCAGGCGCGCATCCGTACGCAGCTTTCCGCTGCCCACACGCGCGAACAGCTGGACCGCGCGATCGATGCTTTCGTGCGCATCGGCCACGAACTGGGCGTGTTGAAGCACTGACGCGCACGCTGTCGTCCGCCGGCGCGCTCCCTAGCGTGCCGCGACGAGCGCGCGAATTTCGGGCTCGTCCAACATCCGCCACGCGCCCTTGGGCAGATCGCCGAGCACCAGGGGACCGATCGCCACACGGACCAGCCGCAACACGCCGACATCGAAAGCGCCGAGCAGCCTGCGGATCTGGCGGTTGCGACCTTCTTCCAGCACGATTTCCAGCCAGGCATTCCTTTCGCCCGCGCGCAGCAGCCGCGACGAGGCCGCGTGCAACCGTTCGCCGCCAGCGTCGACACCCTCGACCAGTGCTGCGAGCAGGGCTTCATCCGGAATCCGGTCGACCTGCACGTGATAGGTCTTGTCGGGACCACGCGCCGGATCGGTGACCACGGCGGCCCACTGCGGGTCGTTGCAGAACAGCAATAGTCCTTCGCTCGCCTTGTCCAGGCGCCCGACGGGAGCCAGCCACGGCAGCGACGCTCCGTCGAAACATCGATACACCGTGTCGCGGCCGCGCTCGTCGGTCGTGGTGGTGACGAGACCGCGGGGCTTGTTCAGGGCGACGTAGCAGCGCTGTGCCGGAACCAGCGGAACTCCGTCGACGGCGATATCCGTATGTTCGGTGGTCGGAAACTCCGAATCGCGGACCACCTGCCCGCCCACGCTGATGCGACCGGCGGCGACCCATCGTGCGGCCTCGCTGCGGGAACAGATGCCCCGCTTGGACAGTGCGCGGGCCAGCCCATGCCGCACAGGAGCATGTCGCACAGGAGGGGGTACGCGTCGCGGCGGCATCAGGGCAGCATGGGCGAGCCGGCGGATACCGGCAAACGATCAGCCACCAGGCACCGCGTCAGCGACTTCAGGGATTCGGCGGAGACTCGGGCTGCGGCGGCGATGCAGTGGGCGACGTCGCCGGAACCGGAGCCGGGGGCGGCGGCGTTCCCGTCGGCGCTGCCGGCGACGTCACCGGAACCGAAGCCGGCGGTGGCGTCACGGCGGCGGCTCCGCGGGCCACGCGGACACCCTTGGCTTTCATCCACGCGCTGAATTCGTCCGCGGTCATCTTCTTGCCGTTCTGGCTCATGTTGAAACGCCACGGCGTGTTATCGAACTCTGTTCGCGGCTTGTACGCGGCCGGATCGTCAGGGCTGACCGTTCCCGGAGCCGGCGTGATCGTCGCCATGTTCTGGCAGCTTTCGATGCGGATGCGCAGCAAAACCTGGTCCACGGACTGGGAGGCGATCAAAGCGTCAGCGAGCACGCCATCTGGCGCGCCCAACATGTTGCCGACGACAGCAAGTTCATTGGCGACGGGAGCCAGCACCGTCGGGCGCAGCGGCTGCGCGGCAGCAGTCGCGGAACAATCCATCGCCTGCGCGATGCCAGGCGCCGCCAGGACGCTCAGGAACAGAAGATGCATCGCGCGCATGGAATGTCTCGTCGTACCGATGCATCGAGTTTAGGCGTCGCGACCATGTCGGACAAGCTGTGCATTCGCGACGCTGCTTGATCCGTGCGGGCGTCGACGGCCGCAAAAAGAAAACCCGGCCGAAGCCGGGCTTTCTCGTTACTCGCTTTAGTCCGATTACTGGTTCTGGACGTTCAGCTCGGTACGACGGTTCTGCGCGCGACCTTCCGGATTGTCCGAACCATCCGGGTTGGTGTTCGGCGCGATCGGGCGGCTCTCGCCGTAACCGGTCGGGCCCACCAGGCGAGCGGCGTCGACGCCGTTGCTGGTCAGGTAGTCGTACACCGTCTTGGCGCGACGCTCCGACAGCTTCTGGTTGTAGGCGTCGGAACCGATCGAGTCGGTGTGACCGGCCACCTCGACCTTCAGGTCGGGATAACGCTTCAGGATCTCGATCGCCTCGTTCAGGATCGATACCGCGTCAGGACGCAGCGTCGCCTTGTCGAAGTCGAAGTTGACGCCCTTCAGGTCGATCGACACCGGCACCGGGCAACCGTCCGGACCGATCGTCTGGCCAGCCTGCGAACCAGGGCACTTGTCGTTGCAGTTGTTGACGCCGTCACCGTCGTCATCCATGTCGGCGCAGCTCGGTGCGACCGGGGCCGGAGCCACCGGAGCCATCGGCTCGGGGCCCAGCGGGATCACGACACCGACCGAAGCCAGGACATCGTCGAAGTTGGATTCGCCGAGATCAGCACCGCGAGCATCGACAGCGTTGCCGTCCATGTCGAAACGCACCGCCAGTTCCGTACGCAGGCCGACGCGGCCCAGGTTGCCCTGCAAGCCGAGGCCGACCTTGGCCGCGACACTGCCGTCATCGCGCTGGCCCGGGGAATCCGGGTTCGGGAAGGCGTCGTACTCTTCCTCGTTCCACTGGTAACCCAGACCCATCAGCAGGTACGGATTCCAGTTACGGCCTTCGGCGATGAAGTGGCGACGCAGGTCAAGCGAGACGCCGTACTGCGACCAGTTCAGGTCTTCGTTGTCGTTCTGCTTCGGGTTCTGCCAGTTCAGCTGTCCATCCAGCGACCAGTTGCGGCTGATGAACTTGCCCATGCCGAACGTCGCGAACATCGCGTTCTCGGTGTCGCGGCTGGAGTCCTGGTAGTTGTAGCCAATGTCGCCGGTCACGTACCAGCGGTCATCGAAATCGGCCGAGGTCATTTCGGGGGCCGGAGCCGCCATCGTGTCCTGGGGGGCCGGAGCGGTGTCCTGTGCGGGAGCCGCCATGGTGTCGGGGGCAGGCGGCGCCGTTTCCTGAGGTGCCGGCGTGGCCATCGGGTCCTGCGCCGGTGCCGCGTCCTGCGCAAACGCAACCTGCGCTACGCCCAGCCCGCTCAGCAACGCAACGCAGAGGAGTTTCTTATTCATGTTCAGCTCCTTGATCAGATAAAGAAAGCGGTAAAGCGTGATTTGGAAGACGGCATTCGTTCCCGCCATCTCGGGCAGATTAATGTCGGCCTTGTGAAGACCTCGTTAACTCTACCGTAACAGTTGAGATTGGACCAACACGCCCCCGGATCTTACACGCGATACAGATTCATGAACTGATCGATCGGCGTAGCGTCGAATTTGGCCGGGTCGGCGGCCAGCGCCATGATCCGCTCGACCTGCCCGGAACCGAGCTGGGCCCGCAGCGCCGCCTCGCATTTGGCGAGCAGCACCGGGATGCCCTCGCCGCGGCGCTTGCGATGGCCGATCGGATAGTCGATCGAGACCTTGTCCGTGGAGGAGCCGTCCGTGAAGAAGACCTGCACCGAATTGCCGATGTAGCGCTTGTCCGGATCGAAGTAATCGCGGGTGAACTGCGGGTTCTCGCGCACCGTCATCTTCGCGCGCAGCGCGTCGATGCGCGGGTCGGCCGCAATGTCGTCGTTGTAGTCCGAGGCGGTCAGCCGCCCGTGGATCAGAGGCACCGCCACCATGTACTGGATGCAGTGGTCGCGGTCGGCGTAGTTGGCCAGCGGCCCGGTCTTGTCGATGATGCGCACACCGGCTTCCTGGGTCTCGATCTCGATGCGCTCGATCTCGTCGATCCGGCCGCGGACCAGGGGATGCAGTCGCATCGCGCACTCGACGGCCGTCTGCGCATGGAATTCAGCCGGAAAGCTGATCTTGAACAGGACGTTCTCCATGACGTAACTGCCGAACGGGCGCTCGAATGCGAACGGCTTGCCGCCGAACGCCACGTCATAGAAGCCCCAGGTCTTGGCCGACAGCGCGCTGGGATACCCGACGACATTCTTCTGGGTGACGTTCAGCGCGTGGATGACGGCACGCCGGCAGGCGTCGCCCGCAGCCCAGGACTTTCGCGGGCCGGTATTCGGCGCATGGCGATAGGTACGCAGCGCGCCGTTGTCGATCCAGGAGTGGGAAACCGCGGTGATGACGTCCTCCCTGCCCCCGCCGAACATCGCCGTCGCCACGGCCGTCGAGGCCAGGCGGACAAGGATGACGTGGTCCAGCCCGACGCGATTGAAGGAATTCTGCAGCGCGTATACACCCTGGATTTCGTGGGCCTTGATCGCCCAGCCCAGAACGTCCCGGACGGTCAGCGGTTTACCGCCATCGCGCAGCTCCCGGCGGCTGAGGTAATCGGCCACGGCGAGGATCGTGCCGAGGTTGTCCGACGGATGGCCCCATTCGGCCGCGAGCCAGGTGTCGTTGAAATCCAGCCAGCGCACCTGGGTACCGATGTTGAACGCCGCCTGCGCCGGATCCAGCTCGAAGTTGGTGCCCGGGACCATCGCGCCGCCCGCCAGCGTCGCGCCGGGAACCAATGGCCCGAGGTGCTTGACGCAATCGGGGAACTTCATCGCCAGCATCGCGCAGGCCAGCGAATCCAGCAGCATGTAGCGGGCGGTGTCGTAGGCCTCCTCCGATTCGATCCTGCCGTCGATGACGTAATCGGCGATGTCGACCATGGGCTGGTCGGGCTGCGGACGGATGGCGGAGCGGATGTCGGAATGGCTCATGGGCGCTGGCTCTTTGGCGGCGGGCGGAGGAAGCCGCCTATTTTGCCGTGCCGGGACGAAGCGTGACCAACATCGGGCCGCAATGGGCACGCAATGCGGACGCAATGCGGACGCAATGCGGACGCAATGCGGACGCAAGAGGACCCAACGACACTCTGTAGGCAACCCCGCCGTGCGCGGGCGTTGATCGGAGGCCTTCCCTCTCGATCAGCGCCAGGTGCCGGAGCCGGGCCGGCCTCCAGAGCGCTTCGCCCTTCAAGAAGCCAAAAGAATCAATGGCTTCTGCCTCGCCGTTCAGCGGGTGTTTGGCCAAGGACCGTTACGGTGCGCACACTTTCGCCCTGCCTGAATAGGCGGGTACCGGCGCTTCCCGCCATTCCGCGGGGTTTCCAGCGCCCGGGCTCAAGGCAACCGGAGAGTTGCCGCCCTCCCCAACACGCCATGCCGTAACGCGTATGCGCATCCTCCCTTAACGCGGGAGGCGGCAGCATCGCCGCGCGGCGCAACGGAGCAAGGAGCTGCCATGAAGCTGGCCTGGATCCTCTGGTTGTCGTCGCATGTCCTGCCGCAACCAGCTGCCGACTCGTTGTGCCTCAGCACGACGGTCTACCTCGAAGCCCGCGACCAGTCCCTGCGCGGGCAGGAAGCGGTCGCCGAAGTCGCCCTGCGCCGCCGCGACAGCGGCCTGTGGGGACAGAACCTGTGCGAGGTCGTCACGGCCCGGCGGCAGTTCGCGCCGTCCCTGGTATCGCCGCAAACCAATCTTGGAAATCCCGATGCATGGGCGCAGGCGATAAGCGTCGCCTTCGAATCGGAACACAACTGGGCGTTGCCGCGCTCGCAGCGCCGCGAGATCGTGCCCGGCGCCAGCCACTTCGCCGCGAATGCGATCGCATCGCCGAGCTGGCGAAATGCCTACCAGGTCGCGACGATCGGCGACCATACTTTCTATCGCGTGCAATCCCTCAAGCCGCGCAAGACGTGACATGGGGTTGACGCGACGCAGTGTTGCACAAGAGTGATTGATGGCTTGATTGCGCCACGGGCATAGTCGGCCTTCTTTTGGCGAAGGCCTGCGATGAAACTTTATTACACCCCCGGAGCGTGTTCGCTGTCCGATCACATCGTGCTCGAATGGATCGGCCGCCCGTATGAAGCCGTGCGCGTGTCGCGGGAGGAGCGCAAGTCGCCTGCGTACCTCGCCATCAATCCCGCCGGCGCGGTACCCGCCTTCGAAGAGGACGGCTGGGTGCTGACCCAGAACGCGGCGATCCTCAACTACCTGGCCGACAGCTTTCCGGACGCCGGGCTGACGGGCGACGGCACGGTGCGCAGCCGCGCCGAGGTCAACAAGTGGTTGGCCATGGCGAACGCCGACATCCACCCGGCCTTCCATCCGCTGTTCGGCGCGACGTCCTATCTCGAAGATCCCGCGCTGATCGAACTGAGCAAACAGGCGGCGCGTGCCAAGTTGCGGACGCTGTTCGAGCGCGTCGATTCGCAGCTCGCAGGGCGCGACTGGATCGCCGGTATCCGATCGATAGCCGATCCATATCTCTTCGTCGTCACCCGCTGGGCGATGGCGATGGACGTCGATCTTTCCGGGCTGGACAACCTGCAGCGTTTCTTCGAGCGAATGCTTGCCGATCCCGGTGTACAGCGCGCGTTGCGGCAGGAAGGCCTGGGCTGAGGGGTGGAATGAAAAAGCCGCGCAGTGCGCGGCTTTTTTTGAGAACGGCGATCAGCGTTTGTCGATCGGCACGTAGTCGCGGTCGTCGGGGCCGATGTAGGTTGCACTCGGACGAATGATCTTGCCGTCCTCGCGCTGCTCGATCACGTGCGCGCTCCAGCCGGAGGTGCGCGCGATCACGAACAACGGCGTGAACATCGGGGTCGGAATGCCCATCATGTGGTAGGCCGATGCACTGTACCAGTCGAGGTTCGGAAACATTTTCTTGGTGTCCATCATCAGCGTCTCGATGCGCTCGGACACGTCGAACAGATTGCGGTTGCCGCCATCGGCGCACAGCCTGCGCGAGATTTCCTTGATGATCGGATTGCGTGGATCGCCGATCGTGTACACCGGATGGCCGAACCCGATCACGATTTCCTTGCGCTCCATGCGTGCGCGGATATCGGCTTCGGCTTCGTCAGGCGATCCGTAGCGGGAGACGATCTCCATCGCGACTTCGTTGGCGCCTCCGTGCTTGGGACCGCGCAGCGCCCCAATCGCGCCGGTGATGCACGAATGCATGTCGCTGCCGGTGCCGGCGATCACGCGCGCGGTGAAGGTCGAGGCATTGAACTCATGCTCGGCATACAGCACCAGCGACTTGTCCAGCGACTCGGCATGCAGCGCGCTCGGCGGTTCGCCGTGCAGCAGGTGCAGGAAGTGCGCGGCAATCGAATCGTCGTCGGTCTCGCAATCGATCCGGCGCCCGTTGCGCGTGAAATGCCACCAGTAGAGGAGCATCGAACCGAAGCTCGCCATCAGCGCGTCGGCGATATCGCGGGCCTCATTCGCCGGGTGCGTGTCGCGCTCCGGCAAGACCGTCCCGAGCACCGAACAGCCGGTCCGCAGCACGTCCATCGGATGCGCATTGGCCGGCACCAGCTCCAGCGCCTCGGCAACGATGACGGGCAGGCCACGCAGGCGCCTGAGCTTGGTCTTGTACGCCGCAAGTTGCGATGCCGTCGGCAGCGTGCCGTGCACCAGCAGGTGTGCGACCTCCTCGAACGAGGACTTCGTGGCGAGGTCCTTGATGTCGTAGCCGCGGTAATGCAGGTCGTTGCCACTGCGGCCGACCGTGCACAGCGCGGTGTTGCCGGCCGGCGTTCCGCTCAACGCAACCGACTTCTTCGGCTTGGGCGCGGACTGGACGTTGTCGCTCATCGTCATTCCTCTGTCTTGGTCTGCGCAAACAGCGCGTCGAGCTTGTCTTCGTAGGTGTGGTAGCCGAGGAAGTCATACAGCTCGGCGCGTGTCTGCAAGGTATCGATGATGTGCTTCTGCGTGCCTTCGCGTCGCACGGTTTC
>Ga0207691_10000618_pt1 | contig 35297 bp, 35 predicted proteins | sample KBSM13metaG_FD_184327 | JGI IMG/M metagenome (GOLD analysis project Ga0207691, IMG submission 184327) | Miscanthus rhizosphere microbial communities from Kellogg Biological Station, Michigan, USA - KBS M1-3 metaG (SPAdes) (version 2) | ecosystem: Host-associated > Plants > Roots > Rhizosphere >...
TGAGTTTGAGCCGCATCCGTTTGGCGGCCTCGTCGATGGCGACGAAGCAGCCCTCGGCCGTGGCCTCATTGCGTCCGGCAGAGCCCCCGAGCGGGATCGGTTTTCCGGTCACGACCCCGAGCGTCGAGTAGCCCTGGGTCATCGAAAAGGTGTCCATGATCCAGGCCATGTGCTGGGGCGTCGTGTAGACGTCGGGCGCCGGGATGTCCCGGTCGTGGCCGAGAACGATCGCGATCTCCGAGGTGTAACGGCGCGTCAGCCTCTCGTTCTCGTCGAGCGAAAGCTTTTTGGGGTCGACCGTGACGCCGCCCTTGGCGCCGCCGAACGGGATGTTGACCACGGCGCACTTCCAGGTCATCCACATCGCCAGGGCCTTGACCTCGTCGAGCGTGACGCCCGGGTGGAAACGGATGCCGCCCTTCGAGGGCCCGCGTGCGATGGAGTGCTGCACCCGATAGCCCGTGAAGACCTTGATCTGCTTGTTGTCCATGCGAACCGGAATCGACACGGTGAGCTGCCGCTTCGGATTGCGGAGGATGTCGCGGATTCCGGCGTCGAGGCCCAGCTGATCGGCGGCCCGTTCGAACTGGCGCTGGGCGAACAGGAACGGGTTGAGGTTCTCGGGGGAGAGCGGCGGGGCCGGCTCGGCCGGTTTCCTCGGCGTTGCTTTGGAGCGTCGGGGCTTCCGTGCCATTCGTTTCTCCTTCGCGCCTGGCGCGCTAAACGGTGCTCTTGGAACCGGGGGGATCAGGGCCCGAGAGGCAGAGTCTCGGCGGCATGGCGGGCGAGCCGCCACAGGGTGCCGGGGAAGATGCCGATCGCGAAGATGCCGATTGCGCACAGCGCGAGCGCGAGGCGATCCGCGGGCGCGAGCGCCGGCGGAGGCTCGTCATCGACGGGATCGCGCATGTAGAGAATGTAGACGACCTTCAAATAGTAGCCCACCGACACGAGGGAGTTGGCGATCCCGATGAGGGCCAGGGTATAGAGGCCGCTCTGTAACGCCGCCTTGAAGAGAAAGAACTTGCCGATGAAGCCCGCGGTGGCGGGGATGCCCGCCAGGGAGAAGAGGCACAACGCGAGGACACCGGCGGCGAACGGGGTGCGCCTTCCGTCGCCGGCGAGCATCGCCACCGGATGGGCCTTCGTCTCGTCCCGATAGAGAGCGGAGACCGCGGCGAACGCTCCGGCGTTCGAGACGAGGTAGGCGAAGAAGTAGACGATGACCGCGGCGAGCGCGTCGCGTCCGAACACGACGAGAGCGATCGTGACGTAACCCATGTGGGCGATGCCGGAATAGGCGAGGAGCCGCTTGATGTCCCGCTGTGCCAGCGCGACGACGTTGCCGAGCGTCATGGACACGATCGCGATGGCGGCGATCGCCGTCCGGAACTTGTCGGGCAGGCCCGTGGAGAAGACCTCGGCGAAGACCCGATAGAGAACGATGACGCTCGCGCCCTTGGGCGCCACCGAGAGGTAGAGCACGGCGGGCGTGGGCATGCCCTGGTAGACGTCCGGCGCCCAGGCGTGGAAGGGTGCGAGGGACATCTTGAAGGCGAACCCGACGAAAAGGAGCAGCAGCCCGAAGGCCACGGCGGGGCTGCTGCCCAGGCCCGGCCGCGCCAGGGCTTCGAGCCGCGAGGTCCCGGCCGCTCCGAAGAGCAGCACCACGCCGTAGAGGGTGAACGCGGATCCGAAGGCCCCCGTCAGGAAGTACTTGAGCCCCGCCTCCGAGGAGGCTTCGACTCCGCGGAAGAACGCCGCGAGGACGTAAAACGAGAGCGACAGAGTCTCGAGGCCGATGAAGACGAGGAGCAGGTCGAGGCCCCGCGTCATGAGCGACACGCCGAGGTGCCCCCAGAGAAGCAGGGCGTAGAACTCGCCCTTTTCCTCGCCCGCCCGCTCGAGGTACGGCTTGGCGACGAGGACCGCCAGGGCCGCACACGCGCCGAGGAAGAGGCCGATCAAGAGCGTCAGCGGGGAAGTCTCGAAGCGGCCCCCGAAGGTGGTGCCGTAGGGCGCCTGGACGAGAGCGTAGAGGGCGCCGCCGATGCCGGCGAGGGCGATTGTTGAGAACCATCGCTTCAGGTTCGGAACGAAAGCCTCGATGAGCAGGATGAGGCAGCCCGCGGCCGCGAGAATGATCTCGGGCAGGATCGCGACGAAGTCGGCGCGGGTGAACTGGACGATTTGCATCTGCTCGGGCGTCATGGTGCTCGATTCGCGATCTGCTTCGAGACGACCGTCTCGCGGAGCGACTCGACGGAGCCGCGGATGCGATCCAGGACGTCGTTCGGCCGGACGCCGATCCAGACCATGAGAACGACGAGGATGGCGGCCGCGACGAATTCGCTCGGCCGGATGTCCCGCAGCGAGCGGTTCTGTTCGTTCCGGAAGGGATTCCAGAACACGCGCTGCACGAGCCAGAGCATGTAGATGGCCGAAAGGATCACGCCTGTGGCCGCGGCGACCGCCCACCAGCGGTGGGGCGACGACCACGTTCCAACGAGGATCAGGAACTCGCCGACGAAGCCGTTCAAGCCGGGGAGGCCGATCGACGAGAGCGTCGCGATGACGAAGAGCGCGGTCGTGACCGGCACGACCGACGCGATCCCGCCATAGGCCGAGATCTCGCGCGTGTGCGTCCTCTCGTAGAGGACGCCGACCAGGAGGAACAGAGCGCCCGTCGAAAGGCCGTGGTTGATCATCTGGAGGATCGAGCCCTGGAGCGAGATCGTCGTGAACGCGCCCACGCCCATCACGACGAGGCCGAGGTGCGAGACCGACGAGTAGGCCACGAGCCGCTTCATGTCGTGCTGCGGGTATGCCACGAAAGCGCCGTAGATGACGCCCACGATGCCGAGGGCTCCCAGCCACGGCGCGTACCGGATGGCCGCGTCCGGGAAGAGGGGAAGCGCGAAGCGCAGGTAGCCGTACACGCCCAGCTTCAGCAGGACACCGGCCAGGATGATCGAGCCCGCCGTCGGGGCTTCGGTGTGGGCGTCGGGCAGCCAGGTGTGGAGCGGAAAGACGGGGACCTTGATCGCGAAGGCCAGCGCGAAGGCGGCGAAGAGCAGTGTCTCGACCCGCCCGCTGAAGCTCAGCCGGTAGAGATCCTCGAGGGCGAAGGACCAGACCCCGGTCGCGGCCTGGTGGCGGATCGCGATGAAGAGGATGGCCAGGAACATCAGGAGGCTTCCCGCCATCGTGAAAATGAAAAACTTCATGGCCGCGTAGATCCGCCGCGGCCCGCCCCAGATGCCAATGATGAAGTACATCGGCACCAGCATCACTTCCCAGAAGACGTAGAAGAGCGCGAGGTCCAGCGCCACGAGGCTTCCGAGCATGCCGGTCTCGAGGAGCAGGAAGGCGATCGAGTAGCCCTTGATTTCTTTCTCGACGTGCGTGAGAGAGAAGAGCAGGGCGATCGGAGTGAGGATGGTCGTCAGGAGCACGAGAAGCAGCGAGATCCCGTCGATGCCGAGCGAATACGAGATCCCGAGGGCGGGAATCCAGTCGACCTGCTCCCGGAACTGGAAACCTTTCTGCGCCAGGTCGAACCGGGTCCAGAGCGGCAGGGAGATGAGGCAGTCCGCGATCGCGACGAGAAGGGCGAAGACTTTGGCCTCTTTCTCGAGGGAGCGCGGGAACAGCAGGATGAGGGCGGCCCCGAGAGCCGGCAGGAAGACCACGACGGTCAGCAGGTGCTCGGTGAAGAGACTGCCCATCTAGATCGCTCCGATGACGAAGACGAGCAGCGCCACGAGCCCCAGCAGAAACGTCAACGCATAGTTTCGGACGTTGCCGGTCTGGAGGAATCGCAGAAAGTCGCCGGTGAGCTCGACCATGAACGCGGTGGCATTCAGGATGCCGTCGATGATGAGGACGTCCACGACTTTCCAGAGGACGCGCGCCAGCCACTCGAAAGGCCTCACGAAGAGGAAGGCGTACAGCTCGTCCACCCTCCACTTGTCGACGAGGAGAGCGTAGAAGCGCGGGTATGTCGCGGCGAGACGGGCGGGGACGCGGCCCTCGCCCTTGCCCCACCAGACCCATGCCAGATAGAGGCCCGATGCGGCCACGGCGACCGAGACGGCCATCAGGAGCCACTCGACGGCGTGGGGGAGCCCCTCGTGCGCGAGCTCGCGGCCGGCGATCGGGGTGACGATGGGCGAGAGAAAACGGGCGAACAGGTTCGCGTTCTCGCCGAAGACGGCCGGCAGCCCGACCCATCCGCCGACTGTCGCCAGGATGGCCAGGACGATGATGGGCCCGGTCATCGAGCGAGGCGCCTCGTGGAGATGGTGTTCCTGCTCGGAAGTTCCCCGAAACGTCCCGAAGAAGGTGAGGGAGACGATCCGGAACATGTAGAGCGCGGTCAGGCCGGCGGTGAAGAGGCCGATCGCCCAGAAGACCTTGCCCAGAGGCTCGTGCGATTCGAAGGCGCTCGAGAGGATCGCGTCCTTCGAAAAGAACCCGGCGAACGGCGGGATGCCCGAGATCGCGAGAGTGGCGATCAAAAACGTCATGTACGTGATGGGCATCTTCTTCTTGAGGCCGCCCATGTGGTGGACGTTGAGGTCGTCGTGCATGGCGTGCATGACGCAGCCCGCCCCGAGGAAGAGGCAGGCCTTGAAGAACGCGTGCGTCATGACGTGAAACATCCCGACCGTGAAGGCGCCGACGCCGCAGGCCAGGAACATGTAGCCGAGCTGGGAGATCGTCGAATAGGCCAGGACCTTCTTCAGGTCGCTCTGGACGATCGCGATCGTCGCCGCGAAGAGGGCCGTGAAGCAGCCGATGCAGGCCACGAAGAGCATGACCTCGGGCGCCAGTCGGAACAGCACGTTGCAGCGGGCCACCATGTAGACGCCGGCCGTGACCATCGTCGCGGCGTGAATGAGGGCGGAGACGGGAGTCGGGCCGGCCATGGCGTCCGGCAGCCAGACGTACAGCGGGACCTGCGCGCTCTTGCCCATGGCGCCGACGAAGAGGCAGAGACAGATGAGCGAGAGCGCCGGGGCGTACCGGCCGGGGTCCGTCGCCGCTTTCCCGAAGACCTCCGAGAAACTCAGCGACCCGAAGGCCGTGAAGATGCCGAACATACCGAGGAGGAAGCCGTAGTCGCCGATCCGGTTGACGACGAAGGCCTTCGTTCCGGCGGCGGCGGCGTACTCGCGGTCGAAGTAGTACCCGACCAGCAGGTACGAGCAGAGACCCACGCCCTCCCAGCCCACGAACATCAGGACGAAGTTCTCGGCGAGCACGAGGACGAGCATCGCGAACATGAAGAGGTTGAGGTACGCGAAGAAGCGGGCGTAACCGGCGTTCGTCGCCTCGCCGCGCATGTAGCCGATGGCGTAGACGTGGATGAGGAAACCGACGAAGGTCACAAACGACAGCATCAGCGCCGAGAGCGGATCCAGCCGGAACGCCAGATCCAGCGAGAGGTCGCCGACGGCGATCCAGCTCCCGTAGGTCTCGATGAACGTTCCCTGGCCGCCCGAGAGGTACGGAATCAGCCGCGAGTAGGCCGCGACGGTCGCCAGGGCCGCCGCACCGACACCCATCACCGAGACGAAGGACTTGCCGAGGCGGGTCCCCAACAGTCCGTTGACCGCGAAGCCCGCGAGGGGGATGAGGGGGATCAGCCAGAGCGGAGTCATCGCTTTCGCGTCACCATTTCAGAAGGCGGATCTTGTTGACGTCGATCGTTTCGGTGTGCCGGAACAGCGCGACGAAGATCGCCAACCCCACCGAGGCCTCCGCGGCGGCGATCGCGATGACGAAGAACACGATGATCTGGCCCTCGTGGGTGCCCATCGCGGCGCCATAGCCCAGCAGCGCGAGGTTGGCGGCATTCATCATGAGCTCGATGGACAGGAAGATCTGGATGGCGTTGCGACGCAGGAGAACGCCCGCGATGCCGATCGAGAACAGCGCTCCCGAGGCGAGGAGGACGTCGGAAAGGGGAATCGATCCGATCATGGCTGCTTCTCCCGGCGTGCGAGGACGAAAGCTCCGACCAGCGCGGCGAGCAGGAGGACGGAGACCGCCTCGAAATGCAGCAGGTACTTCGAGAAGAGCTCGCGGGACAGGCTGGCCGGATCCGACAGCACCTGCGGCGTCTCGCCCGTCGGGGCCGGGATGCTCGCGCCGGCGCCCCGCAGCGTCCCCAGCAGGAGGGCCGCGAACAGGACGACGCCCAGGCTGCCGAGCAGGGTCTGCAGCGGCCCGCTCCGCTCGGCCGGGATGTGGCCGATATTCAGCAGCATGAGGACGAAGAGGAACAGGACGAGGATCGCGCCGGCGTACACGATGACCTGGATCGCCGCGATGAACGGGGAAAGCAGCATGACGTAAGTCACGGCGAGGGCGAAAAAGGCCACGACCAGCGTCAGCACGCTGCGCACGGAATTCCGGGTGACGACCATGAGTCCGCCGAAGAGGACCGCGACGGCCGCGGCGGCGTCGAAGACGAAGCGCGCGACGGTCACCCGATCACCTCGCCGCCCGGACCATCTCGAGCGCGGCAGCCCAGAACAGGTTCACGAGCGCCAGCGGCAACAGGACCTTCCAGCCGAGGCGCATGAGCTGGTCGTAGCGAAACCGCGGGAGTGTCCAGCGGACCCACACGAAGACCCAGACGAGGAAGGCGGTCTTCGTCGCGAAGATGAGGATCGACAGGGCGACGCCGAGGATGCTTTCGGGGTGGAAGCCCGGAAGCGACCACCCTCCCAGGTACAGCGTCACCGTGATCGCGCACGCGACGACGACGTTCACGTATTCGGCCATCTGGAACGCGCCGAACCGCATCGCCGAGTATTCCGTGTGATACCCGGCGACCAGCTCGGGCTCCGCCTCCGGCAGATCGAAGGGGAGCCGGTTCGTCTCGGCGAAGGCCGAGACGAGAAAGATGATGAAGCCCAGAGGCTGGATGAAGATGTTCCATTGGGGCACGAAGGCGAGGATCGGCATCGGGCGCTGCTGCGCGGCGATGATGTCGTTCAGCTTGAACGAGCTCGCCACGAGCACGACCCCCGCGGCCGCCGTGGTCATCGCGAGCTCGTAGGAGATGATCTGCGCGCTCGAGCGGATTCCGCCCATCAGCGAGAACTTGTTGTTGGAGGCCCAGCCCGCGAGCACGATCGCGTAGACCGAGAGCGAGACGATCGCGAAGGAGTACAGGATCCCGATCGAGACGTCCGCACCGATCAGCGGGATCTCGCGGCCGTCGATCTTGAGGGTCGCGCCGTAGGGGACGATTGCGAAGGTCGAGAGCGCGGCGAAGGCGGCGATGGCCGGGGCGAGAAGGAAGAGGAGCTTGTCCGCGCTCGCGGGCATCACGGCTTCCTTCGTGAACATCTTCACGGCGTCGGCCACCGCCTGGAAGAGGCCGAAGGGCCCGACACGGTTGGGCCCGAACCGATCCTGGATGAACGCCGCGCCCCGCCGTTCGACCCAGGTCAGGGGAATCACGAGCGCGGGAAAGATCATTGCCGGCAGGGCGACGCGTAGGACCACGATCACCCAATCGACGAGGGTCATAGCGTGCCGTTCCAGGCGAAGTCCCCCTTCTTCAGGAGGCGGCCGCCCTCGAGATCCTTCGGGTCGATGTCGGCGTAGGGCGGGATCTCTTTCGCGATCGCCGCGAGCAGGTCCGCGGGCGTCCAGTTGCGGTCGCCGTAGCCCAGCTCGAGCGCGAGCAGGAGAAGCAGCTCCCAGGTCGCCCGCGATGGAGGCTTCGGGAGGAAGGCGCGCTCGAACCGCTGAACGCGCCCCTCGACGTTCGTGAACGTGCCTTCCTTTTCGGCGAGGGAAGCGGCCGGCAGGACGACGTCGGCCGCGCGCGTGAGGGCGTTCGCGGTGCGGGCGCAGACGGCCAGGAAACGCGCCTTGCGGAGCGCCGCGACCTTCTCCGGATCGTCTGCCGCGGCGGCGAAGTCGGCGTCGGCGACGATGACGACCTCGGGGGAGGCCTTGCCCGAGAGCACGGCCTCGAGGCCGTAGCCGTTCTTACCGGGCGTGAGGCCCATGTCGCGCGCGCCGCGGAAGTTCGCGGCGGCGTCGTCCCCGGAGATCCAGTCGGACTTGCGCTTGATCTTGCGGGCCCGCGACTTGTCGACGGCGACGTCCCGGTTGGCGCACGCGAGGTGGTCCGCCAGCTTCCGGAGGAGGAAGTTCTCTTCGTTCGAGAGGTGCGCCGAGCCCAGAAAGAAAAGCCCGGACGGCCCGGTGCCGTCGACCGTCTGTCGAATCTCGGCTGCCATGCGATGGATCGCGACCGGCACGACCGCGTCCTGCACCGAGTTGCCGTGTCGGAGGGTGGCCTTATGGACGTCGCGGGCGTTCAGGCTCTCGGAGCGCAGCCGTCCGTAGTCGCAGAGCCAGTAGTCGTTGACGTCGGGATTGAACCGCGGCAGGAAGCGGTAGACCACGTCCTCCTTGGACTCGATCGAGACGTTGCAGCCGACGTTGCAGCCCGGGCAGACCGACTTGGTCTTCTGCAGGTACCAGACCCGGCTGCGGAAGCGGAACTCCCGGACCGTGAGCGCGCCGACCGGACAGACGTCGGCGGCGCAGCCGGACCAGTCGTTGTCGAGGGCCTGGCCCTCGTGGGTCCAGACGAGCGTGCGTCCCCCGCGGTCCAGAAACGTCAGCTCGCTCGTCCCGGCGATCTCCTGCGTGAAGCGGATGCAACGCGTGCACTGGATGCACCTCGTCATGTCCGCGATGACGTGCGGACCGATCATCGTTCGATCGAACGTCGGGAACTGCCGCTTGTTCTCGTCGTAGTTGGAGAGCTGGTGGCCGTAGCCGAAGGCGTTGTCCTGGAGCGTGCACTCGCCGGCCTGGTCGCAGATCGGGCAGTCCAGCGGATGGTTGATGAGGAGGAACTCCATCGTCGCGGCGCGGGAGCTGCGGACCTTCTCGGTCGTGGTCTTGACCGAGAGGCCGTCCTTCAGGGGAGTCGTGCAGGCCGCCTGGATTTTGGGGATGCCCTCGATCTCGACGAGGCACATCCGGCACTGGCCTACGACCGAGAGCCGCGGGTGATAGCAGAAGTGGGGGATGTCGATGCCGGCGAGCTTCGCGGCGTCGATGAGGTTCAAATTCTTCGGGACTTCGATGGGCTTGCCGTCGAAGATCACCGTGAAGGTGTCTTTCTGCGGCGGAGGCGGGGCCGCAGGCGCGGAAGGCGCACCGCCTCCGCCCGGAACCATGGGTGGCTTGGGCGCCGCGCTGCTCATACGGCCGCCATCGCCGCTTTCGCTCCGACGCGGCAGCGCTTGTGCTCGACGTGGTGGAGGTACTCGTCGCGGAACTTCGTCACTGACGACAGCGGCGGGGCGATCGCGGCGTCCGAGAAAACGCAGATCGTCATGCCGTTCGCCATCTGATTGCAGATGCGGACCAGAAGGTCCACGTCCTCGACGCGGCCCTCGCCCTCCTCGATGCGCGTGAGCACCTTGTGGAGCCAGGGCGTGCCCTCGCGGCACGGCGTGCACTGGCCGCAGGATTCGTGGGAGAAGAACTTGGACAGGTTCTGCGCGGCGTTGACGATGCAGACGTCCTCGTTCATCACGATGATCGCCGCCGAGCCGAGCATCGAGCCCTTGGCGGCGACCCCGTCGAAATCGAGCGGGCAATCCTCGATCTCGGCGGCCGTGAGCATGTTCGCGGAGGCGCCGCCAGGGATGACGGCCTTGACCTTGCGGCCGCCCTTCATTCCTCGGCCGAAGTCGTCGCCGAAGATGAGCTCCTTGAGCTGCAGACCCATGGGCGCTTCATAAACACCCGGGCGATTGACCTGGCCCGAAAGGCAATAGAGCTTCGGCCCCGTGTTCTTTTCGTTCCTGCCGATCTTGGAGAACCACTCCACGCCGCGGTTGACGATGTGCGGCACGCAGGCGAGCGTCTCGACGTTGTTCACGATCGTCGGGCAGCCGAAGACGCCGTGGACCGCGGGGAAGGGGGGCTTGATGCGTGGCTGGCCCCGCTTGCCCTCGAGGCTTTCGATGAGGCCGGTCTCCTCGCCGCAGATGTACGCGCCCGCGCCGCGGTGCACGGTGATGTCCAGGCTCACGTTCGAGCCCATGATGTTTCGGCCCAGAAACCCCTTGGAATAGGCCTCGGCGAGCGCCCGATCGAGGATGCGCGCGCCGTCGTAGAACTCGCCGCGAATGTAGATGTAGGCCGTCTGGCATTTGATGGCGTACGCCGAGAGCGCCACGCCCTCGATGACCTGGTGCGGGTCTTCCTCCATCAGGAGGCGATCCTTGAAGGTCCCGGGCTCGGACTCGTCCGCGTTGCAGAGCAGGTAGATGGGCTTGCCCTTCGTGTCCTTCGGGAGGAAGCCCCACTTGACGCCGGTCGGGAAGCCCGCGCCGCCGCGGCCGCGGAGCCCGGACTTCTTGACCTCTTCGGTCAGCTGCTCCGGCGTGAGCCCCCCGCCGACGACGCGCTTCCACGCTGCGTAGCCGCCGTCGGCGATATAGCCGTCGATCGCCCGCGAATCCTTCTTGCCGACGCGCGCGAGCAGGACGCGTTCCACCTCAGGCCCTCCCCGAGAGCTGGTCGAGGAGGCCGTCGAGCTTCTTCTCGTCCATCGGCTCGTAGTACTTGTCGTTGACCATCATCGACGGGGCACGGTCGCAGCCGGCGATGCACTCGACCTCGATCATCGTGAACCGGCCGTCCTTGGTGGTCTCCTCGAGGCCGATCCCCAGACGCTTCCTGCAGTGCGCGATGAGATCGCCCGCCCCCGCGAGGTGGCAGGAGATCGATGTGCAGACCTGCAGCAGGTGAGTCCCGACCGGGTGCAGGTTGTACATCGTGTAGAACGTCAGAACGCCGTCGACGTGCGAGGGAGGCAGCTCCAGGATGCGAGCGACCTCCTCGGCCGACTCCTTCGAGATCCAGCCGAACGTCTCCTGGGCGATCCAGAGGACGGGCAGCAGCGCCGCCTGCTTCGTCGGGTAGCGCTTGAGGGTCTCCTGGATCCGAGTCATCGCCTCGGGAGGAAATGGGCGGGGCTTTCCCGCCGACGCGATGCGATACCGGGTGTGGCTCACCAGTCGAAGGCTCCCTTCTTCCAGATGTAGGCGTAGCCGACGGCCAGGATCGTGAGGAACGCGAACATCTCGACGAAGAGAGGCCAACCCGCGGACCGGAAGACGAGCGCCCACGGGAAAATGAACGCAATTTCGACGTCGAACAGGATGAAGACCATCGCGATGACGAAGAACTTGATCGAGATGCGCTTGTGGGAGGTATCGAGGAGAGGGACGCCGCTCTCGTAGGTCGAGAGCTTGCGGCTCGTCCGCAGTTTCGGACTGAAGAGGACGTTGAGGATCTGGATCGACCCCGCGACCACGGCGGCGAGGGCGAGCAGGACGAGAATCGGAAGGAAACTCTGGGGCATGCGAGCGAGGCGAACTTTTTCACAAGGCCCTACCCGAGTCAACGCATGTCGAAGAGGGCAAAGGGGCTAGAGTCACGCCGCGTTAGGATGCGCCGGTGTCCACGCCGGCCGATTTTCGTCCCGTCGCCCTCGTGCCCGCCTACCAGGCCGAGGCGACGATCGGCACCGTGGTCCGGGGCGCGCGGCCGTTCGTCGAGCGAGTCGTGGTCGTCGACGACGGGTCCGCGGACGCCACGGGCGCGGAGGCGAAGTCCGCCGGAGCGGAAGTCCTGCGCCTCCCCGAGAATCGAGGCAAAGGTGCGGCGCTGCGGGCCGGGCTCGAGCCGGTCCTCGGCGCGGGGTCCGCGGCCACGCACGTCGCGTTCCTCGACGCGGACGGACAACACGATCCCGCGGACCTGCCGGCCCTGCTCGGAGCGGCGCGCGGCGGCGACGAATTCGTCATCGGCTCGCGGATGGCGGATCCGGATGCGATCCCGGCCTACCGATTCCGGACGAACGAGATCGGCAGCCGGATCCTGACGCGCATGACGGGCCTCGAGATCGAGGATGCCCAGTCCGGATTTCGCGTCGTTTCGACGAACCTCCTGCGCCGCCTGCGGCTGAACGCCCGGGGCTACTCCATCGAGACCGAAATGCTGCTGAAGGCCGCGCCGCATCTGCGACGCTTCGCCCACGTGCCGGTGCGCGCGATCTACGGCGGGCCGTCGCACTACCGGCCGTTCCGGGACACCTGGGTCATTTCCTGGGGCGCCGTGTATTACAAGGTCTTCGAGCTGGACTAGAGGGCTAGTTGACCCGAGCCGCTAGAATCCTCGAACCCGTGTCACAACTCCAGATCACGCCGCTGCGCGCCCCGGGCCGCGGTCCTCGCGTTCTCACGATCGACGCGGAGGACTGGTTTCACGTCTGCGGGCACCGCGAATACTCGGACCCGGCGCGCTGGGACGGCTACGCGCCCCGGATCGAGGCGACCCTCGGCCGCCTCTTCGATCTCCTCGCGGCGGGCGGGCATCGCGCCACGGTGTTCTTTCTGGGCTGGATCGCCCGGCGATACCGGGACCTTCCCCGCGAAGCGGCGCGCCGGGGCCACGAGATCGGAGTGCACGGCGACGTTCACCGCCGCGCCGACTCGCTGACGGCGGAGCAGTTCCGGGAAGACCTGCTGCGTGCCCGGGACTCGATCGAGGCGGCCGCGGGCGTGCGGGCCGGCGTTCACCGCGCGGCGGAATGGTCGATTCGCCACCCGGGCGCGGCGGCCCTGCCCGTGCTCGCATCGGCCGGGTTCCGCTGCGACGCCTCCATGATGCCCGTGCCGCCCCTGGGCCGCCGTTCGAATCTCTCGGGCCCGCATCGCATCTGCGGCGAGGGCTGGTCGCTCGTCGAGATCCCGCCGTTGACGGGAACTGTCCTCGGCCTGCGCCTGCCCCTCGGAGGAGCGTGGCCCTTCCGGATTCTTCCGGAACGCCGCCTCGAGGCGGCCGAGACGGCGGTCCGCGAGCGCGGCGAGCCGGCGGTGTTCACGGTCCATCCCTGGGAGCTCGACGCCGCGCATCCTCCGATGCCCGGCCTCTCGCCGATCCAGCGCACGGTGCACTTCCTCGGCCTGGGCGGGTTGCCCGAGCGGCTCCACCGATTCCTGGAGCGCGAGCGGTGCGTGGCCCTCGAAGACGCCCTCGCCGGACTGCAGCCGGTGCCCGCATGAGCTCGCGCGTCGCGTTTCTGTTTCCCGGCCAGCTCTCGGAGACGATCGGGATGGGGCGCGACTTCTACGAGTCGGATCCTTCCGCGCGCGCCCTCTTCGACTTCACGTCGGAGCGCTGCGGCCGGGACCTGCGGCGTCTGGTCTTCGAGGGACCGGCCGAGTCTCTCGGCGAAAACCTCGCGGCGCAGGCGAGCGTGTACCTCGTCTCGACTCTGGCGTCCCGGGCTCTCGGACAGCGCGGGGTGGAGCCGTCCGCGACTGCCGGCTACAGCCTCGGGAACTATGCGGCCATGGTGGCGGCCGGGGCCATCTCGTACGAGGAAGCGCTCGACGTCCTCGTCGCGGTGTGGCGCGAAACCGAGAGTCTGGGAATTCGCGGCGGGATGGGCGCCGTCGTGGGCGCGCGCCGCGAAGCCGTCGAAGGGGAGTGCGCGGAGCTGCGGGGCCGCGGTCTCCAGGTCTGGATCGGAAATGTCAACGCCTCGACCCAATTCATCCTGACCGGATCGGCCGAGGGCGTGGCCGCGGCCCTCGAGGCCATCCGGCCCCGGGCCCTCTCGGTGTTCCCGCTGTCGATGAGCTGGCCGATCCACAGCGAAATCATGCGTCCCGTGGCCGAGGCCATCGCTCCCATGATCGCGAGCCTGCGGACGATCCGGGATCCCGAAGTCCCCTATTACAGCCCGGAGGGCCGCGCGGTCGGAGGCGGAGAGGATGTCCGCCGACTGCTCGGCACGGCGTTCTGCTTCCCGACGCTCTGGAAGGACACGTTCGAAGCCATGACGGCGGCGGGGCATCGTCTCTATCTCGAGGCGGGACCGGGCGACATGCTGTCCAAGATGGTCCGGTGGATCGACCGTTCCACTCGCGCGATCCCGGCGGGCACCGTCGCGGCGATCGGGTCGGCCGTGGATATAGTCGCGGCCGGATGAAGCTCGCATGAAGACCGCCGTCGTGACAGGCGGCTCGCGCGGCATCGGGCGGGCAATCTCGCTGGAGCTCGCCTCGGGCGGCGCGCGCATCGTTTTGACGTGCCTCTCGGATCTCGCCCGCGCCGAGGAAACGGCGGCCGAGATCCGCCGCGCGGGAGCCGAGGCCCTCGCCGTCCGGATGGACGTGCGCAAGCCCGACGAGGTCGCGGCGCTCGCCGACCGCGTCTCGAAAGATTTCGGAGGCGCCGAGATCGTGGTCAACAACGCCGGCGTCATCAAGGACGCGCTCTTCCCCTTCATGAAGGAGGAGGACTGGGACTTCGTCCTCGACGTCGACCTCAAGGGCGCCTTCCGCGTGACGCGCGCGCTCATCCGGGGCATGTTGCACAAGGGCTGGGGACGCATCATCAACATCGTCTCGGTGAGCGGCATCTCGGGGCACGCCGGCCAGGCGAACTACTCGGCGGCGAAGGGCGGGCTGATCGCGTTCACCAAGGCCATCGCGCTCGAGCTCGCGCCGCGGGGCATCACCTGCAACGCCGTGGCCCCGGGCCTCGTCGACACGGAGATCATCGCGCACCTCAAGGAGGCGGCGCGGAAGGAGTTCCTGGGCCGCATCCCGATGGCGCGCTTCGGCCGGCCCGAGGAGATCGCGGCCGTGGTCGGGTTCCTCGCATCGGAGAAAGCGTCGTACGTGACAGGGCAGGTCTGGCGCGCCGACGGCGGCATGGCATGAGCGGCGACCGGGGGCCGTCTATAATCGCTGGCGAAGGAGTTTCGATGTCCTCCCGGGAACAACTGGCGCCGCGGGTCAAAGAATTGATCGTGCGGCGTTTGAAGCTCGAAATCGACCCCACGACGATCGACGACGCAGCCCCGCTGTTCGGCGAGGGCCTCGGCCTCGATTCCATCGACGCGCTCGAGCTGGTGCTCGGGTTGGAGCAGGAGTTCCAGATCAAGGTCGAGGACGAGGAGGTCGGAGTGAAGGCCTTCGCGTCGGTCAACGCCCTCTGCGACTTCATCGAGCAGAAGAAGACGGCCTGATGAGCGCCGCGGCGTTCCCGCACGCGTACCCGTTCCGGTTCGTGGACACGGTGTCGCAGGGGGCGACTTCAGGCGGGGAGCGCACAGCGCCCCCCGGGCCCCCGACTTCAGGCGGGGAGCGCACGGCGCCCCCCGGATTCCAGGGACGAGTCCGGATCCGCGTCACCGCAAACGCGCGCGCGGCCATGGGCGAGGGCTGGCAGAGCCCCCTCCTGTACCCCGAAGCGATCGCCCAGGCGGCGCTCCTTCTCGAGGGCGCCGACGCCGAGGCCGGCCGCGGCGGATATCTCGCGGGGATCCAGGAGCTTTCGATCGAGCGGGCCCCGCGAGCCGGGGAGACGCTCGAGATTTCGGTCCGGCTCCACGGCCGCTTCGGAGCCATGCACCGCTTCGACGGCGAGGTGCACGCGGGCGAGGAGTTGCTCGCGCGCGGAAGCGTGCTCGTGCGGCAGGGCGAGAGCGCTCCGCAGGAGGCGCAGGAGGGGACGTCGTGAAGATCCAGGAAGAACCCCGCGGTGCCCACGTCGTCATTCGAATCATCGGCACGCTGGCTCTCGGCGAGAACACTCGCATGCTCCAGGAGCGGTTCGAGGCCGTCGCCACGGAGAAAAGCGGAGCCCTCATTCTCGACATGTCATTACTCGAGCATCTCGATTCGACGGCGGTGGGAGTCCTCGTCGGCGGCCTCAAGAGGCTGGAGGGCCAGGGCCGGCGGTTCTACCTCGTCAGCCCGAAGGAGCGCGTCGCGTCGGTCTTCCGCATCACGCACCTCGACTCCGTGTTTCGGACCTTCGGCTCCGTCGAGGAGGCGATCAAGTCGGCCGATCTCGCCACGGAGGAGCAGACCAGTGAGCACTGAGATCGCCGCCGTCTGCGAGTGCACCCACGAGCCGCCGCACCGGTTCGCGATTGCGGGCCGCGCGCGCGTCGCCAACGGGATCCTGCTCACGCTGCAGCGCGTGGACGAGCGCTATCCGGAGCGTGACCTCTTCATCACGAACCGCGAGATGAAGATGGCCGGCGACAACGTGTACAAGGCCTGCTTCGTGTGCGTGGACCGCGGATTCCGCGAGACCGCCATCGTTCTCGCCAAGTCGGATGTGGATCTGGGGCTGCCCCCGCCTTGAGCCTCGCCGCTGACGCCTTCAAGCGCGCCGCCGGAGAACGCGCGGCGAGCTATATCCAGAAGGGAATGGTCGTCGGGCTCGGCACCGGGTCGACCGCGGTCTTCGCGACGCGCAAGCTCGGGGAGATGCTGTCGTCCGGAGCCCTGCGGGACGTCACGGCCATTCCGACGTCCCGGGCGACGGAAGCCGAGGCTCGGCGGCTGGGAATTCCTCTCATCGACGAGTCGATCCCATCCCAGATCGACCTCACGATCGACGGTGCGGATGAGGTCGACCCGGCGCTGAACCTGATCAAGGGCGGCGGGGGAGCCCTGTTCCGCGAAAAAATCGTCGCCGAGGCGAGCCGGCGCGTCGTCATCGTCGTGGACGAGTCGAAGCTGTCTCCGGCCCTCGGGATGCGCCACGCCCTGCCGGTCGAGGTCGCGAAATTCGGCTGGCAGTCACAGGAGCGCTTCCTTGCCGGTCTCGGCCTCAATCCGTCGCTTCGCCAGGCGCCCGGCGGCGGCGTGTATGAAACCGATCAGGGCAACGGCATCCTCGACTGCGCGACGGGACCCATCTCCGACCCGAAGGGCCTCGCGGCGAAGCTGGCGTCGCGCGCGGGAATCGTCGAGCACGGCCTCTTCTGCGGGATCGCGAGCGAGCTCATCGTCGCGGGCGAGTCGGGAATTCGCGAGCTCCGCCGCAGCGGCTAACGTCTAGCGGAGGAGCCAGGTCCAGGCAAGGTACCCGGCTCCGGCCGCGACCAGCGTGGCCGCGGACACCACGGCAGCGCGGACCGCGACCGAGGCGGCCTTCCAGAACCGCACACCGAACCGAACGGCCTTACGAAGGGTGACCTCGGTCCAGTCCAGGGCGACCGCGGCCCAGCGGAATTCCTGGCCGATCAGTGCGCCGCCGAAGGCGATGACGAGCAGGCCGGGCCCCGGGATCACGAGCAGGATCGCGCCCCCGACGACCAGGACCAGCCCCAGCAACACCGACGCCACGCGCGTCCACGCCTTGCCGCCCCGCTTGCGGGCCTCATATCGCCGGATGAAGCGCTGCCCGGAAGGCGCCTTCTCGAAGGCTTTCCAGGCTCTTTTCCACTTTTCGAGCACTCTGCGCAAAACAATGCGAGAACGGTGCCCGCCCGGGCGCCAGGCCCTATTTCGGGCCCGGTGCTTCCAGGAACCTGCGCAACGCCTCGGTCGTCGCCGCGGGTTGCTCTTCGAGAATCCAGTGCCCGGCGTTCTGGAGCACGACGACCGAGACGTCGCTGCCGACGAGCTTCGCCTGCTCGCCGAGTTCCTTTCCCAGCGACTTGTCGCCGCCGATCGACAGCATCGGCATCGTGAGGCGGGTCCGTGAGAGTTGGGAGAAATCCTGCGCCGTCCTGGGGAACGACGCAAAGTACGCCCAGCCCGCTTTCATGCGTCCCGCCCTCGAATAGGCCGAGGTGTAGGCGCTGCGATCGGCTTCAGGGATCGACCGATTCTTGTCGGCGGCGAAGTCGTTCCAGTAATGCTCGAAGTACGTGCGCTCCCGTCCCAGGACCAACGCTTCGGGAGTCGGACCGTGAAACCGGAAATGCCAGAGCCCGGGATTGTTGTAGACCGCGTCCCCGCCGGCCACGCCCGGCAGGAACGCATCCATGAGGACGAGCTTCGTCACTTCCGACGGGAACTGAGCGGCGTACGCGTAGGCCACCATCAGGCCGATGTCATGTCCGACGACGTCGGCCTTCTGGATTCCGAGTGCGCGAACCAGACCGTGGATGGTGTTGGCGGCCGATTTCATGTCCACGTCGCCCGTGGGAATGCTCGAGTCGCCAATGCCGGGCAAATCCGGCGCGATGACCGTGAATCGCTCGGCCAGCACAGGAATGATCGGGCGCCACATGCGGGAGGTTTCGGCGTAGCCGTGAAGCAGAACGAGCGCCGGACCGTGACCGGCGGTGAGGTAGTGCAGCTCGACACCGTTGATGTTCTTCGAGCGGGAGGCGATATCCGCCTCGGCGCCCCGGGCGTTCGGGGTCGCTGCTATCGCGACGATTCCACCGAAAGCAAGCAGAGCCAGACGCATGGCGTGACGCAAGTCCATGTCCATCCTCCTCAGACATCCCGAGACTAGCTTCTTCGGCGGGGGGCGACCGAGTCGGAGGCGAATCGGATGTCGCTCGAAGGGTCCCGGGCTGGGCCCTCGCAGGCGTCATCCCCTGCAGTTGACCGACCGCGTTGCCGCCGCTATCCTTGCCGCCCCGCGAAAGTGGCGGAATTGGTAGACGCGCAGGTCTCAGAAGCCTGTGGGGTAACACCTGTGGGGGTTCGAGTCCCCCCTTTCGCACCAACCCAATATCCAATTTACGTTTGCCCCTCTTTTGCCGCCCCCAATCCGGAGTACAGTGTTTTCGTGTCCGGAAATCCTGGTGGGTTCAAACCTCGGCGAATCAAGGGCCTGCGCGAAATCGCGGCGATGACTGCGCGCCGCGCGCTCGGGGGCCACGTCATCAGTGCCGGCGCACTGGGCCTTGCGGAAAGCGCCAACTGGGGCCTCTCGCGCTTGGGAAAGCTGCTTCCTTTACGCGTCCGGTGCCCGTGTTGCGGCTACCAGGGTCCGTCTTTCCTCCACGTCAATAACGTCAAGAAGACCTCCTGGAACGCGGCCTGTCCGATGTGCGACTCCCGTAGCCGGCACCGGGGCCTGTCATTGATGATTCCGGACCTGCTCCGACGCCGCGAGCCTCACACCCGGGTCCTGCATGCCGCTCCGGAGGCCGTGCTCCGACGGGTCATCGAGCCCATCGCGGCCGTGTACCACACGAGTGATCTCCGGATGGATGGCGTCACGTACCCCGGGGAGGATCTGAGCCGCTCCCGCCTGCCCGAGGCGTCCTACGACGTCTTCCTCTGCAATCACGTCCTCGAGCACATCCGGGACGACACGGCGGCGGTGGCCGGTCTGGCGCGAACGCTGGTCGCGGACGGGCTCGCCGTGGTGACGATCCCGGGAGACTTCCGGCGCCAAGATACGAAGCATTTCGACGACGACTCGTTCGGGGGGCACTGGCGCGACTACGGCCGGGATGTCCTGGATCTCTTCTCGAAGTTCTTCAAGGACGTCGAGACGGTCGACCTCCACGAGCTGGACAAGGCTCCCGGCGGCCTGTCTCACGGGATCTTTCCGGGCGAGACCGCCTTCCTCCTGCGCCGCCCGCTCCCGCAACCAGCCTAGGACTGAGGTTAGCGCCGCGCGGATCCCGGCGGGAGGACGTTGACCGCCCCCTGCATCATCGCGCCGTGGATCTGGCAGTAGTAGGAAAACGTTCCCACCGTGTTGAAGGTGTGGGTATAGCTGAAGGGCGGATTCTGGTTCGCGGAGTTCCAGATGAAGTCGGGGGAGCATAGTCCGCCGCCGGAGCAAGTCCCGGACGTCGTGGAGTGCAGACCGTTGATCCAGTTCCACTGGACCGTCCGCCCCACGACGATCGTCGTGTTGGTCGTACCGCTCGCGAGGTCCACGAATGAGTTCCCATTGCGGCCGATCTCGACGATCGCGTTGGGGTTGATCGTCGGAGTCCGCGTCGCCAGGTTCGTAATGATCGGCGTCCGCGTGATCGTGGGCGTCTCGGAAACCGTGAACGTCTGTGTGGGGGTGAAGGTCCGGGTGATCGTTGGAGTTTCCGACGGCGTGAACGTGAGGCTGGGCGTGAAGGTGTTGCTCGGCGTGAAGGTGATGGTGGGTGTGAGGGTGATCGTGGGCGTCCGGGTGATCGTCGGGGTCCCGGGCAGCGCGTCCTGTGCGCCCGCGACGAAGATCGGGTCGGACGTCGCGTTGTCGATGACGGCAGCGTAGGAGAGGACCGGTCCCGTCGCCTCGACGGTGATGACCGCGTTGTCCGTCTCGAAGTCGGGCACGCCGGCGGCCAGGAAGATGAGGTTGGCCTGCACCCCGGAGTGGCCGTCGGCGGTGCGAATGACGTCCGAGCCAATCTGCGCGCCCAGGGAGTCGTGGATTCGGAATGTCACCGTCACTTGCTGCCCGCCCGTGTTGAAGATACCGACGTTGGTGCGGAAGCCGGCTCCGGCGCCGCCGTTGCGAATCGAAGTCAGGACGGTCCGGTCGCGGGCGGTGAAGAAATCGACCCCCGGGATGAACATCCCGACCGTCGGCTCGGGCTCGGTCGAGTAGAGGCGGCTCGTGACGACGAGCTTTTCGGCCACGTCGTCGAACTCGAACTCGATGCCGCCGGCGGTGTTCGGAGCACCGAAGGTCTGGGCCACCATGTTGTCGAAGGCCAGGGCCTCGCGCGGGGCCAGCGAAAACTGGACCACGGGCGGGCTGGCGGGGCAAGGGTTGCCGAGGAAACAGCGATAGATGGCGGTGACGAAGAGCTCGGTGCTGTACGAGGTATTGAACGTCCGCACGTCCGAATAGAACGGAACCCCGCCCACGATCGAGGCGGCCGCCGGGATCGTGATGTCGGAGGCCGACGCGGCGGAGGCGGACGCCATCGCCAGCGCCGCGGCCGCGAAGATGAGTTTCGAAGACTTCACGCGGGGTGAAGTCTAACGCCGTGCGGGGGCCCGGGCGGGAGCGGGAAGGACGTTGACGACTCCCTGCATTCCGGCAACCCCATGAGCCGTGCAGAAGTACGAAAAGGTCCCGACCGTGTTGAACGTGCGGGTGAACTGGAACGGGCCGAAATGAAGACCGGAATCCCACAAAAAGTCGGGCGTGCAATTACTGATGGTGCATGTGCCAGACGTCGTGGAGTGCTGCAGCGCGCCCGCCCAATCCCACTCGACCGTCGTGCCGACGGTGATCGTCGTGACTGTCTCCGAGAAGCTCATCCCCGGGCCTACCGTCACGATGTGATTCGGGTTCGGCGTCGGCGTCACCGTCGAGGTCGGGGTGAACGTGAACGTATTGGTGATCGGCGGCGTTGGCGTGAAGGTGGCCGTCGCGGTGACGGTCGCCGTGCTCGATCCCGTCGGCGTGGGCGTCGCCGTGGGCGAGGGGGTCAGCGTGGCCGTGCCCGAGGGAGTGATGCTCGCCGTCGGCGTGATGGTGAACGTCGGCGTGATCGTCGGTGTCAGGCTGGCCGTGAACGTCTGGCTGGGCGTGAAGGTATTGCTGGGCGTGAAGGTGAGGCTCGGCGTGAACGTGTTGCTCGGGGTAGGCGTGATGCTGGGTGTCAGAGTGATCGAGGGAGTAAGAGTGATCGTCGGCGTGGTGACGACGGTGGGGGAGGCGCTCGCCGTCGGCGTGGAGGTCATCGTCCTGGTGACCGTGCGGGTCAGCGTCCCTGTGCGCGAGGGCGTGGTCGTCGGCGAGCTCGGACCGTCCGAGGCCCCGACCACGAAGATGGGATCGCTCGTCGCGTTGTCGATGACTGCGGCGTAGGAAAAGACCGCGTTTGTCGCCTCGACGGTGATCACGGCGTTGTTGGATTCGAAGTCCCGAGCCCCGGCCGCCGCGAAGATCGCGTTGACCTGGGCGCCGGAGTGCGCGCCCACGGTCCGGGGAACGTCCGATCCGCGCTGGACGCCCACCTCGTCGTAGATCCGGAAGATCACGTTGACGGGTGAGTTGCCGGGATTGAAGACGCCGGCGTTGGCGCGAAACCCCGGAGGCGAGCCGCCGTTCTGGATCGAGGTGAGGACGCTGCGGGTGTGCGCGGCCGAACCGTTCAGCCCCGGAATGAACATGCCGACCGTGGGCTCGGGGACCGTCGAGTAGAGCCGGCTCGTGACGACGAGCTGCTCGGAATCGCCGTCGAAATCGAACTCGATGCCGCCCGCGCTGTCGGGAGCGCCGAACGTGTCGGCGACCACGTCGTTGAAAGCCAGGGCCTCGCGGGCGTGGAGCAGGATGTGCAGCACCGGCGTCCCGCCCCCGCAGGCGCCGAGGAAACAGCGGTAGACGGCGGTGACGAGGAGGTCGTCGGTATAGGACGTGTTGAAGAGGCGGACGTCCGAGAAGAACGGGGAGACGCCGACGATGGAGGCCGCCGCGGGAAGTGTGATCGTCGTGTGCTGCTCTTCGGAGGCCTTCGACGCCAGGGCAGAGATCACCAGTACGGCGGTACCCAGGAGAAGCGCAGGCCTGAGAGGTGAGGACCGGGACAACGTGGCCTCCGATTTCGAGTGTATATCTCCGAAGGCCCTGTCAAGGGCCTATCATCGAAAAAATGCATCCGTGGCACGACGTCGATCCGGGGCCCGATGCGCCGGCCATTCTCCGCGCGATCGTCGAGATTCCGCGGGGCTCGAAGGTCAAGTACGAGCTCGACAAGGCGAGCGGCCTGATCCGGGTCGACCGGATTCTTTTTTCCGCGGTGCACTATCCCGCGAACTACGGGTTCATCCCCCGGACCTACTGCGAGGACCACGATCCGCTGGACGTGCTGGTGCTGGGTCAGGAAGACGTCGTGCCGCTGACGATCATGCGCGCCCGGCCGATCGGGGTCATGAAGATGAGCGACCAGGGCGAGGAGGACGACAAGATCCTGGCCGTGCACGCCGACGATCCCGAGTACGCTCACTACACTTCGATTCGAGAGCTTCCGCCTCACCGGATCGCCGAGCTCCGGCGATTCTTCGAGGACTACAAGGCCCTGGAGCAGAAGACGGTCATCGTGGACGAGTTTCTCGATCGCGAGGAGGCGCTGGTGGTGGTCCGCGACGCTCAGGAGCTCTACGCGCGACACCGCGACGATCTTCGGGCGGGACGCCTGCCGTAGGCAGCGAACCGGCGTAAAATTTGCACTGGGATTACCCGTAAGAATGTCGGTTCCGAACTTGCCGTGGAATTGCCCCAACCCGTACTGCGAGGAGCCCCACAACGCGTCCTCGGTAGCGGAGAAGGGCGTGGTGCGCTGCCATTCCTGCGGCTGGGAGCGGAAGGTCAAGGCCCCGGAACCCGAGAACCTCGACGACTGGCCCAATCTCTTCACGCCGATCGAGCCCCCGAAACCCTGAGCCGGCCGTCCCCGGCCGGTGCCGGGCCTGCGGATAGACTCCGCGGCGTGCTACCGCGCGACGCCGAGGTCCTCGATTGTCTCCGTAAGAAGGGCTCACGAGCCCTCTCATTTGGGGATCTGGTGAAGGGCCTGGGCGTGCGGGAGGCCGAGGAGGAGGCCTTCCGCGAGAAGCTCGACCTGCTCGAGCGGCGGGGCGAGATCGTTCGGGTCCGAGGCGAGAAGTACTCGGCGATCGAATTCTCGAACCTCGTGGCGGGTCGGCTGACCGTCCGGCCGGAGGGTTTCGGCTTCGTGCTCGCCGACGAGGGCGAGGACCTCTTCGTTCCGAGGTCGGGAATGCATGGCGCCCTCGACGGCGACACCGTCCTCGCCCGGGAAGAGCGTTCGCGGGCGGCGGCTTCGGGCCGCCGTCGCGACGCCGGGCGGCGGTCGGGAGTGGTCGTGCGCGTGCTGGAGCGCGTGCGCGAGCGGGTGATCGGCCGGTTCGAGACGCAGGAGGGCCGAAAGGTGGTCCTGCCCTACGATCCGAAGATCGACGCCGTGGTCCGGATCGCGGACGGGAAAGCCGGAGGCGCCCGCGAGGGCGAGATCGTTCAGGTCCGCCTGACAGCCTTTCCGGATGCGCGCCGTGTGGCTTACGGCGAGGTCGAGGAGCAGCTCGGCTTCCTGGGACAACCGGGGGTCGACATCGAGATCGTTCTGCGGTCGCACAATCTGCCGCCGCGTTTTCCCCAGCCCGTGGTCGAGGAATCGGAGCGGTACCCCGAAGAAGTCCGCCCCGAGGACCTGAGGGGGCGGCGTGACTTTCGCGACCGCCGCATCGTCACGATCGACGGCGAGACGGCGAAGGATTTCGACGACGCCATCGAGGCCGAACGGACCCCGACGGGCTACCGCATCGGCGTCCACATCGCCGACGTCTCGCACTACGTCGCTGAGGGTTCGGTTCTCGACGACGAGGCTCGCTCGCGCGGAACCTCCGTCTACTTCCCGGGCCGAGTGCTGCCGATGCTTCCGGAGCGCCTCTCCAACGGGCTCTGTTCGCTGAATCCCCGCGTGGATCGGCTGGTGCTCTCGGCCATCCTGGATCTGGATTCCAAAGGGCGCGTGACGGGCTCCGACTTCGTCAAGGGAGTCATCCGCAGCGGCCACCGCATGACCTACACGGAGGTCGCCCGGATTCTCGAGGCGGCGCCGACAGGCGCGACGCCGAGCGACAAGGACGACGAGCGGCGCTACGGGCCCTATCTCGGCGATTTTCGCCTCATGGGGGAGGTCGCGGCTCTCCTGCGCGAGCGTCGCGAGGCGCGGGGTTCGATCGACTTCGACCTGCCGGATGCGGACGTCGTCCTGGACGACGAGGGCTTGATCGTCGGCATCGTCCCCGAGGCCCGCAACGTCGCGCACCGCCTGATCGAGGAGTTCATGTTGGCGGCCAACGAGGCCGTGGCGAAGAAGCTGCTCTTCGCCAAGCAGCCCGGCATCTACCGCGTGCACGACCGCCCCGACCCGGACCGCCTCGTCGATCTGAAGGAGGTCCTCGAGGGGTTCGGCTACGAGCTCAAGGGCGACCTGGCCGAGGTGCCTCCGTCGGCCTTCCAGCGGCTGCTCAAGCAGATCGAGGGAAAGCCGGAGGAGCGCCTGTTGCACGACCTTCTCCTGCGAGCACAGCGGAAAGCCCTCTACGCCGAGGAGTGCCGCGGGCATTACGCCCTCGCGGCGCCTTACTACTGTCACTTCACGTCTCCGATCCGGCGGTACCCGGACCTGATCGTGCACCGGCAGCTCTCGCGGCTTCTGGAGGCGGGGAGGCCCGTCGCCGCGAAGGACTTCGATGCCGTCAACGACCGGATACGGGAGATCGCGGCCTTCTCCTCCGAGCGGGAGAGGCGCGCCGAGCAGGCCGAGCGGGAAAGCCTGCTCTGGAAAAAGATCGTCTTCATGAAGGACAAGCTCGAGCGCGAGTTCGATGCGTACGTCACGGGTGTGGCATCTTTCGGCCTGTTCGTAACGCTCCAGGAGTTTTTCGTGGAGGGCCTCGTGCCGGTCTCGTCGCTGGGAAACGATTTCTTCGTGTACGAGGAGAAGCAGCATCGGCTCCGCGGCCGTTCGAGCGGCGCCACGTTCCGGCTCGGGGACTCGATTCGGGTGAAACTCGTCGAGATCGACGAGGTCCGGCGCCGGCTCAATTTCCGCCTTGCGGGCCAGATCGCGAAACCCCAGCGCGCCGCGACACCGGCGTCGGCGCGGGAGTTCGGCCGACGGCCCCGGACTCGGCGGTCGCGATGAGGCGAAACACGCTCGCCATGGTCATCGTCGGAGCGTCGGTGCTTTTCGGGGCCGGCTGTCGCGAGAAGGGCCGCCCCGACCCCAACATCCGGATGGCGATCTCGCATGAGCGCACCGAGTCGGAACCGGCGGGCGGGGGCGGCGGAGAAGCGGGCGCCGTGCCGACGCGGCTCGAAGTGCCCCCGGAGGTGCAGGCGGCCTATTCCGGGATCAAGCTCCGCTGGAAGGACGCGAAAGACGGGAAAGAGGGCGTGATCGACGTCCCGCTCGGGAGCGGAACGCCCCTGCCGGACCCATCTCTCGTGGTGCGCGCCGACGTCTTCCTTCCGGCCTTCTCGATGGGCGGCGGTGTGCTGACCTCCGACGGCATCGAACCCCAGAATCCCGCGGCCCGGATCACGGTCTTCGACAAGGGGAAGGAAATCTTCGGGGGCTGGATCTTCACGCGGTTTCCGGACGTCCACCCTTTCACCCATCCGCGGTTCAAGCTCCAGCTCGAAGGGGGCGTGCGGCGGATCGGGACTCCGGGTTGATCCGGGCCCCGGGGCGCCGTTCCCCATGACGAACATCTTTCGAGTCGTCGTCGCCGGGCGACCGAATGTCGGCAAGTCCGCTTTGTTCAACCGGCTGATCCGCCGCCGCCGGTCGATCGTCCACGACATGCCCGGGATGACCCGCGACGTTCTCGAGGCGGAAGCGCGGCTGACCGACGGGAGGGTCTACCTGCTGGTGGATACGGGCGGCTACGACCCCGAGGGACGCGAAACGATACCCGCCGCCGTGCGGGAGAAGGCCGTCGCGGCGATCGGGAAGGCGGACCTCGTCCTGCTCGTCACCGACGCCTCCGCGGGTGTCCTGCCGGGAGACCGCGCGGCGGCCCGCGTGATCCGGGAAGCGGGCCGAGAGACCCTCGTCGTCGCCAACAAGATCGACCGCCGCGAGGGGCTCGAAGGGGAGTCGGAGGCCTGGGCGCTCGGATTCCCCGAGGTCTACGGCGTGTCGGCCGAGCACGGCATCGGTATGGACGATCTGCTGGATGCGATCGGCCGGCGGCTGCCCGGCGAGAGCGGAGAGGCTTCCGACGCCCGCGACGAGATCGCGCTCGCGGTCGTCGGCCGGCCGAACGTCGGCAAGTCGTCCCTCGTGAATGCCCTCCTCGGCGAGGAGCGCGCGATCGTCTCGGAGATCGCCGGAACCACCCGCGACTCGGTGGACGTTCTTTTCCACTCGGAGGGCCGGAGATTCCGGCTCGTGGACACAGCGGGCATCCGGCGGCAGGGAAAGACCGAAAAGGGCGCCGAGGTGTTGTCGGTCGTCCAGGCCCGCAAGCGGATCGAGGACTGCGACGTGGCGCTGCTCGTCGTCGACGCGGAGGAGGGCCCCACGGGCCAGGACGCGAGCGTGGCTTCGCTCGTGGACGCCGAGGGCAAGGGCCTCGTGCTGGTCGGCAACAAGTGGGATCTCGCCGGAAAACGCGAAGTCGGGACCGCCGACGATTTCCGGACCGCCCTCGCAACCCAGATTCCCTTCGCCCGCCACGCTCCGATCCTCCTGGTTTCGGCGACCACGGGCCGGGGTGTGGCCAAGGTGCTGGAGGCGGCGGCCCGGGTGGCGCAGAACCGGAGGCGGAGGATCTCGACGGGCGAGCTCAATCGCGCCCTCGGGCGCTCGCTCCGCGACAAGGAGCCCCGGACGGCTGCCGGCCGGACGCTGAAGGTTTTCTACGTCGCGCAGACGGCGGTCGCGCCTCCGACGTTCTCACTGGTCGCGAATCGGAGGGAACCGCTCCATTTCTCGGAAGAGCGCCGGATCGAGAACCTGCTTCGCGAGTCCGTGGACTTTTCAGGCTCGCCCATCCGCATCCGGGTCCGCGCCCGCTCGCGCGAGAGCGAACGTGAGCAGAGGGGCGAGGGCGGACGTCGGGGCGGCAAGGACCGCAAGCGCAAGGACGAGCGCCAGCGCAAGGGGGAGCACAAACGCAAGCGCGAGGGCGAACGCAAACACGCCTCGAAGGCGCGGAGCCACTCAAAGTCTTCTCGCCGCAAGGCGAGTTCGAGGTAAATTAGCGCCGTGGCGAAGGGGGAAGCCGAGGTCTACAGGCCCGCCGAGGCATGTCGGATCGCGGAAGTCGCGCCCTACGTGCTCCGCTACTGGGAGACGGAGTTCTCGGCGCTCTCCGAGGGAAGGGATTCGGGCGCCGCGAAGCTCTACACCGCGCGCGACGTCAAGATCATCGCGCGCATCCGCGAGCTGCTCTACGACGAGGGATTCACCGTGGCCGGCGCCAAGAAGCGCCTGGACGCGGAGATCGCGGAGGGACGGTTCGACGGGGGGCTCGCTCCGGCCCCTCCGGTCGCCGAGCAGCGCAAGTCCGCCGCGGAAGCCACCTCGAAGAAACCGGGGAAGGATTCGGCGAAGCCATCGAGCGCCCCGCCGCTGCTACGCGTGGCCGACGAGGCGCAGGCTCCTCCGCGCGTGGCGCCTCCCGCGGCGCCCGGGTTCGATCGCAAGGGCGTGCTTCGCGAGCTCCGCGACATCGTTCGCCTCCTCGATCGCTCACGCGCCCGCTGAGCGCGAGCGCCAAGTGATCCCGGGATCCTTCGTCGCTTTGCTCCTCAACGAGCGAAGAGTCGCGGGGTCCCTCGTTGCTCTGCTGCTCAACGAGTCGAAGAATGGCGGGATCCCTCGTCGCTTCGCTCCTCGGGATGACTGCTCGCTGACCCGTGGTCAGCTCGCAGTCAGCTTGACACGTCGGAGCCGGCGACCTAGCGTACGTCCAAGTTTGTGAAGGAGGCGCCATGAGGGTTGCCGTGCCGCGTCTGCTCGGAGTTCTGGCTCTCCTCTGTCTTGCGTTTCCACTCCACGCACAAACCACGGGATCGATCCGCGGCACGGTGGAAACCGGCGGGACGCCGCTGCCCGGTGTGACCGTGGAAGCGAAGAGCCCGAACCTGCAGGGCAGCCGAAGCGGCGTCACCGACGCGGAGGGCCGGTTCAATCTCACGCTCCTGCCTCCAGGCGCGTACACGGTCACGGCGACGCTCGACGGGTTCGCACCGAAGGTGCAGACGCTCCAGCTTTCGCTGGGCCAGGCCGCGGTCCTGCGGCTCGAGCTCCTGCAGGCGCAGGCCGTGGAGATTACCGTCACCGCGCAGGCGGCGACCGTCGAGACCGAGTCGAACACGGTCGGCCGAACCATGGACGCGGCATCCTTCCAGGCGCTTCCCACAGGGCGCAACTACGCCTCCGTCGCACAGCTCGCGAGCGGCATCAACACGGACACGTCGGACGTGCGCCAGACGTCGATCACCGTTTACGGTGCGACGGGCCTCGAGAACGCCTACATGGTGGACGGCGCCAACACGACCGGTGTCGAGATCGGCAACCAGGGCAAGGTCATGAACTTCGAGTTCATTCAGGAAGTGGAGATCAAGGCCGGAGGCTATGAAGCCGAGTACACCGGGGCGCAGGGCGGCATCCTCAACGTCGTCACCAAGTCCGGGGGCAACGAGTTCCACGGAGACGCCTTCGGCTACTGGGACGACGATGGCCTCCAGGCGGAGAACAAGCACCTCGACGAGATCGCGGCCGAGGGCGTCCCGTTCGGTTTCACGCGCTCGGACTACGGCGCGGACATCGGCGGCTACATCCTGAAGGATCGCCTCTGGTTCTTCGGTGCGTACGACCACGTCAAGAACACGGACCAGCGGCAGATCACGCAGGGACTCGAGGCGGGAACGATCACGGATCTGGACACCTCGAGCAACCTCTACGCCGGCAAGCTCACCTGGACGATCAACTCTTCAAATACATTGATCGGAACCGTGTTCGGCGATCCCACCGACGACGTGGGCGCGGTCGCTCCGGTCATCGGCCCGCCGACGACCTACAACGGGACGGTGACCGTCGGCGGCACGGACTTCGGCGCACGCTACCAGGGGACTCTCAGCTCCAACTTCCTCCTGACGGGGCAATTCGCGTACCACAACGAAAAGGTCGACACGCTGCCGGGCCCGGGGGGCAACCAGATCGTGTACGTGGACAATCGGACCGGGAACCAGGAAGCCTCCGGGGGGTTCCTCGGCCCGGGGGGCGAGGGGCAGTTCGCCCTCAAGGACTTCACGCGCTACGACTACCTGGCCGACGCCACGTATTTCCTGGGCTCCCACGAGCTCAAGGCCGGCTTCGGATTCCAGCGCATCGACGCGGACGTCCTCCGCGACACGAGCGGCGGGCAGATCGTCGAGATTCTCGATCCCCTGGAGGACGACCCGCTTCAAAGGCCCGTGTACTCGCACACGTTCTTCGCGAGCCTCGACTCGACCATCCAGAACCCGTCCATCGCGCCGGTGATCGCGACGCCCCAGAACGACGTCTATGCGGCGTTCATCCAGGACCGCTGGCAGATCCTGGGCAACCTCACGGTCAATGCCGGCGTGCGCTGGGAAAAGCAGCTCATCAAGGGTCTCGACGACATTACCTACATCGACATCGACCACTTTTCGCCGCGCGTCGGAGTCACCTGGGACTTCATGAACAACGGCAAGACGAAGGCGTACGCGTCGTACAGCCAGTTCGTGCCGCTCGTCCCAATGGACATGAACGTCCGTTCGCTCAATGGCGAGCGCGACGGCTTCACGACGAACTTCGATCCGGTCGCTCTGCCCTGCGATGAGGAGTTCTTCGGCGAAGACGACTGCGCGATCCGGGGAACGGCCGTCGACGACATCGATCCGAACCTGAAGTCCCCGTACTCCGAGGAGATCCTGGCGGGTGTCGAGTGGCAGGTCACGAACACGTGGGTCGTAGGCCTGCGCGGCATCTACCGCTCGCTCGGGCGCGTCCTCGAAGACACGTACATCCCGGACCTCGACAACTACGCCTTCTTCAACCCGGGCGACAGCGTGCTCGCTCCGGAGTTCGCTCCGGGCAAGCGTTACTTCCGCGGCATCGAGCTCACCGCCCAGAAGCGCCTCTCGGACAACTGGATGGTCTACGCAAGCTACATGTACTCGTCGCTCAAGGGCAACTTCGACGGCTCGTTCCGGGCGATCGGCGGATTCTTCGCCCGTAATCCGTTCATCACCGACGACTTCGACTATCCGGAGTTCCAGGTCAATGCGTACGGCAACCTGACTCTGGATCGCCCGCATCAGGCCAAGCTCCAGACCGCGTATGCCTTTCCGTTCGGGCTGACGATGTCGGCCTCGGGCTACTACCAGAGCGGGCTGCCGCTCTCGCGCATCGGCTGGTGGGACGCGTACATCGGGCCCGAGCTCTTCATCACGCCGCGCGGCAGCGAAGGCCGTTCTCCGGACACCTACGAGATGGATCTGCAGGCGGACTACGGGTTGCGGCTCGGTCCCGTCACCGTGCACGTGCTCGCGAGCCTCTTCAACGTCCTCAACCGGCAGCAGGTCACGCAGGTCGACCAGGTCTGGGCGCTCCAGGAGGCCGACAACGAGCTGCCTGCGCCGACGAACGACACGTACGGGCAGGGCAACCAGTGGCAGCAGCCGCGCACGTTGCGATTGGGCCTGCGGGTGAGCTTCTAGGGGCCCGGTCGCGTACCACGCCGACGTCATCCCGACGGACGACGCCGTAGTCATTCCGACGCACCATGCCGCCGTCATCCCGATCGGAGCGAGGGATCCCGGGCTCGACCGGCCGGGATCCTCGTCGAGTTCGGGATCCCTCGTCGCTGCGCTCCTCGGGATGACAGACTGTCGGGCATGACGGCGTCGCACAGCGTCGAGATCCGGAACCTCTCGAAGCGTTTCGGCGAAATCGCCGCGGTCGACTCCGTTACCCTCGACATCCGCAAGGGGGAGTTCTTCTCCCTGCTCGGCCCTTCCGGCTGCGGCAAGACGACGCTGCTGCGGATGATCGGTGGCTTCGAGCTGCCGAGCGCCGGCAGCATCCGCATCGACGGCCAGGACATGACCCGGACGCCGCCCTATCTGCGGCCCGTGAACATGGTCTTCCAGCACTACGCCCTGTTCCCGCACCTCACCGTCGAAGAGAACGTCTCCTTCGGCCTGCGCTACCGAAAGCTCGACCGTGCGGCGCAGGCCCGCCGCGTCGGGGAGACCCTCGGTCTGGTCCAGCTCTCGGGGTTCGAGAAGCGCAAGCCGCACGAGCTCTCCGGCGGTCAACGCCAGCGGATCGCCCTCGCCCGGGCGTTGGCTCTCGAGCCGGAGGTGCTGCTCCTCGACGAGCCCCTCGGAGCGCTCGATCAGAAGCTCCGCAAAGAAGTCCAGGTGCAGCTCAAGCACCTCCAGCGGGATCTCGGCATCACGTTCATCTTCGTGACGCACGACCAGGAGGAAGCGCTCACGATGAGCGATCGCATCGCGGTCATGAACCGCGGCCGCGTCGAGCAGGCGGACGACGCCGCGACCGTTTTCGAGCGCCCGGCCACGGAGTTCGTCGCGAACTTCATGGGAGCGTCCAACTTCTTTGCCGCGCGCGTGCGCGAGGCGGGCGAAGGCGTGCTCGTCCTCGATCTCGCCGGGGGCGGGGAAGCGCGCATCCCCGCAAACGGCACCCGGTACCGGCCGTCGGACGAGGTCCGCTTCGTGGTGCGTCCCGAGAAGCTGGACCTCCGGCCGCGCGACCTGTCCCGCCATGGCGTCCCCTCGGTCGCCGTCACCGTCGAGGAGCGGGTCTACCAGGGCATCTCGACGGTCTGGATCGTGCGCGACAAGGCCGACGAACGGTTCGTGGTCTACGAGCAGAATGAGAAGCCCTTCGAGGTGTCTTCGCGGTTCGCGGTCGGCAGCCGCCTCTACGTGTGCTGGAATCCGAAGCACGCGGTCATGATCCGGAAGGAGGAAGGGGCTTTGTGATTGCCGAGGGCAAGAGCTCGGAGCGCGCGCCCTACCTGCTGGCCCTTCCGACGTGGCTCGTCCTGGGCGGCTTCTTCCTGCTGCCGCTGTTCGTCCTCTTCCTGATCAGCTTCGGGCAGCGCGCGACGTACGGCGGGCTCAAGCCGATCGACGACCTGTGGACGTACGTCGCCTCGGGGAAAGTCCTGGCCCAGTACGCCCGGTCGTTTCACGGCATCTACCTTCAGATCTTCTGGCGATCGATCTGGATGGCCGTCGTGACGACGGGGCTCTGCCTCCTCGTCAGCTACCCGGTCGCGTACTACATCGCCGTGGTCGCGCCGGAGCGCCGGCGCAATCTGCTGCTCGGCCTCGTGGTCATCCCTTTCTGGACGAGCTTCCTCATCCGTACCTACGCCTGGATGTTCATCCTGAGGACGGAGGGCCTCGCCAACAAGCTGCTGATGGCCTCGGGCCTGACGTCGAAGCCCCTCGAGCTGCTCTACAACGACTTCTCCGTGCTCCTGGGCCTCGTCTACGGAGAGTTGCCGTTCATGATCCTGCCGCTCTACGCCTCGCTCGAAAAGCTCGACCTCTCGCTGCTCGAGGCCTCGGCCGATCTCGGGGCGCCGCGGCAGTCCACCTTCTGGCGGGTCACGGTCCCGATGACGATGCCCGGGATCGTCGCGGGCATCATCCTGGTGTTCGTCCCGAGCCTGGGCCAGTTCATCGTGTCGGACCTCCTCGGCGGCGCCAAGACGATCCTCGCGGGCAACCTGATCCAGAACCAGTTCGCCGTCGCCCGCAACAAGCCGTTCGGAGCCGCGATCGCGTTCGAGCTCACGGCCGCGGTTCTCCTGCTGCTGTTCGTCTACGCGCTCTACACGAAGCGCAAGGGCCAGGACGTGCTCCTGTGAAGCGCGGGTGGTTTCTGCGGACGCACACCTTTCTGGTGTACGTATTCCTCTACGCCCCGATCGCGATCCTCGTTCTCTTTTCGTTCAACAAGACGAGTCAGACCGCCGTCTGGCAGGGTCTCACGCTCGAGTGGTACCGGAACCTCATGCACGACGAGCTCATCCTCGTCTCGGTCCGGAACAGCCTCGTCGTCGGCGTTGCGACGACGGTCATCGCGACCGTCATCGGGACGCTCGCGGCGCTGGCCCTGGGCCGCTTCGAGTTCCGCGGGAAGGGGATGACGAAGAACCTGCTCTACCTGCCGATCATCATTCCGGAGATCGTGATCGGCGCCGCGCTCGTCACGTTCTTCGGCGCGGCGCGCCTGCGGCTCTCGATCCTGACCGTCGTGATCGCGCACGTCGTGTTCAGCATTTCGTACGTCACGATCGTCGTCCGGGCGCGGCTTTCCGGCTTCGATCGCTCCCTCGAAGAGGCCGCGCTCGACCTGGGCGCCCGGCCGGTCCAGACGTTCTTCCGCGTGACGCTGCCGCTCATCCTCCCCGGGATCGTCTCCGGGGCGCTGCTCGTCTTCACGGTCTCGATCGACGACTACGTCATCACGTCCTTCGTGGCCGGCGTGGGGTCCACGACGTTGCCGCTCCAGATCTACTCCATGCTCAAGGTCGGGGTCACGCCGGAGGTCAACGCGGTCTCGACGCTGCTTCTCGCGGTGACCGTCGTGCTCATCGTCGTTGCCCAGCGGCTGCAGCAGCCGCCTCCCGAACGGTCCGAGGGGTGAGGACCTTCCGTCTTGCCGCGGCGGTCCTGGCGGCCGCCGCCGCGCTGGCCCTCCCATCCTGCGCGCCCAGCGGCGACGAGCCGCCGTATCCCGGCCCCGGCGAGAAGAAGCTGAACCTCTACATCTGGTCGGAGTACCTGCCTCAGTCGGTCATCGACGAGTTTACGAAGCGGACCGGCATCCAGGTGCGCTACGACCTCTACGACTCGAACGAGCCCGTGCTCGCGAAGCTCCAGTCGGGCGTGGCGGACTACGACCTCGTCGTGCCGTCCGACTACATGGTCCGCATCCTCTCCCAGGTCAAGCTGCTGCGGCCGATCGAGAAGTCACGCCTGAAGAATCTGGGCAATCTGGACCCCCGCTTCCTCAACCAGGAGTTCGATCCCGGCAACACGTATTCGCTGCCATACGTCTGGGGAACGACGGGCTACGGGTACGCGAAGGAACGGGTCTCGGGCTCTCCGGACAGCTGGGCACCGCTCTTCGACGCCGCGAACGCCGGCCAGATCCTGATGCTCGACGACATGCGGGAGTGTTTCGCGGCGGCGCTGAAGCATCTCGGGCATTCGCTCAACAGCACGGAGCCCGCCGTTCTGAAGCAGGCGGCGGATCTCCTCAAGAAACAGAAACCCTGGGTCAAGACGTACAACAGCGGGGACTACGAGAACATCCTGGCCGCGGGCGACGTGATCTACAGCCACGGGTACAACGGCCAGCTCGCCCGGCTCGCGATGCGGGAACCCTCGCGGTTCGCCTACGTGCTGCCGAAGGAGGGCGCGACCCTCTGGATGGACAGCGTCTGCATTCCTCGGCGCGCGCGGAACGTCGACTCCATCTATGCCTTTCTCGATTACGTCATGGAACCCGAGGTCAACGCCCAGATCGTCAACGGCATCAGCTACGCCAGCGCCAACATTCCGGCGCGGAAGTTCATCCGCCCCGAGATCCTCGACGATCCGGGGATCTACCCGCCCCCCGAGGCCCTCACCGAATGCGAGTTCGTGAAGGACATCGGCGAAGCGACGGAGGTCATGGACGAGTACTGGACGGAGATCAAGTCGCTGCGCTGACGCGCGAAGCGCGCTCAGCGCAGCGTCCCGAGGCGCGTAGCGCCGAGGGACCCCGTGCTTTCCGCAGGCTTGGGATTGACGAGCGAGGGTAGGATTCTCTACCACCAGAAAGGACTCATCCATGAAGAGCTACAAGAACTTCGTCGGCGGCAAGATGGTCAAGTCCGTCGACGGGCGCGAGGAAGCGATCATCAGCCCGGTCGACGAGCGCACGC
>Ga0207691_10000621_pt1 | contig 35159 bp, 21 predicted proteins | sample KBSM13metaG_FD_184327 | JGI IMG/M metagenome (GOLD analysis project Ga0207691, IMG submission 184327) | Miscanthus rhizosphere microbial communities from Kellogg Biological Station, Michigan, USA - KBS M1-3 metaG (SPAdes) (version 2) | ecosystem: Host-associated > Plants > Roots > Rhizosphere >...
TCGCTATATTTTCTCACGACATCGTCGCCGCCGCCCATGATCACCAGGCGATGATTCTCGGAATCATAAGTCGTTAAGCTCGGGAAGCGTGGTTCGCCGTCGAGAATCAGCTTCTTCCACTGTTGAGCATAGGTATTGAAGGCCCAGGTCTCGGCCCGAGGCCACTGGCCACGGTCGTAAACGACGTCTTCAATGGGTGTAACCCGTAGCAGGATGTTCCCGTTACGTGGTTCATACACCATCATGTATTTGATGAAATCCGAGCCGGGGAACCCGCGAGGCGGCTGGACAGTTAATGGCAGTTTTTCCCAGGTGTTGCCTTCAAGACGATACATCCAGGTGTCTTTCTTGACGTGATTCTGGAATTCGCTGTCGGGTAATCCGAGATCACTCTTGAGATATTGCCATTGTGTTGGCGACACGCCGCCAAAAATCACCAGTGTGCGATGATTTGGGTCGACGGCCGCGCCGTAGTTGCGACGGCGGTGCAACTCGATTGGTAAAGCCCGACGAAAGACCTTATTCAGTTGTACGGAGTAAATGAAGAGTTCAGTTTCGCTGAGAGAATAAACAACGTCGCTGCTTGCGTCATAGGCCATCGGCGCATGCTGGTAAGACGTAAATCGATTGCCGACGGTACGGGCATACTCAAAATCGTCCCTGGCGCTGTCGTACAGCCACGGTCCGGTTTCGTCGGCATTTTTGAGAGCAGTGTAAATTCCATCCTTGAATTCACCTGGTGGCATGGAGCCATGGGCTGACCGTCCGTGCGCAAAGACCGAAACTTTGCGTGATTCGGCATAGGTGCCATCTTGCAGGCAGACTCGCGGCGGTGTCCGTCGTGGCTTCGCACGCCGGATAGTTCCATTGTCAGGATGGTAAAGGTAGGTGTAACTGCTTTGTGCGTAGGTGACGTGGCCACCGTGGTGTACCAGCTCACCGGTTTCAGGGTCGAAGGTGGCGGCGGTCTCCCACATCCTTTGCGGTAATTCGGATGTCAGCTTTGTGCACGTACCTGGAATCTCAAGAACGTTGGCGAAGTCCGGATCGTTCTCAACCTCGAGATCGTACGCAGGCAGCTCGGCGACGGCCTTGCTGTCGGATACGCTGATCAGAATATCGGCATAGACGCGCGCAGCGGCGGAAGCAGGCGGACGTCCCGAAAGCCGCCCGGTGGTCGGGCTGAACGTGGCCCAGTCCGGACGGTTCTCGATCGCGAAGGTGAGGACGTCCTCATCGGCGTCCGCCGCCTCTGGCACGAACTCGTAGTTCACGCCGGCGACCGCCTTGGTGGCAGGGGTGCCCACGATCACCGGCGCGGAGTTCGCAGTGCCGTCCGGGTCGGAACCGCCCGACGTCTCGCTGCCGCCACCACAGGCGCCGAGAATCATCAGGAGGGCAATCGGGAGGGTGGCCTTCAGAAGCTGCAGGTTGACCAAGTGTCGAGCTCCGGCGAGACCGTGTGGTCCGCCAGGCACCTGCCCGACGCGGGGAAGCAGAGATGGTCGCCGTGCGGCGGCGACGCCGCGCATGACTACCCTGGCTCTGGCAACCCCGCTATCCAGGACAGGTGTCCGCGGACCGGAGGCTTTGCGTCCCCGCCTTACGACGGGTTTGCCAAAATTCAGAAATCCGTGAGGCGGATTATGGGCCTGAAGTGTGCCGGCGCAATGTTCGCTCGCTCGCGATCGCCGGAAACGTGAGGTAATCGGCGGCTGCGGCCCGGTCGCGCAAGCGACGGCGCCCTCGCGGCTTGCGCTCGACTCGCGGACAATAGCCGGAATGGCTCACCCGGATGCGAAACGATTCTGGAAGGAATTGCTGCGTCGCCGGGTCGTGCGCGTCGCGGTCTTCTACATAGCTGGCGCCTGGATACTGGCGCAAGCGATCGATCTGCTGCTCGACGCGTTCGACGCATCACACTACATGCGCTTCGTCGTGGCTGGGTTGGGCGTCGGGCTGCCGGTCGCGTTGGTGCTCGCGTGGGTGTTCGACATTACGCCCTCGGGCATCGAGCGCACGCCAGATCGACCTGAACCCGCCGATCCGCCGCCGGTCGCACCCGAGAGCTCAATCGCCGTACTGCCGTTTGCGAACCTGAGCCAGGATGTGGAGAACGAGTACTTCTCGGACGGCCTGTCGGAGGAGATCCGCAACCAGTTGGCACGCGTGCCGGGACTGCGCGTGGCGGCGCGCACGTCGTCGTTCGCGTTCAAGGGCCGGCACGAGGACGTGCGGGAGATCGGACGTCGACTGAATGTGGCGACCGTGCTCGAAGGTGGTGTCCGCAAGCAGGCAGACACCGTGCGCATCGATGTCCAGCTCGTGGGTGCCGCTGATGGCTACCAGATCTGGTCGGAGACCTTCGAGCGACGCCTGGACGACATTTTCCGGTTGCAGAGTGAAGTCGCATCGGCGGTCATTGCAGCGATAGGTCCGCGCAGGACCGGCGATGAGCGTGCGCCGTCGCCTCCGGCCACGCAGAGTGTCGAGGCCTACAACCTATACCTGCTCGGCCGCCACCATTTTCACAAGCGCACGGAGGCCTCGCTGGAACGTGCCGTCGACTGCTTTGAGCAGGCTATCGAGCGCGATTCCGGTTATGCCCTCGCGTACTCGGGCCTGGCCGACGCATACACGCTGCTGAGCGCGGGCTACTACGGCAACATGCCGGCGAGCCGCGCGGTCACACACGCGCTGCCTGCCGCCCGGCGTGCGCTCGAGCTTGCGCCCGAGCTTGCCGAGGCACATGCGTCGCTCGGGCTGATCCACCACAACCAGGGCGATCTCGTGGCGGCGGAAGGCGCGCTCGAACGCGCGCTTGCGCTCAACCCGGGTTACACGATGGCGCACGTGTGGCATGGCCTCGTGCTGACGACGCAAGGCCGCTACCGCGAGGCGGCTGCGCGCAATCGCGAGGCGCTGCGGCTCGATCCCTTGTCGCCGATCGCCAATACGAACGCGGGTTTCGATGCGCTGCGCTTCGGCGAGGAGACCGAAGCGGCAGCCCGATTCGCCGTGGCGATCGAGATCGACCCCGGGTTCGCCGTGCCGTATTCAGGCATGGCGAAGCTCGATGCGACGCGCGGCGCGCTGCGGGATGCGCTGCGCTGGATGGATCAGGCCATCGAGCGCGCCCCGACCCGTGCGTTCTATCTCGCGCGCAAGGGCCTGATCCTGCTGCAGGCCGGTGAGGCTGCTGCAGCCGCCGCCTTGATCGATTCGGCGTGTCGAAGCTCCCCGGACAATGACTTCGATTCGGATCTCGTGGTCGCGTTGTGCATCGTGCGCGACGACCGTTCCGCGCTGGCGCGCATCGCTGATGGCCGCAGCGACCGCCGCTACGCGCCCCCACAACGCGCCCAGGCCCACCTGGCACTGGGCAATCTGGAAGCCGCGCGCTTGCTCTACGAGCAGCAGGCACCGGATCCCCGCCGCGCGATCGACGATACCATCAACGATAACTGGGTCTGGCTGTTGCCGCACATCGTCAACGATGCCCACTTGCGCATCGTCGCCGGCGAGGAAACCGGTCGGCACGGCCTCGAGCAACTGCTCGTGCAACTCGAGCAAGTCCAGTCTCAAGGCATCGTGAGCACGGACCTGTCGTACTGGGCGGCGAGCGCTCACGCCGTGCTGGGACGAAGCGACCTTGCTCTGCAACGGCTCGACGAGGCCGTCGGCCGCGGTTGGCGGCACGCCTGGTGGGCGCGCCACGACTGGAACATGCTGAGTCTCAAAGACGACTCGCGCTATGTAGATCTGCTCCGGCGCGGCTGAGCCATTGTCTATCGGGTGCTCGCGCTCCATTGGCCAACGTGCGGAGCGAACGCATCCGATGTTTTGGAGATGATGTCGGTCTTCTGTCCCTCTTGTCCCAACGCGTTCACCGCACGGACGTAGAAATAATAATGAGGTGCGGTGCTGTTGGAGGGAATGGTGAAGGTGTACTCGTAGCTGCGGTGTCCAGGTGCAGCCGTCTTCGTGCTCAGCTTGAGAATCGGTGCTCCGTTGGCCTTGGTCCATGAGCGATACCACGCATTCACCACTTCGGCGGGCTTACCGTGCGTATTCATGTGCTTATCGACGAAGTAAACGTTGAATCCCTTGACCTTCACGTCCGCAGGCCATTCCCACCAGATCCTGATGTCTCTCGTCGGCGCAGTTTGGGTCTCGCGTCGGTCAATGTTGGCCGCCAGTGGCGCATCCGGAAACGTCATCGCGTAGGGGCTGGGACCACTTTCCTTGCCGGCCAGGTTGACGGCGGTTACCCAGTAGAAGCGAGCCACCGAATCGGATAGATCAACGGTTGCATCGGCGTAGGCGGGATCATTGAGCAAGCCGGAATTGAGCTTTTTGCCAGCGCCTTCGATACGCACGTCGTTGCCGCGAGCGCGGTAAACGTTGTAACCAGCAACATCGGAGCCGATCGCCTTGTCCCAGCGCAATCTCACGAGGTTCCCCCCTTCAACTGACGCCAACAAGCCAGCGGGTCGCTCGGGCTGATCGAAAGCAACACTTGAATACACACGGTTCTGGGCGACGGCCTCGGCGGGCGATACTCGATATGCGTAGACCGTGGTATTGAGAGGAGGGCGATCGGTGTAAGTGTTGCCAGTCACCGTTCCGATCTTCTGGAACGTCCCAGGCAGCGGATTGGCTTCAGCACGATGGATTGTGTAGTTCTGTCCAGCTTGTGCGGACCAGTTCAGTTGATTCGAATGCTCAGTCGTCTTGCGACCTGTCTTTGCATCGGTCGTCGTGGTCTGGTGCGTAATGACAGTTATGCGTTCTGGATAAGTTGTCGAGCGAGCATTCGGCTGAGTCGGCAAATCGCAGACAAAAAGTTCACGGCTTGTGGCGGGCCGAAGGTTTGCGGCTACGCCCTCGCTGTTCTGTCGCTTCACGACATCACCGCCGCCCATGATCACCAGGCGGTGATTCCTCGGGTCATAGGTCGTCAAGCCGGGGAAGCGCGGTTCGTCGCGGAGAGTCAGCTTCTTCCATTCCCTGGAATAGACATTGAAGGCCCAGGTCTCCGCCCGTGGCCACTTGCTACGGTCATAGACCACGTCCTCAATCGGCGTGACCCGCAGGAGGATGTTCCCGTTACGCGGTTCATACACCATCATGTACTTGATGAAGTCCGAGCCGGGGTATCCACGGGGCGGCTGGACGCTTGGCGTCAGGTTCTCCCAGGTGTCGTCTTCGAGACGATACAGCCAGGTGTCCTTCTTGACGTGTTTCTGAAATTCGCTGTCGGGTAGTCCGCGTTCGGTCCTCAGATATTGCCACTGGGTTGGCGACACGCCGCCGAAAATCACCAATGTGCGATTGCCTGGGTCAACGGCCGCGCCATAGTCGCGACGACGGTGCAGCTCGATCGGCAATGCCCGACGGAAGACCTTGTTGAGCTGTACGGAATAAATGAAGAGCTCTGTTGCACCGAGCGAATAGACAACATCGCTGCTTGCATCATAGGCCATCGGCGCATGTTGGAACGAGGTAAAGCGGTTACCAACGGTGCGCGCGTATTCGAAATCGTCCTTTGCACTGTCGTAAAGCCACGGGCCGGGTTCGTCGGCGATCCTTAGAGAGGTGTAAATTCCATCCTTGAATTCGCCTGGCGGCATGGAGCCATGACCGGACAGGCCGTGCGCAAAAACAGAAACCTTGCGCGATTCAGCGTAAGTACCGTCCTGCAGGCACACTCTGGGTGGGGACCGCCGTGGCTTTGCACGTCGGACCGTTTTGGTATCGGGATGATATAGATAGGTGTAACTGCTTTGTGCGTAGGTGACGTGCCCGCCGTGGTGTACCAGTTCGCCGGATTCGGGGTCGAATGTGGCGGCGGTCTCCCACATCTGTTGTGGCAACTCGGATGTCAGCTTCCGGCACGTACCCGAATTCGGCAGAGATTGTTGCGCGTGCGCAAGGCTTGCAAAAGCGAATGAAAGTGCCAGAGCGACGCAAACTGACTTGAACATACCCGGGCAGGCAATCCATGAAGAGACATCGGTGAAGACTAAACGTACCATGAGTATGCACAGCCCAACTGGCTACACGAGTCACCTGAAGGTCCTCGCCTCGACCTTTGGCCCGGTCTCTTTTCCCTTCCGGAACACCGTATGACGACCCGCACACTGCAGGCCGCGTTGGCGGCGCGGAAATTCTGCCTCACTGCTGAAGTGACGCCACCGCTGTCGTGCGACCCGGCCGATCTACTCGCAAAGGCCGAACCGCTCGCGGGTCTTGCCGATGCGGTAAACGTCACGGACGGGGCCAGTGCAAGGGCACATATGGACGCCCTCGTCGCCGCGACCATACTGCTGCGACACGGCATCGATCCAATACTGCAAATGACCTGCAGGGACCGCAACCGAATTGCACTGCAGAGCGAATTGGTGGGTGCTGCTGCCGCTGGCATACGCAATGTCCTGATGCTTACAGGCGATGATCCGAAGGCGGGAGATCAGCCTGACACCAAACCGGTCTTCGATCTGGATTCGAGCGCGTTGATGCGGACGGCGGCGTCGATCCGGGACAAAGGCGAGTTGCCGCACGGACGGAAAGTCGGTGGTAAGGCGCACTTTTTCATAGGAGGCGCGGACGTACCGATCGATCCGAAACCGGACTGGGCCCCCGAAGCCTTACGCAAGAAACTCAACGCTGGCGCGCAGTTCGTGCAGACGCAGTTCTGTATGGATCTGTCGCTGCTGCAACGCTATATAGACCGCTTGCGGGAGCACGGCATACAAGTCGGCAAGGACATTCACCTCCTCGTTGGCGTCGCGCCGCTCGCGTCGGCGAGGCAGGCGCGCTGGATTCGCGACAACCTGTTCGGGTCCGTGATTCCGGATGCGATCATTGAGCGTCTCGAAGTTGCCGCGGATCCCCGGTCCGAAGGCAAATCGATCTGCGTCGACATGCTGAGGCAGCTCGTCGCTATGCCGGGCGTGTCGGGGGCACACATCATGGCCCCGCTCAACGAAGCCTCGATGCCGGAAGTTATCCGTGAGTTTCGAAACGGGTAGAAGTCAGGCCTCGCGCCGGCGCTCATGGCGCAGACCACGGCGAGTGATCAACTCATCGAGTCGCGCCAGTCCGGCCATTGTCTTCGGCGCGTCGTAGCCGAAGCCGAAGCGCAGGCCGTTCTTTGCGCCGAAATGCCCCGCAGGTGTTACGAGGACCGAATACTCGCGACGCAACACGTCGAACAGCTCGACGGAGTCCAGGTCGAACGAGTACTGGAGATAGGCGATGGCGCCGGCGACGGGGCGCACGTAATCGAACAGGTCACGGCGCGCGTCGATCCACTGCTCGACCGCCGGGAGATTCTGGCGTATCAGGCCCCGGGTGCGCGCGAAGATGCGCTCGCGACACGTCGGCTCCATCGCGAGCGCCGCCAACCGGTCGTTGAGCAGCCCGGGTGTCAGCGTAAGGTAGTCGTGCCGGATCCAGGTCTGCTCGATGAACTCCTGCGGCGCGACGATCCACCCAATCCGCAGCCCCGGCATACCGAATGCCTTTGACAACCCCGAGGTGATGATCACGCGATCGTAACGGCCCCAGAAGGTGGGGGTGGTCGCATCGGTATCGACTTCCGCTCCGCGATAGATCTCGTCGACCATCAGCCACGCACCCACCCGCCGTGCAGCGGTCACGACGGCGTCCATTTCGTCCTCGTTCAGCACGGCGCCGGTCGGATTGTTCGGATTCGTGACCAGTACGACCGTCGTCTGCGGCGTCACCGCTCGCTCGAACGACTGGAGGTCGAGCGCCCAGCGGCGCACGCCACGCTCCTCGCGGATCGCGAGATGAAAGGCGTCCGCCCCTGCTGCGTACGCGCGGCCGAGGCCCCAACCCTGCAGATAGTTCGGCAGCATGCAGGCAAGTCGACCCTGGCCGCCAAGCAGCGCCCATAGCGAGACGTAGTTCGCTTCCGATCCGCCGTTCGTAATCGTGACGTTGGCGGCGGTGCAGTCAGGGTAGAACTGCGCGATCCGCTCGCGCAGTGCGCGTGAGCCGTCGGACTCGCAGTACCACAACTGGGTTTCAAGGAACCGCTGGCGCTCGGCCTGGGACTCGACCAGCTCTTCTACCCGCAGGGGCAGCACACCACTCTCGGACAGGTTGAGCTCGACCACGTTCTCGTAGAGGCACTGCGTGCGCTCCATCTCGAATCGTTCGATCTGCATGGGTTCATACCTCGAATAGCTTGCCCAGCTTCATTGCCTGCGCGACCCGCAGCGCCTCTATCGCGATGGTCGTGTCCTGCACGCCGACACCGGTGAGGTCGCAGATGGTGATTTCCTGCTCATCCGCACGGCCGGATTGGCGTCCTCCGCAAACCTCGCCCAGCTCCACGACCGGTGCATCGGGCGCGATCACACCGGCATCGGCCGCGTGATGCAATTCGCCGATCCTGAAGCACTGTGTGCGGCTGTCGCACGCGATGCGGTCAGCGCGCGCGAAGCAGTCGGCATCGAGCTCCTGCTTGTGTTCACCGTCGGCACCGACGGCCGTGATGTGCAGCCCAGGATGAAGCCATGTCGCGCGCAGCCAGGGCTCGCGCGTCGGGGTCGTCGCGACGACGAACTGGCTTTCGTGCACCACTGACTCGACGTCGTGCGCCACCGACACCTCTACGCCAAGCTCCCGACGCATCTCATCGGCGTAACGTTCGACGGACGTCGGATTTCGCCCATGCACGAGTATGCGCCGGAAATCGCGCACCAGCCGCAGCCCGCGCAGCTGGAAGCGGGCCTGCATGCCGGAGCCGATCACCCCGGCGGTATCTATTCGGCGCGGCGCGAAATGCCGGGCGGCGATCGCTCCCGCTATGCCGGTGCGCAGGTCCGTGAGGTAGCCGTTGTCGAGCAGCACCGCTTCGACAAAGCCGGTGACCGCGCTCATGACGAGCATGAGTCCGCTGCCATAGGGCAGACCTTGCGTGGCGTTGTCGAAGAAACCCGATGCTACCTTGATCGCGAATCGGTCCAGTCCCTCGACATACGCGGTCTTGATGTCGACTTCGCCGCGGTGGGCCGCGATGTCCACCCGCACGACGGGCGGCATGCTGACGCGACCCTCCGACAGGCGGGTGAAACCGAGCGCCACGGCCTCGGCTGCCTCATCCGTCATCGAGACGCAACGGCGGAGTTCAGCTTCGTTAAGCACCAGTACGCTCATGGCGCGTGCAGTCGGCTCACACCACGCCGAGACGGACGAGACTTTCCGCCATGTCCGATGCGGCCTTCGACGCGGGGATGAACTCCATCCTGAGTGCGCGGCGGGTCTGTGAGTTGTCGATTCCATACCAGCGTCCGAGGTCGTGCACCGCCTGGCGCGCTACAGGGTCGAAGATCGCGACGATTCGCAGCACCCAGTCGGGCATCGGTCGGGTGGGAACCTTGCGCGCGACCGGTCCGAGCGACGCCTTGATCGCGCGCGCCATGTCGAGCATCCAGATCGACTCCGACACCGCGAGATACCGTCCGCCGGAGGGTGCATCGGTCTCGAGTGCGAGCCGGTGCATCTTCGCCACGTCGCGCACGTCGACACAGGGGAAGGAAATCCGCGGACACGCCGGGTACTTACCCTTGAGGAACATCTGGATGATCTCGGCGGATGCGCCGACGTCGCGGTCGAGCGCGGGCCCCAGTACGAACCCGGGATTCACGGACGCGTAGTGCAGGCCGGGGCGGTCCCTTTCGACGAAATCCCGCGCTGCCCGCTCGGCCAGCGTCTTCGACTTAGCGTACGCCGTGACACCCGGCGACTCGAGCGGGGTCCAGTCGGTCTCGGTGAACGGCGCCGTACGCTCGGGCGGATGGCCGTACATGACAGCGACGGTCGAGGAGGTCTGCACGAAGCGGGGCACTCTTGCCGCGGCCGCTGCGCGGAGCACGCGCAGGGTGCCATCGACCGCCGGCCGGATCAGGACGTTCTCGTCCTTGGGCCGGCTGCTCGGGAAGGGCGAGGCGACGTGCAGCACGGCGCTGCAATCCTCGACCGCCGCCGGCCACTGTTCATCCTTAAGCAGATCGGCCTCGACGAACTCGAGCGCAATCACATCGGCATGCTTCGCAAGCGTGGTGCGGACGGCGTCGCGCGCGCCGGCAGAGCGTACGGTGCCGCGCACCCGGTAACCGGCGTTCAAGAGCTCGAGCGCGCAATGCTTGGCGATGAAACCGGAGATCCCGGTAATGAGGACTCGTTCCGTAGGCATCGTCGTTACGTCTCACGCGGCCATGGCCTGAAAAGTGTATACTGCCCACGGGTAGCGACCCTTCTCCTTGTCTGTCCCTGACGGTTGGCGCCTACAACGGCGCAACATCTGCCTCAGGTCCCCTCTGAGTCGAAGAGTTTCTGATCCACGCGGCAGGTGTCGCGTCGCATTCGCTTTTCCGGCTTCCATGAAACGGACCGGCGCATGCTGCAAGCCCGCCAGTTCGTTTCCGGCCGTACAGCGTCTGCATCCAGCATGGATCGGTCGCCAGGCCATCATCAGTGAGTACTTTGCAATGGCTAAGATTTACGTAGGCAACCTGCCTTTCTCCGCCGATGAAGCGGCTGTCCGGGCGCTGTTTTCGCAGCACGGGACGGTCGAGTCGGTCGCCCTGATCACCGATCGTGACACCGGTCAGCCGCGTGGCTTCGGCTTCGTCGAGATGTCGCAGGCCGATGCCGCCCGCAGCATCCAGAGCCTGAACGGCCACCAGATGGACGGTCGTGCGCTCAAGGTGAACGAGGCGCAGGCGAAGACGGATCGGCCCCGCCGGTTCTAATCGGTCCGGCAGACGGCAGGGACGCGAGGTGGTGGCTGTGCCGCCCGCGAACCCCTGGCTCGAGCCTCGATAACCCCCGTCTGGAGCGATCCGGCGGGGGTTTATCTTTGGGCAGGGCAAAACTCGCGCAGCGTCCGAGCCGGCGGTGGCTCGCGAGCTCCTTGATGGTATCTTTCGCCGCGTCCAGACGACCCACGGCCCGGGCATGGAAAAGATCTACATCACAGCGACCAGCCTGTTGCAGGACTCCTTCCGTCTCGGCGCACAGATCCACCGGAGCGGTTTCCGCCCGGATTTCATAGTCGGCATCTGGCGCGGGGGCACACCGGTCGGCATCGCGATCCAGGAATACTTCGAGTACGTCGGCGTACGTGCCGACCACATCGCGGTACGCACATCCGCCTATGTCGGCATCGGCCAGCGCTCGAAGGCGATCCGCGTGCACGGTCTGCACTACATCATCGAGGAGGCGAATGCCGGGAATTCGTTGCTGGTCGTCGACGACGTGTTCGATTCCGGAAACAGCATCAAGGCGCTGCTGAGCGAACTGTCGGAGAAGATGCGGCTCAACATGCCGCAGAACGTGAAGATCGCGACTCCCTGGTACAAGCCCGGCAACAACCAGACCACGCTCGTTCCGGACTATTTCCTGCACACGACCGACAAGTGGATCGTTTTCCCGCACGAACTCGCCGGTCTCTCTTTTGAGGAAATCGAGACGGGCAAGACCGAGCTCGCGCCCGTGCTGGACCTGCTGCGGCCCTGAACAGGACGGGCGTCCACGCCCGCGTTCATGAGCCGCGCTCCAGAGGTCGACTTTCATCCGTACGATCCCGGATTCGCCGCGGATCCATACCCGGTGTACGCGCGGCTGCGCGCCGAGAGCCCGGTTTTCTACTCGGCGGAGACCAGGCTCACGCTGTTCGCAGGTTACGACGACGTCCGCACCCTCGTGCTCGATGGGCGCCTCGGCCGCAGCATGGACCATGTGACGCCGCCGGAGGCGCTGGCGCACCGTCGGCGCGAGGCCGGCTGGGAAAGGCTGCCGAATTACAGCCGCTACGTGCGCGTAAACCTGCTCGAGACGGAGGGCGCCGACCACGCGCGCGTACGGCGGCTGGTGGCGGCGGCGTTCGGGCCCCGTCGCGTTCGGGAGCTTCGCCACTCCGTATGTGCGCTCGTCCAGCAGCTGCTCGAGGAGCGGATGCAGGACAGGCGAATGGACTTCATTGCGGATCTCGCCGCACCACTGCCGGTGCACGTGATTGCCGAGCTGCTTGGCTGGCCGCCGCACGAACGCCATCGCCTTCGCCCCTGGTCTGCGCAGATCGTGCGGCTCTACGAGAAGGACTACACGGCGCAGGACGAGGAGCGCGCGGAATCCGCCACCACCGAGTTCGCGGCAATGCTGACCGAGCTTGTGGCCGAACGCCGGGCCGACCCCCGCGACGACCTGATTTCCGCGCTGGTGGCGGTCCGCGATCAGGGTGATCGCCTGACCGGGGACGAGCTCATTTCGACCTGCATGTTGCTGCTCAATGCGGGCCACGAGGCGACCGCGAACGCGGCCGGCAACGGACTGTGGGCTTTGTTCCGTCACCCGGATCAGATGGTCCGATTGCGCGAGAATCCGACGCTGCTCCCGTCCGCCCTCGACGAAATGTTGCGGTACGACGCGCCGCTGCAGCTCTTCCATCGATACGTGCTAGAGGACATGGAGTACGGCGGATACGAGCTGCGCCGGGGCGAGCAGATCGGGCTCCTGTACGGGTCGGCCAATCGCGACTCACAGGCGTTCGACCGGCCGGACGAGTTCGACGTCGCACGCGCGCCCAACCGGCATCTCGCATTCGGCGCCGGTGTGCACTTCTGCCTCGGCGCGCAGCTCGCGCGGCTCGAGCTCGAGGTACTGTTCGGAACGCTGCTCTCGCGTCTGCCGATGCTGCGGCTCGACGGCGAGCCACCGCGCTACCGGCCGGGACTCGTATTCCGCGGGCTGGAGGGCCTGAACATACGCTGGTGAATCCGGCTCAGGCGCCGATCGGGTGCCAGGTGGTCTTTGTTTCCTGCGTGTCGCGGATGAGATACGGGCTCTGCGACTCGTCCGTGTTCCAATCCAGCCCCGCGCGCAGCACCACGCGCTTGATGTTGTCGGCCGCCGCGAGCTGAACGCGGCGGGCCGTGTCCGCATCCTCGTCGCAGTACACGACCGCGTTGACGTCCATGTGCGAGGCGAACTGCTCCGCGAGCTCCTCGCGCCAGCCGGTCAGCATGTTGACCACACCGGCGGGTATGTCCGAGGCCTGCAGGACCTCGCCCAGGCTTACGGCTGCGAGCGGCAGCGTCTTCGACGCGAGCACGACACAGGTGTTGCCTCCCGCAACCGCAGGCGCGAAATTCGACACGAGGCCGAGCAGGCCGCTCGCCTCGGGCGCGATGATCGCGACGACACCGGTCGGCTCGAGCACCGAGAAATTGAAGTGCGCGGTGGCAACCGGGTTCACCGAGCTGAACACCTGCTGGTACTTGTCCGCCCAGCCCGCGTAGTAGACGAGCCGATCGATGGTCGCGGTGACCTCGGCGGCCGCGCGGCTGCGCGTCCCTCCCTGCAACACGAGCTCGGCGGTGAACTGCTCGTGACGGCCCTCGAGCATTTCCGCCGCGCGATACAGCATCTGGCCGCGCAGATACGGGCTCGCCTGCGACCACGTCGCAAATGCGTTTCGCGCCGCGACCACCGCGTCGCGGAAGTCCTTGCGGCTCGCACGGCAGACGTTGGCGACCAGTCGGCCGTCGCGCTCGAGCGGGTAGTAGCGGCCCGACTCGCTGCGCGGGAACTTGCCGTCGACGTACAGCTTGTAGGTCTTTGCGACCGGAACGCGCGCCCGCACGCCATTGGTGCGCACCTTCGGGGCCGCCGGCGCTCCGTTCGGGCGCTTTCGTGCGCGTGCGGACATCAGGTGAGCTCCACGTAGGCATCGAGCCCGTGCAGACCACCCTCGCGGCCCATGCCGCTTTCCTTGTAGCCGCCGAACGGGGAGGTCGGGTCGAACTTGTTGAAGGTGTTTGCCCACACGACGCCGGCGCGGATCGCGCGGGTCATGCGGAAGATCTTCGCGCCCTTGTCGGTCCAGATGCCGCCCGACAATCCGTACGGCGTGTTGTTCGCCTTGTCGAGCGCCTCCTGGAACGTGCGGAAGGTCTGGATTGCGAGCACCGGGCCAAAGATCTCCTCCTGTACCACGCGGCTCGACTGCGACACGCCGGTGAAGAGCGTCGGTCGGCACCAGTAGCCGGCGCCGGGGACCGGGCAGGAGCTCTGGTGCATTTCTCCGCCCTCGGCCTGGCCGATCCGGAGATAGTCCTCGATCTTCGCGAGCTGCGCCGCGGAATTGATCGCGCCGATGTCGGTGTTCTTGTCGATCGGATCGCCGACGATCAGCGTCTCCATCCGGTCCTTGAGCTTTGCGATCACTTCCTCGGCGACGGATTCCTGCACCAACAGCCGCGAGCCAGCGCAGCAGACGTGGCCCTGGTTGAAGAAAATCCCGTCGACGATGCCCTCGACCGCCTGGTCGAGCGCGGCGTCCGCAAAGATGACGTTCGCAGCCTTGCCGCCGAGCTCGAGCGTAAAACGCTTCGACGTCCCGGCGAGCCGACGCTGGATCAGCCGACCGACCTCGGTCGACCCCGTGAACGCGATCTTGTCGACGTCGGCGTGATCGACGAGCGCGGCGCCGGTTTCACCCGCCCCGGTGACGATGTTCACGACGCCCGGCGGCAGTCCCACGTCGCGGATCAGCTCGGCGAGCTTGAGTGCGGTGAGCGGCGTCGTCTCGGCAGGCTTGAGCACTACGGTGTTGCCGCAGGCGAGCGCCGGCGCGATCTTCCACGCCGCCATCAGGAGCGGAAAATTCCACGGGATGATCTGGCCTGCAACTCCGAGCGGTCGCGCGCGCCGCCCCGGGAATGCGTAGTCGAGCTTGTCCGCCCAGCCGGCGTAGTAGAAGAAGTGCGCCGCGGCCAGTGGCACGTCGACGTCGCGCGATTCGCGGATCGGCTTGCCGCCGTCGAGCGTCTCGATCACCGCGAACTCGCGCGCCCGTTCCTGCAGCGCGCGGGCGATCCGGTACAGGTACTTGCCGCGCTCGGCGGGTTTGAGCTTCGACCAGCTCCGCTGCCAGGCGCGCCGTGCCGCCGCTACCGCGCGGTCGACATCGCCGGCGTCGGCCTGAGCGACCCGCGCCAGCGGCTTTGCGGTCGCCGGATTGATCGTCACGAACGTCTGCCGCTTGCGCGCAGCCACGAACTCCCCGTCGATGAACAGCCCGTACTGCGCGTCGATGCGCGCGTGATCGGTGCTCTCCGGCGCCGGAGCGTACTGCCAGCCCGTATCAAATCTGAGTTTCGTGTCCGGTCGCGCCATGCTCAGTCCTTGGAGAAATAGTCGGCCGACTGGTAGACGCCGGTTCGCTGCTTCTCGAGCTGCATCAGAAGGTCGTTCGCGAGGCTGCTCGCGCCAAAGCGGAACCAGTCCGGCGTGAGCCATGCTTCGCCCAGGGTCTCGCGCAGCATCACCAGGTAATGGATCGCCTGCTTGGCCTTCGCGATGCCGCCGGCGGGCTTCATGCCGACCATGCGGCCGGTCGCACGGTAATGATCGCGGATCGCCTGCAGCATGACCAGCGTGACCGGCATCGTCGCGGCGGGCTGGATCTTGCCGGTTGAGGTCTTGATGAAATCCGCGCCGGCGTGGATTGCGAGCACGCTCGCGCGGCGCACACGGTCGAGCGTGCCGAGCTCACCGGTCTCCAGGATGACTTTGAGGTGCGCGGCGCCGCAGGCTTCCTTGACGGCCACGATCTCGTCGAACACTCGCTGGTACTCGCCCTGCAGGAAGGCGCCCCGGGCGATCACCATGTCGATCTCGTCGGCGCCTTCGTCAACCGCGATGCGGGTTTCTTCCAGCTTGATCGCGAGCGGCGCCATCCCGCTCGGGAAAGCGGTAGCTACCGAGGCGACCTTGATGTCGTGCCCGGCGAGTGCCCGGCGAGCCACGCCCACCATCGTCGGGTAGACGCACACCGCCGCCACGTGCGGCAGGTCCGGCTGGCCCGCGTGCAAGTGCACGGCCTTGCGGCAGAGCTGCGTCACCTTGCCGGGCGTGTCCTGCCCCTCGAGCGTCGTCAGGTCGATCATGCTGAGCGCGAGCCTGAGCGCGTGGATCTTCGAATCCTTCTTGATGCTGCGTGTGCAGAATCGCGCGACGCGTTCCTCGACGCCGACCTGGTCGACGCGGGTCACGCGGTCGAGTACCGGCAGCCGGGGCGCAAAGCGCTCGATCGCCGTGCTCATGGGCTGCCCCGCAGGCGGATCATGCCGCACCGACCGCGGTGTCGAGACCGAGACGGATCATCTCGTCGAAGCTGGTCTGTCGTTCGGCCGACGAGAGCGCCGCGCCGCTCGTGATCTCGTCGCTCACGGTGCAGATCGCAAGTGCTTCCACGCCGAACTCGGCGGCCACGCCGTAGATGCCGGCGGCCTCCATCTCGACCCCGACGATGCCGTACTTGCGCATCACCTCGAACATTTCGGGCTCGGGCGTATAGAAGAGATCGGCAGAAAACACGTTGCCGACGTGGAACCTGAGCCCGCCCTTCTCGGCCAGCCGCGCAGCGTCGCGGACCAGCGCGAAGCTCGCGATCGCCGCAAAATCGTAGCCGCGGAAGCGCATCCGGTTGACCCCGGAGTCGGTCGAGGCACCCATCGCGATCACGATGTCGCGCAATTTCACGGCCGGGTTCACGGAGCCGCAGCTCCCGACACGGATGAGCTTCTTCACGCCGTATTCGGCGCAGAGCTCGTGGCAGTAGATCGATGCCGACGGAATGCCCATGCCCGAGGCCATCACCGAGCAACGCTCGCCGCGGTATCGGCCGGTGTAGCCCCACATGTTGCGCACCTCGTTGACGCGCCGGGCGTCCTCGAGATAGTTCTCGGCGATGAACTGGGCGCGCAGCGGGTCGCCGGGCAGCAGGATGGTCTCGGCGAAATCGCCCGGCTGGGCGTTGATGTGCTTGGTTGCCATGGTGCGAGCGCGGGTCAGCGATTCTACACGCGATGCCGCGGGCGATGTATCGGGGACGCGACAGCGAGCCACATCCGTGCCTTTCTGGATTCGGTGGGGGCGGACCGCCTATACTCGCCGCCACCTGTCGCGCGGCATCCAAGCGCGACCAACACAACCGATCAGACAGGGGGAGACTCTCTTGGCAGCGAAAACCGCTTCGTTTCGGCCGTTGGCGCGCGCGTGCGCGCAGACGCTCGCAGCCGCTGCGCTGGTAGCCGGGACGGCTCAGGCCCAGGAGGCCGGCCAGCTCGAGGAAGTCATCGTCACTGCGCAGCGTCGCGCGGAGAACATGCAGCTCGTGCCGATCTCGGTGTCGGCGCTCGAGGGTGAGCGCATGGATGCGCTGTTCGAGGGCGGCGACGACATCCGCGCGCTCGCGACCCGCGTGCCGAGTCTGTATGCGGAATCGTCGAACGGCCGGATTTCGCCACGATTCTACATTCGTGGCCTCGGCAACAGCGACTTCGACCTTGCGGCTTCGCAACCCGTGTCCATCGTCGTGGATGAGGTCGTTCTCGAAAACGTGGTCTTGAAGAGCTCGCCGCTGTTCGACCTCGAACGCGTCGAGGTGCTGCGCGGCCCTCAGGGGACGCTGTTCGGGCGCAACACACCGGCCGGCATCGTCAAGTTCGACACGAAGAAGCCGAGCCAGGACTTCGATGCGGATCTTGCTCTCAGCTACGGCGAGCTCGACTCGACCAGCGTCCAGGGGGCGATCGGCGGCGGCCTGAGCGACACGATTTCTGCGCGGGTGGCCGTCCTCTACCAGTCGCGCGGGGATTGGATCAACAACGATTTCACGGGCGAGAGCGACGCCATGGGTGGCTTCGATGAATTCGCCTGGCGCGCCCAGTTGCTGCTCGAGCCGAGCGAGTCCTTCAGTGCGTTGCTCAACGTGCATGGCCGGGACGTCGACGGCACCTCCTCTATCTTCCGCGCTAACGTGCTCGGTCCGGGCAGCAACGGGTTCAATTCGAACTACGACCGCGACACGGTTTCCTACGACGAGGGCGGCAACAACCCGCAATCCGCAGAAGGGCTGGGGGCGTCGCTGCGGATGGATTTCGACTTCGATGGCGACACGAAGCTGACCTCGATCACCGCGTACGAGGAAACAGAGAGCAGCAGCCTCGGCGACATCGACGGTGGCCACGGCGCCGATTTCCCGCCTCTCAACTCGAACGTCGGGCCTTGCCCGCCGGGCAACACACCGGGCGTGGATCCCTGCATACCGTTCCCATCGCAGACGCAGGACGGCATCGACGACCTGGACCAGTTCACCCAGGAATTTCGCCTCGCCTCGCTGGCAACCGATGATCTCTTCTGGCAAGCCGGCGTGTACTACTTCGACTCGAAGTTCAGCGTAACGACGGTGCCGTTCTTCGCGCCGCCGACCACGGTCGAGCACGAGAACACTGCCTGGGCCGTGTTCGGGCACGTGAGCTATGACGTATCCGATGCGCTTACGCTCTCCGGCGGGGCCCGCTACACAGACGATGACAAGGACTTCCGCGCCCTGCAGGCCAACATCCCGGTTGCGCCGCGGTCGGTCTCCGACGAGCAGGTGAGCTGGGACTTGAATGCGCTCTACAGGGTGAGCGATACCTTCAACGTCTATGGGCGTGTTTCATCGGGCTTCCGTGCGCCGACCATCCAGGGCCGCGACGTCGCGTTCTTTGGCCAGCCGTCGGTTGCGGACTCGGAGACCATCACCTCTGGTGAGGTCGGCTTCAAGTCCGATCTCGCTGCCGGCCGCGTGCGCTTTAACGGCGCGGTCTTCTACTACGAGATCAAGGACCAGCAGCTGTCCGCGATCGGCGGCGGGGGGAACTTGATTCAGCTGGTCAATGCCGACAAGGGGACGGGGATGGGTTTCGAGCTGGAAGGCGAGTTCCTGGTGACCGACCGACTGTTGCTCACCGCCGGCTACAGCTATGTGGACACCGAGATCGACGACAGCGTGCTGACGATCCCGGGGTGCGGCTCCCAATTGTGTACGGAACTCGATCCCGTGGCTCCCAATGGCAACCTGATCATCGACGGCAATCCGTTCCCGCAGGCACCGGAGTACATCGCTAGCGTGACCGCGCGCTATGGCGTCCCGGTGGGTGATACCGGCGAGTTCTTCGTTTTCACGGACTGGGCGTTCCAGGGCGAGACGAACTTCTTCATCTATGACGCCGTGGAGTTCAAGACTGACGACAACTTCGAAGGCGGCCTGAGGATCGGCTACTCAATGAACGACGGACAGTACGAGATCGCTGCCTTCGGTCGTAACATCACCGACGAAGAGAACGTCAAGGGCGCCATCGACTTCAACAACCTGACGGGCTTCGACAACGAGCCGCGCGTGTTCGGCGTGTCGTTCAGGGCACGGTTCGACTGAGCGCCAGGTGGCGGCCGGCCCGGGCAAGGCGCGCGTGAAAGCACGCGCGGTACTTCTCGTTCTTGCAGCGCTCGCGACAGGCTGCGCTGCGCAGCCCGGCAACGGCAGCGGCGACGCGACCGCGATCGACCTGATCGTCGCCGGCGACCACGTGGTCACCATGGACGGCGACCGGCCGGTGCTCGAGAACGGCGCGGTCGCGGTCGACGACGGTTTCATCGTCGCTATCGGGCCGCGCGAGGAGATCACTCGGCGCTATCGCGCCCGCGAAACGCTCGACGGCAAGGACCGCGTCGTCCTGCCTGGTCTGATCAACGGCCATGCACATTCCGCCATGACCCTGATGCGCGGCATCGCGGACGACCGCGAGCTCATGGACTGGCTGCGCAACTACATCTTTCCGACCGAGGTCCGGTTTGTCGACGCCGAGTTCGTGCGGATCGGCACCGAGCTCGCCTGCTGGGAGATGATCCGCGGCGGCACGACGACTTTCGTCGACATGTACTACTTCCCGGACGCCGTGGCGCAGGCGGTCGAGACGTGCGGACTGCGTGCCTTGGTCGCGCCCACCGTGATCGACCAGAAGAGCCCAGATGCGAGCGACGCCGCCAGCTCGTTGCAGGTCGCGGCCGACTTCGCCGAGCGGTGGAAGGGGCGCAACAATCGGATCATTCCCGTCATCGGGCCGCACTCGCTGTATACCTTGAAGCCCCCGCAGCTGGAGGCCGTTCGTGCCCGGGCGCGGGAGCTCGGAGTGCCCGTCACCATCCACCTCTGCGAGTCACGCTTCGAGATCGATTACGCGAAGAAGAATTATTCGAAAACACCGATCAACCTGCTCGAAGCCATCGGGTTCCTGGACGGGCCGACCATCGCAGCACACGTCATCTATCCGACGGACGAGGAGATCGGGATTCTCATCCGGCACAAGGTCGGGGTCATCCACAATCCGACGTCGAACATGAAGATCTCCTCGGGTGTCGCGCCGGTGACGAAGCTGCTCCAGGCCGGCGTCGCGGTGGGGTTGGGCACTGACGGGGCGGCGACCAACAACGATCTCGATCTCTGGGAAGAGATGCGGCTCGCGGCCTTTCTGCAGAAGGTCTCGACGATGGATCCGAAGGTTGTGCCCGCCCGAACCGCACTGGAGATGGCTACGTCGGGGGGCGCCAGGGCGATCGGCCTGGGTGATCAGATCGGCTCCCTGACCGTTGGTCGCCGCGCCGACCTGATCCAGGTGTCGCTGGAAGACCTGCATTTCACCCCCCTCTACGACCTGGTCTCGCACCTCGTTTACGTCGCCGATGAGCAGGACGTCGTCAGCGTCGTCGTGGACGGCAAGGTGCTGATGCGCGAGGGTGAGGTGCTTACGGTAGATGTCGCGCGGGTGCGCGCCGAGGCGGCTGCACTCGCCGAGCGGATACGCGCCTCGGTGGTGGAGAAGGACGCGGCGGCGGAATAGCTCTCGCCCATGTCACCGTACGCCATCGGGAGATGGCGAGGTCGCCTGTTCTCGGATTGTCAAGCCTGACCATCGCGCGATGTAGGAAATTTCTGGCAGGATCATGCAGACATTGACCGTCACCGGCCGGAGCGGAAGGGAGTAAGCTGCAGTCGTCCAATCGCTAGGGGCTAAAACCCGTCAAGCAGGAGGACAGGTGAGGGGCCACTTAGTGGCCCTTTGTCTTTTGGGGGCATTCGCGTGCGAGGGTTGCACGGCTGACCGGCCCGATCCACTCTCGCTATCCACGACCCAAACGCATGGCCGATGACCCGGCCCAGGGCTCCCGCGCTCGCACGCGGGTGCGCGGCCGCGAGGAGTAGTACGGCATTGAAGCTGACGGGCGCCAGTCTGCTCGCTTACGTCCGCCACGCAGTCGCCGGGCTGCGGCCGAACGACCTGTCCTCCGCAGTCTTGTTGGCAGAAGCTCCGCTGCGATCGGAGCTCTTGAGCGCCGAGCAGCTGGAGCAGCGCGGCCGATATATCGCGGGTACGCACACCGTGTCGCAGCGTCCCGCGACCGACAAGCTGTTGCCGCGGTTGACAGCGAACGAGGACATCCTGCGCGGCGCGTTCGACCAGTTGACCGAGGCGGTCGCGGCCGATCGCCGCGTGACGCCGGCCAGCGAATGGTTGCTCGACAACTTCTACTTGATCGAGGAGCAGATCCGCACGGCGAGGCGGCACCTGCCGCGCGACTACAGCCGCGAGCTCCCGCAGCTGGCGGACGGCCCTTGCGCGGGATTCCCTCGCGTCTATGACATCGCGCTCGAGACGATCGCGCACGGAGACGGGCGGGTCGACCTGGAGAGACTGAAACGCTTCATCGCCGGCTATGAAAGCGTGACGGCGCTGAACCTCGGCGAGCTCTGGGCGATCCCGATCATGTTGCGTCTCGCGCTGATCGAGAACCTCCGCCGGGTGGCGTTGCGGATCACGGCTGGCCGGATCGACCGCGACCTCGCGGAAGTCTGGGCCCGCAGGATGATCACGACCGTCGAGCACGACCCCAAGGACCTCATCCTGGTGATCGCGGACATGGCGCGCTCGGATCCGCCCATGACCGCGCCATTCGTATCCGAATTCGTTCGCCTCCTGCAGGGGCAGGGCCCCGTCCTCGGGCTTGCGCTCAGCTGGATCGAACAACGACTGGTCGAACCGGGCTTCACTACGGACCTGCTGATTCAGGCGGGCAACCAGAACCAGGCGGCCGACCAGGTGACGATCGGCAACTCGATCGGCAGCCTGCGTTTCCTCGCGTCCGTCGACTGGCGCCGCTTCGTCGAATCCGTGAGCGAGGTCGACCAGGTGCTGCGGTCCGACCCGGCCAGCGCGTACGCGGAGATGGATTTCGCAACGCGCAACCGCTACCGCCAGGCGATCGAACGCATCGCGAAGCGGAGCAGGCTGTCGGAGCGTCAGATCGCCGAAGGCTCGATCCGGCTGGCCAGCGAGGCGGCGGCCCGTGCGCAAGCGGATGACGTCGAGAGTACGCGACGCACACACGTAGGCTACTACCTGATCGATCGGGGACTGCGTGAGCTCGAGCGGCTCGCGCGATTCCACCGTCCCGTGCCTGAGGTAGTGCGCGACACTCTGGGACAAGCTCCGTTGCTCGTGTATCTCGGCGCGATCGCGCTGATCACGGTCCTGACCAGTGCAGTCCTGCTGCCGGCCGCCGGCGACGCGAGCGGCTGGCGACTCGCGATCTACGTGGCAGCCGTGGTGCTCGCCATGAGCCAGCTGGCGGTCGCACTGGTGAACTGGCTCCTAATGCTGCTCGTGGCGCCGCGTGCGCTGCCGCGGATGGATTTCTCGACGTCCATCCCGCCGACCTCGAGCACGTTGGTAGTCGTTCCGACGTTTCTCACCACGATCGAGGGAGTCGACGACCTGGTCGAAGCACTCGAAGTGCGCTTCCTTGCCAATCGCGATTCGAGCCTCCGCTTCGGACTGCTGACGGATTTTCCGGACGCAGACGCGGAGCTGCTCCCGACAGACGACGCACTGCTGCGTCATGCTGCCATGCGCGTCGAAAGTCTCAACGCGCAATACGGCGACGACACGTTCTATCTCTTCCACCGACCGCGCCGGTGGAACGCCGGCGAACGGGTGTGGATGGGATACGAGCGCAAGCGGGGCAAGCTCGCCGATCTGAACTGGCTGCTTCGTGAGGGCGCGTCGAAGTCGGCGGCGGAGCGATTCTCGCTGGTCGTCGGCAACATCGAGCCACTGGCGAACACGCGCTACGTGATCACGCTCGATACGGATACGCAGCTTCCGCGCGACGCCGCCCGTGAGCTCGTCGGCACGATGGCGCACCCGTTGAACCGTCCCGGTTACGACCCGTCGCGACAGCGGGTGTGCAAGGGCTACGGCATCCTGCAGCCGAGAGTGAGCCCGAGCCTTCCGGGAGCGAGCCGTTCGGTCTACGCGCGCCTTTACAGCGGCGATTCCGGTATCGATCCCTACACGCGCACCGTTTCCGACGTCTACCAGGATTGGGTCGGCGAAGGCTCATTCATCGGCAAGGGCATCTATGACGTCGACGCATTCGAGCAATCGCTCAACGGCAGATTCCCCGAGAATCGGATTCTCAGTCACGATCTTCTGGAGGGCTGCTATGCGCGCTCCGGGCTGATCAGCGACGTCGAGGTGTTCGAGGATCACCCCGCGTCCTACCTGACCGACCTCTCACGCCGTCACCGCTGGATCCGCGGCGACTGGCAGATCGCGAGCTGGCTGTTGCCGTGGGTGCCGGTGAGCCACGGCCGGCTGCAACGAAACCCGCTTTCGGCACTGTCGCTGTGGAAGATCGCCGACAACCTGCGCCGCAGCCTGGTACCCGTGGCGCTGCTGCTGCTGTTGCTGGCCGGATGGCTGACTCTGCCATCGCCGAAGCTCTGGACCCTGGTCGTCGTCGTCGTCGTTTTCGCGCCGGCATTTCTCGGCCTCATGCAGCAGTTATTCCGCAAGCCTCCGGACAGCCTGCTGCGACTGCACGTCGCAGTAACTCTGCGGTCGGCGGTGGTGCGGTGCGCCCAGGCGGTGGTTGCACTCGCCTGCCTGCCGCACGAGGCGTTCGTCAATGCCGACGCAGTGCTGCGCACGACGTGGCGCATGCTCGTCTCCCACCGACGACGACTCGCCTGGAGCCCGTTCGGTGCGCAGTCGCAGGGCTCCGCGCTCTCGCTGCTGGCGTCGTTTCGGGCGATGTGGGGTGCCCCGACCGCTGCGATGGCGACCATCGCCGGACTGGCGGTTTCGAGGCCGGCGACTCTGCTGTGGGCGGCACCGGTACTCGCGCTGTGGTTGTTGGCGCCCGGCATCACCTGGTGGCTGAGCCGACCGCTGGTGCTGCGCGAGCCGCGTCTCAAGCCCAGCCAGGAAATCTTTCTCCGCACGCTGGCGCGGCGCACGTGGGCGTACTTCGAGACCTTCGTCGGACCGGAGGACAACTGGCTGCCTCCGGACAACTTCCAGGAGCTGCCCGTACCGAACGTCGCGCATCGCACATCGCCGACCAACATAGGACTGGCGCTGCTTGCCAATGTGACCGCCTACGACTTCGGCTATCTGACCGCCGGAGGACTGCTGGAGCGTACTTCCAACGCGTTTCGCAGCATGTCGTCGCTCGAGCGGCACCGGGGTCATTTCTACAACTGGTACGACACACGGACCCTGCAGCCGCTGCTGCCAATGTACGTCTCCACGGTCGACAGCGGAAATCTGGCGAGCTACGTGCTGACTCTGCGCGCCGCCCTGCTGGCGCTGCCCGATGATCCGATCCTTTCGCGACGCACACTCGCGGGCCTCGCCGACACGCTGGACGTGCTGCAGAGTTCTGTTGGCACCGATGCCGGAGCGGCGCTTGCCGCAATCCGGCACGAGATCGATCCGGGCGCCATCGCTGGCCCCATGCCGCTTCGTGATGCGAAGCGGCGACTCGACCGGCTGGTGACGCTCGCAGGCACACTCTCGATTCCCGAGGCCGGCAACGGTGTGCGCAATACCGCGGCAGACGCTGCCCGGACCCAGGACTGGGCCGCGATGCTCCTGCGACAGTGCCAGGTCAGCCGCGACGAGCTCGTGTCACTCGCGCCGTGGCTGTCGTTGCCGGCCGCTCCGACGGGGCTGGAGGCGCTGCTGCCAGACACGCGGACACCGAGCCTTCGGGAAGTTGCCGATCTCGAGTCGAAGCTCTCGCCCGACATCACGCGCGCGCTCGAGACTTGCGCGGATGCAGCCATCCGCGAGTGGCTGATCGCGCTGCGTGAGTCAGTGACGGCCGGCAGTGCGGTCGCGCGACAGGCGATCGAAAACAGCGAGCGCCTTGGCGGCGAGGCCGGCGAGTTCGCCAACGTGGACCATGCCTTCCTGTACGACCGGAGCCGCCGCCTGTTCCGGATTGGCTTCAACGTCAGCGACCGACGGCTTGATTCGAGCTACTACGACCTGCTTGCGTCGGAAGCGAGGCTCTGCAGTTTCCTCGCGATCGCGCAGGGTGCGCTGCCGCAGGAGAGCTGGTTCGCGCTGGGACGAATGCTGGCAATCGCCGGCGGCGAGCCGGTGCTCGTCTCGTGGAGCGGCTCGATGTTCGAGTACCTGATGCCGCAGCTCGTGATGCCGAGCTATCCGAACACGCTCCTCGACCAGACCAGTCGCGCGGCAGTGCAGCGGCAGATCGACTACGGGCGCCAGCGAGGCGTGCCATGGGGCATCTCCGAATCGGGATACAACTTCGTAGATGCAAATCGCACCTACCAGTACCGGGCCTTCGGCGTGCCCGGGCTGGGATTGCAACGCGGCCTCGGAGACGACCTGGTCATAGCCCCGTACGCGTCGGCGCTCGCATTGATGGTTGAACCCGAGGCCGCCTGTAGCAACCTCGAACGCCTCGCCGCGGCCGGCCTGCTCGGCAGGTTCGGAATGTTCGAGGCGATCGACTACACGCCGTCCCGTCTGCCACGCGGGCAGACCGGTGCAATCGTCCACAGCTACATGGCACACCACCAGGCGATGAGCCTGCTGGCGTTCGCCGACCTGCTGCTCGATCACGCGCTGCAGACGCGCTTCGCCTCCGACCCGGCCTTCAAGGCGACGTTGACGTTGCTGCACGAGCGAATACCGCGGTCGGCCGCCGTGCACGCCCACCCGGCAGCGCTGCCCGGCACGCCGGTCATCGCCGAGCAGCCACTGGCCGCGACGCGCGTGATCACCAGCCCGGACACACCCGCACCCGAGGTGCAGTTGCTGTCGAACGGCCGATATCACGTCATGGTGACCGGCGCGGGCGGAGGATATAGCCGATGGAAGGATCTCGCGGTCACGCGCTGGCAGGAGGACCCGACGCGTGATCACTGGGGATCCTTCTGCTACATCCGCGACCTGGCGAGCGGTGAGTTCTGGTCGAATGCGTCGCAGCCTGCGCCGCGACGGCCCGACCACTATGAGGCAATTTTCACCGAAGGACGGGCGGAGTTTCACCGCCAGGATCGGATCGACGGCGCGCTGATCGAGACCCGCACCGAGATGGTCGTCTCGCCGGAGGACGACATCGAGCTGCGCCGCATCAGGATCATCAACCGCTCGCGGACGCGCAGGGCCCTGGATCTGACGACGTACGCCGAAGTCGTCATGGCGCCTGCTGCCGCGGATGCGCTGCATCCCGCCTTCAGCAAGCTGTTCGTGCAGACGGAGATCCTCAGGCAGAAGCGCGCGCTACTCTGCACGCGCCGGCCGCGCTCCCTCGACGAGCAACCGGGCTGGATGTTCCACCTGGCCACGATCTCGGGTGGAATACCGGGTGAGCTTTCCTTTGAAACCGACCGCGCGACGTTCATCGGTCGCGGCCGCACGGCTGCGAATCCACGCGCGCTCGCGACGAATGAACCGCTCTCCGGCAGCGAAGGCCCGGTGCTGGACCCGATCGTCGCCATCCAGCAGCAGATCGTCCTGGACCCCGATCGGTCCGTCACGATCGACGTGGTGACGGGTGTAGCTCCCACTCGCGAGAGCGCGGAGCAACTGATCGACCGCTATCAGGACCGGCATCTCGCCGACCGGGTGTTCGGCCTTGCGTGGACGCATAACCAGGTCGTGCTGCGGCAACTGGACATCACGGAATCCGACGCGCAGGTCTACCAGCGCCTCGCCGGCTCCGTGATACATGCAAGCGCTTCCCTGCGTGCGGACGCGAGCACGGTGCTCAGGAACCGCCGTGGTCAGTCCAGTCTGTGGGGCTACGCAATCTCGGGCGATCTGCCGATCGTACTGCTGCAGATCGCCGATCGGGAGAACATGCAGCTCGTCCGGCAGATGCTGCAGGCCCGGGCATACTGGCGGCTCAAGGGCCTGGTCGCCGATCTTGTCATCTGGAACGAGGAACACGCCGGTTACCGTCAGCAACTGCATGACGAGGTCATGGGTCTGGTCGCCGGCGAAGCCAGCGTGATCGATCGGCCCGGCGGCATCTTCGTCCGCGCTGCCGATCACATCACGCCCGAAGACCGTGTTCTGCTGCAGGCGGTGGCACGCGTCGTGATCGTGGACAAGCGCGGTACGCTGGCGGAGCAGGTCAAGCGCCGCATGCCGTCGGTTGTGCCGTTACCGCTGCTGGCGACGACCAAGCGCCGCCCGCCCGACGATCCCGTCCCCGCGGCCGCGCCTCGCGCCGACCTGATTCTGACGAACGGTGCCGGCGGGTTCACGCCCGATGGGCGCGAATACGTGATCACGCTCGAGTCCGGGCAATCGACGCCGGCACCGTGGGTCAACGTGATAGCGAATCCGCAGTTTGGAACGGTCGTTTCCGAGAGTGGTTCCGCGTATACGTGGAGTGAGAACGCGCACGAGTTCCGCCTCACCCCGTGGCACAACGACCCAATCACCGACGAGAGCGGGGAGGCGTTTTACCTGCGTGACGAGGTGTCCGGACGTTTCTGGTCACCGACGCCCGGGCCGGTCCCGGGGCGGCGGCCGTACGTCAGCCGGCACGGCTTTGGCTACAGCGTTTTCGAGCACGAAGCAGCGGGCATTCGATCGGAACTCATCGTGCACGTTGCCACGGACGCTGCGGTCAAATTCTGGGTGCTGAACGTCCGCAATGAATCGGGTGAGCTGCGCAAGCTCTCCGCGACCGGCTACATCGAGTGGGTGCTCGGGGATCTGCGCGCGAAATCCGCGATGCACGTCAGCACGGAGATCGATCCGAAGACCGCCGCCCTGTTCGCCCGCAACCCCTACAACGCGGAGTTTCCGGACCGGATCGCCTTCTTCGACGTCGACGACCAGGGCGCAGGCCGGACCGTGACTGGCGATCGCGCGGAATTTCTCGGTCGCAACGGAACGACGCAGCGGCCGGCGGCGATGGCGCGGGCGCGCCTGTCGGGCAGGGTGGGCGCGATGCTAGATCCCTGCGCGGCGATCCAGGTCACCTTCGAACTTGGCCCCGGCCAGGAGCGCCAGCTCGTCTTTCGCATGGGCGTTGGCGCGGGCCTCGATGAAACCCGGGCGCTGGTGACCCGGTTTCGCGGCCCGGCGGCATCTCGCGCCGCACTCGAATCCGTGTGGGAGTACTGGAAGCGGACGCTCGGGGCCGTGCAGGTCGAGACACCCGACGAATCGCTGAACGTTCTCGTAAACGGCTGGCTGCTCTACCAGACGCTGAGTTGCCGGTTCTGGGCGCGCAGCGGGTTCTACCAGTCCGGTGGCGCCTTCGGGTTTCGCGACCAGCTGCAGGACGTCATGGCCCTCATTCATGCCGAGGCGCGGCTTACGCGCGCGCACCTGTTGTTTTGCGCGAGCCGGCAGTTTGTCGAAGGCGATGTCCAGCACTGGTGGCATCCGCCCGCCGGCCGTGGAGTTCGAACACGCTTTTCCGACGACTACCTGTGGTTGCCACTGGCGACCTGCCGTTACGTCTTTGCGATTGGTGACACGGGCGTACTCGACGAAACCGTGCCGTTCCTCGAGGGCCGTGCGGTGCATCCCGACGACGAGTCCTACTACGACCTGCCCGGGCGGGCCGGCGATTCCGCGTCGCTGTACCAGCACTGCGTGCGCGCCCTGCGTCATGGATTCCGGTTCGGGTCGCATGGCCTGCCCCTGATGGGCTCCGGTGACTGGAACGATGGCATGAACAAGGTGGGCATCCACGGCAAGGGAGAAAGCGTCTGGCTCGGGTTCTTCCTCTACGAGGTCCTGCAGCAGTTTTCGAGGCTTGCACGTATGCATGACGATGCCGCATTCGCCGAGGAATGCGATGCGGTCCGCGTTCGGCTGCGCGAGAGCATCGAGACTCACGGCTGGGACGGGCAGTGGTATCGGCGCGCGTATTTCGACGACGGGACGCCGCTCGGCTCCGCGACGAACCCTGAATGCCGGATCGATTCGATCTCGCAGAGCTGGTCCGTGTTGTCCGGTGCAGGCGACGCCAAGCGGGCCCGGCGAGCGATGGAGGCGCTCGATTCGCATCTCGTACGGCGCGACGATTCGCTGATCCAGTTGCTCGATCCGCCATTCGACCAGTCGAGCCTGGATCCCGGTTACATACGCGGTTACGTTCCCGGGGTTCGGGAGAACGGCGGCCAGTACACGCACGCCGCAATCTGGGCGTCGATGGCATTCGCAGAGCTCGGCGACGCACGGCGGGCCTGGGAACTGCTGACGATGATCAATCCCGTGAACCACACGCTGTCCGGCCAGGACGCGGCGATCTACAAGGTAGAGCCCTATGTCGTCGCCGCGGATGTCTACGCTTCGCCGCCGCATGTCGGACGCGGCGGCTGGACCTGGTACACCGGCTCGGCGGGGTGGCTGTATCGCCTGATCGTCGAATCACTGCTCGGATTGCGTCTCGACGTCGACAAGCTGCGATTCAAACCCTGCCTGCCCGCCCATTGGCGGTCCTTCAAGCTTCATTACCGCTATCGCAGGACGACGTACCACATCCTCGTCACGCAGAGGCCGGCACCCGGTGAGGAAGATGCTGGGCAGGTGACGGTCACGGTGGATGGCATGCCCCGACGTGACGAGGCCGTGCCGCTGATCAATGACCGCATCGACCATACTGTCGAGGTGAGCGTCCTGACGGCGCCGACCGCCGGGATCGAGCGCGAGCTGACGAGCGGTGCGACACCCGCCTGAGTGCCGGGATCAGTGGATAAAGCTCGTGCCGTAATCCATCGCCGGCAGCTCGAAGTGCGCCGCGAGGCTCTGCCCGATGTCCGCCATCGTGGCGCGCCGGCCGAGCGATCCTGCAGGCACCCCTGGTCCGCTCACGAGCACTGGCACGTGCTCGCGCGTGTGGTCGCTGCCGGGCCAGGTCGGGTCACAGCCGTGATCGGCGCTCAGGATTGCAACGTCGCCCGGGCCGAGCCGCGCGAGGAGGGCCGGCATGCGCGTGTCAAAATACTCGAGCGCGGCGGCATACCCTTCCACGTCCCGGCGATGGCCATAGAGCATGTCGAAGTCGACAAAGTTGCTGAACACGATCGAGCGGTCCGGCGCGGTGGCCAGTGCCTCGAGCGTCGCGTCGAACAGCGCCGCGTTGCCGGTCGCCTTGACCGAGCGGCTTATGCCGCAGTGCGCGAAGATGTCGGGGATCTTGCCGATACCGATCACCTCGCCACCGCTCGCAACCAGCTTGTCGAGCACGGTCGGCGCGGGCGGTGGCACGGCATAGTCGCGGCGGTTGCCGGTACGGACGAAATCGCGCGCACTCCTGCCGACGAACGGCCGCGCGATCACGCGGCCGATCCGGTATTCGTCGACCAGCTCGCGCGCGATCAGGCACAGGTCGAGCAGCCGCGCGAGGCCGAAGGTCTCCTCGTGGGCCGCGATCTGGAACACGCTGTCGGCCGAGGTGTAAACGATGGGCTTGCCCGTGCGCACGTGCTCGTCGCCCAGCCGCTCGATGATCTCCGTGCCCGAGGCGTGACAGTTGCCGAGCACTCCCGGCAGCCGGCCGCGCTCGATCAGCTCGTCGAGCAGCGCTTTCGGAAATGTGTTCTGCGGGCCGCGGAAGTAGCCCCAGTCGTAGAGGACGGGCACGCCGGCCATCTCCCAGTGCCCGCTCGGCGTGTCCTTGCCCGTGCTGAGCTCGGCAGCGTAGCCGTATGCGCCGGTTATGGCGACGTTGCTGTCGCAGCCCTCGGGAAAGCGCCCGCTGCTGTCGCGGGCCGCGTGCAGCAGTCCGAGCTTCGCAAGATTCGGTATCACGAGCGGCCGACCGGCGCGCGCGCGGCTTTCGGCAATGTGTCCAAGGGTATCGGCGCCGACGTCGCCGAACTGGCTGGCATCGTCGGTCGCCCCGATCCCGAAGGAGTCCAGCACGAGGATGACGGCGCGTGTCATGGCCGATTGCTCCATCCCTAAGTAGTACAGCGTCGCCATCAGGAGGCGAAGAACACGATCACCGGCAGCGCTTGCCCGTTAGTGTCCCACATCCGCGGCAGAGGCAGGCGCACCGGCTAAACTTCGCACATGACAGATGACATGAGTGGGACCCGGCGAGCTGCGTTCGACACCAGTTCCGCTCGCGGACAGACCGCCGGGGCCGCCCTCATGGTCCGGCCGGCGGCCTTCGGCTGGAACGCGGAAACCTACGACAGCAATCGCTTCCAGGCGCGAAGCGCGCCCGACGATCCGGGGCTCGCGTCGGCAGCGCTGGCGGAGTTCGATGGTCTGGTCGCGGCGCTGCGCGGCGCGGGAGTCGCGATCCACGTGGTTGAAGATCGACCTGAGCCGCGCTGCCCCGACGCGGTGTTCCCGAACAACTGGGTGAGCTTTCACGACGACGGCACGGTCGTGCTGTATCCCATGCTTGCACCGACGCGGCGCCGCGAGCGGCGGCCGGAGCTGCTGCAGGACCTCGTGGTGCGCGGCCCATACTCGGTCACGCGTCTGCTCGATCTCACGCATCACGAGCTCGGCCAGCGATTCCTCGAGGGCACCGGCAGCGTGGTGTTCGATCACGTGGCACGCGTCGCCTACGCCTGCTTGTCGACGCGAACTCATCCCGCAGTGCTGCAGGAGCTGGCGGGCGAGCTCGGATTCGACACATGCCTGTTTGTCGCGAGCGGGCGCGACGGCACGGCGGTCTACCACACCAACGTGCTGCTCTCGATCGGCGAGCGATTCGCCTTGATCTGCTCCGAGTCAGTGGACGCGGATTATCGTGAAGCGACCCTGCACCGACTGGCGGCAGGCGGGCGCAGCGTCATCGAAATCGGCATCGATGCGCTCGAAGCATTTGCGGGGAACATCCTCGAGCTACGCGCCGCCGACGGTGCGGGTGTCCTCGTGATGTCGGCTCAGGCCCGCGCGGGCCTCGCCGCCGTTCAGTTCGATGCGCTCGCGTCCTGCGTCGACCGTGTTGTCGTGGCACCCGTCGCACGTATCGAGCAGGCGGGTGGCGGCTCGGTACGCTGCATGCTGGCAGAGGTCTTTCTGCCACCGTGCCGGCCGGAAAGTTAGAATCCCGCCGGGATGGGGGGTCTGTGCTCGAACTCGGCGTAAAGAGCCTGATTGCCTACCTGCTCGGATCGGTGAGCGGCAGCCTGCTGCTCGGGCGCCTGCGCGGTGTCGACATCCGCGAGCTCGGCAGCGGCAACGCGGGGGGCACCAATGCGTTGCGGACCCAGGGCTGGCAGTTCGCGCTCGCGGTCATGGCCATCGATATCGGCAAGGCGGTGCTGGCGGTCGGCGTCCTGCCGGGCCTCGATCTGCCGCTGATCGGCATCAAGCCGCGCGTCGACCGGAACTGGCTCGCGGTCGCCTGCGCGATCGCGGTCGTGGTCGGACACGTGTACCCGCTCTGGTACGACTTCCGCGGCGGGAAGGGCGCGGCCACCCTGATCGGCGCAGTCGCGGTTCTCGCACCAGCCGCGCTCATCCCGGTGCTCGCGGTGTGGCTCCTGACGGTGATGCTGACCGGCTTCGTAGGCCTGGGCACGATGCTTGGGAGCGTCGCCCTGCCTGTGTATTTCGCGCTCGAGCGGCCGGTCGATGCGGCGCTCTTGAGTTTCGGCGTGCTCATGGCCGCCTTCGTCATTTACACGCATCGCGCCAACCTCGCGAGAATGCGGGCCGGGAACGAGAGTCGTGCGCGGCGGCTCTGGCTGCTGCGACCGCGATGAGCCCGACTGCGCCGCGACTCCTGGGTCTGCTCTGCGATGGCAGCCTGCACTCCGGAGCGCAACTCGCGGCGGCCCTCGGCGTGTCGCGCGCCGCTGTCTGGAAGCTGGTTGGCGAGCTGCGCGCAGCCGGTGTCGCCATCGATAGCCTGAGCCGCCGCGGCTACCGTCTGTCGGCACCGGTGGAACTGCTCGACGCTGCCCGTATGCGTGCGCATGCGTGCGAGCAAGGGCGCCGGCTGCCGGACGAGCTCGAGGTGCATTTCCTCATCGACTCCACCAACGATCACCTGTACGCCGCGCTGCCACCGGCGCCGGGTGCGGCGAGAGTCGCGTTCGCCGAGTTGCAGAGCGCCGGTCGTGGCCGCCGCGGGCGACGCTGGATTGCACCCTTCGGCAGCGGGCTCACGTTCTCGATCTCCTGGACGTTCGCGGAGACGCCCGCCGATCTGCCCGCGCTCGGGCTCGCGCTCGGCGTGGCGATCGCGAAGGTCCTGAGCGGCCTCGGTGCGCAGCGCCTTTCCCTCAAGTGGCCGAACGATCTGCTGCACGACGGCCGCAAGCTTGGGGGGCTTCTCACGCAGCTTCGCCAGGAATCGGGTGGCGCGGCCACGGTCGTCGCGGGGCTCGGACTGAACCTCGCGCTTCCGGACGCGGCGCGCAACGCGATCGAGGCGGTGAATTCGTCCGATCACCCTGCACTGGCTGTCGCCGATCTCGCAGGCGCGACTCCACAGGGAGTGCCGTCGCGCAATCTCATCGCATCGCGACTGGTGCTCGGTTTCGAGGATGCATTGCGCGAATTCGCGACGGTGGGCTTTACCGGCTTTGCGCAGGAGTGGGCAGCGCTCGATGCGCTGCGCGGCGCGCCGGTGCGAGTCCACCAGGGCAGCGAACGATTCGAGGGCACAGCGCGCGGCACGGATCGCGACGGCGCGCTCCTCGTCGAGAGCGCCGGACGCGTACTAAGGGTGTTTTCGGGTGACGTCAGCGTGCGGAGCGCCGCTTGTTGAGCGGCTGGCCTCCGCAGGCATCGCAGCCCGACGCGGATGTGGCGGCAAGACTCACCAGCCGGGCCCGCACCCATTGCGGGCAACGGCTGGACGCGCTGGACCACGCGAGCGCGCGGCTCGCGAGCCGCCGTCGCAGCGCTCGCGGCGCGAGCGCCCACGCGGCGTAGCCCGCCGCTACGGCGACCAGGAGCGCAACCAGCAGATTCTGCAGCACGGGTGGGCCTCAACCAGAGAGCGCAACCGCGAGGCGGTAGGTGATGAAGGATGCCAAATACGCAAGCGCGAACAGATAGCCGGCCATGAGCAGGGGGTAGAGCCAGGAATTCGTCTCGCGCTTGACCACCGCGAGCGTCGACAGGCACTGCGGGGCGAACACGTACCACGCGAGGAGCGAGAGCGCGGTCGCCAGGCTCCACGTGGAGGCGATCATCGGTGTCAGGGCGCCGGCGAGCTGGTCGTCGGTCGCCGAAAGCGAGTACACCGTGCCGAGCGCGCCGACGGCGACCTCGCGCGCGGCGAGACCCGGCACCAATGCGAGCGAGATCTGCCAGTTGAACCCGATCGGAGCAAACAGGTACTCGAGACCGCGCCCGATGTACCCGGCGACGCTGTACTGGATCGCTGGGCCCGTCGCATTCGGCGGCGGCGCCGGGAACGTGCTCAGAAACCAGAGAACGATCATCAGCGAAAGGATGATGGTGCCGACCCTGGTGAGGAAGATCCGCGTGCGCTCCCACAGGCCGATCAGCAGATTGCGCAGGTTGGGCCAGTGGTACTCGGGCAGCTCGAGCAGCAGCGGGTGATAGCTGGAGCGCATCACGGTGCGCTTCAGAAGATAGGCCACCGCCATCGCCGAGACGATTCCCGCAGCATAGAGGATGAACAGCACCAGCCCTTGCAGGTTGAACGGCCCGACCGCGCGGTTCGGGATGAATGCGGCGATCACGAGCGCGTATACCGGCAGCCGCGCGGAGCAGGTCATGAGTGGCGCGATCATGATCGTCGCCAGGCGATCGCGCAGGTTCGGGATCGTGCGCGTCGCCATGATTCCGGGAATCGCGCACGCAAAGCTGGACAACAGCGGGATAAACGCGCGACCCGAGAGACCGACGCTCCCCATCAGCCGGTCGAGCAGGTACGCAGCCCGCGGCAGATAGCCGCTGTCCTCGAGCAGCAGTATGAAGAAGAACAGGATCAGGATC